>Ga0114999_10002207_pt1 | contig 26074 bp, 27 predicted proteins | sample ArcticOcean_MG_C_3_FD_89820 | JGI IMG/M metagenome (GOLD analysis project Ga0114999, IMG submission 89820) | Marine microbial communities from western Arctic Ocean - ArcticOcean_MG_CB8_126 | ecosystem: Environmental > Aquatic > Marine > Oceanic | place: Arctic Ocean: Canada Basin | collected...
AATCCATCGCGACGTCGGCGCTGGGTGTAGTTGACCGCAAGCTCCACAATACGGGCCTCGCTGGACTCATTCCCGGAGCCGGACCCAAAGTCGAATCGCCTGCCCAGCAACCGGGTTTACGCTTGTTTGCGTTCCACGCCGGCCGAGAACGTCAGGCGCTGATCGGATCCCAGCACCAGGGTCTGTTCGACGCGCGCGCCCAGCGTGTCGATGTCGCTCTCAATGCCAATCGAACCGAATGGCTCCTCAACCACCCGAAACTCGCCCTGACCATAGAAGACCCGAACGCGCGTACCCCACGGCATTAACGGGAACGCGTACTGTATTGCCGCGCTTGACGTGCCTTCGCTCTCCGCGACCTCGAGATGAATCGAGTCGCTATGGCCAGACAGATTGCGGTGGTCGAGCAGAACCTGGGCTTTCACACTGCCGACGCTGGGTGACCGATAGTTATTAAGGCGAACTGTAATATCAAAAGGATCTCTTTCGACAATAGCAAGGGCCAGGCTCGCCTCGCCTGCGGCCTTGCCAGGTAAGACCCGTCCCTGGACCTGCTCGACATTGGGGTCATCTTCCAGGCGTGAAAATGCCCGTCGCAAGCCATCCATTCGAATCGGTGACGAGACCTCGTGACCAACGATTGACCGCACGTAACGGCCCGATAATCTGCCGTTACTTTGGATGTCGATGTACTTTAATCGGCTCTCTACGACGTCAATTTGCAGTTGCCCGTCCGCCAGATCCTGCTCGGGCAACTTTGCTCCACTGCCAATGTATCCCGCATCGGCATAGAGCTGATTGATTGCCGCGAGCACTTCCAAGATCCGTTCCGGACCCACCGGTCCCTCTTCAATCGCCCTGCGCAAGGATGCGGTTGCAGCATCGATCTCGCGTTCAGTGAAAACGGTTGCGCCGGTGACGATGAGCCCGGTAATCGCCACCCTCGCTTCTGCGCCGCTGGCCCCCCACACCGCTGTCCAGACAACGCAGACAATGACGGCGGTATATCTGGCGACGTGAGCCCTTGTCATTGCACGTCCCCCACCAACTGCAGCGCCGCCCAACCCGCCGGGTGGGGCGCGCGCGCCAGGCGTGAGCGCTGAGCGCCTTGGAATCTCCAGACGCGAGACGACGATACATCTCCGTGAGCAGGTCCATCCGCGAGTCGGTGGGTGCTGGCCAAAGCGAGACGACGACGCTGCGCAGGTTATCGCCTGCAACCAACATCGCGATGTCTGACGCGCGGCTTGACCAGGGTCGAAGATCCGCAGCGCTGAGCACGAGCAGGTCAAGCGGATCGCTACGTGCATCCAGCGCCGCCAGGAGAGAAGCGACAGTAACCAGACCATCGTTGGCAATGAAAAAGGCATCGATGGGTTCAACGCCCAGCAAAATCGGGCTCGCGATGTGTAGCTTCGCGTAGCGGGTGCCCGAGATCGCGGCGTGCAGAGCCCGCCGCGTGAAGTCGGTCCTCGTCATCATCGTCACGCCGCCGGCCGCGGCGATTCCCGCCACCTCCCACTCGCCATGTGCGATCGCCGGGGACGCAGCGAGCATCCGACTCACCCGGCTCGCGGCGGCCTCGCCCGCTCAACGAACGGAACGATCGATACTGCAAATCGCTCTACCAGAAAGCCGTCACGTCCGGGCAAGGCAGCAAAAGGAACACCAACAAGCTCAGTGGTCACGAAGACAAGCTCAGTGGTCACGAAGACAAGCTGAGTGACCGCCGCTTCTACCAGCGCATCCTCAAACGACCCAATAAGCCACTCGTGAAGGGTCAGCCCCAGAACCTTGTAGCCATCCGACTCAGAATCAGGCGACACCGCCGTGAATTCACCTGCAGTCGCTTCAACATCCGTGCGACCCATACCCACGTTCGCCAACTGAATGCCGTCGCTCGTATGTAGCAATACGATAAGTTGATCTTCAAGCAGTATGGGGTAGATATACGCCGTGCCTGCCGCCGGTTGAAGATAAACATCGTCGCCGGTTATCGCGCAAAGCTGTCCCGTCACGGACTGGGCGATCGCCCGGCCGCGACCCTCAGCCCTGGAGCGAATCTTCCTGCTCGCCGCCGTCATCGTAGATGTCGCCAACACCCTCATCGCGCCGTCGAACGGAGCGGCTACTTCGCTGTGAAAACGGTCGGCATCGTGCCGTCGACCAAGGACGCTACCGACCGCGCTGGGCGCGCGCTCGAAGCTCGCGATCGCACCGTCTACGCGCCACCTGACTCCAATTCAAGTCCAATCCTGTGCTGCCAGCGTTGCGTAAGCGCGGGCAATCCGGCAACGAGCAAGCTCATTAGTGCCTGTCGTTATGAATCAAGAGCGACATTCGCTGAGCCACCCCGCGCGGATAGCAGCGCACCGCGGAAGCCGTAGGCAACCGACCTCTCCTCTGCGTTCACCGTTTCGTCATTGATGACGCGCTGAACATACGGCAGAAGTTGATCGACAAACTCCGCGATATGCGCGGACTTAAGGAGATGGCCAACCACACCCAGATGCACGCCGCACATCTTGCCCGGATCTTCGGTCGCTGCCGTCAATGCGTCGCATTTCTCGACGTAACCGGCAAGCGTGTCCCGGTCGTCGTTGGATCGAACTTCGACCCCGATGAGGCCCACCTGCACCTCAATTTTCTGCGATCGGCGAGACGGCAGATCTGAGATCAATCTGGAAAACGTCTCCCGCGCTGCCGCATGTTCACCGATGTGACCCTGCAGGTTTGCAAGCGTCCAAACCGCATCTTCGTACGCGAGCACGCCAACGCCCTCGGCCAAAGCCGCCGCGCGTGCTATCACCCGCGTCGCCAATTTTGGAGAATCAAGCCTGACAAGGTGCCCAGACAACCGCTCTAACGTGCGCACCCCCTCACCCGTTTCAGGCACACCTTGCACCTACAGGACGGCGTCGCGCGCGTAAGCGAGGGCAACTTCGCGGCGCCATTAGCAAGCGCCGGTCCGGTGGGCTGAACAAGCGACCTGAAGTCGTCCTCAAGTTTGGATTTGTCAGGTCCCACCGTTGCCGGTGATTCCGCGGCACGCGGCGTCGCCGCACAACTCAGCAGGACAACGACGAGCGCAACGCTCGCCTGGTTACCACAGAGGCGCAGACACCCCGGGCGTCCCCAACCAACGATTGATTGCATCACCGGGGCCCCTTTCACGTATGCGCTCAACTTCCATCACCGCGTCCCCAACACGGGTTTGTCAGCAGTTTCCTGCTGCGCACGCCCTATCGCTCATGCACCACTCATTGCACAATCTTCGTCGAATGCACCTTCGAACACACCCCCGACTGCAGCCTCGAGAGCACAGCCCTCGATCGTTATCCGGTGCATGTGGCGCCTGAATCCATGGTAGTCATTCATCGCGGAATGCCATGTCGCTCGATTGTCCCAAAACGTCATCGTACCGGCGCGCCACTCCACCCGGCACATTTCGTTTTCACTTTTGCCAAGCTCAAACAGATAGTCCATGAGCGGCCGGGATTCTTCGGGGGTCCAACCTTCGAAATGCAACGTGAACTGCGGATTGATGTAAAGCGACTTCTTGCCCGACAGCGGATGCCGAATCACCACCGGGTGTACGGGATCTGGCAGCGCATCAGCCGCAGACGCGTTGCCGATGCGATCGCCCTCACTGCCCTTGACCATGGCGTCGACAACCACCGGTTTGTTCATCGTTCCGAACACATGCTTTGCCGAGTGCACTGCATTCATCCCCTCGAGCGTCCTCTGGAGACCCGGGGACAACCTGTCATAAAGACTGTACATGCTCGCAAAGCAGGTGTCCCCGCCACGGGGAGGTAACTCCTTCGCCAGCAACATCGACCCCAGCGCTGGGGTCTCATCGTAGGAATGATCGGTGTGCCAGTGAAGGCCGATGTTCATTTGCTGATCCGGCTCCTTCGTCACCAGTGCGATCTTTCGATACGCAGGATGAGCCGTGAAGAACCGATTCACATTGATTTCACCGTATCGCTCTGCGAACGCGATGTGCTGCGCTTCGCTCAGAGTTTGGCCCCGCACGACAATCAGGCCAGCGTCGGCAAAAGCCGCTTTGACCTCACCCAACTCCTCACCAGACGCAGCCGCCAGATCGACATCCGTGATCTCGTATCCAAATGCGCTCATAGGCGTAATCTGCATCGTCGCTGAGTCCTTACTTTAGTTGCTCGAGTATAGCGGTTTGATCGACCGCCACCTATCGGTGCGCCGGTCCCATGCGCCGCAACGAGCAGGGACTGCTCTTGATTAGTCGCTGCTTTCATGCCGGCGCCGGGGGCGTGTGTATACTCGAAGCAAACCAAATCGAAGGGTTGCCAGCATGCTACGAATCACACCGCATGGAATCGGGCTCCGCACCCTCACTTCAGTCACGCTTGCTATCTTGAGCTGTTCATCGCTCGCCGCGACACCCGCGGTCGGCGACCGGGTCGACAATTTCGAACTGCTCGATCACAAGGGTGCGTCCCACGAACTGTTTTATCACGCAAACGCCAGGGTAGTTGTACTGATGGCCAGCGCCGCAGCCTGCAACAACATGGCAGGCGCGGCCGAGGAGTTCAGTAAAGCCGAGGTCGCCCACGGCGAGTCCGCACGTTTCTTCATGTTGGATTCGACCGCCCGCCAGACCCGCCAGAGGCTCGCCACATTCGCTCGCGCTCATGAGATCAAGGCGCCGATCCTCCATGACGACTCGCAGTTGATCGGTGAGTCACTCGGCGTGACCCGCGCTGGCGAAGTACTCATCATCGACACGGAACACTGGACACTCAAGTATCGCGGTGCCGCCACTGGTCTCGCGGGCACCGTTGGCGCCGTCATCGCGGGGGTGACACCTGAAGTGCGTCAGGCCGCAGCCACCTGTGATCTAGCATTTCCCGAGAAGCAGAACAAGGTAGCCCATGCGGGCATTTCGTACACGGATGACATCGCCCCAATACTTCTTGAAAACTGCGTGACGTGTCATCGGGAGGGAGGAATCGGCCCGTGGGCCATGAAGAACTACAACATGGTGCGCGGCTTTGCACCGATGATCCGCGAGGTCGTACGTACGCAGCGTATGCCACCGTGGCACGCAGACCCGGAACACGGCGAGTTCGCCAATGACCGGTCCCTGACACGAGAGGAAAAACAGACACTGGTGCACTGGATCGAAGCCGGCGCACCCCGGGACACGGGCGCAGACCCACTGCTCAGCCAACGAACGGACTGGCCGGAATGGGGCCTGGGCGCACCCGATGTCGTGATCAACATACCGCCGTATGACGTGCCCGCAAGCGGCGTCGTCGAATATCAGTATCCGACCGTTACAAACCCCCTCGATCATGCTGTGTGGGTTCGCGGGACCGAGCTTATTCCGGGTGATCGCCAGGCGCTGCATCACGTCATAACGCGCTTTGTCATGCCGCGCAAGGAAGGTGAACGCCGCGCTCGTGGCGGTGGCCTCGGCGGCTACGTCCCCGGCGCAGTCGCGCGGGAGTATCCCGACAACACGGGGACCCTTCTGCCGGCAGGCGCGACCATCAGTTTTCAGATGCACTACACGCCGTACGGGAAGGCATCGACCGACAAATCACGCTTCGGCATCTACCTTCACGACTCGCCGCCAGCCCACAACCGTGCCGGCAGCGTGCTGATGAACACGAAGATACGCATTCCGGCGAACGTGTCCGACCACACGGAGTTCAAATCGCAGGTGCTTGACCGGGACGTTCTGCTATACAGCTTGTTGCCGCACTCCCACTATCGCGGCGTGGCTTCAGATTTCGTCGCCACCTATCCGGATGGCCGCGAAGAAATCCTCCTGTCCGTGCCCTCGTACGATTTCAACTGGCAGACAACCTACCAGTTGAAGACGCCCAAACGGCTACCCGCAGGCACGAAAATTGTACACAGCACCACCTGGGACAACTCAGCGCAGAACCCGGCCAATCCGGATCCTAGCAAAGAGGTGCGCTGGGGTCGCCAGTCATGGAACGAAATGCTGTTCGGCGCGGTCAGCTTCCGGTATGTCGCCGCAGAGGACGCCGATGACGCCTCGGGTGCGGATCAGTTCGCAGGAGCGGGCTCTGAAAACAATAGCGCTGAGGACAGCAGTCCGGCAGAAGACTAGCAAGTTCCTGTCTCAGAACACTCCGTTCTGGAGGCGTTTCCCAGGATTCGGGCCCTCGTCAGATAGCTTGAACCCTGGTTCGCTCGAGTAGCGGGACGCAAGTTCGCCCCGCCTGCTATTCGGTCGCGCCTGCCGCTGGCGTCAGGTGCGCGTTGACCTGCGTTGGGCTGACATGACATTCGTCTCCTTCAAACAACACGTCGGTCATCGTCCAGGACTCGTAGCCCGGATGATTGATGGTCACGTCGAACGTGCCCCGTGTTTCGCCAAAGGCTAGCTGCCCGGCGGCGCTACACGAATTCTTGTGGATGAATACAAAGCCGTCCACGTTTGAGCTCCGCGCTTCGACACAATCGAGCCATTGGTGAGTAACCCGATCTATTGCGTTCAAATAGAGTCCGATCCGGAAATCGGCGGTGCAAAGGGTCGTTTCATCAGGCTCACCAAACACCGTCCGAAGTCGCAACCGCGTCGGCACAGCCAGCGCGTCGACAGTCGCTGAGACCAGTTCGTTCCGAAAGAGTGAATGAACTTCGTCAACGCCGCCTTTACGCAGAAGGAACGGTCGGTTGTACCATCTGACATATTGATTGAACTGCATTCCAGAATCCTGATCCGCAAACACCATTGACCCCAGGTGACCCAGGGTCATCTCGCGGTCGTCGATCTCGAATACCTCCAGTGAATCCTGCCGCCAGGCATACTGGTCATCGGCCGCATCATCGGTTGAACCTGCGAGCGACACCGCGAAGGCGAAGCGGTGGCGACCATCTTCACCCGCAAGATAGGCGAGTTCATGGTTGTCACCCCCGAGCGGCAGATAGCTGCCACCGCCACCAAAACTCATGTCCCCCAGCACCTGCATGTTGGCAGGGTCCGTCACATCAAAGAGACGCACATTGATGCCGAGTAGTTGGGTGAATCGCTCATCTACCGTTGCATCGCGACCGATGCCCAACAACAGGTTCTCACCAACCGGGTGCAGGTACGAAGAAAAGCCGTCGATCTCGAGTTCACCGAGAATGCGCGGCGCGGCGCGGTCTGCAAGATCGATCGCGTACACCGGATCAATGCGAAGGAACGTCACAACATAAGCACGGTCGCCAACAAAACGCGATGCAAAGATCTGTTCACCAGGCTTGCCAATGGGCGCCGGTTCGATCTCGTTCGGCAGCACCGCCAGTGTTTCGAGCACGTAGTCATCCGCCTGGCGCAACGTCGTAAGGCGGTGCCTGGTCTCGAGGCCGAAACCTTCAGTCGTCGATGTGATGGCGACCAGGTCTCCACCGACTTCGCCCATCAGGAATTTGGGATCACCCCAAAAAACGCCTTGCGCCTTGCCCGTTCCAAGATAGTTCGGACCGGAAGACCCGATCGCGAATTTGTGGAAACGCGTCGCCTGGAAAAAGAATCTGTCCGCACTATCACCCTGATCGTACGCTGCAAGATAGACAGCGCCTGGCGACACGTAGACGCCATACACACTCTCGGCCATGCACACCGACTGAATGTCAGATGGATCCGTGATGCTGATCCGCGTGATCGTTGTCAGCGTTGGAAACGCAACCCACTCATCATCGCCAGACTGTGCCGCCGGCACAAAGCACGCGTCGGCAGTGACGAGCGGTCCAACATCCTCGCCGTCACGGTTGACTCTCGGCAAGACGTCGTTGACCTCAAGCCCGTCAATTAACGCCTGGTTAGCAGCCCGATCAGAGTCGCTTTCGGGGTTGCGAATCATCCCATCGAAGCCAGCCGTGTAGCGCGTCACCAGGTAGAGATTGTCGCCAACACGGCGACTGTCAACGTAAACACCGTCAATGGTCATCCTGGACTCAACCGACGGCGACGAAGGATCTGTGATTGCGACGATACTCACCCCCGTTTCGTCGCTCCAGCCCCAGGGTGCAAACCAGTCAAACCCCCAGCCGTAGGACCTACCGCTGATGACCGCGAGCCGATCACCATCCTGATACATTCCCCGAAGACCGAAAGCGACATCATCATCGACCGCCAGTTGCGCGATGATCTCACTCTCCCTGCCTCCCGCCGGGTCTCCAATAACCACGACCTGCAAGTAACCAGCCACAAGCGCATACATGTGCTCGCCGTCGAACTTCACTGAATCAAACTCATCTACGCCCCCGACCACCAGATTCGTCCCCGAGAACGTCGTTCCACTCGACTCCGCGGAGGCGTCCGGACTGCCGGTGAACGCGACCTCGTCGGTCGAACGCACCACTGCCAGCTGCACGTCAAACGGCGTCGCCTCGAAGACTGCTTCTGGTCGGACATTGGGATCCAGTCCGCCCCACTGGGCGAGGCCCCGCTTGATGAACGACGTGAATTCGACCTCTGATCCTGGCGGAACCAGAAGCGCGCTCGGCGGCGTCGGGTCCGGCGGAGTTACGACCGGCGGAGTTACGACCGGTGGGGTTGTCACTGGCGGCGTCCCAGGCATAGACGAGCCGCCACCACCGCATCCAGCCGCGAGTAGTATTGTCGCGAGCGCCGATACGTTCCGGATTCGGGTCACTTTCGACATCTGTTACTCCTCGCCGCCATAGGGCGACATGTCCATATCATCCTGGATACCATCATTATCGTCGTCCGGGTCAGTCGCGTTTACCTCACCATCCCCATCCGTGTCGATGCAGAGATTGAGGTTCGCTACGACACTCGTAAGGGGAACCCGGACCTGGTCATCGTCGCCAACCGAGGCGTCGAGCAGGGTCACGCCACAAACCAGCTCGCTTTGCCGTGCCACGCAAAAGTCTCTGACAGCGGCCGCGGGGTCGTCGCCGGCAACGGCGAGGGATGCCTCCAGCCTCTCACCCAGATAAAGGGAATCAAAGCGCACCAGCGCGCCATGAATCTGATCGGGATTGAGACGACCTCTCGCGGTCTCCAGACCCATAAGATCGTCACCAGGCGAGAGCGAACCGTCGTCTGCAAAGTCTGCCGCCAACCGAGTAAGGACAGCCCCCACCGACTCCGACCGATCAAAGGCAAGGCAATCCACCAGACTGGAAATCGCAAGCAGATAGGCGTTGCCCTCGCCGTCTCCAGCACTGAATGTACCGTTCAGGATGACGACCGAGTTGAACGATATGACGCCGTCGGGCCGTCGCACGATGGTGCCCAGTGCAAGCATCAGCTCCCGTTCGGCACTTGCGACTGAGACGCTCGCGTCCAACCCATCCGACATGAGCACCCGCACACGATCGACGATCAGCGCTGTCAGCACATTGATGCTCACCCCCGCTGTCTCGCCAGGAGGCCTAACACCCGAGAGTACGACCACCTCGTCGCTGAACTCCGCACGCACTTCACTGAAATACCGGCCCTCGACTTCAAGGAGTACAGCGCTGTCGGTTCTCGCTGCGATTTCAAATTCGCCGAGCGCCACCACGTCCGCTGCTTCAAGGACGTCGCCAGCGGCGCCAGTACTGTCCAGAAGCCACAGTGTGACATCACTGCCAGATGAGAACGGTCCCTTGTTTGCGCCACCTCTGATCACAATCGTCGGCGGTCCCGTATTCCCCGGGCTCACGTTGACGCGCGTGCCACCACCGATCCCACTTCAGAAGAACAACCAAGCAACACGAGCATGACAGCAGCGAGCACGACCTTCGACCCTTGGATCAGTCATCGTCTCGGTCCTCATGCGGAATCTTCTCTTCGAAGTAGTCGATGCCAATGCCCGCTCTGAAAGTATCCGCCGGTTCCGATTCCTCCCCGGTTACATCACGATCAAACTCACGCAGCCAGGCATCGAAACGACGCAGCCAAACGAGGCTTTCATCGTGGCTCATGGTCTGGAAGCCGCTGAGGACGCGTCGCGGTAAGTTGTCGTAGGCAACGGAAAGCTGGAGCCTCCCGTTGTCCCGGGTCGTGGTCGCCAAATTGTGATTAAGGGTCGCGAGCAGATCCGCTACAGCATCGCCCGCTATCGCAACTTTCGCCTGCTCGTCCTGGTACGGAACGTATCCCGTTCGATTCAGCAGCCGAATGAGGCCGGACGTCTCCGCCACGATGCCAACGCGCAGCAGTTCATCCAGGACTGCGCGAGCCGGCAGGTCGCCGCTGTAGCGTCTGACCAGCTCCGCGAAGCTAAGCGGTCCGTCAAACGGTAGATCTCGCGGTTGACCCGCAACCACGAAAACGGGGTCGCGGGTCCAGCCACCAACGACCCGGACACCCCGATTGTAGTCTCGGCGAGTTGCAACCTCGGCCGGGCCCTTGCGGAGTCAACTGACCACCTTGCGTTGGGTGCCGGTCAGCATCGCGATTCTCGCCGTGGTTTGTTTACGCCGCGTCAGCGCAAAGTCGTCATCGGCGACTTCGACGAACACACTCCGGGCTACCTCGGCAAAGTCCGCAAAGGTGTACCCATATCGAAGCACCATCCTCACCAACGGTTTGAGTAGCCTTGCGAGTGTCTTGCCAAGCGCTTCTTTCATCGACCTGGTGGTTCCGGGGCATTCATACTTGGGGTATCTTTCCCATTTTTCCTGCCCGTCAACTATTTTGGTTCTTTTCCCCCAATATTGGATAACGCAGTCCCAGCGAAGATCCCAACGGGCCCCTGTCAACTGTCCTGATTCGTGTCCGCAGGTCGCCCGTGATGCAGTTTCGCCGTGCTCACGTGGACGTTGAGGCGCCCGCGCAGACCCGTGACCCGCCACGGGTGAAACGAGAGACCTGGGCGATTACAATCCGGCATCCATCCATGTCCTTAAGAAAACGGAAACAAGCATGCTTCGTTTCAGTCTGGCGCTCATCCTGATATTGGTAACCCTGCCGGTAACAGCAGAAATTAAAGGCACAATCATTGCAATTACGTCGGAGTACGGGAACGTGACGACCGACATCACCGCGGACGCGCTTGCCAAAGAAGGCATCGAGCACGGCGGCAAGTTCCAGCTTCGTTATGACGGCAAAACCTACGAGGTGACGCTGGCTACAACCTACTCGGACGTTGAAAAAGGCGAGTGGGTCGCTTTCATCATCGAAGAGATAGGGAGCCTGCGGTTGGCTCGCAATCTTGAGAATGCGGCTACAACGCTGGATTGCGCGGAAGGCGACACGGTCTCAATCATGCGCAAGTGAGGGTATCTTCACGGGCGTTGCTGGCGGGGTGAGTTGCACGATTGCAATCTCGTGATTGGCCGCGCTGCTATACGCCGGGCTTTGATTTCAGAAACACATCGCGTATATTCCCGCCGTTCAAACCGGGGCTATAGCTCAGTTGGGAGAGCGCTACAATGGCATTGTAGAGGTCGGCGGTTCGACCCCGCCTAGCTCCACCAGTTTGTACCCCCTGCATCCCTTACGTGGCGTCGGACCAGGGTCGTGTTCCGACAACGCATACGGCTGGCGAAACCGCAAAGCCCACTCTTTACCCATCGCTACCTGCCCCGTCTCCCCCGCGCACTTCCCAATTCGAGTGCAGGCATTAGAATACCTGCCGTTGCACGCCGCTCGTGTGCCCGCAAGGGAATCCTGCAACGGGCGTGCCCCTCGAGTCCCGACATCTCCCGCAGAACCCGGGACCTACGGGCCCGTATAACTCAACGATTCACGCACGGGACTGTTTATGTCTGATGTTATGTCTGATGTTAAGACTGATGAAAGGACAAAAGCGTCAGTCCGCGAAGTCCTCGGCTTTGCCATGGGCTATTGGCGCAACATGCCGGTGCGATTCACCATTCTCGTGAGCGGCGTCCTGGCGACGATTCTGATCGAGTTGCAGATTCCCCTCTTCTCGGCCGCGCTGGTTGTGGCCGCAGAGAAGATCGCGCGGGGAGAAGCCTCCCCCGACATGGCTTGGTCTGCAATGCAATCGCTTGTCCTGTGCTTTGCCATCATTTTCCTGCTTCAACAGGGCTATTTGCGCGTGTGGATGTACGTCGCCTCGGAAATCATGCAGCACATGGTCACCGACGGCTTCTAACGCATCCAGCGCTTCAGTGCTGACTGGCATGCGAACAGTTTTTCGGGGGCAACCGTCCGCAAGGTCACGCGCGGCATGTGGGCCTACGAGGACATTGCCGACATCCTGGTCGTCGACATGGCACCCGCGCTCTTGCTACTGACCGGGTTCACGGTCGCCATGTATCTGCGCGAACCGGTGATGGGTATCTACTTTGGCGTCTCCGTCGCCATATTCCTGACCGTGACGGTCGCGATGTCACTCAAGTATGTCGCGCCGCCAATGTGCTTTCAAACGACGCCGACACTGACATGGGGGGCGCGCTCGACGACGCCGTGACCTGCAATACCGTAGTCAAGGCGTTTGGCTCGGAGGACCGGGAAGATGACGCCATCGTCGGCGTCAGTGGCGACTGGCGGTAAAGGCGCGCCGGTCCTGGATGCGCTCGATGGACGCCGGTGCGATGCAATCCGTGATGATCCTCTGCCTGCTCGGCGGCATGCTAAGCATTGTTCTGTGGCTCTCAGAACGGGACAACTCGATCCTTGACGATATCGTCTACGTCATCACAAGCTACTTCATCGTCAACGGCTACATCCGCAACATCGGTTGGCAAATCCGGAGTCTGCAACGATCGATCAATGAACTCGATGACCTCGTTCAAATCTGCAAGACCGAGCCCCAGGTGCGCGACCGTGACTCCGCTCTTGCGTTCAAACCTGGCACTGGCCGTATCGAATTCGAGCACGTCAGCTTCAAGTACGAAAATCAGCCAGAGCCAATCTTCAGCGATTTCTCAATCTCGATCGCGCCGGGTGAGCGGGTGGCATTGGTCGGCGCGTCAGGCTCTGGCAAGAGCACGTTCGTGAAACTCATCCAGCGTCTTTATGACCTGGACAGCGGCACCGTCACTGTGGATAGCCAGAACGTCGCAGATGTCACGCAATCGAGCCTGCGACACGCAGTCGCCCTGGTGCCGCAGGAACCAATCCTGTTCCACCGTTCGCTCGCCGAAAACATCGGCTACGCGAGCCCCTCCGCAACGGTCGACGAGATTGAAAACGCGTCGCGCCGTGCACACGCGCACGAGTTCATCATCCGACTGAACGACGGCTATCAGACGCTCGTCGGTGAACGCGGCATCAAGTTGTCGGGGGGTGAACGACAACGGGTAGCGATTGCCCGTGCCATCCTCGCTGATGCACCGGTTCTGATCCTGGACGAGGCAACCTCCAGCCTCGCCTCGATAACGGAACACTACATTCAGGAAGCAATTTCAGACCTGTTAACAAACCGCACCGCGATCATCGTTGCCCATCGCCTCTCAACGATTCGACAGGTGGACCGCATTCTCGTCTTCGACGCGGGTCAAGTGGTCGAAGACGGAACCCATGATGCGCTGATGCAAAAGGACGGTACCTACCGCGCACTTTTTGACATGCAAGCGTTGGGATTTGTTGAGGAAGACGCCGTCGCAACTGTATCGTGATCGGGAGCGCGATCCGGCCCCCTGTTACGAAGCCCTGTACAAACATACATGGCCCGACTTCACCCTTGGCGGATATCGCATTCCTGCATAAGGTGGTCATGCATTTTGTGATTCCCCCTCACACGGTGTGTTCCACCTTAGAGTCAGGTTCTGGCAACGCCGGCACCTGGCTTTTTTTCGTCCCGGCCTTACGCCCCACGCATTGCACACTTCAACGAATCGGCTGGTAAACGTCGCGATCCCGCCACTTCTCGTTTCAGCGTACATAATCTTGCCCACGCAGGGATGTGGTCACGCAAAGACGCCGCCGCGCTCGCCTGCCAACCTCCAACCTTCCAACCGAAGCAACCTTCCAATCTTCCGACCGAGGCGAGCGGTGTCATCCGCCCGTTCTCACGCCAACCGCGGGCGGGTCCTCGGGCGGCCCTGCAAAGCACTGGGCAATTGCCATCCACTGCGCAGCAACGTCACCGGTGACGTTGAGATCGACCTCAGCGATGTTCCGCCCCTGGGTCACAACGTGACAGAAATCCACGGCGGACCCGGTGATCGAGTTTTCGGCCTCGGGTTCGCCCCAGGTCCAGGTGCCACCGGTCGGCGTCGTCAATTCGACCCACGGCGGCGCACCAGGCACTGCCATTTTTCGATTAACAAACGTCCAGCCAAATGTCCGAACACCGATTTCAGCAATGTTGCGTAGTCGATCGGTGTTCGAGCGGACCACGCCTGTCAGATCATAGATGTCCTGGCCGTGCGCCCATGTCTCCATCTGCCGCGCGGTTGCCATCATCCTGAGACTCATGTCAGGTCCGACCCATGGGACGCGGCGTTTCGGGTCAAACTGATCCATCGCCTGACACATCTCATCAAAGTAACCCTTCCACAGGTCCAGCAACTCCGCTCCCTTCTCAGGCAACGACCGCAATGGTCCTTGCCGGCGCTCGTCGAGAAAAACCTGGAACTCATCAGGTCTTTTGATGGCAACGATCGCCATCTCATCCCCGTCGTGCAAGTGCCGGAGAATCTTGCGCGGCGTCCATTCTTTAAACGGGGTCGGCCGGTCCCAGTCGTCATCGCTGAGGTTCCTGAGAAAGTCAAATAGCGCATCACCTTCCCCCTGCAAGTCATCAATCTGCTGCAACGTCATCTCATAACTCCGAGTCGTTGGGGACGAGACCCCGGTAGTCTTTTTCAAGTTTTTTGAGCTGCTTCTTGGAGACGCCGCCAGCGACAGCAACCGCATGACGCAGACGCGCTCGTGTCAAATCGGGGCCCAGTATCGCCATCGAGTCAAACAACGGAGGCGACACTGGCTTGCCACTGATGGCAATGAAGACGGCCGCGAGCACATCGCGGATCGGCAGGTCCATGTCCGCGGCAAGATCGACATAGAGTTGGTGCAATGTCTCACGCGTCCACTCGCTGAGCGCTTCAGTGCGCCACAGCGCGAACTGTAGCGTCCGCTTAACATCATCGATCGTCTGGCCGCGAACGGTGAGCGCCTCGGCATCGATTTCCGGCAGGCCCTCAAGCAGGAACGTCGTCATCGGAGCGAACTGACTGAACAGGTCAACCCGCTCTCGCACAAGCGGAATCACGCGCAGCAATTGCTCCCGGTTTAACGCCCAGTTCGAGATACGGTCCGCGAACTCCTCGTCATCCATGCGCTCGCGCAACCAGCGACCGTTCAACCACGTCAGCTTGCCGGCATCGAAGACCGGCGCACCGGTGGAGATCCGCCTGATATCAAAGTTACTCTGCATCTCGGCTACCGAGAAGAGTTCTTCCTGATCCGGCATGCTCCAGCCAAGCATCCCCAGGAAATTCAGCAACGCCTCAGGCAAAAAACCCATACGCTCGTAATAGCGAATACTCGTCGCATTCTTGCGCTTGCTGAGCTTGCTGTGATCCTCGTTTCGAAGCAGCGGCATATGGATGAGACGCGGCATCTCCCAGCCAAGATACTGCGACAAGAGCAGATGCTTGGGCGCACTTGGAATCCACTCTTCGCCACGAATCACATCGGTGATCTCCATCAGATGGTCGTCAACAACAACGGCAAGGTGATACGTTGGAAAGCCGTCAGTCTTGACCAGCACCTGCATGTCGACCTGGGTGTAGTCGATCTCAATGTCGCCGCGCAGTTCATCGTGGATGACACACGCGCCCTCGTCCGGGACCCGCATGCGAATGACGTGGGGTTCGTTTGCGGCCACCCTTGCCGCGATCTCGTCGGGCGGGAGCGACAGGCAGTGCCCGTCATAACGCGGCGTCTCCTTCGCCAGTTGTTGTTCACGCCGCATCACGTCCAGGCGCTCGGACGTGCAAAAACACGGAAACGCATGACCCGCTTCCACTAACTGAGTAGCGTACCGGGCGTAGATGTCCAGACGCTCGCTCTGGCGGTAGGGTCCGAACGGACCGCCGATGTCTGGCCCTTCATCCCACTCAATGCCCAGCCATTTGAGGGACGACAGAATGTTGTCCGACGACGCCGAGGTGCTGCGCGCGACGTCGGTGTCTTCAATGCGTAAAACAAACTGACCGCCCTGGCTGTGCGCATGAACCATTGAGAAGAGCGCCATGTAAGCCGTCCCGACATGGGGATCTCCGGTCGGCGATGGCGCGACCCGGGTGCGAATAGTCGTCATTGAACAATCACTGATGTTTTGGATGGGTGAATTCAGCGCGAGAAACTTGGATCTCCGAGCCGACCTAACGCGGCTCGAACGATCAAGCCGGCGACCTCAGCTCAGTCGCCGTATCCTGGAGGCGGCACGAAACCAACCACTACCTCCGCCAGCAAGCGAGCGAATTCGATCGCTCAGTAGTCATTCGAATTCACCGCTGACCAGTTTTGCAACCGTGTCCGCGTCTTCCGTCGCGACCTTGTCCGCCAGATGCGGATAACCCCAGGTCGTCGCGAGTCCCGCAATGCTATAGGACTCCTTGATCGTGACCGGCACGCCGCGCAACGGACCAAACTCGTCGCCACCGGCGTGTCTGCGGTCGGCGACCGCCGCGGCATCAAGGGCACGGTCGAGCCCCCCACGACAACGGCGTTGACTTCAGCGTCCAGGCGTTCGCTCCGATCGATGAAATACGTGGCAAGCTCAACCGCTGAGATCCCCCCTGACCGGGTCAATTCGGCCAGCTGGACTGCGCTGCGGCAGGCGTTATTCATGGTTTCGGACCGGATGTTGATGCGCTGGATGGTACACTATCGCATGCCGATTCTCCCGATCCACGACCCTCTTCACCACCCGACCACATGGCCGGACAGGCGACTTGCCGTCGCGCCGATGATGGGCTGCACGGACCGACACTTCCGGGTCCTGGCACGGGTCCTCGCACCCAACTGCCTGCTCTACACCGAAATGGTCACGACCGGCGCTTTAACCCTTGGCGACCCGGACCGGTTTCTCCGCCACGGCACGGATGCGCCTTGCGCACTTCAGGTCGGCGGCAACGAACCAGGCGCCCTCGCTCAGTGTGCCGTGCTCGCCGAGGCAGCCGGTTACCAGGAGATCAATCTGAACGCGGGCTGCCCCAGCGATCGGGTACAGCAAGGCGGAATCGGAGCATGCCTGATGTCATCTCCTCGCCTGGTCGCAGACGCGTTGAAGGCGATGCGCGCGCACACCTCCATTCCGGTGACCATCAAAACCCGCATCGGCATCGACGACGCCGACTCTTTTGAGCACTTCCGACGTTTCGTCGACGTAGCGGCAGGCTCTGGGATCGACACATTTATCGTCCACGCGCGCAAAGCCGTGTTAACCGGTCTGTCGCCGAAGCAAAACCGTGAGATACCGCCGCTTCGGTATGATTTTGTCTATCGTGTTAAGGAGACTTATCCAGAGCTTCATTTCGTCCTGAATGGCGGACTATTGAGCGGGAAATGCAGTACGATTGCAGCGACCATCCTGCACCTTGAGTCCCTGGACGGGATCATGATTGGCCGTCAGGCCTACGCTGACCCGATGGTACTGGCAGAGTTGGAATACCACATTTTTGGCACCAGCAGGCCCAATCGCTGGGGGGTTCTGAATGAATATCGCAAATACATTGAGGAGGAAATCCAATCGGGAACCCCACTCAGATACATGGCGCGCCACCTCCTCGGCTTCGTGCAGGGCCTGCCAGGCGCCCGGCGTTTCCGACGTTACCTTTCCGAGCACATGTTCGATCCGTCCTCCGGCATCGATGTCATTGACGCCGCTCTGGCAGAATCAGGAGTCCGCCCATGCTGAAGGCGATCAAAGCATTCTTTGATGACCGTTTGTCCGTTGACGCGGACGACAGCGCTGCCGAACGTCGGCTGGAATTACAACTGGCGACGGCCGCTCTGCTCATTGAGGTCGCTCGCTCAGACAGCACGGAACGCGATGTAGAAAAGACTGAAATCCTGACCAGTCTCCAACGGACATTTGAGTTGGATAAAACCCAACTCGATGCGCTCGTGAACCTGGCCGAGGCCGAGGCCGAAGAGGCAACCGACGTCTTTCAATTCACCAAGCTGGTCAATGACGCGTACGGTCGCGAAGAGAAGATTGAACTCGCAGAAAATCTCTGGCGAGTCGCCTACGCTGACGGCCGCCTCGACCGTTTTGAAGAGCACTTCATCCGCAAGGTCGCAGGTCTCATTCATCTGCCACACACGGAGTTCATCAAGTCCAAGCTACGCGCCAGGAATCAAATCTAGCAGCATCTCACGGTGCCGGATTGCCGCGCTGTCACACACGGAACTCATGGCAGCATATTGCTTTAGTTCCATGAAAGGCTGCGAACGGTCGATCGACAAGCGATTTTGCGTGGACTCTCGTCCATTGATTTCCGCCCCGTTGATTTCCGCCCCGTTGATTTCGCCACTCATCTCGCGAGTGATCTTGCCAACGCGCTCGAGAAGCACTCGGCGGACGGGAATCCGTGTTGGGCGGACCTCACGCTCGCATCCGTAGCGGGCGTAGGTCCCGGACTCAACCTCTGGCAGAGCGAGCGTGTTCGCCCTGCAGCGCATCTACAAGATCGGTGAAGGCGGTGCGATTCGCCTCACTAAGCCCCATCAACACACGGTGACATTCGATGACGTGGGCGCGCAGTTCCTTCTCGGCGACCGAAACCGTAGGCAGTTGTTCGTAGCCGCAGGTCGGCTGCGCATCACCGGTCACCATGACGAAAATCTGATCAAAGCCCATCGCACGCATGATCCGGTTGACGTCATCATTCCCTGAAACGATCGTTGGCAGCGTGCCGTAGATATCGTGCACGCGTGCCGAGAGCCTGGCGAGCATCCCGAGATTGGTGCTGTCGATTGAAGTGACGTCGGTGAGGTCGATGACCAGCGTTCGGTACTCGTCCTCCGCTTTTAGCCGTTCGCCGAACGCGGCAATCGTTGGCGCCAGCAGTACGCGCATCTCACCGATCAGCTTGAGCACCTGGAGCCCATCTGTACGCGCATATAATATTCGGCTCGCTTCATTCACGCCGTTCGCTCTCTTCGCGGTCCGTCTTTCCATCCTTGCCAAACGGTCACGTCTTGTTGGTGGGCGGCCTTACACAATTCCCGGCTGCCGGTTGTCTTTCTGTCCGCCTGTCAATTCACGTCGGTCAGCACGCGTCGCATCGGGCTCCCCGCCATTCTCGGACCGGAGAACGGCGCTGACTGCACGCCCGGCTGTGCCCATCATCCTGCCGCGCGGCCGACAGACATTACCGCGATGTCGTCCGGCCAACGTTGTGGCGAACCTGCCAGCCCCAGTTTCCCAACAAGTGCATCGAGGTCGCCTGAGGTACATCTTACCAGCCGGGCCAGCGTTTCCTCCTTCTGCGCAACGGTCATCGGGTCCATGGTTTCCAGCACTCCATCGGAAAAGAGCACAATTTGAAAGGCGACAAGCCCGTAGACCGTCTGATCCTGGTACACCGACGCCGCGCGCAAACCCAGAGGGACTCCCTCGCCTTCGAGCGCCTGCGTGTCTGCATCGGTCAGCAGAAGCGGTGCCGGAAAGTGACCCGCGTTCGCAAAACGCAGCACTGACTGCTCACTGTCATAGACCGCGAGGAACAACGTCACGTACTGGGCCAGTCCGAGGTCACCCACCCACTCGTTCAGGCGGGACAACATCATCGATGGCACCGCCTCCGGCATTGTCCGCAGCGACGAGATCATCGTCTTGAGAGCAGCCGTGACCATGCCGCCGGGGGTGCCATGACCTGATACGTCTGCAATCAAGAAAACGGTTTTCGTCTCGGTCAATTCAAAGTAGTCAACAAAGTCACCGGACAGGTCGAGTACGGGGAGGACGAAATGCGCAAAGCTCATGTCCCCGATCGACCCGGCAGTTGGCGGCAGCAACCGATGTTGCACTTCGACCGCGTCACGCATATCCGCTTGGCGATACACCTGCTCTGCCCGCACGCCGGCGCACTGGGCAGCGTTTATGCAACGCGACACCCGCCAGTTGAAGCGCTCAACATCCGGCAACGGCAATACCTGGTAGTCGGCGCCCGCATGGAGAAGGGTGAGAACGTCATGATTCACGTCGCCGTCCGGCGGCCCGCACAACAATAATGGTACATCTTGCTCGTCGACAAAACGCTGCAGCCGACCATCGGCGACCGCGGGGTTGGAGATCGCAGCAATGACAAGGCCGCGATCCGGAACGCCGGGCTGCGCTTCGCGGATGTCATCGATGACTGTCACGGCGAAGCCCTTAGCCTTTAGCGCCGGTACGAGCGATGCAATCGATGCGACTGTCGCCTGTGTCTGCTCTGCTGGCGAGATAACCGCGGCAGTTTCAGAAAGAACAAGGAGGCTCTCCCTCACCATGGATACGAGTTTGTGCAGTGGAAACACGCAACGGCCGACGCCTCATCATGCATCTGGAAAGCTCCAGGAAGAAAGCAGAACTTTATCCCTAAAGTTCTATTATTACAATGGCTTACAGAACATTTATTATGTAGCTCAACACATGTTGCCAGTAAGCCTCTATTCTTCTGAGAACTGACGCGCACGACTTTCCCCTGACTAGCGATCGTCGCCTTACCAACCAACGCGAGCGTCAACCCACGGCATGTGCGGCGATCGACATGTTGCTCTGCTGCAAGCCGCTAGCATTCATCCTCAACCTCGCCGTCGTGAACCAGAAACTCACGGCGCTGCAGGTACGCGTCGCGAAAGAACAGATAGCGGTCACCGAAGACTGAGTTCTCGAGGCCGATGAGGCCCGCGCGACCATGGATCATCGAGGAACCGTAGCCGGTGTGACGGGTGGGTATGTGGCCGACATGGCGGATCGGGTCAAGGCGCACATCCAAAGGGCGGGCAATTACATCCCGCAGCGTGGTTGGCCCAAGGAGCGGCAGCACAAGATAAGGGCCCGGTGACACTCCCCACCGACCAAGGGTCTGGCCGAGGTCCTCGTCGTGTTGCTCGAGTCCCCACATCGTTGCGAGGTCCATGAGTCCACCAATCCCAAGTGTTGAATTGATCGCAAGACGGGACGCATCGTTCAAGGCGTCACTTCCCTTTCCCTGCAGAAGTCCATTGGTGATGTTGCTGATCTCGCCGAGGTTGTTCACGACCCCAAGTGGCGTTGTGCGCCGGGTTCACGGTTCGTTGATGTAAAATACTAGCCACGGCGCGACACCCTGGACGTGTCAGGCCGTGTTTGCCTTTGTCGGACCCTGTGCAGGTTCATCTGGATATTCATCGTTTTGCTTACGTAGCGCGGCGAGTTGACGTACCACCTGCTGGTGGCCTTCCCGAGTCGACTTGTTCTGTAGCACACAAAGCACACTCACCACAGCAAAACCAGCGAGAAGCGGTCCGTAAAGCAGGCCTAGCTGACCCAATTTCTCTGCCGGGATGTCAGCCGCATGTTGAACCTGGGTGGGCCAGTCGATGAGATCTAGGCCGACGCCGCCAATAAGCGACCCGAGCCCGACCGTGGTCTTGTTGGCAAATGAGACCGCAGCGAAAAAGATACCCTCCTGACGCTTGCCAGTCGCTAGTTCATGCTCGTCTGCAATGTCGGCAACCATTGAGTTAAAACTCACCAGAAATTGAGCTGCGGCAATGCCCTGGGTTAATTTTACTGCCATCAGTGTAATGACAAGCGGTTCTGTTCCATTTTCAGGGAAAGCACCAATGAAACGCAAAAGTATCGGCACTATTTGGCACAGTGCCCAGTAAACGCCGCCAAAGACGACCCCGGAGCGCTTGTTGAAATGCCGATGCCACACGGGTGCGATAAACGTCCCAGCCATGATGCCAACCGGGTAAACCAGCAGAACGTTGAGCTTTTGCGCAGAACTTAGTTCCCAGAAGAATTCAAACAGGTATAGATTCAACGCCCCATCGACACCCACCATGACAAAGATGATCATCGTGCCGGCGAAGAGCCACGCGAACGAACGGTTACGAAGCGCGCCCATTATCTCGCCGAACATGCGGGTAAAGACCTTCGCTATGGTCAGTTTGATAGCCTGAGCGTCGGCTTGTGCCACAGGCAAATACGGGATACGGTTGTGTGTGCCCCAGGCTGACCAGAGAACGGTAGCCGCCATGGTGAATGCAAGTACCAGCGCATATGGCGCGTAGGCATCCACGTTAAACTGGCCGCGTGGAAACTCTACCGAGTCGCTGAAAAATACGCCGAAGCCGAGATAGTAGGCGACCAGATAGCCGGCGAAGCCAAGAAAGTAGCGGTATGAAACGATCTGGGTTCGCTCGTCATAGTCGTCAGACAGCTCTGCCCCCAGGGCAATATGAGGCACGTGGTATAACGTCATTGCCGCTCTTGTTAGTACAACCGTGACCGTCAACCACAAAAAGAGAGACCATTCGGAGAGTCCGTCAGGCGGCGAAAAAAGCAAGAAAAACGCAATCCCAAGAGGAATAGCAGACGCATACATAAATGGATGTCTGCGGCCCCACCTGGATCACCAGTTGTCAGAAATGGATCCCGCCAATGGGTCGGTTACAGCATCGAAAATAAACGCGATGAAGATGGCGGTACCGGCAAGTGTGCCTGACAGACCTAGCACCTGATTGTAGTAAAATAGGACAAAAGTACTCAGCGCAGAATTCTTGAGGCCTTCAGCAAGTTGCCCGATGCCATAGGAGAACTTGGTATTAAAGGTTAGAGCAGGCGGCATTTTGTTGGCGCTAGTGGCTGTTCGAGTTCGAACTCTACTATGCAAGACAGGTAAAACAAGCGAATGCGGTGAACCCCACGCATCCAACAACCAACGTTACCCAATCCGCCCCGAACAAATGCCGGTAATACCCGTGTATAGCCGACGGGCGCAGGGCGCAACAACATGCGGTCAACGCCTTCATTAATCGCGTGTGTTACCCGATTGATGCGCTCGAAGGGATCAGCCGCATTGGCACCGGGCGACAAGACCAGCACAGATGTGACCACCACCACGCGCAAGATGCATCTCTGAACGTTCAACGTGACGGAACTCCGAACCACCAACCAAGTCCGCGCAATCAACGCACGCCGGTTGGCCCGCCTCGAAAAATGCGGATTTCAGCCACGGCATGCACGGCTTGCGAAGCGACCGAGAAATCCGTGTATTGGTGTAGCAGGACCGAGACTAGACAGTTCCTGTCCCAGAACTTCATTCTGGGGCGCGCACTGGCGTGGGTGCAGGGATGCACCGCCATTTTCCGCAGGCCTCTTTTCTGCAAGAACATGCGAGATTTGCTTGCAAACCGACTCCCAAGAATTGTCAGGATGGCAATTTTGGGACAAGAACTAGACAGGAACTCGCGCTGGGGGGACGGGCAAACCCGCAACGTCCGTGCGGACCCGATGGACCGCGCCGCCACGCTCTGACCCGGTACCCTCTGATCCAGACACGATATAGAGATCACGCAGGTCACCGCCACCAAAACACACGCTGGTGCACATGGGGGTTGGTATCCCGATGTGCTCCCGCAGTCGGCCACTCGCCTCGTACACGCCAACCCCGTCCCCGCCCGCAAGCGCCACCCAGACAGCGCCATCGACAGACACGACAAGGCCGTCAGGCGAGCCCCGTTCGGTCTCTACAAACAGACGTTTTTGACTCAGATCCCCCGCAGCATCCACGGTGTAACAAAAGACTGAACGCCGCCGTGAGTCCGCGTAGTAGAGCGTCTTGCCGTCGGGTGCGAAGCCAAGCCCGTTTGTAAGCTGGACATCCGCAGCAACCTGACGTGCCGAGCCATCAAGATCAATCAGGAAGAGGTTACCAGCAGTGGGCTCACGACCATCGTCGAAGATGGGGCTCGACCCGAGGGAGCCGCAATAGACACGCCCCGCGGCATCGGTTGTGATGTCGTTGTAGCCAACCAGATCATTGTCGACGTCCCGATCCAGCAACATTCGCGACTCGCCGCCTTGAAACGACTTGTACGAGATGTTGCGTCCACTGACGACGAGCCCGCCGTCCACGTGCGGGGACATCCCGCCAATCCCCCGCCGATGCCCAAAGACCGTGGAGACAACCCCATCGCCGTCGACGGCAAACACGCCACCGAAAACGACGTCACTGAATAGCAATCCACGTGCCTGATCCCAGACCGGCCCCTCGACCAGTCCGTAGCCCTTCGCCATCGTCTCCATCATTCAGGTCCCCCGTGTTAACCGGCGTCATGTCATCCGAAACGCTGCTTTGCCGCCCCAGGCATCAGAGCGACTGATACTTCTGCCATTGCTTTCGAAGCCGCTTCCCCGAGACTGGCAGACTCGTCCCCAGATTCTGGGCAAAGAGCGACACCCTGAACTCTTCCAACATCCATCGATACTGCAGCAACTCCGCGGATGCATCTATCTGGTCGGTCATGCCATCGATTCTCTCTTGCGCCTCTTGCACTTCGCGCATTTGCGCAACGTCCCTGGCCGGATTCTCGTCGAGCTTTTGGACACGATTCGCAGCGGCCTTTATATACCTCGGCACGTGGCGCAGCCACGCAAACGGTAGGCTATTCAGGAATCCGGGCGACAGGAGCCGTTGTAGCTGCTCATTGACGTCCTGGTGCGCGGGCGTGGACTGATCCAGACCACGCCTGATTTCATGTGCACCCGCGACGGACTCAGCGACGATGTTGGTGACGCGATTCATCACATCGATGAGTTCGCCTCGCGCCTGCAGTCGTTCAGCGAAATCAGCCGCTGTCCTGACCAGCGCCTTGTCGTCGATGAAGGTGTAGCGAAAGATCGCCGCGGTCAATTCGTCGCGGAGGTCTGACTCGCGGCCGATGGTCGAGTAATGGAGCGCGATTCGCGTGAAGCCAGGCAGATTCTTGCGCACGTATCGCACCCGGTCAGGCAGCCGCCGCATGATTAGCGCCAGCGTTCCCTGCATCGTCGCACGCGCCGCTTTTGCCTTGTTGTCGAGGACTCGCAGCGACACCGTGTCTCCTTCGGCCTGGACGGTGGGATAGCCGTTGATCTCGACGCCCGCTTCGCGAAATGTGACCCGTTCCGGAAGCTCGAAGTCCCAGTCTGTGACACCCGTGCGCTCGAACGGATGTGCAACACTCCCGGTGGACTCGCCCGCACTTCCAAACTCGCCGATGAGCCGGTTGAGATCACGCCCAACGCCTACGATTTGACCCGCCTTGTCGAGCACCTTTACGTTCATCGCCAAATGATCATCAAGCGACGTCTCACCCCACGCGTCTTCGGGAATGCGAACGCCGGTTAATTGTCGCAGTCGTTCGCCCAGCGTGAGCTTCAAAACCCGACCGTCGTACTGCATGTTCTCAATCGCTCGATCAACGTAGTCCGGCGCGGGCACAAAGTTCTTGCGCAGATTTTTCGGCAAAGACTTTATAAGAGCGACACATTTGTCTCGCAAAAGACCCGGAATCAGCCAGTCCAATTGCGCTTTCGGCACCTGATGCAACACGGATGCGGGTACGCTGACACTCACGCCGTCGTCCTGATGCTGCGGATCAAAGTGATAGTTGAGCTTGAGGCGCATATCACGGACCTCGATCTCGTCTGGAAACTGCGCCTCTGACAAGACGACCTCATTTCTCATCAGATCTTCGCGCGTCATGCAGAGGATGCCGGAATCGTTCTTCTCGGCCTGATTGCGCCACTGGTCCAGTGCCTGTACCGACGACACATCCTGCGGTAAGCGCTCATCATAGAACTGGAAGATCGCCATGGGGCTGACCAGAATGTCGCGGCGACGCGTCTTCGATTCGAGCCGCTCGACAGCTTCGACCAGCTGTTTGTTGTGCACATAAAACCGCGCGTCTGAGCGCATTGCCTGCTCGACGAGCGCCATCTGCACGAACACGGCTCGCGCCTGTCCGGCATCCACTCCGGCAAAACTGACCGCGCGGCGCTTGACGATGACGAGACCGTAGAGGGTCACTTGTTCAAGGGCTATGACCTGACCGAGCGTCACGTCATAGTAGGGATCGTGGTGCGTGCGGGAAACCAGGTGGCCGGCCAGCGGCTCGATCCACTCCGGGTCTATCCCCGCCACGGTCCTCGCAAAAAGGCGGGTC
>Ga0114999_10002211_pt1 | contig 26042 bp, 21 predicted proteins | sample ArcticOcean_MG_C_3_FD_89820 | JGI IMG/M metagenome (GOLD analysis project Ga0114999, IMG submission 89820) | Marine microbial communities from western Arctic Ocean - ArcticOcean_MG_CB8_126 | ecosystem: Environmental > Aquatic > Marine > Oceanic | place: Arctic Ocean: Canada Basin | collected...
AATTCTTATCAGCAGGTTAATTCCGATGATTCTATTGATCGAGTTGCATTAAAGGGGCAAGTGATTCAGTCCTCTGGCAAAGTCGATTCTTGTGAATTTATCACTCAAAATGCCCAAGTCCGCCATTTGTTGTCTCAGGCTGATCGCGTGGCAAAAGCACCTGCCACTGTGCTTATCGCCGGCGAGAGCGGTACGGGCAAAGAGGTGTTAGCTAAGCGTTTGCACGAACACAGTCCACGGCGTCGGGCGGCGTTTATGCGGCTCAATTGAGCTTCGTTATCTGAAGGTGTGCTCGAGAGCGAGCTTTTTGGACATGAAAAAGCGGCCTTTACCGGCGCAATCCGTCAACATCTGGGTCGCTTTGAGCAGGCGGATCGGGGGACTTTATTTCTCGACGAGATCGGAGCAGCAGATTTGCGGGTGCAATTGCGTCTTTTACGCGTGCTGCAAGAACAATGCGAGATCGAACGGGTCGGGGGGACGGAAACGCTACGGGTCGATGTGCGGGTCATCGCCGCGACCAATGTGGATTTGCAGGAGGAGGTCCGCAGGGGGAATTTTCGCGAAGATCTCTTTTATCGCCTCAATGTCATACAGCTCAAGGTCCCACCTTTGCGCTAGCGCAAAGGCGATATCCCGCTTTTGGTCGAATATTTTATTCGCAAGCTGGATGCAGGCAAAGGCGGGCGGATTCGCACGGTCGATGCGGCGGCGCTGGATCACTTATCGGCGTATCCGTGGCCGGGCAATGTGCGGCAATTGGAGAATGCGGTTGAACGCATGGTTGTGCTCGCAGGTGGGGCGGTGTTGAATTGGCGGGCGGATGATGCGGAACTTGTGGTGGAAGGGGAAGGGTTCAGGGAGGCGCGATGTTCTTTTGAGCGGCATTTCCTCTGTTCGGCATTGCACCGGTATCACGGGGTGATCTCACAGGTTGCCGAGGCTGTGGGGCTATCGCGCAAGAGTTTGTACGCAAAACTGGAGCATCTCGAGATCGATTACGAACGATACCGTCTACGATCATAAGTTTTCTCTGAGTGCCTGGCGGAACTTTGTCCTTTGTCCTTTTAGGTAGGTGCGGTGTTCGCCGTCCGGTGCTTCATTGGCGAGGGCCTGGCCCATAATGGCGGCGGCTTGAGCGTGTCGGCCGAGGAGGTGGAGTAACTCGGCGTAGGTATCTAGGTAGATCGGGCTTGTAGCTTCGAGCTTGACGGCCTGCATTGAGAGGCCCAGGGCATAATGCAGGCGTAGGCCTTCCTCGGCGTAGGTCCAGGCCAAGTTGTTGAGAATCATCGCATCGTTTGGTGCGCGGGCTAGGCCCCGTTCGTAGTATTCGATGGCGCGGTCGGGTTGCCGGTGTTCAGAATAGATCCGGGCGATGTCGACGGCGTCGATTACCTGGCTCGCGAATGCTTTGTGAAAAGTGCTGTCGGCTTGTGGATAGCGTTTTTGCCGCAGTTGGCAATCGCCTAAGATGAGCAATAGTTGCGGGGCATCGGGTTGAATAAGGAGAGCCTCGACAAGTATGTTTTCAGCTTCGGCGAAATGCTCCCTTGAAATGAGAATGCGACTGAGTTCGCTGCGGGCGAAGAGGTGATTGTAGTCGAGCTCGATCGCCTGTCGAAAGGCCGTCATAGCTTCGTCGGCACGATCCTGCTGGCCGTGTAGCCATCCCTGCATCGCAGATAGCCAGGCGCTCTGCGGGTGGGCGGTAGCCAGGCGCGTGAGGATCTGCGTTGTCTGCTCGAAACGTTCATAGCGCAAGCAGATATCGCGGAGGACGGCGTAGAGCTCGCCATTGTCCGGTTCCAAGTCGATCGCCCGGCGGAGGAAGTCCAATGCCGGGTCCAGTTGATCCAGTCCCATATGGGCCAGGGTGGAGATGACGAGCAAGTGGGCGGTGTCGCCCTCTTCGCGCAGGGCTCGCCGGGTTTCGGTCAGGGCTTGCTCGTAGAGACTGTCGCGCAGGTAGATTTGTGCCAATTGCGTATGGGTGCGGTAGGCCCCGCATTGCGGGTTGTCGATGACGAAGACACCGAGCAGAGCGGCGCAGCAGAACAGATACCGGGTCATCAGTACTCGTGACGGTAGGTGTAGATGTGGAGGAGCAAGCCAATGGCGACGAGATTGGAAAGCAAAGATGATCCCCCAGAACTTAAGAAGGGCAAGGGCAATCCGGTAACGGGCATGACGCCAATGGTCATACCGATATTGACGAAGACGTGAAAGGTCAACATCGAGGCCAGGCCGATGGCGATCAGGCTGTAGAAACGGTTCTTGACCATTGCCCCGATTTGTAAGGCGCGGGTGATAATGAAGAAGAACAGGGCCAATACCACCAAGGCACCGACAAAACCCAATTCTTCGCCGATGACGGAAAAGATAAAGTCGGTATGGGCCGCAGGAAGGAACTCGTATTTGGTTTGCGTACCGCCGAGAAAGCCCTTGCCGGTCAAGCCGCCGGAACCGATGGCGATTTTAGACTGGATGATATTCCAACCGGAACCGAGCCGGTCGCTCTCGGGATCGAGAAAGGTCATAATTCGGTCTTTTTGGTACTGGCGCAGGAAATGGTCCCACAGGTATACGGTGATCAGACCCGCTGAGAGGTTGACGGCGATCATGGTGATGGTCATCCAGAGCCGGCCTAAGAGCAGGTGGATGAAAGCGGTGCTGCCGATAATGAAAGTGGCGAAAATATAGGGTGCGGCTCCTTGCCACAACGGTTCGAAAGAACAGATGACGCTGATGATCGGCGAGACGACGAGAAAGATGAAGAGTTTGCGCATACCGGCCCAGTAGAGCATCGGAAAGAGTGGTGCGCCAAAGGAAATTGCGGTGCCGAGGTCGGGTTGGCGCACGATCAGGGCCATGGGCACGAGGCTGATGCACAGGGCGCCGAGGAAGCCGCGAGGTTTGTTGATCCTCTCGGTTGTGCAGTCGCTCAGGTAGCGCGCGAGGGCGATGATCGTCGTGATTTTAGCTAGCTCGGAGGGTTGCAGGCGCAGGGGCCCCAAACGCAGCCAGCGGGCAGCGTCGTCGCCAGTGCCCCAGGCCAATACCGCTAGGAGGCTCAATAGGCCGAAGAGATAGAGCGGGTGGGCAATACTGTAGATGACTTTGTCGGGAATATAGACGATAGCCAAGCTCACCGCTAAGGCAAAGAAGGCGAATTTGGCTTGTTTGTCCCAGGCGTTCTGGACTGCGGTCGAGTCGCTGTGGAAGGCGGCGCTGTAGATCATCGTCACGCCCAGCAACACCGTTACCAAGGTGGCGGCCAGGAGCAGGAAATCGAGTTCGCGAAACAGGCGCATGGGCGGACTTTCAGTGTGCGGTTAGCAGCGTGTCGGTGGCCGCCTGGTCGGCGGTGCCGCTTTGCTTGAAGTAGGCCTCGATGACTTGGCGCACGATTGGGCCGGCTACCGCGCCGCCGCCGCCGCCGCCTTCTATCACGGCGGCAATGGCGATCGTCGGGTTCTCATAAGGCGCAAAGGCTACGAACCACGCGTCGTTGTTGCGGTTGGGTACTTGCGCGGTGCCGGTCTTGGCGGCGATTGCTATGCCATCGATCTGGACTCTGCGTCCGGTGCCACGGTTTCCGTATACAACTTGGTACATGGCTTTGCGCACGATTTTCAATGTTGCCGGGGTGATTCCTTCGATGGGTTGACGCTCGGGTGGTTCGCCGCTCAGATAAGGCGTGACCAGGTAGCCGCCATTGGCGATCGCGGCGGTGTAGCGGGCCATTTGGAGTGGGGTGGCCAGCATCGCGCCTTGCCCGATTATGAGGTTGAGCAGGTGGCCAAAGGTCCAACCTTCGCGTTCCTGATAGTATTGGCGCGACGGCAGCAGGCCTTCGGCTTCGCTGGGGTCGAGGGCGATACCCGTCGGATGGCCGAAACCGAATTTGTCCGCGTATTCTCGCCAGGTTTTAAACCCGAGGATTTGTGCTAGATGGTGGAAATAGATATTGCAGGAGGTTTCGATCGCCTCTAAGAGGTTCATCTCGCCGTGGCCGTCGAGTTTATTGCAGTGAAAGACGACGTCACCGACCGCCAGAGAACCGGCGCAGGCTTCGAAAGTGCTCAAGGTGTCGGTGATACCCGTTTCAAGGGCGGCGATGGCACCGATCATCTTCAGTGTGGATCCCGGGGGGTAGCGTCCCCTGATGGCCCTGTTGAGCAAGGTCGTCTTGCTTTGCAGCACCTTCTGGCGTTCTTCCTGGGCTTGGAAGGATACGAATATATTGGCGTCGAAAGTCGGTTTGTTGACCAGGGCTAGCACGGCGCCGGTTTGCGGGTTTATCGCGACGATCGATCCGGCAAGCGTATCGGGCAAGGCGCGTTCGGCGGCGAGCTGGACTTCGAGGTCGACGGTCAGGTGCAGTTCGTTGCCTGATACGGCCCACTGGTCGAGCTCGGGAAGCTCGCGTCCGGTGCGTCCTGCGGCGTCGACTTCGAGGTAGTGGACGCCGTCTAGGCCGCGCAGGTTATTCTCGTAAATCTTCTCGATTCCGGTTTTACCGATGAAATCCCCGGGCATGTAAGTTTTCCCCGGCGCGTTTATCAGGCTCTGGTCCTGAATAATGCCCATATAACCGAGCAGGTGGGCAGTCGAGTGGCTATAGGGGTAATGGCGTTGGGTCTCGTTCTCGATGTCGAGTAGCGGCCAGTCGGCTTTGAGCAACTCTTCGACGATCGACACGGTGCGGAAATCGACATCGCGCTTGAGGCGGATAGTGCGGTGGCGTCGGCTGTAGTTGTCGTTGATTTCGCGATCACCGATGGCCTCCTTGAAGGCGGTCGCGGTCGCGTCGAAATCCTTGCGCGTCGTGCGTTCCAACGAGACGGAGTAGAAGGCGCGGTTGCGGGCCAGAACCCGTCCGTCGCGGTCGTATATCAGGCCGCGAGGGGCTTTGATCCGCTTCTGGGCTATGCGATTTTCGTCCGATTCGCGGGCGTAGTCGTCCGATGTGGTGACTTGCAGGTACAACAAGCGTAGGACCAGCACGGCGAAAAGCAGGGTGACGACTCGGAGGAGGCCGTTGATCTGCGGGCGTTGGTCCTGTTGCGGCAGATGTTCCACGTTGGATTCAGATGGGAAACAGGTAACGCCTAAGATTAAGGCCGGCGGAGAAGAGGGTGCCGAGCAGGGCCGTGTAGACTGCGCGGCCCAAACCGTAGCGCAACCAGAAATAGGGCACGTCCAGCAAGCCTATGGCGCTGGTGCCGAGATAGTAGATCAGGTCGTGGCAGAGCACGGCGCCGAAGAGCAGGCCGATCTGGACTTGGATATTGTCGGCGACGATGCGCGAGCGGCCGTAGCCGACGGCAAAGCCGATGAGCGATTTGCTCAGGGCGTTGAGCCCTAGGTCGGCGGGGTGGTAGATGTCCTGCATAAAGCCAATACCGAAACCCATGCAGATGGCGACGAGCGGCCCTTCGCGCAAGGCTATATAGGTCAGAGCCAGGAGGATCAAGTCCGGTTTGAGCGAAGAGATCTCGAAAAAATCGATCCAGGTGGTTTGCAGCGCGAAGGCTAATACCAGCAGGAAAATATAACGAATCGAGTCCATATCACTTGGGAATCTGTAGGGTTGTGCCCGCCAGCAGCGTCGAAGAAGGGCTGATATTGTTCTGGCGAGCGATTTCGTTGGGTTCGCGGCCGAATTTGCGGGCGATGCTATAGAGGGTGTCGCCCTGGACCACGGTGTAGACGCTCTTGTCGACAATGGCCAGTTGTTGCCCCGGTTTGATGATTGCGTTGTTCAAACCGTTCGACGCCTGTAGGTCATTCACGCTGATCTTAAAACGCCGGGCCAGGTCCCAGAGCGTGTCGCCTGGTTGCACCGTATAGATTTTGCGGCCCTTGCCATCGGAGATCGTAGGCGCTGGACGTCGAGGTTGCAGTTTCCACAAGACGAGTTTCTGTCCGGGTCTAATCAGTGTTTTATCAAGTTTGTTCCAGCGCATCAGGTCGCGTAGGCGGACCCCGTTTTGGTGGGCGATGCGGTCGAGCGAGTCGCCGGGGCGCACGGTATAGGTCCGTTTTGTTTGGTCTCTACCCTTACTGGCGCTGAGTTCAATGCCCGGAGCGGCGGGAATGTAGAGAATCTGTTTCGGCCGGATGAGATTGGGGTTCTTGAGGCTGTTGGCCGCGGCGATCGTCCGGGTGTTGATGCCGAAGGCCTTGGCGATGCTCGAGATATTGTCGCCGTATTGTACCTCGTACTGGTAGACGGCGGCTTTTTGTGCCGAGGGCAGGCGGGCGTATTTTTCGAGAAAGAGCGCGCCCTTGTCCGGCGGCACCCGCAGGCGATAGGGGGGGGCGCCGGGCGGGGTAATGGCCTGGCGCAGTTCCGGGTTAAGGTCGCGCAGGGCCGCGTATTTGATGTCTAGGATTTTGGCAGCGGCAACTAAGTCGACGTAGGGCCACTTCTTGGGGAGGGTGACTTCTTCGTAAGCGAAGGCCGGTTCGAACTCCTCGAGTTCGAAGCCAAAGAGCTGCGGTTCCTTAGCGATGATCGCCGCGGCCATAAAGAGCGGCACGTAATTTTTCGTTTCGCGCGGTAGTTCGAGTTGCCAGAAGTCGCGGGTGCCTGCTTTGGCGATGGCCCGGGTGACTCGTCCCGTTCCTGAGTTATAAGCGGCCAGGGCCAAACGCCAGTCAGAAAAATGGCGGAAGAGGTCTTGTAAGTGTCGCGCCGCACCGACAGTGGATTTGATCGGATCGCGGCGCTCGTCGACCCAATGCGTGCGGTCGAGGCCGACCATCTGGCCGGTATGTGCCATAAACTGCCATAAGCCGACCGCCCGGGCCCGCGAATAGGCCTTGGGATTGAAACCACTTTCGATCATTGCCAGGTAGAAGAGGTCGGTGGGTAGATTTTCGCGGCGCAAGATGTCGATGATCAGTGAGTTGAAACGTCCCGAACGGCGCATCCAGGTGGAGAAGGTCTGGCGGCCCCTGGTTTGGAAGAAGTGGATGCTGGCGGCGACTCGGGCATTGGCGTCGATGGGGATGTCGCATCGGCGGCTGAGTTGGTGGATGCGGACCAGTGGTGCGGCGTCGGGGGGCAGGTCCTCGATGGTCTCTTCGGACAGGCCTTCGAGCAGGAGAACTAAGGGGCTGTCGTCCGAAAAATGTTCCAGATGAGGTAGAAGGTCGAGGTAGGCTTTTTCGATCGCTACACCCAGACTTGCGGCTTCAGTGGTATCGGTGGGGGTGTCGTGTTCGTCGAGGTCGGCTAGGATCCGGAAGGCGCGGTCTAAGTCTTCCTGTGATCGTTGGGCTTGGTCTAGGGCCTGGCCCTCGATCGCCCGAAGCAAGTGCCAACGCGCGGCGCGGAGATCGGAAATGTCGGTGGAAATGTCGGTGGGTATGTCGGTGGGTATGTCGGTGGGCACCGTCTCGTCGAAGACCGTGCTTTCTCCCCTTTGCCAAGGCGCACAGGCCAGTAATGTCAAGGAGAGACCGAAACTAAAAAGCAGCGAACGCACTGGGGATTAATCCTCTCGGGGGACGAGGATTTGGGAGCGGACTTTCAGGGCGTTGGGGTAATAGGCTTCGATTTTCTCGGTAGCCGCCTGGGCTTGGGGGTCGGTGCGGTAGTGGCCGACTTCGACTTTGTACCAGGGTGCCTTGAAGGTTACGTCAATGTCCGGGCGGCGCAGGCGCTTTATGGCGCGGCCTTTGAGGCGGTTGGCTTCGTCGTGGGAGAGGAACTGGTCAATTAATACCCGCCAGCCGAAGGTGCGCACCATTTCAGTGGTTTTTTCCGCTTCTGCGGGGCGCGGTGTTTCAACTGCGGTGGCGCTCGGGTTGCTCAGCGGTGTTTCGATCGTGGCGCTGATGACATAGGCGTCGGCGTAATCGGGGCCGAGGGCGGCAACGCGACTTTTGAGCTTTTGCGCTTCTTGGCGGGTTTCGTATTGTCCGGCTTGCAGCAGGAAATGTTCGTCCCGGGTGATTAGATGGACCGTCGTGCCGAGCATCTGTTCCAATTCGGCTTGGCGCCTGCGGGCCACGGCCCCATTGCTTAAAGTTACCAACTGCAGTCGGAAGACGTTGACCGGTCCGTATTCGACGGGCAAGTCGGCGTCGATCTCGCTTGTGGGGTTGACGGTGGGTTCGCTGGTGAATTCGACGGTGGGTTCGCTGGTGAATTCGACGATGGGTTCGTGCAGACTTGCGCGTTGGAAGACCGGCTGGATTAGCAAGAGGTCTTCGCCGAGGGAGCGGACGTCGAAAGTCTCGCGGACACTCTGCGCCGCGTCGACTGGCCCGGCGAGCAAGTTCGGCGTGTTCGACGGACCGGCGCAACTGACGGCGCCGAGTAAAACTAGGAGCAGGAGCGGGGAGCGTTTCACGTTTCGACCCAAGTGCATAGAGCGGGCTCGAATGGGGCGCGAGCAATGCCTTTTTCCGAAATGATCGCTGTGACTAGCCGGTTGGGGGTTATGTCGAAGGCCGGGTTGTAGACCGGAACGTCGTCTGGGGCGGTGACTTTGCCCATGCCGGCGCGAATCTCCGCGGGGTCCCGCTCTTCGATGGGGATTTCCTCGCCTGAAGCGAGGGAAATATCGAGGGTGGAGATCGGGGCCGCTACGTAGAAGGGCACGCCGTGTTCACGGGCTAGGATGGCCAGCCCGTAGGTGCCGATCTTATTGGCTACGTCGCCGTTGCGGGCGATGCGGTCGGCGCCGACGATACAGCAGTCGATGGTTTCACTACGCAGGACCGAGGCGGCCATATTGTCGCAGATGACTTTGACGTCGACACCGCTTTGCATTAATTCCCATGCGGTTAGCCTCGACCCTTGCAAAAGCGGTCGGGTTTCGTCGGCGAAGACGGCGACATTTTTCCCAGCCTCCTGGGCTGCGTAAATGACCCCGAGGGCGGTGCCGTAATCGGCGGTGGCTAGGCCCCCGGCGTTGCAGTGGGTGATGACTTGGCTGCCGTCGCGCAGCAATTCGGCGCCGTTGCGGCCCATTTGGCGACAGATGCGGCGGTCTTCTTCGAATAGGTGGTCGGCCGTCGCGAGGAGCGCGTTGCGGATGGTCTGGTTGCCGGAATCCGGGTGGGTCGACAGAAGCGCGCGCATCTGGTCGAGGGCCCAGAACAGGTTGACCGCGGTGGGACGGGTGCGGGCGAGCCGGTCGATAGAGGCTTCGACCCGACGGCGGAATTCTGCCGGATCGCAGTCGATGGCCTCTTGCGCGCCGACGACGACCCCGTAGGCGGCAGCCAAACCGATGGCCGGAGCGCCGCGTACCATTAGCACTTCAATGGCTTGCGCGATGGTCTCGACATCGGAGCAAGTCTCGTAGATCACTTCTTCGGGCAAGCGGGTTTGGTCGAGCAGGACCAGCGCGTTGTCCTGCCATTTGAGTGTTTGTACCGGCATTAGAATTGCGAAAATTCGAAGCTGGTTTCTTCTTTCGTGTCTTCTTCCGTTTCCCACCGATCTTCGAACTCGGTGCGCTCGGCATCGCCCCAAAGGCGCTCGAGGGCATAGAAGTCACGGGCTTCTTGGCGGAAGATATGCACGACGAAATGCACGTAGTCGAGCAGTATCCATCGGCCGGAATCGACACCCTCGACATGCCAGGGTTTTTCGCCGATCTCAGCAAGCTTTTCTCGCAATTCGCTGGCGAGGCTGCGCACGTGTTGTGCGGAGGTGCCCGTGCTGAGTAAAAAATAATCGCTGGTGTCGGTGACTTTGCGCAGATCAAGCAGGGTGATATCAAGCCCTTTTTTATCCTGCAGGATTTCTACGATACGTTTTATTTTTTCGTCTTCATGTAGTGACATAAAGCTACTTTCTCACTTTACTGTTTATCGTCGAGCAGGCCTATGCGACGGTAGTCGCGCCCGATGACGATTGAGACGTCAGCCAGATGGAACTGGTCTTCCTGCTTTTGTTGGATCAGATGGGGTATACCCAATACGTCGGCCACCTGACGCGCCTGGTCTAGGTCTCCGCTGAGGTCGATGACTAGGCTATGCAAGTGATCGAAGCTCCTGGCATTGCCCTCATGGATTACATCTAGGCCCAATGTGCGCGCCTTATTGCGCAGCCGGGCGGCCACTTGCGTTACGCCGCAGCCGTTGAGAATTTCGACTCTAATGGGTTCGGGAAGCGGAACGGCTGGTGACTTTGCAGAGATCGCTTGTGGAGTTGGGGCCGGTGCCGCAAAATGAGGCCAGAGGGCTGAGCCTAAAAGAATGCTTATTGCCGCTGTGGCCAGGACCCATAATATTCGCTCCTGCACCTAGGAATTACTCCCCGCTTCGCCGAATGGGCAGACGATCGGAAAACGCTCTTGTTCACATGTAATAGATGGTATAAATGAATGAAAAGTGGTTAATTAAGTCAAATGTGAAGTTGGGGTGGATGGGGGGGCGAAGGACAAGCCCTCCGTCACTCCTCCGGTAGTTGGCGAGGTGAACGCGAGTATATCCAAATGGAGGAGCGAAAATGGAGTGGTTGAGAGAGGAAGATTTTGCAGGACGGTTTTCGATGAGGGATTTCCTTGGAGCCTGTCATCAGGCGTTCGAATTGTATGGGCAGGGTGTAATCGTCAATCCGCCGCGAGAGGAAGTGGTCGAAGAGCGCGGGGAACTGGATTATTTTGCTTTGGATATGCCGGCGCAGTGGCCAGGGAAGTATCGGGCACGGAAGATTATCGAAGAGTTTTCGGATGTGAAGCAGGGGAGGCTGGCTAAGCGGGAGGCCTATATCGAATTCGAAGATTTGCAGCAGGGGAAGGTGGTGCGGGTTGACGCGGGTTTTATCACCGATATGCGCACGGGGGCGGCGGGGGCGTTGGGGATTAAGTATTTGGCGGGAGAGGGGATAAGGCGCGTGGCGGTGTTGGGGACGGGGCGGATCTCGCGGAATTTGGCGTTGGCTTGTGATGAGCTTTTCGAACTGGACGAGATTCGCTGCACTAGTCGCAAGGCGGAGAATCGGGCCGCATTTGCCGCGGAGGTTGGGGCGGGGTTAAAGGCAGATCTGCGGATGACAGAGTCGATCGCGGCGTGTGTCGACTCTGCGGAGGCGGTGCTGACGGCGGTGCCGACTCCGCAGCCTATTTTGACCGAGTTGTTGTTGGCGGGCGTCGGTTATGTGACGGTGATTGCCGGGGACGGGCGCACGAGACAGCTTGCCCTGGAGGTGTTGCAGCGACGCGGAGTGGTGGTGGATGTGTTAGAACAGGCACAGAAGTCGGGGGAGTTTCGCGCGGCGAGTGAGGTGGGGGCGATGGATACGATCCGTTTACTGCCGGGGAGAGAGGGTGAAATACTGGATATTGGCGACGCGGCTTGTGGGCGTTTGGGTGATTCCACGCCGAGTGTGGCTTATTTGACGGGGATGGGGGCGCAGGATTTGTGTTCGGCGGCGATGGTTTACGAAGATTCGCTACTTAAATAAACCCGAATATTTAAAGGTCATGATATAGTCCTGCGAGCCCTTGTTTTTTGCGGCTCGTCGGTTGTCGTAGACATCCCAGCCGAAGCCGAAAAGAAATTGGTCTTTGTAGAAGGAGACGGCCAATCCCATCGAGATGGCGAGCGAGTTTTCGGTAGATAGGGCTTCGAGCACATTGCCGATGGCGGTGAAGTGCACGCCGGAGATGGAGGGGTTGTCGACATTGTGCCAGCCGGCGAAGGCCAGGCCCGGCAGACCGATAAGGCGTTCGGTTTTGCCCTTGATCGTAGTGCCGTCTGTATTTGTGTAGTTGCGGCCGGGGCGGATGGTGAGAAAGGAGATCAGGGGTTTGGCCTCGAATTCCCATTTCCAGCCGCCGGCCTCGAAAACTTGCGAGATGCTCTGCGGCGGCGCGCCGGGATAGCCATGGGTGGTAATTTTGAGTCGCACCCGGCGGTTGTCTTTTTCTAAGAGGCGCAAATTAAGGTCCTCGGCCAACACTCGCCCGCCGCTCGACTCGTAGATCTTGACTTTCTTCTGTTGGGTCGTGCCCTTGGGATCGTAATTCTGGTCGAGCTTGGTCCATTCGATAATTATTTCACGGCCGACCAACGCTAGTCGCAATGAATCGGGAATTTGGAAAGCGACATCGATCTTGGTGCCGTCTTTTTGCACGATGGGGGCATTGTTCCAACCGACACCGAGATTGGATGATGTTTCACCGCGCGAGACCATGACCTGGGTGACGCGTGCGAGGTCGATATTCTCTAGTGCTCCGTGGCCCTTGTATTTGAGTGGCCGGGCGCGGTCTTTGACGTCGTTGCTAACCAATAATACGCGACCCAGGCGCTCGCCGAGGCTTTCGGGGTCGAAGAAGACTTTGAGGCGGGTCGACTCTCCCGGGGCGAGCGCGAATTGCGCCGGCTCGATACTGGCCTCTTTGTTTTGCGGATGCGATTCGACCTGTAATACGGTGTCGCCGGCGTTGGTGGCGACGATGGTCTGCTCCGAGCGCTCGCCCAACACTACGTAGCCGAAATCGACGACGCCCTTGGGGTGCAACTCGATTTCGGCGGCGACGCCATTGCCGTTGAGCAGGATGTCGAGCGTTTCCATGCCCTCTTCCCAGAAACCGTCCAAATGCAAATTGCCCGAGATCGTGCCGCGCCCAGAGGGGCTGAAGGCAATATGCAAAGGCAAGGTGCGCAGGCTATTGGCCGGCAGCAGGAATTTATTCTTCGGGTCTATTTGCGTATAGAGGGTGAAATCGTCGCTGGTCGAGCGGATCTGGTGGATATTAAGGTCGGCGTTGCCGATGTTGGCGATTTCGATGACCTTGCTGCTGTTTTCGCCGACGGCGACCTGGCCAAAGTCCACGGTCGTGGGGCTGAGTTTGAGGAATTGGCCGACACCCTGCAACCTTAAGGTCTGTGTGCCGGCTTCGGTCACGACGCTGAGGGCGGCCTGGCGGGCACCGATTTCCTTGGGCGAGAAGCCGAGCGCGACTTTCGCGCTGGTGCCTGGCTGTAGTAGGACAGAACTCTGTTTGAGGCTGAACTCGATGCCCTCGTCGGCGGATAGGCCCATTTGCACGGCGAAAGGGCTGCCGCCCCTATTCCACAACAACAGATGGTCGCGCGCGGTCTTGCCAATGGGCACGCTGCTGAAATCGATGCCGGTGCCGTTGAGGATTTCGATGTGTGGTGGACTGATCTGGGCGCGGCCTTGCAGTGGGATTTCGATGTCGGGAGCTTGCGGGTCGTTGGTGCGCAGGTGCAAGGCGCTGATTTTGTCGCCTTCGTTTTGCGGGCCGAAGACTACGCTCAATTCGAGTCGTTCGGTGGGGGCGATGGTCGCCGGAAAGAGCGCGCCGGAGAGGGCGAAGGCAGCGCCGTCGATCTGTGCGCTCTCGATGTGTAAGGCGGCCTGGCCCTGGTTGAGGAGGGTGACGCGGCGTACGGGGCGCTGGCCGAGTTCGACGGTTTCGAAGTTGATGCCGACCTCGGGTAAGGGGGAGATGGCGGCTTGCGGGGCTAAACCTTGGCCTTGCAATGGTATGCTGAGCGTGTCGAAATCGGGCGAGGTGACGATGAGTTCGGTCGCAAAGGGCCCGCCGTGTTTGGGGGCGAAGGTTATCTGTAGTCCCTTTTCGCCACCGGGTTCGGGCAAAGAGTCAATTGTCTGTTGGATGGCGAAGGGCGCTTGCGGGTTGGCCAGGACGACCTGGCCGGATGTTGCGGGTATGGCGCCAATATTTTTTATCGCGAAGGCATCGGTCGCCGAAGCGCCGATTTGCACGGCGCCGAAATCGAGTCCGGTTGCGGGTAGCAACGAGAATGCCGGTCGCGCAGCGGACGCCCGCAAGGGGACGGTAAAGGTCTCGTCTTTGAAAAAGGATTTGACCCGGAGGGTGAGCATTCCGGTTGCCGGGCCGACGGTCGCCGCGGTAAAATACACTGGGATAGCGGACGCGGATTTGCTGGATAGGCGAAGCGTGTCGGGGGGTGCAGTAAATCCGTCTCCATCGATCGTGACGACGATTTCTAACTCGTCGTCACTCTGGTTAGAAAGATGGATTTCCCCTTGTACTTTTACGTCGATTTTGACAGCCCCTAGATCGAGTTCGCTCGGTTCGATGGCAAGGGGTTGCGCGTGCAGGACGCCGGGCAGTAGCAGGAAAACTAAGATGAGTAACATTGCGGACCGTACATAAAAAGAAGAGCGACCAACCCACCAGAATACCGGATACAATGTTTGTCGAAGTGCCACGTCCTAAAGGAGTGGAAAACTTCCTCTTGGGTATTCTTTCGCAGATTCAGGTCACTCTTTGTATTTAAGAACATACACCATACTAGCTTGTAATGTCAAGCGGCAAGGATTTGCGCAAGCCCTCCGACGAGCCGGTCCATACCCACCACTACGTCTTCTTGGCGCAAGGCGCCATAGGCGATGCGGAGATAACAGGCGTCGTTTAGGCCGAAGGCGTCGCCGGGAATAACGGCCACTTTGTGCTCCAGCACCAGGCGGGTGACGACGTGCATTGCGTCGAGGTCAGTTTGTAGACGCACGAGGAGATAGAAAGCTCCCTCAGCGGCGGGAACCTGGACCTGGTCACCGAGTTGGGTGAGGCGTTCGAGACAGAGTTGGCGGACGGCGTCGATATCGGCGAGGAAGCCGCGGCAGTAGGCGGGCCCGGCGGTGAGGGCGCCTAGCGCCGCACGCTGTGAAATGACCGGCGGGCAAATGATAACGGTATCTTGGGCTTTTTCTAGGGAGGAGAGCAAATGGCGTGGGGCGACGAGGTAGCCGACGCGCCAACTGGCAAGGCTGTAGGCTTTGGAGAAGGAGAATAACGAGATCGTGTGCGCGCGGCTTTCGGGCAAGGATCCGGGCGAGAAGTGCCGCGCCTCGCCGTAGGTGAAATATTCGTAGGCCTCGTCGGCGAAGTGGTAGAGCGCCCGTTCGCCGCAGAGCCGGTTGATGGCGGCGAGGTCGTCGGGGCGGTAGACGGCGCCCGAGGGGTTGTTGGGCGAGATGGTGACGATGGCGCGGGTGCGCGGGGTGATGGCTGCGGCGATGGCGTCAAGGTCGAGTTGGTAGTGGGCATCAGTGTCGACGAGCACCGCCCTGCAGTTGGCCATGCCGATTGCCATTTCGTGGTTGAAGTAGAAAGGCGACATGATGATGACTTCGTCGCCGGGGTCGGCGACGGCCAGCAGGGCGTGATAGAAGCCCATGTTGGAGCCGGCGGTGACCATGATCAATTGCTCGTCGGCAACCTCAATCTGGTTTTCGCTGGCGAGTTTTTTTCGCAGGGCTTCTTGTAGCTCCGGCAGACCGCGGGCGGCCTGGTAATGGTGTTCGGCGACGGTGTTGCCGAAGCGGGTGGCTTCCTGTATCGCTTCGGGCGGCGGCGGATAATGCACGACGCCCTGGCCGAGGGAAATGGTGCCGGGGGTTTCGCGGATCAGCGCGGCGACGTGCGGAATTACCGGGCTTTGCACCGCCTGCATGCGTTTTGAGTTGGTCATGGAGATTAAGTTCGGGAATTGGCGATTGCATTGCAAGATGAACGGGGTCTAATTCGTGCGAAGGCCTTTAGCATTGATGGCTAAAGTGGTGGTGGGATGGCCCGGTCGCGGAGTGCGTCTCCGGGTATTTTTAGTCCCCCGGGTCGTCGACACGACCACTCCCCTTGGCCCTTGCCCAACCAGGCCCTTTACCCCCACTTCCATCCCGAAAAACGCCCTGCGTCCGCATCTTGGAAGCTTGGGGGTTTATGCTGTGGTTATAGGTGGTAAAAGAGTTTCAGTGTTTTGTATGCCTACTGTAAGGCTTCTTGTAATAAGTCGTAGAGTCGGTCTATCTCGGCACAGGTCTCCGGGTCGAGGAAATAGCTCAGCGGACCGCGGTGGACTTGGTTGGGGAAGAGGCCGCGGTTGTGCATGAGGTAGCGCTCGACGACGATAAAACCGTCTAAGCCGCCCTGGAGCTGTAAAGTGCATAGCGCGCAGATGGGAAAGTAGATCTTATAGGCGCGTTCTTCGTCGCCGTCGACTAGGGCCTGCCACAGTGCTGTGGTGCCGTCGAGCAATTCTACGCCGGGAATGGTGCCCTTGATGCCGCGGCGGAAGGAGTCGATCAACAGTACGCCGCCGCTGCCTTCGTAGATCGAGGCTTTGCCGTCAGTGTGGTCGCGCAGCGCCGAGATGCAGGGGCCCAAGGGAGAGGCTTCGGGTTTGAAGAGGATGCGGTCGCCGTGGTCTGCGAAGAGCGAGGCCTGGAATTCGATGCTCATCGGGTTGCCGACATAGGAGCTGGCGTCTTGGATGATGACGGGAATTTTGATCTCTTCTAAGAGGGCCTCGAAGTAGGCGCGCAATTCGCTTTCGCCCAGCGAACGGGAAATCGGCGGAATGGCCATTACGGCAGCGGCACCGCCGTCTTCGGCGGCGCGACTGTAGGCGCGGGCCTGGGCGGTACTTTCGGCGCCGACGCTAATGATTACCGGGCCGCGGTCACCAGCGTATTTAACCAGCTCGGCGGGCAGCAACAGGCGTTCCGTCGCGGTGAGGCGCAATAGGTCGGAGACTAGGGCGAGGCAGAATCCGTGAGCTCCTGTCTCGAAGAGGTAGTCGACTTGTTTGACTAGCGTAGTGGAGTCGATTAGCTGGTCGTCGGTGTAGGGCATATGGACGACGGGTAGGACGTCTTTGATTTCGTGGCTCATGCGTTGTTGTCCCGTTTTACTTGGCGAATGATGGCGAAGAGTTGCGCGGCGATATCATCGTTGGCCGCGGCGACGAAATAGGCGAATTTTCGGCGTTGGCTATAGACGGGTTTGCGGTTGACTTCAGTATAACAGACCGCACCGGCTTCTTCGGCGATCAGCGAGGGCGGACCGGCGTCGTAGATTTCGACCTGGCGGGTTAGGTAAGCGCAGTGCTCGCCTTCGGCAAGTCGCGTCAGGACTAAGGCGGCGCCGATTGGGCGCTCGTGTGGATCGAATGTGGGTCGGGCGAGAGCTTGGTGGGGTCTGGCTTTCGAGGAGATGAAGGCGCTGTTGTTGCGCGGCTTTTTGGGCAGCGATAAACGGCGTGGTCGTCGCTTGCCGAGTTGCACGTAGGCGCCCTCGCCTTTGATCGCGGTGAATACCTTGTCTTCTGAAGGTCGTGCGACGATTGAAGCGATCATTTTGCCTTTATAGGCCAGGCCGATAGTAATATGATAGGGCGCGTCGCCGCGTTTAAAATGAAAGGTGCCGTCGATGGGGTCGAGAATGACGGTATAGGGCGATGTGTTGCCGGCAAAACGCTTTTTGAGCGCGGTGCGTTCTTCGGCGATGCAGCGGACCGCGGGAAAGTGCTGCAGCACAGCGGCGAGTAGGATATCCTGGATCGCGCCGTCGAGTACCGTGAAAGCGGTGGAGGCGTCTTGCGCGTGATCGCTGATCAGGCTTTTGTCTGCGGCCTTGCCGATATCCGCGACTTGGCCGAAGAAGATTAGCGAGGCGCGGGCACACTGGTCGACGACGGGCAAGAGCGCGTCGATAAAGGCGCGGGGGGCGATGCGTTTGGCCATATGTGGTTAGTCTTATAAAGAAAAGAAGCGCCCGGATTCCCTGGGGAAGCCGGGCGCTTGTAGTAGAAAGCTTTGCAGCCTTAGCCGGCGGCTTCGGACAATTGCGCGTCCTGCAGCGCGGCGATGATCTTATCCGGGCTCATTGGCAACTCGCCCATGCGCGATCCGACGGCGTTGTGGATCGCGTTGGCGATGGCGGCCATCGGCGGTACTAGAGGCACCTCGCCGACACCGCGAATGCCGTGTGGACTCGCTGGATTAGGCACTTCGACCAGAATTGTTTCGATCGTCGGCACGTCGAAGCAGGTCGGCATGCGGTAGTCGAGGAAGGTCGGGTTGGCCATGCTGCCGTCCTCGCCGTAGAAGTAGCCTTCAGAGAGCGCCCAGCCGATGCCCTGGACGGCGCCGCCCTGAATCTGGCCTTCGACATAAGAGGGGTGAATGGCCTTGCCCACGTCCTGCACGGCGGTAAAGCGCAGGATCTCGACCTTGCCGGTCTCCGGGTCGACTTCGACATCGACGACATGCACGGCGAAGGCATTGCCGGCGCCGCCGGCGTTGACGGAACCTTTACCGGTAATCGGTCCGCCGGTGCTGCCCTGGCTGGCGGCGACTTCCTTGACGGTGAGTGTCTTCGACGCGTCGGAGGTGCAGACGAAACGGCCGTCTTGGTATTCGATTTGGCCCTCTTCGACTTCGAGCTGGCGGGCGGCGCGCTTGCACATCTCGGCCTTGACGTCTTCGGCCGCGTTGTAACAGGCGTGGCCGGTGGCGTAGGTGACCCGGCTGCCGCCGGTGCCGCCGGTAAAACCGATCGAACTGGTGTCGGGGATCGAGGGGTTGATATCATCGGCTGTGAGCCCGAGGGTTTCGGCGACGATCATCGCCATCGAGGCGCGGCTACCGCCGATATCGACGGAGCCTTCGTTGAGGTTTATAGTGCCGTTGTCGTTGACGGAGATGGCGGCGGAAGACATACCGCCGCCGTTAAACCAGAAACCACCGGCGACGCCACGTCCGCGGTTTGCGCCTTCGAGATTGCTCTTATAGTGATCAGAGTCTTTGGCGGCCTGAAACGTTTCGATGCAGCCGATCTTGCCAAAGATCGTGCCGTCGGCGCGGCGGGTGCCTTCGTGGCAGGCGTTTTTGAGCCGTAACGCCATTGGGTCCATGCCGATTTTCTCGGCCAATTCGTCGATGACGCTTACGGAAGCGAAGGCGGCGTTGGGTGCGCCGGGGGCGCGGTAGGCCGAGGACTTGGGTTTGTTGACGACGACATCGTAGGCGTCGATGGTGACATTGGCGATGTTGTAAGGGGCGAGGATACAGGCGGCCCCGGCGCCGACGGCCGAACCGGGATAGGCGCCGGCTTCATAGGCCATGTAGGCGTACGCGGCGGTGATCGTGCCATCGTTTTTGACGCCCATCTTGACTTTCATATAGGACCCGGGGGCCGGGCCAGTGGCTTGGAAGACTTCGGTGCGGCTCATCAGCATCTTGACCGGTTGGCCCGTCTTGTGCGACATGATCGCCGCCGCCGGCTCCATATAGGTCGGGAATTTGCCGCCGAAACCACCGCCGATCTCGCAGGGCATGACCTTGACCTTGGAGACGGGCAGGTCGAGCACCTCGGCGACTTGCGAGCGGATTTCGAAGGGGCCTTGCGTGCTGACCCAGACCGTTACGGTGCCGTCCTTTTTCCACCAGACGGTGCAATTGTGCGGTTCGATATAGCCTTGGTGGATCGTCGCGGTGTCGAACTCGCGCTCGACGACGACATCGGCTGCGGCGAAACCCTCGTCGAGATCACCCATCGCGTGTTGGTTGTGGCTGGCGATATTGCTCTTTTTGCCGCTGTCTTCGCCCAATTCGCGGGTGGTGCGGTTTTCGTCCAAGAGCGGGGCGTCGTCGGCCATGGCCTTGCGCACGTCGATAACCGGCTGCAGGACTTCGTACTCGACCTTGATCAGGTCGAGAGCCTCTTCGGCGATGTGCGGGTTGGTCGCGCAGACGGCGGCTACCGCGTGGCCGGTATAGAGCACCTTGTCAGAGGCCAGTGAGTTTTTGGCGATCTCGCGCACATTGACCGTGGTCTCGCCGATATTGGACAACTTGTCGACGACGTCGACCAAGTCGTCGGCGGTGGCTACCGCGCGCACGCCGTCGAGCTTGAGGGCTTCGGAGGTGTCGATCGACAGAATTTTGGCGTGCGGGTGCGGGCTGCGTAGGACCTTGCCAAAGAGCAGGCCGGGCAGGCGCACATCGCCCCCGTACATGGCGGCCCCGGTGACCTTGTCGACGCCGTCATGGCGGATAGGGCGGGTGCCGATGACTTTGTATTTGCCGTCATCAGTATAGTCGGGACAATCTTTGCTGGTGAATACGGACATGTGTAAGGTGCTCCTTTGGATAGAAAGGGCTGCTGGTGGTTATTTCGACTGATAATGTGAATATGAGTCTTTACGGCGTCAAGTGTGTCTTATAATGAAGAATATAGGGAATTTGCATTGAGGATTTATCCGTCGCGGCCTAGCTGACGGACAGCGAGCGCTTGGCGTATCCTTGCCATATGTCCATTTTTTTGGAAAAACCGACTACACAACCCGCACTTTCTATTGAAGAAGTCCACGTATGGTGCGCTGAGTTGATAGCGGAGTCTGCGGATGTAGATGAAATCGCCGCCTGTCTCAGCCCTGACGAGTTCAAACGGGCCGATCGTTTTATTGATGAGAAACACCGCACGCATTTTATCGTCGCTCGCAGCGTACTAAGGCAGCTTTTGGGACAATATCTCGAATTAGAGCCCGGTGCGATAACGTTTATCTACGGAGAGCACGGCAAACCTTCCATCGCCGGCGCGGGACTGTGTTTCAATCTGTCCCATTCGCATGGATTGGCGTTGTATGCGGTGGCACGGGAACGGCAGGTCGGCGTCGATGTGGAGTTCCCGCGAGCGCAGGTCGCGCACGAGCGGATCGCGTCGCGCTTCTTTTCAACAAAAGAACAGGCGGCGTTGGCGGAGCAACCTGAGACCGAGCGGTGTACGGCTTTTTACAATATTTGGACGCGGAAAGAGGCGTATCTCAAGGCGCGGGGCGATGGCATTTCGGCGGGGTTGGACACCTTTTCGGTATCGCTGGACGCCGAGGCTCGATTGCTGCACTCGGATGAGGGAGCCGCAGAACCAGCGCGGTGGAAGCTGTCCGCTCTGCAGCCGGCGCCCGGATATGTTGCCGCGTTATGTGCGGCGGGCGACTGGCAGCTCAAGTGCTTCGCCTGGGGCGCTTAGAGAATACGCTCGGAAACCACGCCGTGCAGGTCCATTTCGAAGTCGATGTCAATTATGGGCGGACGGGTGTAATACCAATGGATGCCGTGGCGGTGGGCCGGGCCGGTCGGGGCCAGGATAATATCTTCTAGTAGGCCTTCAAGCGGGTAGATGGTATAGACGTCAATGGCATTGACTAAACCCCAATGGCCGCCCAAGCCGAGTAGTCGTTCCTCCATCACCTGCATGACATAAGTGGCTTTTTCGCGCATCGATTCGGGGGAGGTGTCGCCTGAGCGGATAATCCCTTTTTCGACAAGTGTGCCTTCTAATAATTCACCGGCACCGGCGACGATCAGGGTTGGGCGGTCGATTTGCTCGTTGGGAATGATATAGGAGAAGGCGTGCAATACGGGTTCGGCAGGTGGGTCGTAAAAGGGCGCGACATTGGTGCGGGCGACGGGATTGAGGTTGCCGACATAGAGATCCCACTCTTGTAAGACGGTGCAGTATTCGCTGTTGAAGTCGATAAAACCTTGCATGGTAAAGGGCGCGGGCGAGCGCAACTCCATGCCGCATAGGGCATAACGATCACGGCCCTCTGCCGTTAAATGCGCGTCAACGCGCTCGAAACCGGCCCGCCAAGGCAGCGCTTCGGCAAGGGTAACGTGGATGATCTCGTAGCCTGGATCGGCGATAATGCCGCAGGAATAAGGGTCGATGCCCTGGAGAAAATGATAGTGTCCTTTGGGGTGTGCAACAAGCATTAGGCCTCGTTTCGACAGGGGTTGAAGGCCCTTAGTGTCGGCTGTAAGTTGCTCTGCGTCAAGGCAGAAGCGTCTTCCTGTAGCGGGATTTTATACTTGATATGGGAACATGGGCTATATAGAGCAGAGGATATGGACGCTGCGTCTACATCCGCTCTGACCGCCGTGCATCGCGGTCAACGGCAATTTCGCGCTCAGGTCCGAGCCCATTGCCGGCGCGTCCGGTGCAAGAAGCGAGCACGCCTAAGTTATAGGGCAATATAGTCGACCTATAAGCCTAAACTGAGCATAGCGCTCCAGTTTGTCTATCCGGATTTTTTCGGATTTTTTTGTGCCCTTGCCGGAGTTTGGCGCTTATTTATATTCCTTCCTCTATTTCTACCCACCTCTACCTGTGAATATTGGAACTAACGATGGCCTATAATGTATTGGTAATGGCCGAGGTCGAGCCCTACCGAACGATTCTGCCGATGATCGAAGAGCAGTGCCGGGTCGTGCGCTGGCATCCCGACGACGATGCCTGGCGGGCTGAGTTGGGTGATATCGACGGGATTTATGTCTATGCCCATATCAAGGTCGGCCCTGAGCTGATGGACAGTATGCCCAAGCTCAAGGTTATCAGCAATTTTGGCGTCGGTGTCGACCACGTCGACCTCGCTGCGGCCCAGCAGCGGGGCATACCCGTGGGCAATACACCCAATGTTCTCGACGGGGCCACGGCCGATATCACCTTTGCCCTGCTCTTGGCCGGGGCGCGCAATATCGTTAAAGGCGACCACTTTGCCCGCGGTCCGAATTTTGTCGAGTACGACCCGAGTTTTATGTTGGGGCAAGAGGTGCACCACCAGACCTTGGGCATTGTTGGTTTGGGCAATATCGGTTATCAGGTGGCCCGGCGGGCACAGGGTTTTGATATGACGGTGCTCTACCACAATCGCAACCGCAATGCTCAGGCCGAGGCCGAACTCGGGGTGCGTTATGTGTCGTTGGACGAGTTGCTCGCACAGTCGGATTTCGTGGCGTTGAATATGCCGCTGACCGACGAGACGCGGGGGATGATCGGCCGGCGGGAGTTGGCGCTAATGAAAGAATCAGCGGTGTTGGTCAATGCGGCACGCGGTGGGGTCATCGATCACGAGGCCCTATTGCAGACGTTGCAAGCGGGTAAGTTGCATGCGGCGGCCCTCGATGTGACCGAGCCGGAGCCGCTGCCGAGAGACCATCCGCTCTTTGCTCTCGACAATGTCATTATTATACCGCACCTAGGCAGTGCCACCGAACAGACGCGTCAGGCGATGTCGGACCGCTCGGTGGGTAATTTATTGGCCGGCTTAGAGGGTAAGGAACTGCTGAGCCGCATCATTTGAGGGGCGGGTTGCATCTTATAGGAGAGACGATAGGTGAGGTTCGCCGGCATTTTGATCTAATACCATAACAAAATCAACACAGCAAGGGATCTAATGAGCGAAAATACACATCACAAAGTTATTATCATCGGTTCGGGCCCGGCCGGGCTCACGGCGGCCCTATATGCCGCGCGGGCCGATTTGCCGCCGCTGGTCCTCGAGGGCTTGCAGCCGGGCGGCCAGTTGACCATTACCACCGACGTGGAAAACTATCCCGGCTTCCCCGAGGGCATTATGGGGCCGGAATTGATGGATCAGATGCGTAAGCAGGCTCAGCGTTTTGGCGCCGAGTGCATGTTCAAGATCGCGACGGAGGTCGATTTTTCACAGCGTCCCTTCAAAGTCAAAACCTATGACGCCGAATATACCGGCGATTCGGTGATTATCGCGACCGGGGCTACGGCGAGGTTGTTGGGTTTGGAGTCGGAGACCCGGCTGATGGGACACGGGGTTTCGGCCTGCGCGACCTGCGATGGTTTTTTCTTCCGCGACAAGGAGCTAATCGTCGTCGGTGGTGGTGATTCGGCGATGGAGGAAGGTACCTATCTGACGAAGTTCGCGTCGAAGGTGACGATCGTGCACCGCCGCGAGGAGTTTCGCGCCTCGAAAATAATGCTCAAACGCGCGCAAGAAAACGACAAAGTCGATTTTTTACTCAACGCCACGATCGAGGAAATATTAGGCACGGATGATGGCTTGTCGGTGCGCGGCGTAGTGTTGACGGATACGCAGACGGGAGAAACTCGCGAAATGGCCTGCGATGGCGTTTTTATGGCGATTGGTCACGTGCCCAATTCCAAGATTTTTAACGGCATGTTGGATATGGATGAGCAAGGGTATTTGATCACTAAGCCCGATTCGACGGCGACGAATATCGAAGGGGTGTTCGCCTGTGGAGATGTGCAGGATACGGTGTATCGGCAGGCGGTGACGGCGGCGGGCACGGGGTGCATGGCGGCGATTGAAGCCGAGCGTTTTTTGGCGCACTAGCGGCGTACGGCGGTCGGATCGGGGGTGCGTCTTCCGGTATTTTTAAGCCCCCCGGGCCGTCGCCTCTCGCAGCGCCTTCGCGCTGGCTGACGGTTGCCCTTCCCTACCAGGCCTTTTTTACCGCCCCGCTCCGAAAAACACCCTGCGTTGCATCCCCGATCCGACCTTGGCCGGCTTGGTGCAGTAGATAGTGGATGGGTAGGAACTTTAGTAATGTGCGTTTAGTGCAGTAAATACAAAAAGAAAATTATTGGACTGGCCTAATGTAAATTGGGTCAACCCTTATATTGTGGGTATGAAAAAACTAGAGCAGTACGGCATTCAGCCGAGTAAGAAGCTTGGGCAGAATTTCCTCAATGACAGCGGTGTGCTGCGGCGGGAAGTGGCCTATGCGGATATTGGGCCGGAGGATACGGTGTTGGAGATTGGGCCGGGTATTGGCAATCTGACGGAGTTGTTGTTGGGCAAGGCGGCTAAGGTCATAGCGGTGGAGCAGGATCGGCAGTTTAGCAAGTGTCTGGGGGATTTGCAAAAGCAGCATTCGCATTTATCGCTGTTGTGGGGAGATGCGTTGCGGGTGGGGTTGCCGCGTTTTGACAAGGTGGTGGCGAACCTGCCCTATCATGTGGCTTTGCCAATTATCTTTAGATTGCTGGGACAGCGTTTCGACCGGGCGGTGTTGATGGTGCAGAAAAGATTGGCCGAACGCATGTGCGCTGGGGTGGGGGAGAATGGCTATTGTCGGATGGGGATAACCGTCGGGCGGGTGGCGAAGGTCGATATGCTTGAGAAGATTCGCTCGGATTCCTTTGTCCCTGAGCCAGACGTTGAGAGCGCGATTGTGAAAATCGAACGCGGTAAACCTAATTTCGCCGTGCCGTCGGAAGATTTCTTTAAGCAGGTATTGGAAGCGCTTTTTGCTCATCGCGATGAATCGTTGCAACGCGTATTGGAAAAGAGCCGCGATCGAAACTTGCCGCCCACTGCTTTGGCTAAGCTAGGTAAAAAGCTTAAGAACAAGCAGATATTTCGGCTTACCCCGCGCGAATTTGGTGAAATCACTCGGGTTATGTGGGAAGTCAGAGAAAGAAAAATAAAACGATAAGATAGTGTAAAGTGCAACTTCTATAAGTGTTATGCTGGCCTGTTTTACAGGCCAGCATTTTTATTTGTCCATATGCGGCATTGGCTATCGCGATACGCACGGATACGCCACCGCTGATTTTGCGACATTACTCTTACTTGTCGCGGGTACCGCGTCTGGTCGGCTTGTTCAAGCTCACCCCAATGAGGCGGTGGTCCTACCGCTTTTTGGCGCCTATAAAGGCACGGTCTACGATTCGGGTTTGCGTTGGGCCAATCCCTTTGATAGCAAGTGCAAAGTCTCGGTTCGGGTCCGCAACTTCGAGAGCGAAAAGTTCAAGGTCAACGATCTATACGGCAATTCGATCGAGATTGCCACGGTAGTCGTTTGGAAGGTCGTCGATACGGCGGAGTCGGTCTTTCTCGTCGACAACTACGAGGATTTTGTGCATGTGCAAAGCGAGGCGGCGCTGAGCATGGTGCAGATGGCGTTGGACAAAGCTGGCGGCGGAAAGGGATCGTCGAACTAGACGAGGAGCACAAGGCCACTATGGTGAGCAATCTGCTAGTGGTGTTCTGTGGTGAGCGATCCGCTCATCCGGTGGTCAACGCCGGATACCGACAGATTGAAGAAGAAGCCGCAGGAATCCGATTGATTCTATGCTTAGAACATCCTAGGATAAAGGTCTGCTATTATCGGCGGGAGGTGCCTAAGGGTGCCTCTCGCTTTTGTCGGTTGTCATCAATTTCATTATAATTAGACAAATCATAGAGCAGTTATTTCATATTGCGTCCTTCATATCTCATGCAATGATCGGAGAATCCCTCCATGCATTTGCACTGGATCGACTGGGCCGTGGTGGCCTCGGTGATCGTCTTTTTCACCGTCCTGGCCACTGCTACCCGCAAATACACCCAGTCCACCAGCGATTTTCTGGCGGCCAATCGCCTGGCGGGCCGTTATCTGCTGACCTTGGCCGAGGGGATCGCGGGGTTGGGCGCGGTGTCGGTGA
>Ga0114999_10002214_pt1 | contig 26025 bp, 30 predicted proteins | sample ArcticOcean_MG_C_3_FD_89820 | JGI IMG/M metagenome (GOLD analysis project Ga0114999, IMG submission 89820) | Marine microbial communities from western Arctic Ocean - ArcticOcean_MG_CB8_126 | ecosystem: Environmental > Aquatic > Marine > Oceanic | place: Arctic Ocean: Canada Basin | collected...
CCTCTCCCACGATGGCGGCGCACTTCTTGAAGGCGGAGTTCGGCCGCAGCCCCATCTCGTGCATGGCGTAGAGGATGCGGCGCTGGACCGGCTTGAGGCCGTCCCGCACATCCGGCAGCGCCCGCGACACGATCACGCTCATGGCGTAGTCGAGGTACGCGGTGCGCATCTCCTCTTCGATGCGCACCTCTCGGACGCGGGAAGAGTCGAGGACCATGCATTCTCCTTCGGCCTGAGGGCCGGTTCTGGGGGGCGGAGCGGTTACCGCCGCCGTGCCCTGCCAGATGTACTAGATGTTGTGGTCAACCCTCAAGAGAGCCGCTACATTTGGCAGAAACACACCTAATTACCCAGACCGCGCGATTATACCAGAGAATGAACGGACTCAGGTAAGCTCCTGGCAGGCCGTGGCCTGCTTGATGCCGCAACGAAGCACATGGCCGTACTCCGGACTACCTGCCTCGGTACCAAGCCACCGGAAGGCGAGTCCAACGACGGAACTCCACGAGAACAATGTCGCTTTCACGCAGCAGCTCGATCACCTGAGCATCGAGCTGGAAACGGACGCCGGCGACATAGCTGACGAAGGGCTTGTGGGAGAGCAAGCTTAGGGGACTGCGAGGCCCGGCGGGGCCGTAGGGGCCCACTCGCAGCTGGAGCGGTAAGAAGCGCTCCGAGAGGGACATGACAGTCCGCACTGCGAAGAAAACGGTGAGGGCCACGAAGATCGCTGCGAGGGTGCCGCCGCCAGTGCCGATCGTGAAGGCCGTGAGCATGAAGCTGCCCCCAGCGAACAGTCCATTGCGGAGGGGTGGCTGCCACAAACCGTAGGGGCTTTCTGTCCAGACCAAATTGAACGCCATGTCGCAGACCTGGCAGCGGCGCTTCGGCGAGATGTAGCCGTGGCCGCACTCGTCCTTGGGGATGCGCTCCGTCATGCCAAGCCCTCCAAGAACGCAATGTAGGCGGAGAGAGATTTGAGGCCCTCTTCCTTCCGAGAGACAACGTACGCCATAGCGGGTGTGGCCTGACCGTCTTTGCCGACGATTTGGACATCCTCTCGATGGTACCCAACCGCGTGTCGGTCGAGGCATTCGGCGCACGCCGTCGTGATGGCGAATACAACTCCCCAGACGTCCTCACCTTCAACGGAGGTGAGGACGGCAACGCCACCGCCACGCGTGGTTGACCTTCGCGTAAACGCCACTTCGAAGTCCTTTGGGCACGATCCGACCTTGAAGCAGAAGCCGCCGCTGCACCGTTCACGCATCTGAGTCGAGTCCAAGTTGCTTCCGTACGCGAAGTACAGCACCGCTAGCTCCGAGCCTTCGTTGTCACCGGACTGAAGCGCTCAGCGCGCTCGATGAAGCCATCGAAGAGCCGCAGGAAATTCTTCGGCACCTCTGCCTCGCGTTCCGGGTGACACTGTACCCCGATGACCCAGTCGTGTTGGATGCTCTCAAGCCCTTCGATGATGCCGTCCTGGGGGTGGTACGCCGACGCGAGCAGGCCGGGCGCCCGGTGTTGCTCACGCAGGCCCTGATGGTGCCAACTGTTGGTCCGGTAGACGGCACCCAGCCCGATGATGGCGCCCAGCCGGCTCCCGGGCGAGACGTATACTTGGTGCACGGTTGCCTCGATTGCCTGGTCCTTGTCGATGTTGCCCGGACCATGGCCGGGTATGTGCTGGATGAGCGAGCCGCCGAAAGCTACGTTGAGTACCTGCATTCCGCGGCAGATGGCCAGGACCGGCATGTCACGTTCGAGGGCGTGCCGGAGCAGCGCCAGCTCCATCTCGTCGCGCCCCGCCCAGGTTTCGACGCCCGCCTCGGGGTCAATCTCTTGGCCATAGTACTTGGGGTGGACGTCCGCCCCGCCACAGAGCAACAGCCCCGACACGCCTTCGACGGCCTTGGTCACACCGGCGAAGTCGTCCGGCACGACGAGCCTCGTGGTTGCCCCACGGCTCTCGACAGACGCGCGATAGGGCGCTGCCTCCTTGGCGTGGCTTGCGGTGACGGCGACGAGGGACATGACCGAAAGTATACCGGTGCTAGCCGAAGATGGCCTCGTTGAGCACGGCGCTGACCAGGACGTTGGGCAGGTCGACGACGGCGCTGACCCGCAGATCGACGGCGACGCTCGAGATCACGTAGGCCTGGTTGCGCGTGAAGCCGCGCTCCTGGAGCACGTCGATCATGGCGATGAGGGCGTTGCGCGCTGCGAGATTCAGGTTCTCGGCGTCGTTGGTCCCGTCGTCGCGGATCGGCAGGCCCATGGTAGCGGTGAAGCGCTCCGGGCCGGCGTGCGGGGTCCCGACGCCGTAGGTGTCGTGCTGAACTTGGGGAACACGAATGTTCCGACGAGTCGCCTCGCCTTTGTGCAGACGGAAGCGCACGACGGCGGTGCTCCCGGTCTCCACGGCACTAACGCATACCTCCCCGTCGCCCTGAGCGAAGTGACCGTCGCCTGCCGAGAACAAGGCCCCGTCGACGAAGACAGGCAGCAGCAACCGGTTGCCCTGGGTCATCTGCTTCATGTCCATGTTGCCGCCGTTCTCCCGAGGCGGCATGGTGCGCAGTCCCTCCTCGGCCGCCGGACCCTTGAACGGTACAGCGCCTGCCGCGCTGGGAAGGCGCGCCGAGAACCCCCGGGCTACGGCGTCACGCTCGCGTGCGGTCCACGCCCGCACCTGGGCATGCGACGGAGCGACGCCAGCCAGCCCAGTGAACGGTGCGCCAGGAACGCGCACGCCGGGAATCTGCGGGGACGTCGCCCACCCCTCGTCGATGTTCCAGTGGACGAGGTACGGTTCGGTGAAGAGGTCCCGGAGGAATCCCATGCCCGTGGCGATGGCTGTGAAGCCTATCGTCTCGGTCGTGATGTCCAAGTACTCGACCTCGAGGAGGTCTCCGGGCTCCGCCCCTTGCACCCAGACTGGTCCGGTCATGGCGTGCACAGAATTGAAGTCCGCGTGAGCCATGAGCTCCTCGGAAGTCATGCCTGGCTCCACGTAGCCGCCGAAGCCGTCGCGCATTTCCAGCACGAGCTCCTCGCCCGGCGCAATGTCGATGAGCGGTTCGACATCAGGGTGCCAGCGGTTGTGCCCCGTGCCAGGCTGGTCCTTCAGGAGCTTGGTGCGGTCGATCTCGATGCTCTTCATTTGCTCACTTCCCGCGGCATCACGATTCGCTACTTCACGATCCGGCGCCGCATCAGGACGATGGCCAGGGGGGCGAACACGGCGATGTAGGCCAGCAGGATCAGAGTCGCCCAGATCATGTCAGCGGAGAAGTCGCCTGTAGCAAAGCCGCGTATCACCCGCGTGCCGTGCGTCAGTGGCAGGACTTGCGCGTAGCCTTTGAAGAACGTCGGCAGGTTGTCAATCGGGAAGAACGTCCCGCTCAGAAAGAACATCGGCGCAATGAACAAGGTGAAGTAAGTGTTGAGCGTGCTCATCGCAGGCACCAACGACACCACCGTGAGTGATATGGAGGCGAATGCAAGCCCGATGAGGAACGCGAAAGGGAACATCAGAGCGGCCGTCGGCTCGCTGACAAAGCCGTAGGCAGCCGCGATCGCGAGCATGCCTCCGGCGGAGAGCGCGGCCCGCGTCGCGCCCCAGACGATCTCGCCCAGCACCAACTCGCGGATGGTGATTGGAGTGGCCAGGATACTCTCGAACGTTCGGTGGTTCATCATTCGCATGTAGGCGCCGAAGGTCGTTTCGAAGGTGGCCCCGAACATAGCGTAGCCGGCCACCAATCCCGGCGCGACGAAGCTGGAGTACTCCACCCCTTCGATGGTCTTTAGGTAGAAACCGAGGCCGGCCCCAAAGGCGGCCAGGGCAAAGACAGGCTCGCCCAGGATTCCCGTGGCCTCGGTGTGCCATACCCGGAGGAATGCGTCGCGGTGGCGCAGCCAGACCCGCATTACGAGCGCGAGCCCGAGCGGCGACGATGGGGACCCCACACCCTGCGTGGCGGCGATGCCAGTGAAAATGCTACTCATCGCGTAGCTCACGGCCCGTTAGCCGCAGGAACACGTCCTCCAAGTTGGCGGCCCTGCGGGTGACGTCAGCCTCTGTGTCTGCCAGGTCGTTCGCAAGCTGCCCGGCCGCCGCGTAGACATAGACCGTGTCCCCACCGTCCTGCGATTCGACCCCGAGGGACGAAATGTGGTCCCGTACTGGCTCGTGGTGGCCGGGACGAGGGCGTATCTCGACCACCTCGTCCCCGGCGTGCTTCTTCACCAGCTCGTTGGGCCGCCCTTCGACCAAGATATGGCCATGGTCCATGATGACCATGCGGTCGCAGAGTTGAGCGGCCTCTTCCATGTAGTGGGTTGTGAGCAAAATTGTCACGCCCTGGCGCTTGAGCGCATGTAGCTTGTCCCACAGGAGATGCCGGGACTGGGGGTCGAGGCCGGTGGTCGGCTCGTCCAAAACCAATAGGGGTGGATCATTCATTAGCGCCCTGGCGATCATCAGCCTGCGCTTCATCCCACCCGATAGCGTATCCACCCGCGACTCCTGCCGGTCACGTAGCTGTACGACGTCCAGGGCTTGGAGTGCCCGCTCCCGCGCAACGGCGCGCGGTATTCCGAAGTAGCGCGCATGAACCTCAAGGTTCTTACGCACCCGGAAGTCGGGGTCCAGGTTGTCTTCCTGGGGGACCACGCCGATGCGCCACTTCACCTCGCGGGACTGCGCTGAGGCGTCGAGCCCCAGCACCGTGAGGAGGCCAGCGGTCACGGGCGATACGCCCGTGAGCATGCGGATGATGCTGCTCTTGCCCGCGCCATTGGGCCCAAGCAAGCCGAAACACTCACCAGGGTTTACGTGGAAGTCGACGGAGTTGACGGCGGTCATGGTGCCGTAGCGCTTGACGAGGGACTGTGCAGAAATGATGGGGCCGATGTCGTTCACGCGGTCAGTCTATGTGGAGACTGACCGACGGGCAAAGGCCATGGCGCAGGCGAAACCGGGCTAGGCTTCTTCCATCTCCTCGTCATCGCAGTCTAGTTCGGCCTCGGCTACCGATTCGAGCGATTCGGGCGCGCCGCTCTCGGCGTCGAAGGCCGGGAAGGTGCGGTCGCTTTCGGCGGTGGTCCCGACCGCATCCAACAGCGCATCCCCCTCCTCGTCCTCCACCGTTGCCGGGGCTTCGGGGATTTCGGGGGCCTCGGGGGCGGTGCTGGCTCTGGTTGGGAACGAGATGACATTGCTCTGTGATGGATGCCGGTACGTCTCACGCAGCAGCACAGTGACGGCCTCTGGTGAGGCGTTCACGACTGCCCCGTCGTAGCGGTTGCCGGCTTCCATGAGCCGGCGAAGCCGCGATGCGAGATTAGGTGGAATCGCACCAAGGCACAGGCCGGTTGTGTCGTGGACCGACAGGTTATTGCCGCTGGGATGCAACTCGACCACGGCTCCGGCTGACAGGTGGGTGCAGTCCGACGACTCGGCAGTGCCGCCGAGGATCACGGTGGCGCTCAGCCCGCTGTCGGAGATGAACATTGCCGGGGCTAGCCGTCCGCCGGAGGAGTTCGCGGCGTTGGAGTTCGCGGCGAGCTGGTCGAGGCGCTCGATGTTCTTGCGGGCGATGGTGTTGCCGGGCGCCAACCTGAGCGAGCGTTCGAAGGCGCTGCGGGCTTCGTTGCGCTCGCCGAGCTCGAAATGGGCACGGCCTTGGCGGTTGGACGCCTCGACGTCGTCGGGGCAGAGCTCTAGCAGATCGCCGTTGACCGCCGCGGCCTCGCGCCAGTGGCCTTCCATCGCGAAGTTGATTGCCTTACGCGTCTTCTCGCGAATGAGCTTCTCGTGGTCGTCGATGCGGAAAACCATAGTCACTTCCTGGTCACCCCCCATCCGCTTTGGCCTTGCTCGTGTTCTGTCCAGCCTGTCCGATCAATCGTCGGTGCTCGACCTTGATGCAGCGGTCCATCACCACCGTGATCCCGGCCGCTTCGGCTTTGGCCGCCGCCGCGTTGTTCACGATGCCCAACTGCATCCACACTGTGTCTGCGCCGATGGCAATTGCCCCGTCGACGGCCGAAGGTACGTCGACGGGACGCCGGAACACGTCGACGATGTCGACGTGTTCGCCGATCTCTTCGAGGGACTGATAGGGCTGCTCACCCAAGACGGGGCCGTCCAACTTTGGGTTGACCGGAAGGATGCGGTAGCCGTTGCGCTGCATGTAGGCGGCGACGTCGTGGCTCGGCCTCTCAGGGTTGCCCGAGAGGCCGACGACTGCGATGACTTTGCTGCCTGCCAAAATCCGCTCCATGTTCACCGAGGAGTCCGTCAAGAGAATGCCTCCTGCCGCATTTGCCCGTGAAAGATTAGCCGCAACCTACGAAATCGCAATGCCTCCACGGAGCGGAGGGCCGTCAAGGGGATACCACGGGCAATCTGAGACTAGTTTCGGCGGGGCTGATTAGGCACGATGGAGTTCGAACGCCACGTGGAGCGCGCGCACCGCGTCTTCCACCCGCGCCTCGTCTACTAGGCAAGTGATGCGGATCTGCGAGGTGGTGATCATCTCTATGTTGACATTGGCGGAGGTGAGAGCCCGGAACATGGTGGAGGCATAGCCTGGTGCGTTCTGCATGCCGGTGCCGACGACGCTGACGTTCCCGAGGTGGCCGTCCATCACGACGTCAGCAGCCCCCACTTCTTCGGCGACTGGGCGAATGACGTCCATGGCAGCGCGCACGGCTGCTTGGTCGACGGTGAAGGACAGGTCGGTGAGGCGCTCGGCGCTGGCGTTCTGGACGATGGTGTCGACGCTGACGCCGGCGGCGGTGAGGGGCTCAAAGATGGCCGCGGCGACGCCTGGGCGGTCAGGGACCGCACGGACGGTGATGCGAGCGATGCCCCGCTCGGACGTGACGCCGTTCACCTTGTTTCTGATCTCCATGGCCTGGCCTTCTCCATCGCCGGTTTCGTGTCTCCCGGCGTGCTGATGTATCAACGTCCCGGGCGCGTCCGTCATGCTCGATGCCACCAGAACGGGCACGTTGTACCAGGCGGCGAGCTCGATGGAGCGCGGTTGCATCTTCGCTCCGTAGCTCGCCAGTTCCAGCATCTCCTCGTAGCCGATCTCGTCGAGTTTGCGGGCCTGCGGGACGATGCGCGGGTCGGCTGTGTAAATGCCCTCGACGTCGGTGTAGACCTCGCACCGCTCCGCATCGAGCACGGCCGCCAACGCAACTGCCGTCAGGTCGGACGCGCCACGCCCCAGCGTGGTCGTGTCCATGTCTTCACTGAAGCCCTGGAAGCCGGCGACGATGGCGATACGGCCCGCGTCGAGCTCATGCTGGAGGCGGGCCGGGTCCAGGGCGACGATGGAGGCGCGTCCATGCGCGGCGTCGGTGCGGACGCCCGCCTGCCCGCCGCCCATGCTGACGGCGTCGACGCCGAGCTCATGCAGAGCCATCGCCACCAGAGTGCAGGACACCAGTTCGCCGGTCGACAGGAGCAGGTCCAGCTCCCGCGGCTTGGGGTCTGCAGTGATGGAGCCGGCGAGGGCGATGAGATCGTCCGTCGTGTCGCCCATGGCGGAGACGACAGCCACGACGCGATTGCCTGCGTCGGCGGTCCGCTTGATCCGCAGCGCCACGCCCCGAATGCGCTCGGCGTCCGCCAGCGAGCTGCCGCCGTACTTCTGTACGAGCAGGGCCATCGGCTCAGTCCTCCACGCCCAGCGCAAGGACCTGGGCGCCCACCGGGCTCACACTTAGGACGTGGAACGTGCCGCCGACCCGCGCCTTGTCCGCCGCGTCCGCCATCTCGTAGCCGATGGTCTGCGCGCGGCGCTCGTCGCGAGTGGTCAGCGCGACAATGGATGACCCTGCGCCCGACAGGAAGACTCCGCGAGCACCGGCCGCCATGGCGTTGCGGAAAATGACCTTCATTGCGGGGAAGATGTCCTGACGTGCGAGTTGGTGGAGGCGGTCCTCGGTGGCGATGCGGAGGTATTCCGGGTGGTCCGTGGCGAAGCTGGCCACCAACAACGCGGCGCGGCCGATGTTGAAGACAGCGTCCTCCCGCGATACCTGGCTATCGAGCACGGCGCGCGCCGTGCTCGTGGGCATCGGGATGTCGGGGACTAGGACGACGCATTGAAGGTCGTCCGGTACAGGGACCGGCGCGGCATAGGTGCGCTCTCCCTCGCGGACGGCAATGGTCATGCCCCCGACCAGGGCGGGTGCGACGTTGTCCGGGTGGCCCTCCATGGCGGTCGCCAAGTCGAGCAGCTGAGGCATACTGAAAGGGAAGCCTAGCAGGGCGTTGGCCGCGAACATGCCGCCGACGATGGCTGCTGAACTGGAGCCGAGCCCCCGGCTCAGTGGCACGTCCTGCCACGACTCGATGCGCAGGTCAACCTTGGCCTGGCCGCATGTAGCCAGCAGACGCTGTGCAGCACTGTACATAAGGTTATTGGCATCCGTCGCCAGGCGGCCCTTGCCCTCGCCGTGGATGATGACCTCCGGCGGCCCCCCCCAGCGTACGCGTATGCGATTCCACAAGCCCAGCGCCATCCCCAGGGAATCGAAGCCGGGCCCCAGGTTGGCCGACGTGGCCGGGACGCGAATGGTGACGGTCTCGTATGCGGGCTGGTTCGGCATGAGCGGGCTCAGCGGAAATTATACGCGGGAGCCTCGCCTGCCCGCCGATTCGGCACTGCGTCACAGGTAATGCCCGCTGCTATACTCGCCGCGCTATGAGCGTTGTTTACGTTGCGGGAGCCCAGCCGGGTGCCGGTGCGACGGCCACCGCCGCCGCGCTAGCGGCGCTCTGGCGCCGTGCTGGCCGCAGGGTCGCGCTGGTCAAGCCCACCGCGCTTGACGACGGGGCCTCGGACGCGCGGCTCTTTGACGACATCGGCGGCACCAGCCACTCAACTCCCGTCCAGCTTGGCGAGCTCGACCAGGCCGCGAAGGCCGTTGAGGCCGCTGCGAGCCTGGCCGAGCTCGCCCTCGTTGAGGGCCTGCCGCTGCTCGATGGCGATGGCCAGGCCACGCAGACAAGCGAGCTTGCGCGATTGACCGGTGGGACGGTTGTCGGAGTTGAACCCTATTCAGCGGCAAGCGCTGCCGACATCGCGTCCCGTTGGCGGGACGCCTTCGGGGACGCGCTGGCCGGCCTGGTGGTGAACCGATTGCCGCGATATGCGGGTCACGATGGCGCCACCGTGCTGTCGCCTGGACTGGAGGCCGCCGGAGTGGCCACACTCGCCCTTGTCCCTGAGGACCGACGCATGCTGGCGCCTACGGTGCGGCAGTTGGCCGACCATCTGGACGCGACCTTCTTCACATGGCCCTCTGAGGACGGGCGCTTGGTGGAGCATCTGCTGATCGGCGGGCTGATCACGGAGTGGGGCGGAAATTACTTTGGCCGCTTCGAACGCCAGGCCGTCATCGTCCGTGGAGGCCGGACCGACATTCAGATGTCGGCACTCAACTTTCCCATGAGCTGCCTTGTGCTCACCGGTTGCACCGAGCCGCCACAGTATGTCTATCAGCGCGCGCGGGCCGAAAAAGTACCGCTGATGGTTGTGAAGCGCAGCACCATGGAAGTGGCAGCGGCCTTGGAGTCCATCCACGAGCGCGTCAGCGTCCACCACGCGGCGAAAGTCGAACGGTTCGCTCAGCTCCTCGGGTCGCGCGTTGACGCCGAGGTCCTTGATCGCGTCGTCAACCTCGGCTAGGGCCACGACCGCGCCTCCCACGGGCTGGTATTTGCCCGGCGCGGGCCTGCCTGCTATTATTTGTGCTCGCTGCCGGCCTTGGCGCAGGCGGCTCTTCCTGAGGAAGAGGGGACCCTGTGAGTGAACGCACTCGGCCTGCACGTATTGCTCGAGCTTCGCGCCTGTAACGGCGCGTTACTTGACGACCTCGTCTTTGTTCACGACACGATGCTCCGCGCCGCGCGAGAGACTGGTGCCACGGTCATCGACGATATTTTCCACCAATTCAGCCCCCAAGGCGTGACGGGTGTGGTCGCCATAGCCGAGTCCCACCTTTGTATTCACACATGGCCTGAGTACGAGTACGCCGCGGTGGACATTTTCACCTGCGGTGATGGCTTTAGCCCACGCGACGCGGCCGCGCTGATCGTGGAGGCGTTCGAAAGCCGTGACCCTGAGGTCACCGAGGTGCGACGCGGGCTCATCGCGCAACTTCAGTCCATTGAGGGGAGCTAGCCGTCCTCAATGGACAGCCTCCCCGGCAACGTCGACTGGTATTTCGAGCAGGTTACCCCCACGCTCTTTTTGGCTGAAGGGATTCACCGAGTTATCTATTCAGGGCAGACCGCCTACCAGGAGGTCCAGGTCCTCGATACGATTCCCTATGGCCGAAGCCTCGTGCTGGACGGCCGCACCCAATCCACCGAAGTCGATGAGTGGGTCTACCACGAGGCGCTGGTCCAGCCGGCAATGGTGGCGCACGACGCTCCGCACCGGGTATTCATCGCCGGGGGTGGCGAAGGTGCAACCGCGCGCGAGGTGCTGAGGCACACGAGCGTGACCGAGCTCGTGATGGTCGACCTCGACCGCGAGGTGGTCGAGTTGTGCCGGGAGCACCTGCCTCAGCATCATCAAGGCGCCTTTGACGACTCACGCATGACGTTGTTGCACGAGGATGCGATGGCGTACCTGGAGCGTGACGGTGAACCCTTTGACGTCATCATCGTCGATGTGCCCGACCCGTTGGAAGCGGGACCGGCCTACATGATTTTCACTCAAGAGTTCTACCGGCTCGCTCGCTCGCGTCTGAACCCGGGCGGCCTGCTGGTTGCCCAGTCCGGCCCGGCAGGTCCGACCAACGTGACCGAGACTTTCACGGCCATCCACCGCACTATCGGCTCCGTTTTCGACGCGGCGCACCCCTACCGGATATACATGCCTTCGTTCGGGACAGCCTGGGGTTTCATCGCCGGGACCATGACCGGCTCGCCGAGGCTCACAGAGATGGACCCCACGGGCATCGACCGGCGTATCGAGGGCCGCGTCCGCGGCGAGCTCCGCTACTACGATGGAGGAGCGCACCAAGGCATGTTCGCACTGCCCAAGTACATCCGCGCCGCGCTCGCCACTGAGACGCGATTGATCACGCGGGACAACCCGCTGTACGCCGCTTAGCCTGCGGACGACGGGAATAGCGTGGCTTTTCGATGCTACGAGCCCGGGCCCGGCCGCACCGCCATCTCATTGCCGTCGGCCTAGGGCACTGGATAAAGAGGTCGAGAGCCGATAATCTCGATGCGCCATGAACTGGATCGACATCCTCATCATCGTCGCGGCCTTGTTGCCCGCATTCTTCGGATGGCGTAATGGAGTCATCCGCTGGGCCATCACGCTCGTCGGCGCGGTCATCGGCGTGTCGGTCGCTGGCCAGGCCTACACGGCGTTTGCCCCCATATTCGTGTTCACAGACAACGAGACGACGCAGCGGCTCATTGCGTTCGCCGTCATCTTCTTCGCTATCCTCGCCGCTGCGTGGTTCGTCGCGAGGCTCATCAAGACGCTGATGAAAGTGCTGCTGCTGGGGTGGGTCGACAACGTGGCGGGGCTCGCCCTCGGGGGCTTCGTGGGCCTGCTCGGCGCCTCGGCCATCATCACACTCCTGGGCATCCTGCCCAGCGACTCCCTCAAGACCACCGTCGCCGAGTCGTCGCTTGCCGAGCCGGTAGTGGAGAGTACGGCGTTTGTGCGGGCGTTCCTCCCCGCCGAGTTCGATGACATCCGAGACCTATTCATTGACACTGCGATCGAGGCTATTCCCGGCAAATAAGTGCGACGGGACGGCCAGTTGCGTGCTTTCGAGGTAGGCCCCGCAACCACCGTAAGGCCGAGCGCACGCCCGAAAAGGCCAGGATGGGGTTGCGCCAGGAACCACGCGCGCCCCGTGCGAACCCGTACCACTACTTGATGTATCGCTAGCTCCCGCAGGAGCGGAGCGACTACATATCGTTCGTGGATGGACCCGGCCCTCGCCTCCCAGGAACCCGCCGGCAGCCCGAGCTAGGCGACGGTCGCCCTCGGCGGACCAGGAAGCGCCGGTGCGTCCAGCAGCAGCGCCTCCACCGCCAACCGGGCGTTCGCGTTGCGGTCGACCGCCTCGATGGTTTCGCCGACACGCTGAGCCCAGCGTACCGACTGCGCCTCGCTCAGCGCGGCGGCATGGCGCTCAATGGTCGAGCGCCAGCCGAGGTTGGTGATGTCGTCGCCACGCCCCTGCTGGACGAGGATGACATCCCGGAGCCATCGCAGCCAGGCGTACAACTCCTCGCGGCCCGCGGCCCGGTCCCGGCCCGAGCGCCGGCCGAAGTCGTCGGCGTAGGCGAAGCGAGTCTCGATACCCCCTTCGGCCACATCGACGACGCGCTCCATGCGCTGATGGATTTCAGTCACGGCCGATTGGTCTTCGACGGCGTTGAGCGCCCAGCCAATGCAGCCGCGCGAGAGCCGCGCCGTCGCCTCGGCCTGGTCCGGCGCAACGCCCCGCTCATCGCGAAGGACCTGTGCGACGTCGGCGACGGGCAGGGGCCGCATCTCGACGGCGAGGCAGCGCGAACGCACGGTGTCGAGGACGCTACCAGCGTCCTCGGTGAGCAGAATCAGCAGCACGTCTGGCGGCGGCTCTTCGAGCAGCTTGAGGAGCGCGTTGGCGGCATCGTGGCTCATGTGGTCGGCGCCCTCGAAGATGAAGACATGGCTTGGGCCTTCGAAGGGGCGCAGGTTGGCCATGGCGATGGTGTCACGGACGGCGCCGATGCCGATCTGGGTGCGCGGGCCCGCATCGTCGCCCTCACCGACGCGGATAAAGCGCACGTCGGGGAAGTTGCCGGAGGCGACCCGTTGGTGGCAAGCCTCGTCGTCGTCGTCGCATGTCACGGCTTGGGCGAATTCGATGGCGAGGGTCGTCTTGCCGACATGGGCCGGCCCGATGAACAGATAGGCGTGGTGCAGCCGGTGCTCGGAGATGCCGCGCTCGAGCAGGCGGACGGCGGCTTTGTGGCCACGGACGCCGAAGCGTGCCATGCCTAGACCGCGTCGGCTGCGATGAGGTCGGCGTAGGACTCGCGCCGCCGCAGCAGCGTCGCCTCGCCGTCCCGCACCAGCACGATGGCCGGCCGGCCGTTCATGTTGTAGGCGCTGGCCATGGAGGGCGCGTAGGCACCGGAGGCGGGAATGGCGATAGTGTCGCCGGCGCTCACCGGCGCGAGCTTCGCGTCGCGGACCAGAATGTCGCCCGACTCGCAGTACTTGCCGGCGACGGTCAACGTCTCGGTCGCCGGCGCCAGAGCGCGGTCGGCGACCACGGCAACGTACGTCGCGTCGTAAAGCGCGGGCCGGATGTTATCACCCATGCCGCCGTCCACTGAGACGTACGTGCGCACTCCGGGTACGTCCTTGATGGCACCTACGGTATAGAGGGCCACGCCGGCGGGGCCGGCTATCGCACGCCCTGGCTCGATGACCAACTCCGGCTCCGGCAGGGCGTAGTCCTGGCATCCTTGTTTCACGGCGGCGCAGATGACCTCGGCGTAGGCGGCGGGCGACGGTGGGTCGTCGGCCTCGGTGTAGGCAATGGCGAAGCCGCCGCCGGGGCTGAAGCGCTTCATCTCAAGCCCCTCCTCGCGCATTCGGGAGGCGAAGGCCATGGTCACCCCGATGGCACGGGAGTAGGGCTCAAGCTCGAAGATGGGCGAGCCCAGATGGAAGTGCAAGCCCTGAAGGTCGAGGTTGGGTGCGGCCACGGCCTGGCGCACGGCCTCCTCGGCCTGGCCCGTCTCGATGGGGATGCCGAACTTGCTGTCCAGGATGCCCGTCGTCGTGTGGTGGTGGGTGTGAGGGTCCACGCCGGGCGAGACACGCAGCATGATGGGCTGCACCACGCCGGCGCGCGCCGCCTCGGTGTTCAGCAGCGCGAGCTCGCTCAGGCCGTCGACCACGATGTGGCCGATACCCCACTCCACCGCTTCTCGCAGCTCCTCAGGCGACTTGTTGTTCCCGTGAAAGTAGACGCGCTCAGGTGAGACGCCGGCCGCACGCAGCACGGAGGCCTCCCCGCCTGAGACGACGTCGAAGCCGAGCCCATAGGCGGCCAGCAGCCGGGCCAGCGGCACGTTGATGAAAGCCTTGCACGCGTAGACGACCTCGGACGCTGGGTAGCGCTCAGCGAAGGCACCTTGAAAGGCACTCGTGATACCACGCAGCGTCGCCTCGTCGAAGACGTAGAGCGGGGTGCCGAACTCGTGCGCGAGCTCCAGCGCGTCGCAGCCGCCGATGCTCAGGTGCCCGGCGTCATTCACGGTTGCAGTGGCAGGAAACGCTCTTCCCAGGATCGTCAAAGGGAGCCTCGCTGAAGGTCAGGGATCGCGCAAAGGCAGTCTAACTCCGGCGTTAGGCACGCCGCCAGCGACCGCCATCGTCCTCGGCGGCGAAGCCCTCGGCGGCGAGCTTGGCCAGCATGCTGCGGACCTGGGCCAGCGCCAGGGGCAGGCGAGGATCAGGCAGCGCGCCATAGATGATGTCGCGCAACTCCTCAGCGCCTCGCGTACCGCCTGCCAGCGCGGCCAGCAATTCGGCCTCGCGCTCAGCCCGGCGGGCGATGAGCATGCGTAACTGCCGTTCAGGGTCGCGCACCGCCGGTCCGTGCCCTGTGTAAATGGTTTTCGCGTTCAATGCCAGCATGCGCACCAGAGTGTCAGCGTACTGAGCTATGTCGCCCTCGCCCGGCCTTACCACGGTTGTCGAGATGGCCATTACCGTGTCCGAGGCGAAGAGAGCGCCGCGCTCGGGCACCCACGGGGCGATGCACCCCACGGTATGGCCCGGCGTGAATATGATCTCGACGCTGAGCCCGCCCAGGTCGTAGCGCTCGCCGCCGCCGAGTTCGTGCGCGACCGTCGCTTGCCTGCCAAGGCGCTCAGTCTCGATGGCCTCGCGGTCCAGCGGGTGGCACGCTATGGGGACGCGGGTGGCCTCGTGGAGGCGCAGCGCACCACCCGCGTGGTCCGGGTGCCGGTGCGTCAGGATGAGCGCGGTGAGTGGCGGCGCACCGGCCGCTGAGATAGCCGCCAAGCGCTCGTCGTGGTCCGCCTGCCCGTCCCAGCCACAATCAATGAGGACCGAGTGTTCGGTCCCCGCGACGAGGAACGCATTTGGCGGCGGGAACCCCGCGAAAGGCTCCGCGCCGACAGTGATCTGATGTATGCCGGGTTCAATCTCCACGATATATATTCTAGCCGTACCGAAGGTGCCCGCGTATCCTGCGACGGGACGCAAGGAGGTATAGCGGTGGCACTAGTACACGATGGCAGGGTCCAACTGTTCAAGGTCGCGGGAATGGGCTCGTTCGATAACAATGGCTACGTGATCGCCGACCCACGGACCAAGGAGGCGTACCTCATCGACGCCCCCGGCGAGATTGAGCGCCTGCTAGACGAGGCGAAAGACTTCCAGGTGAAGGCAGTACTGATCACGCACACGCACCCGGACCATATCGCGGGCTACGACGACCTCAAGCGCCTCAGTGATATACCAGTAGCGGTGCACGCGGCCGACGCCGATCGCCTGCCCGGCAAGCCGGTGTTTTTGCTGGAGCACGGCGCCGAGTTGCGCGTAGGGGATGTCGCTATTCGTTTGCTGCACACACCGGGCCACACGCCCGGCGGCGTCTGCCTGGTCGTCGACGATTGCCTGGTATCCGGCGACACGCTGTTCCCCGGCGGTCCGGGCTACACCCGCTCGGCCGACGCCTTCGCCCAACTGGTTGACAGTATCAGCGAGCGCTTGCTCACGCTGCCGGAAAGCCACGGCGTCTACCCTGGCCATGGGGTGGACACGACGGTGGAGGAGTCGCGTCGCGAATATGAAGGGTTCGCCGCGCGCTCCCGCCCCGAGGGTCTGTTTGGCCAGGTACGCTGGGCGGAGGCCTAGTCGCCCGCCGCTCCCTCGGTCACAATAGAGGTGCGGCACAGTTGCTGCGTACTCGCCATGCTGACCAAGCGCATCATCCCCTGCCTGGACGTCGACAAGGGCCGCGTCGTCAAGGGCGTGTCGTTCGTCAACCTCCGCGACGCCGGCGACCCCGTGGAGCTGGCCGCCTTCTACGACCGTGAGGGCGCCGATGAGCTGGTGTTTCTCGACATCACCGCGTCGTCCGACGGCCGCGACACCATGGTCGATGTGGTTGAGCGCGTGTCGGAGCAAGTATTCATCCCGTTGACGGTCGGCGGCGGCGTGCGCAGCGTGAGTGATGTCCGGCGCCTCCTCGGAGCAGGGGCCGACAAGGTGTCAATCAACACGGCTGCGGTGCTGGATCCTCGCCTGCTGGCCGAGGCCTCCGCGGCGTTCGGCAACCAGTGCATCGTCGTCGCCATCGACGCGCGTGCCGTCACTCCGGAAGACCCAAAGGCCGAGGCAATCTTGCTCCCACGTGATCATCCCGGCCGTGGCGAGGCGGCCCTTGATGGCGAGAGCCGCTGGGAAGTCTATGTCCATGGCGGCCGCACGCCGACCGGCATCGATGCGGTGCGCTGGGCCCGATACGCGACAGGTCTGGGTGCCGGTGAGGTGTTGCTGACGAGCATGGACGCAGATGGACAACTGGACGGCTTCGATCTTGAACTGACGCGCGCGGTAGCGGATGCGGTCCCTGTGCCAGTCATTGCCAGCGGCGGTGCGGGAGGCAACCAGGACATGCTTGATGCGGTGACGACGGGGCACGCGGACGCGGCCTTGGCGGCGACCATCTACCACTACGGCGAGATACGGGTGGCTGAAACCAAGCGGTACATGGCCGATCGTGGGGTGCCGACCCGGCCGCCGGCGGAAGGGTAATGGCACTCGACGGCGTTCGGCCTGCGGCCGTGCGTATCGTTGCGTTTGACATGTTCGGCACGCTGGCTCAGAACGACAGGGGCATGTGGCGGGCGTCGATTGAGGCAGTCGCGCGTGAGCAAGAGCTGGCCATCTCCGGGGCGAACCTCCATCGCGAGTGGAGCGCCCGCGAAGGCCGGTTTCGCGACAGGCGGACCAATATGGCTGATCCCGCGGCGAGCCCACCCTTCCTCAGTTACGAAGAGGCGTGGTGCAATGCCTTCGCCGAGACATTCGCCGACCTTGGCCTCAACGGCGACGCGGCGGCTGCCGCCAAGTCGTGCTGCGAGGCGCACGCGATGCGCCCACCATTCACCGACAGCCCCCGGGCGCTCGCCGGCCTCGCCTCGCATGTACGCCTCGCCGTGCTTTCGAACGCCGACGATCGTTTTCTGGAAGGCCTGGTCGCCAACCAGGGCTGGGTCTTCGAGACGGTGCTCTCGTCGGAAGGTGCACGTGCGTACAAGCCGGACCCCCGTATTTTCGCAACCTTCTGCGATCTTGTGGGCGTCGAGCCTGGTGAGGTCCTGTACGTTGGTGATTCGGTCTACGACGACGTCCACGGCGCCAAGCTGGCAGGCATGCAAGCGGTGCACCTGCAGCGCGACCGGCAGATGTGGGCGGGTCCTTTCCTTCCGCCGGCAGGGGTGAACCTGTTGCCAGCGGACGACGTGATAGAAACGCTCGCGGAGCTGGGGCCGCTGCTGGGGCTCGGCGCCGCGATACAGCGAGGAGAACGACCATGAGCACAGCACAGCCAGGGGCGGTGAAACTGGACAGGCAAGGGCTGATCATCGCCATCTGTCAGGATGCGGCCACGAGCCAGGTGCTGATGGTCGCACACATGAACCAGGAGGCCCTGCGCCGCACCCTGGAGTCCGGCGAGATGCACTTCTACAGCCGCAGCCGCAACGAGCAGTGGCACAAGGGCGCGACGTTCGGCAGCATCCTGCACGTCGAATCGGCGCAGGTTGATTGCGACGGCGATACGCTGCTGTTCCAGGTGCATGCCGACGGCCCGGCCTGCCACACAGGCAGCACCTCGTGCTTCTTCACACCCCTTGAAGGAACACTGTCTTACGAAAGGCAAGACTCAGGGTCTGGTGTGCTCGACGAGCTGTTCCAGACCATCCGCCAGCGCCAACAGGACCGCCCGGCGGGCAGTTACACGACCGAGCTTTTCGAAGCAGGGGCAAGCCGCATCGCGCAAAAGGTCGCGGAAGAAGGCGCGGAGGTGGCCATCGCTGGTGCCACGCGGGACACGGAGTCGCTCGCGGGCGAGGTTGCGGACCTCATGTACCACACGCTGGTGCTGCTGGCAGACGCGGGCCTGGCGCCTGGGGACGTGTGGGCGGAGCTGCGCAGCCGGCGCAAGTAGTACCGCTGCTTGGTAACCGTTGCTTGATGAGTGACAAATGCCGTATGAGCGACGAGAACAGCGAGGAATACCCGATGAGCAGCCGGACGGTGAGGCGGAATCGCAGCCGAGGGTAAAGCCCAAGCCAGGCCTAATAGTACCACCGCCGGTGAATGGGATCGCTGCGTCTGCGGACGTGCTGCGCGAGCAACTGCTGACCAGCCAAAAGCTGGGCCGAGACCGAGTGAGGGTGAATTGTTCGCCATGGCGTTAGACGCGCAATCTGGCGCCTGCACGTCGCTGATTCGTCTAAGGAACCCCTGCTAAACTGGCGCCCCATGTTTGAGAGGGTCCTCATTGCCAACCGTGGAGAAATTGCGTGCCGGGTGATCCGCACGTGCAAACGGCTTGGCATCGAGACGGTCGCCGTATACTCCGAGGCCGACGCCGACGCGCTGCACGTGCGAATGGCAGACCAGGCCATCGAGATCGGCGACCCCCCCGCGCGGGACAGCTACCTGCGTATCGATCGGATTATCGGCGCCGCCAAGAAAGCGAAGGCCGACGCCATTCACCCTGGATATGGCTTCCTGAGCGAAAACCCAGCCTTCGCCGAAGCGGTCGCGAAGGAGGGCATCGTTTTTATTGGCCCGTCCGCCGACGTGATCCGCAGCATGGGAGACAAGACCCAAGCCCGGCAGCTGGCCCAGGCGGCGGGCGTCCCGGTCATCCCCGGGACGGACGGCGAGATCGACGACATAGAAGCGATTGTCGAGGCCCAGCGCATCGGGTACCCGCTGATGGTGAAGGCAGCCGACGGTGGTGGCGGTATGGGAATTCGCGTGGTCGAGCACGAGGCGGCGCTCGCTGATGCCCTTTCGGGCGCGCGCGCCCAGGCGGAAAACTCGTTCGGCTCCCGGCGCGTCTACCTCGAGCGCCGTGTTGACGGTGCGTCCCATGTCGAGGTGCAGGTCTTTGGTGATGCTTACGGCAACGCCATTCACCTGTTCGAGCGTGACTGCTCGGTGCAGCGGCGCAACCAGAAGGTAATTGAGGAGACGCCCTGCGCGAAGATCGACGAGAAGACCCGAGAGGCGCTCCTGAAGTCAGCGGTCGAACTGACCCGGGCCATTGGCTACGCCAACGCCGGGACCGTGGAGTACCTCGTCTCTCCCTCGGGTGAGTTCTACTTCTTGGAGATGAATACGAGGCTCCAGGTCGAGCATCCCATCACTGAGATGGTGACCGGTCTCGATCTTGTCGAACTGCAGTTGCGTGTCGCCGCAGGCGAGGTCCTCCCGCTGGCCCAGAGCGACATCAGCGCACGAGGTGCCGCCATCGAGGCGCGCATTTATCCCGAGGACCCGGACACGATGCTCCCGACGCATGGTGTAGTCGAGCGGCTCCGGGAGCCGGCCGGAGACTACGTGCGTGCTGACAGCGCGCTCTATGAGGGCTACGAAGTCCTGCCGCACTACGAGCCGATGATGGCCAAGCTGGTGGTATGGGGCGAGGACCGTGACGCTGCCATCGCACGTATGAAGCAGGCCGTCATGGACTATGAGATCGAGGGTGTCGTGACCAACCAGCCCCTGGTGGCGCGCGTGCTGTCGCACTCGGCGTTCGCCAAGGCGCGCTACCACAATGGCTTCCTAGAGCAGTTACTCAGCGAGCCAACGTTAGGTAGCGGCAAAGAGTTGGTTGCCGCGCTCGCGGTCGCCATGGCTCTCGTGCAGGACCGTGAGGACGCTGCGCAGCCGAGCCGCTGGAAACTGTACGGCCGCCGCCACTCCATGCTCGCCCGGCTCAACGGGAGTGTGAGTTGATGCGCCGGATCCGCGTGCGCATCAACGGCGAGTGGTACGACGTCGAGATCGGCGATTTGTACCAGAGTCCGGTCGAGGTACAGGTGGACGGCGAGACCTACATGGTCGAGCTTGAAGCGGCCGCGCGGAGCGGCGGCGAGCCACGCCCGCGCACCGCGCGCCGCGCGGCGAAGCCCAAGGACGAGCAGCCAGGCCTGCGCGGTATTCTCCAGGGCAACGACAAGCTCGTGCGCTGCCCGTTGCCAGGTCGCGTGGTGTCGGTCTCTGTCGTCAAGGGACAGATCCTGTCACCAGGCGACGAAATATGTGTCCTCGAGAGCATGAAGATGGAGCAGAGCGTCCGGATGGCACACACTGGCATGGCCAAAAGCGTCAAAATCAAGAAAGACCAGAGCGTCAAGGCAGGCGACGCCCTCCTAGAACTGCAATGAACGGCCTGGGAGAGCTGCAATAGATGACCACCACTCCAGACGAGTTCGAATTGATCAGCCTCGACGAACTTAAGCGGCACAAAGGGAAGGCATTCGACTTCCGCCACCCGTCCTTCGGTCTCCACAGCATCGCACTGTGCTGGGACGGGGAGGCCGTCTACGCGATCGAGGACGCATGCCCGCACTTGTTCGGCTCACTGGCCGACGGCATGATCCGCAAAGGCCAGGTCTCGTGCCCTCTGCACGGAGCGCAGTTCGACTTGGCCACCGGTAAGTGCACCGACCTGTTCACCCTCGACACGACGGCCTATAAGGCCGAGGTTCGCGACGGCATGGTGTGGGTGATGGCGCCGGGCGAGCAGAGAGACAAGGCTTAGCGGTAGACCCCAGGACACTGCCGGCAGTGTCCTGGGGTCTACCGCCTCTCCCTCGCGTCCGCATGGCGGCGCGTGCACCTAGCGAGGCTAAATCTCCGGTCGGTGCGTGTGCCACTCCGTGGCGTGTTGGTAGGCAGCAGCGGCGCGCAACACTAGGGCGTCGTCCCATGGCTTGCCGGCGAGCTGTAGCCCGACGGGCAGGCCGAGCTGGGAGAACCCGGCCGGGACCGAGACCGCCGGCGCCCCGTTCACATTGAAGGGTTGGGTCATGCGGCCGGTGATAGAGATGCCCAGCGTATTCGGCACCCGCTTGCCGGCGACCTCCGACACCGTCTCGCCGATGCGCGGCGCAGGGATCACCGTCGTGGGCGTCGCGATCAGGTCGTACTCGCGGAAGACGGCCGCGAGCGCTGATGCATAGCGCGTCCGCATCCGCTGCGCCGTTACGTAGGCCGACGCCGGTATGAACCGGCCGACTTCGATACGGCGCCGGATGTCGGGATGGTAGTCGCCGCCCCGCTCAAAGATACGGTCGCCATGGAAAGATGCCGTGTCCGACGCAGTGGTAGGACTGCCAAGGAGACTCGCCCAGTGCAACTCCGGCACTTCGATCCCCTCCACCGTTGCTCCCAGCTCGCTGAGTTGTGCCAGCGCGGTGCGGAAAATGGAGTTGACCTCCGGGTCGATGAACTCGCCGACGTAGTGCCATGGCACGCCGATTCGCAGGCCGCCAACCCCCTCGCCGAGGCTGCTGGCGTAGTCCTCCGCTGGATGGTTGGCTGACGCCGGGTCGCGTGGGTCGTGGCCGGCTAGGACATTCATGGCCAGAGCCAGGTCCTCGACGGTGCGTGCCATTGGCCCGACGTGGTCGAGGCTGAAGCCGAGCGGCGTGACGCCGTAGCGGCTCACGAGGCCGTAGGTAGGCTTGTGCCCAGAAATACCGCACAGGGCGGCGGGAATGCGGATCGATCCGCCGGTGTCCGTGCCGAGGGCCAGCGCCGCCTGTCCCGCTGCGATAGCAGCGCCTGAGCCGCTGCTCGACCCGCCGGTGATATGGCCGAGCCGCCACGGGTTCTGCGGAGTGCCGTAGGCATCATTGTGCTCGGTGCCGCCGAAGGCGAACTCGACCATATTGGTCTTGCCCATCAGCACTGTACCGGCCTCGCGCAGCCGAGCCGCGGCCGCCGCGTCCTCGTCCGGTACGAAGTCAGCCTCGACGACTGAGCCGGAGGTGGTCCGTATACCCGCGGTCCAGTACAAGTCCTTGAGCGCCAGAGGGATACCGTGGAGCGGCCCGCGCGAGCGGCCGGCCGCAATCTCTGCCTCCGCCTGCTTAGCGTCGGCCAATGCCCGCTCGGGCGTGCGGGTGATGAAGGCGTTCAGCGTTGGTTCGGTCGCCTCGATACGCGCAAGGAACGCCTCGGTCGCCTCGACGGGCGACACCTCGCGGGCCTGGATGCGCACGCCCAACTCCGTGGCCGACAGCCTGGTCAGCGACTCGTCAGCCATGGCTAGGCTTCCTCTCCGGCGGCGAAGTGCTGGACGGGCTCAGCCCCCTGCGGGTCGAGGGCTTCGAGCATGTCGATGCGCTGGAAGAGCGAGCGCACGTCGGGGAACAGATCATCGAGGTGCGGGTCAGCGGGGTCGAACCCCGCCTGAGCCGCCAGCACGATGAATGCGTCATGGGTCAACTCGGGGCGCGGCATGGCTAGTGCCGCCTGTCGATGCGCATGGCTGCCGGGAAGGCCACGCCGTCGTCGACCCCGGGGTCGACGACGCCTTCCTGTGCCAGCGCTTCGCCGTAGAACGTTGGCCCCTGGGTCTCGACTAGCAAGGGAACCAGCCGCTCGCACCAGGCCTCATTGGCGTCGGCTATGGCGCTGTACGCCTCGATGCTGGCGTGCAACGAGACCGCGAGCACGTGGTCGTCGTCCTGGCAAAGGAAGGAGTAGCTGGGCCGCATGTGCGTGAGTTGGGCTATGGTCATGCGCCACCTCCGGCTACGAGACCGCCATCGAATTGGATGGGTTGCCCCCAGCGGTTCGCGAAGGTGACTTCCTCGACCGGCTGGCGCGTCTTGGGCCCGTGCTTACCCTGCGGGTAGCCGATGGGCAGCATGACAATGAAGATCGCCTCGTCCGGCACGCCAAGCAGCGCCTTGATATCGTCGCCGTGGTAGGCGCCAATGGCCGACGTGAAATTGGAGCCGAGCCCCAGGCCACGGCAGGCGAGCAGCATGTTCTGTACGGCAGGGACAACCTGGCGACCGGCTGCGCCTTCGCTGAGCGGCCGTGGGTTGCCCTGGTGGTCAGTGCCGGGGATGGCGTAGACCATGATGATGACGGGCGACTCGGCGAGGTGCTCGCCCAGATACCACTCGGCCTTGGTCCCGGAGACATCGGGTGCGACGAGCACCTTGGTCACGGAGTCGCGGTAAAGGCGCCCCAGTTCGTCCTTGATGGCCTGGTCGCGCACGACGATGAAGCGCCATGACTGGTTGTTGCCGCCGCTGGGTGCTTGGGTACCGGCTTCGATGATGGCGCGTACGTCGGCGTCGGACACGGGCAGGTCCGGACGCTGGCGGCGGATGGCGCGCATGGTGTAGATGGCCTCGAACAGGCCGATGTCTTCAGTCATCTGGCCATCTCCTTGAACCAAGACTGGGAACCAAGACTGGGGAATCGAGATTGGGGACCAAGGACTAGGCGCCGAGGCAGCGCCGATACGCCATCGGCGAGTATACGCGGGGTGTTCGCGTAGGCGCGCGTTAGCGCAGAAAGCGGCGAAGGACGTTGGCCGTGACCTTCGATACGCCATCGTCCCACAGCAGTGACGATACGTAACAGATCGACCCGGCCGCGTAGACCGCGCCGCCTGACGGCATCTCGTAGGTGGCGATCTCCGCGCCGCCCTCGTTTGGGTTTAGCCCCTTCGCCAGCAGCAGCGTGCCCTTCGGGGAGTGCTCGGGTGAAATCTTGTCCGTCTCGTGGCCGGAGGCGCCGCCCGGTATACGCATGTGCTGGCTTTCGGTGCCGAAGCGGTCCCCGTTGCGGAGCCCGGTGCCCTCGAACGCCCAGTGCGTTTCGTCTCGCACCTCGTAAGGCGCCGCGGTCATGATGCCACGCGGGTCGTACATGACCCCAAGCAGCGAGGCTTCCGGTTCCCGCCGGGCGTGGAAGCGACTGTCGAACCCGCCGGACTCGAGGTGGTCGGCCGGGAAGTTGTGGACGGCCATGGTGTCGTCGTCGAACAGCTCCACCTCAGCGTTGATGCCGTTGCCACCCAGGTACATCAGCCGTCCGCCCCGCTCATGGACCCACGTTTTGACCGTGTAGTACATGTGTGACGTCCAATACTCGGGGTGCGGGCCGAGGATCAACACGTCGTATCGGTCGAGGTCCAGCACGCCGCGGTGCAACTGCGTCTCGGTGTAGACGTCGTGGGCAAACCCCTCGCGCTCCAGCCAGGCTAAGAGCCGCCACTCCGCCGGCGCCACGTGGTTGGACGCACGGCCCTCGATGGGGTCGGTGGCCTGTTCGTTCTCAGGCACGAAATTGATGAGCTCCGGCCGGTCAAGCGATTGGCGTTGGGGGTGCTCGGTGGCGACGTACGCGGCGGCGGTGCCGTCGGTGTAGCGCACGAGCTCGCTGCGGGCGTAGACAGTGGGCGTCGCCGGCAGCCCCTGAGGATGGATGTAGTTGGAGCGTCCACCGAAGTTGTTGTATGCCGTCCAGTTCAGGTCAGAGCAGACGACGGCGACCTTTGCGGTGGGCTGGGTTGGGGCCACGACCCAAGGGAAAGAGAAGAAGGCGCCCGATTCGCCCTTGGCGTGGAAATAGTAGAGACCAGAGCGCTCCGGCGCGGCGATGTACTGCTTGTGGTCCGGACTCGTGTAGCCGACGGTGTTCCATTGGATGCCGGTCTGGCTGTAATCCCCGTCGGGGCTCACCTGGGCCGTCGCGCGAGGCCCGTGCTCGTCGTACCAGCCAATGGGCCGCACGAGCGCCTTGTCGATGCCGTAGCGCCAGAGCGTGAGCTTGTAAGCCTCGGGTGCGTGGACGCGGAACTCGGCGAGCTCACCTGAGCGCACGGCTTTCGGCCACGCGTAGCCCAGCAGTCGCTCCGGCAGCAGACGGAAGTGGTAAGGCTTGGCGACGGGCAGCGCCAAGCGGACACGCTTGGACCCGAAGCCCGGCCGAGACAGCACGACGTCGTAGTCGCCGTCGTGCAGGTCCGCATGCACGGAGCCGCTGGCCCGCGAGCGTGCCTCCGTGGAGCCGCCCTTCGCATCAAGGAACTCGACCTGGGTATCGGCCAAAGCCAAGTATCGCTCGTCGCTCACATAACCGATCAGCGGCATATGGTTCCTGAGGGTCCGTACCCTTCGGCTCTGTCCGGGACAGGCCTTGGGCTGACGATCTGAGTAAGGCTACCCTTGCCTCGTCCTGAGCCCGTCGAAGGACGAGCGCCTGCCAGGCTAACCCCAGTGTCACTCGGCACGGTCCGGGCCACGTACACCCTCACTCGATGATGTCCTCGGCCCCGAAGTACTCCAGCATGGGCTCGAAGTAATACTCGACCCAGCCGAGTTCGACGTCAGCGGCTTGGCCATCCGGGATGTCAGAGTGGCGCAACGTCAGAATGGTCCCGTCCGCGATGGGCTCCAGCAGGACCTCGACGCGCGAGTCCGCTGCGTCTTTCGGGAAGTCGACGGTCCGCCATGCCTGGACGATGCGCCTGGACGGCTCCAACTCCAGGATCGTTCCCTTGATGTAGCCGTCCCACGCGCTGAAGCGCCCACCGACCCGCGGGTCGAATGTGGCGTCACCGCCGGTCATGTCAGCATGCTCGTCTTCGTTGGTCCACGCGTCGTAGATAGCGTTCGGGCTCACAGGGAATACACGGGAGACTTCGATGGACTGTGACATGAGGGCGACTCGATTCTAGCCGAAGCGGCGCGCGACGGCAGCAGGAGGGTGCCTTACATCACCCCTCCGGTGAGCACCAGCACTTCGCCCCTAGAGCCGATGGCTCGGCCAAGGCCACTCCATAGCCTCCTGCTTGTACATCACGTCCTCCGGCCGCTCGTGTGGGCACGGTACCGGGTCCATGCCGACGCCCGCCGCACCAGCCAAC
>Ga0114999_10002221_pt1 | contig 25982 bp, 31 predicted proteins | sample ArcticOcean_MG_C_3_FD_89820 | JGI IMG/M metagenome (GOLD analysis project Ga0114999, IMG submission 89820) | Marine microbial communities from western Arctic Ocean - ArcticOcean_MG_CB8_126 | ecosystem: Environmental > Aquatic > Marine > Oceanic | place: Arctic Ocean: Canada Basin | collected...
TAAACAATTTCTCGTAATAAGCCTTTCTGCTAGACACATCAAAGTGATTATGACCTCTAATGTAGTTTAGAATACCTACAATATGAAGTTGATAATCCGATACCTGCCGACTCTTTTTAAAGAAAGACTCTAAGAAGGTTAATACTTCATTAGTAGAATCTTCATTAGATGTTAGTCCATGCATATTATCTGAGATTTTTTCTAGATAGTTTTCAAAAGTCCCATCTTTACTTAGGATTTCCTGTATAGAGTAATACTCTTCTCCTGAAAAGTCTAAGTCAGCAACCTCTTTATCAGTATTTACTAACGTATCACCCTTCATATCAGAGATAGAAAAAGGTTCGGTAGAAGCAATTTTCGCTTCAATAGCATGTTCTAGCAAACTTTCATCTTTGGTTATCGTATCTATTGTAGTTTTAAAATTGTCGTAAGTATTGTAATACTGAGCGATATCAGTAATTTTAGAATTCCTGTTACTGGTATCGCTATTGCAATAAGACAAGATATATTCTTCTGGCATATATCTACCAAAGAAGTGTAAAAACAAGGTCTTTTTAAGAATGTCTTCACCGCACTCTTGTACTACAACATCATTTTTCATGATTTTTTTAGCTGCTTCAACATCCCTGTTTTTTAAGATTGCTTTAATTTCTTCCCATTGGTTTCCATTTTTAAGCACCTTTTTCAGTTCTTTGCAGTTAGCATCTGCACCTAGCACATCTTTAAGGTCTCCACCCTTATTAAGTACATCTAGTGCATACTCTAAACGTCTTGGAGAGATTGTCTTCTGCATCTTCTCCCCAATACCATGCCACCAGTCACAGATACGTTCACCTTGCTGACTGTGATGTTTAGAGAAATACTCTTTATCAGGTCGATAGGGGATTTTAATCTGTATCTGGAACCTATCCTTCTGTGCCCGACACAGTTCCTCTACGTCATAATCCCCACTATCAGAAGGGTTAACAGCAGCCCAAACCACTTTCAGATTCTTAAAGGTCTTGCCGTTAATACGTTTAAACTGAATCAACTCCATAATGGCATTACGCACAGCTTTAGGAGAACGATTAAGCTCATCAATAAAGATAGCTTCCACATTGTCATCTGCAAAGTCTTTAGGACGTACTAATCCCAGATAGTCATTCCCATCCGTATCCTTCATCTCTTTAGGAACACCAATAAAGTCAACCCACGGGTCCATAGTGGCAGCACTAAAGTACTTCCAGTTAGCAAACTTTTCATCAAAAATCTCCGTGATAACTTGGGTTTTACCAACCCCTGCATCACCTTCTAATAAAACGTTGTAACCGTGGTCCAAATACAATCCTAGCTTATCAATGTCATACAAACTCATTAGACAACTCCTTGTTCAAGTTTCACGTTTTCTGGAACCTCATTAGTTCCGTTTTGATAGTTACCCACTATCGCAATCAAAATCTTCGCTTCGTCTTTAGTTAGTGCTTCCTTAGATGTATATCCGTTACTAACTATAAGTTTATCAAGGTCTATGTTCTGCTGTATAGTTTTAGTTTCTAAAAATCCCTTTTGAAGTGAAGACATTTGAGTATCATCATCTTCTTTAAAGAAAGAAACTTCACTCTCTCCCACGTTCATTTCTTCTGCTGACACGATATTAATCATTAATGCCTTACGTAAGGTACGTGATTCTGCACGTGTTTCAGACATAGCTTCGGGATGTTTCTGAAAATCCCCATCAGGCAAGTTGCCGGGATATGCACCAGATGTTGCACCAAAAGTACGATAGCCGAATTCGAATGTTTCTGGATTCACAAAAGCGATATTTCCAGTATCTATATCTTCTCGCTGCCATCTAAACTTAATTTCGTACACACAAGTGGCTCTACCGGGGTCATTTGGCCCTTGTCCTGGGGTACTAGTACCACCGACTGGACGAGAAACAATAATAGGCCCAAGCAACAATCCCGCAACTCTTCTTAATCCAATAACGTTCGGATTACCATCAAATATCTCATTATCTGCAAAGTGAGACATAACAAAATCAGACCACCCCTCTGCTCCATAGATAGGGTCAGCTATTTGTTCTGGCATATCTTCATGTTGTGTCCCAGATTCTTCAGTTTCCATTTCAACATCTTCAAAATTTACGTCAGGAACGACTTCATCAGGAAGATTTTGGTTATCCATTTCAGACAAAATAGTGTTCACCTCTTCCGGTGACATATCATTTTTAATTTCTTTCACAACTTCAGCCTTTGATTCTCCATCTCCGGCTTCATCGTTGTGAAAATGAGTCTTTAACACCTGTCGTACTGTGTCAACTTTAAGTTTTTTGAAATCTGGGAACTCTGAACTCATTCAATCTCCAATTCGATATAACGTTTATTTTGTGAGGGAAACTTTTTCTCTATTTTTCTTAGTTCTGTGATTAAGACCTTTTTAAAATCTCTCTTTCGTTTGTCAGACAGATACTTAGCAAGATTCTTAATTCTAATTAAACAGTATCCACTTTTAATGAGTAGACCACTTTTTTCCGCGTCAGCCTTAATATGCTTATCTAAGCTTTCTTGAGACCAAATCGGAAAAAAGTGAGTGGGTCCGTCTACTTCAATGGCTGTCTTGAGGCTTGGAATGAACAAGTCAAGTTCCAAGTTGTTGTTCTCAATCAAACCCTTCTTATGGAATATAACATCAAACCCCTCGTTTGTCAACTCAGTTTGGAGAAATTTTTCCATTTTTGAACCATTTTTTGATGCTTCTCGTAAGGCATCCCCAGCGGCCTTCAGAAGCTCTTGCTTCTTATAGTCGTCCATGTTGTCCCATTGTTCTTTTGCAAGCTCTGAGCGTCGTTCTCGTTCGTCTGGGGGCATGGTATCCCAGTGTTCACTCATTCCGTCCGAGATTTTGGCCTTAGTTTCGTCAGAACGGGTCTTACCTTTAGTTGGGTGAGTATGTCGTCCAGAGGCTAGTGCTAATTTCTGAGCCTCACTCTTAGTACGAATAGTCACGCCGAGGAATTTTAAAGACCGGCGAATCTGATTGGGGTATGTGTCTAGTTCTTCTGCTATTTGTTTAGTAGATAGATTATCCACTGAGTAGGCGTTTAACAGATACTCTCTGTGTTTCTCTGCGAATCTCATTTTCATGTCCTATAGTTGTTAGTATGTCTAAAATATTAAAATTGTATACTACTTCTGGAGTAATATTACAGTAGTTAGCTATTGCTTTCTGATGTTCCTGACTTCTACATATCAATTTGATATTATCACTACGAAAGCCTTTCATGTTGTATGCAAAGTCAGTCTTATTTCTTGTCCACTCTAAGTCCCATATATAAAATACCTTTTCTTGATTAGCCGGTATATTCGATATATGTATAGCTTGGTCAATGTCTGTCGCTATTAATACTCCCTCAAAAGACCATGCCTCACTTATATCTAGTGTAGGAACTTGAGAGTTACCTAAGCATTCTTGTGATATGTTCTCAAAGAATATCACACAGTTATTGTCTGTTGTTTTGTTGATAATATTTGCATACTGAATTGCCAGATAAGATAATTGAGATGCATTAAGGTCTTTAACTATAATTCCTATGTTCATTTTTATTCCTAACAAGATGCATTATGCTGCATATAACCAAAATCCCAATCGACACCATCAACATTAACACGGTCTGAAATGTGAAAATTAGAGTACCATGACCAATATTCAGGTTCTTTATCTTCTTTTATAATGTCTTTAAACATTTCTGATAATGATTTATTAGACTCATCATTCTTAGGTGGAGACGGTCTAGGTTTGGGTGGATTGTTAAATACTTTACCAAGATGGTCTTCTATGACCTCACATTGTTCGGACGTAATACCTGTTTCTGATGGGCCTCCATCTGCTTTACCAATTTCAAAATATCCCTGTAGCCAATATACAAATTGTTCCGGTGTCATACTAATTCTCCTTCCGCAACTTTGTTGCGATACCAATTCACTGTTTCTGTAATCCCATCCTCTAAAGGAGTAATAGGAACTTTTAATTTCTCTCTCATAGTCTTTGTGTCTAATAGTTTTCGCATCTGTCCATCTTGCTTGTCGGTCATCCAATTGCATTCGCCCTTATAGCCAACAACCTTAACGATACATTCCACCAATTCTTTAATAGATACTTCAATGTTAGAGCCTATATTTAAAGGTGTTTCTCTCTCATGGTGTTCTAGAGCCTGTACGATAGCTTCTCCAGCATCAGGAGCAAACATAAATTCTCGAAGAGGTGCTCCCGTTCCCCAACAATCTACAACCTCTAAATCCCCTTCTTCTGCATCCACGAACTTTTTGATTAAAGAGCCTACTACCTTAGCTCTCTGTTTATCAAATTTATCAAATGGACCAAAACAGTTAGTAAGAACACAACAAATAGCATTAATATTTTTTTTACGTAATTGTAAACTATACGCATGTAATATTCTTTTTGATAAACCGTGACAATCTACAGATTTATTAGGAAGACCATTCCACAAATCTTTTTCTTCTAATATTTCATTACTAGTATCTGGGTAAGAACAAGAAGGTAATACAGAAAGTATTTTTTTAGGCTTTATCATCCTACATGCTGACAAAACATTAATTGCCATTCTACTGGTTTTTTCAAATATTTGTTCTGGATACAGTCTATTAAATTCTATACCACCATTAAAACCGGCTAAATGTATTACATAATCTGGACATATTTTATTAAATATATTATCAGTGTCTTGTTGGTTTGTTAAATCACAATCTTCATGATATACTGGATATATATCATATGTGCCTCTTTTTTTTAATGATTTTATAACTTCTCTACCAATCATGCTACTAGGACCAGTTACTAATATCTTCATTTTTTAGATTCCTTAAAAACTAATTCACACATTTTTATAAAATACTCTTCTTTTAAATCCTGTTTCATGTAATTAATATGCTTATGTACCCATTGAACATTTCCTTTTACGTATCCTTTTAAACTATCTATTCTATCTAATGATGCTGTTTTTCTTTTGTCAGAACATAAGTATAAATCTAGCCCAGTTAGTATACATTTTTTATCTTGTTTAATATATAATTCATTAATATATTCAATTGTTATATCAAATTTTAAATTACGAACAGTCGCTCCATGAACTATATTATTCCAATATGTCATACCTATATATCCAAACCCTCTAAAATTAGATATACCAGACCTTTTTAAGCAACCACAGCTTTTTGTATTTCCGCTTTTAAGGCAGTATGCCTTTACTATATGCGTATTACCACAATCACATTTACATACCCAGCAAACTTTATTATTTTTTCTGGTTTTAGACATTTTTATTACAGTTAACAGCCCAAATTTCTTATTTTTTAAGTCTTCAATCTTTCTCTTGGGAGGTCTGACGTTATCTTTAATAATAATACCGTTTTTCTTTAATCTATTACGTATAGTGGCATCTGAGCAGTTTAATTCTTTTCCTATACAGATAGAACTTCTACCGGTTGTATATTCTGATATAATATACGATTCATCTAATTTTAACATATATGTCTCCTTTTAATAGATTATACACTATCTATAGCTTTTAATCAATAAAAACATATATTATTTAAGTCTATCATTCATCTTTCCTTCTAATACTGTATTACGCCAATACTCTTCTGTTAACGTATATCTATCAAATTGAAATCGTATGTCATTATATTTAACTAAAATAGCATCCATATCAATATCTTCTATCTTGTCAAAGTATATGACAGGGAATTTGCCTTTCATCCAGCGATTATAATGGTCTTCAATCATAACGGGGATTGAATTAAGCCATAGGGTTTCCCATGTGCGATAACAATCAAACCCGTATCCTGGTAAGCATAGATTGAATTTATGCTGGTTAACCTCTCTGATATATTCTTTTGCTTCTAGTCCAGGGGTTAGTGAATATTTATCTCTTACTGTGACCCAAGGATAATTACGTACAAGACGTTTACATCTAGTTCTATCCCAGGTGTGGTCAGAATAATTAACGTATAGCTTATTGATTTTATCTTCAGTTTTTGACGGCTCAAAATTCTGGAGAACGGGTTTTACAGGATTCTCTACTCCAAACGGTATATGGGTTATTCTATCATCATTTATATTACAGTTAGATGCATACCACTTAATTATATTATCAGGTATCTCATTAAATGTCAATACCGTAAACTTAGATAACCTAACGCTATATTTATCTTCTAGATAACAAATTTCAGGATTACATCGCGGAGGGAGAATTAGTTGTTCAAATACACATTCGTCCGGTTTTCCTTTTATGTGTTGCTCAACCTCATCTCCACACCAATGAAAGAAATCTATGATATCTTTTTTCATAGGGAAATCTGCTTGATAGGCTAAGGAGTAATCACCGTGCCAAGTAAGCAATGTAAACTTTCTGTCGGTATGCTTACAGTAATCGAAGAATATAGGAATATCATGATAAGATAAGCGAATATAGTCACTTTCTGGAAACTTTTCTTCGTGATTAAAATCTTCATACAGATTGTTATAAGAATTAATATTAACTAACATTATTGGTACTTACTTTCAGATTTTAAAACCGGCATTGTTTTGATAAGTTCGTCCAACGTTTCTTCCATGCTATAACCACATTTAAACCCATCTTCTGTCATCCTGTCATGTGAAATAACATAATTGCGACAATCTGAATCTTCTGCAAAATCTATATAATCAACAAAACAGCCAGTACGTTCTTTGACATACTCTGCCAATTGTCTCTTAGTCCAGTTCAGTCTGTCATCACCGATATTGTATACATCGTATGTATTTTTGTTTCTTTTGAGAAGGTTGGTAAAATATAGCATGGCCCGACCCATATCTTTTACATTGACAAATGCGCGTTGCATATCGGGCTGAAAGATTGTCAGTACGTTGTTGGACAGGGCTTGCTCTACAAAGTCATTAACCAAGAGATTCACTCTCATACAGGGTGATACTCCCATTCCCGTAGCATATCTGATAACCAGCGTATTCTCATGGGATAGCGTAATGTATTCTGCTTCTAGCTTAGTTTCCCCATATAGTGAAACAGGGTTAGGAACCGTTTCTTCTGTGCAGGTATCTGAGTTAGAGCCATATACCGAATCTGTTGACGCTGTAATAAATGTTGCATCTCCACATACGAGGTCTCTCGCTTTCAATAGGTTCTTAACACCCTGAATATTGGTAGCTTCTGCTAATACGGGGTATTTCTTACACATAGGGAACCCTACAATTGCGGCAAGATTAACTATTGCATCTACGCCTTCAACGGCTTCATAACAATGGTCAAACTGAGCTATGTCACCTTCCAGAAATTGAAAATTCCTGTTTTCTGTTAGCGGGATAATTGCATCACAATGTCCTTTGAAGAAGTTATCCATACAAACCACTTCGTGTCCATCATTTAAAATCTGAAGGCATAGAACATTTCCTAAAAATCCTCCGCCTCCTGTAACTAAGTATTTCATTTCATCCTTTCGGTATTGTATTTAAAATTTTGTTACACCAGTAATCTTCATTTATTTTGTAAAGTACCAATTCAGATTCGTTGTCTTTTCGGTTTTCTTTCTACCGATAAGAGTGTGTGGTGGAACCATATAACTATGTATAAGCCATAAGTTGTCTTCTAATTCTTTCCCATATTTTATAGATAATTCTTTTCGTGTTTCCTTGTTTATACCTGGCATATTTATTATTTTTACATCAATACCATTGTCTTCACAAAAATCTTCAACAGCATCAACAATCCCATAAATACCTTCTGTTGGATTATTGCATTTAACATAATCATCTCCACATATAATTCCCCCTTTTTTAAGTTTAGGATACCAGAACATTAAGTCCTCTAACACGTATCTATATAAATGATTTGCATCTATATAAATGAAATCAAAATATTCGTTGTCAAAATCGAGAGAAGCAGATATGCTGTCTTTTATTATATAAGTGTAAACGTCTTTATGTTGAGAAACTATCTTTGAAGCGTTGTTATTTTTTAATATATCTACACCATATATATTTGTTAGGCAAGTATCTTCTATTAGTTGTTTTGTAGAATATCCCTCTCTAACACCTACCTCAACAGCCGTGTTATATTTATTATCATTAATAAGCTTTATAATATTTGTATCCATTATAGATTAGCCATGTTTTTATATACTTCATGTGGATTAGATATAAGCTGCTCATATGTTGTACTAAATAGTGTATTTTTATGATTTTTAAAATACTTAACATGTCGCATACCCAATCTTAATAATCTTTCAATATTAACTTTATTAATATCATATTTCATCAGTACACACCAAGAATAAACCGCTGATAGTAAGTTTTCTCTATATAGATAGATTACTTTGTCATATTCACGTTCTTCAAAATTAAGAGCATTTACTAATCCTCTATTAGTGGTACAATGAGTATGATGACACCACGGAATCGAATCATGATAACAAATGCCTCCGGTATATATTTGTCTTTTAAATAATAATTCTGATGTAACTCTTAATAAATGAAACCCACTTCTAGGAAAAGTAACAAGAGCTAATACATCTTCTTTTTTTGGTGGGTTTTTTAGTTCTTTAGGAAACAATGTTAAATCTTTATAATTCGTTGTTTTGTTCATTATTTTACCTTGTATAATCTAGCAATATGAGGAAAGGTATTTCCAAACTGCCCTAAAAGTTCAAAGTCAATTCCATATTTCTCTTCTGCTTCTTTATGTGCCCGACTTTCACCATTTTCATAGTTTTCCCAGCCAGGAGTTCCACCCCAATCGTCATACCCTATAAGAGTACCAGGAACAGCAATACCTTTCTGAAATACGAAATCTAATACTGTTACTGTAGAGCTGTATATATCTACATCAATATCTATATAAGATGCAGGTTTCATACCATACATTTCTACTGTATTATCGTTTAAAGTGTCTTCGTAGAATCCTTTGACATAGCAATTTAAAGTGCCTTTAAGTACAATGTTATTTTCAGCCTGTCGTAGTGATGCTTGTATGTGATTAATACACATTTCTGCCGTATCTTCTCCGAAGTACTCTTGAGAATTAAAGTCTCCCTTATCCCAGCACTCCTGCCACATAGGTTCTACAGTTTCTTGTGGTAGCCCCTCAAATGAGTCCAGACCAAAGAATGTCCTAATAGGAACTCTTTTGTTTGTAAAGATATTAGCAATCTCACACATAGACTTTCCTGTGAATACACCAAATTCATACACATCCGTTTTTTCTGAGAAGGATATGTGAGGCGTTAACAAATGTGTTCTCCATCCTAATTCCATTATTTGTATCTTTCTATATAATCTGAACAAATACCCCAACATTGTGACCAATCTACCTGTTCTTCTGGCCTCATACATATACTACCTTTAGGTAGGCTTATTCCTGGGTAAGCGATAATTATCCCCCTGTTTGTAATTGTGTATTTATCCTCTTCATGCCAAAAACAGTGGGTATCTATATCTAATAGATGTTGTAGGGATTGTACATTTTTAGCGTGGCACAACAAAACGTCTTTTCTATCTATGAGCCATTTAGATTCGATTTTACCATGTAACCATTCTGGATAGTCGTGGCCAAGATATAGTTGATTATTGACTTTCCATACGTCGATTTCAACATGGTATCCTTCTTCTATAACTCTATCAATTGTTTCTTTATCGTTTTGATATTCTTCATTTGGTCCATATGTACTACCTCTGTGAGATATAAGTATCATTTATTTTCCTTTAAGAAGGTATCTAGGTCTTCAGGAGTTCCTAATCCCCACATCTTTTCGATATCATAAAGTCTAAACTTTTTGTCATCTTCAATAGCCTCATTAAATACAGGGCAAACATAAAACTCACCATTGACACGCATGTTCTTATCTATCATTTGTTCTGCGTATTTGACGTAATCCTCACCTTTATTCCAGTAATAGATTCCAACGGTAGCGTTAGTTGAGATAGGGTTCTTTTCTGCGACCTCTACGACATATCCTTCGTCATTAGTTTTTGCGTAAGACCATTTAGGATGCATAGATTCAAAAGTCAGAATACCCCCGTCGATATTTTCATTTGATACAGCATATAAGAACTCATTAGAGTCCCATTCAACAAATTGGTCTGAATTTGCGATAAGCAACGGCTCTTCATTATCAATAAAACTTTTCGCAAGAAGCGTTGTACAAGCTGCACCTTCTGTAATACCTTCCACCTGAACAATTTCACAGTCAGGAGAAATAAGAGAAAGTACAGTTTGCAGATTGTATTTTTCATAGTGTTCCTTCTGTACGATAAAAATATGACGAGCATCTACGTTAATATTCTCTACGACCGTCTGAATCATAGGTTTTCCGTTAACCTCAATAAGAGGTTTTGGGAAGGTATAACCGGCCTGCTCAAATCTCGAACCAGCACCAGCCATAGGAATCAACACGTTCATTTTACCGCCTTGCCATTTAGGTTTAAAAGATTTCTCTGTATTTAATTTATTCGCCTTATCGATAGCTTTCTTTACTACGTTTTTATTTAGATATGCCGTCCCTTTGATTCCTAATACATGGGCACCAGAATTATGGGCGGCTAATCGACCAATATGGGAATCTTCTATGATTAGCGTTTCTTTAGGATTAACACCGGCCAATACCATACATTGTAGATACATTTCAGAGTGTGGTTTTGGGTGTGATACTTGGTCATTACCAATTCTTTTTTCAATATAATTATCATATCCAGTAGAGCTTAACATAGCATCTATAGAAGATATTATAGAATTAGAGGCACAATATACGCGATATCTCCTGTCTTGTAAATATATTAATACATCTAAGACATTTTGCTCGGACTTAATAGTTTCTCTTATTACCTCTTGTGTAAAATCTTGTTTGGCTTCCCATATGTTATTAAATTCTGATTTTTGAATACCCTTTTCACTATGGAGTTTTTCTAGTTTTTTTCTTGTTGGTAATCCGTCATACTTAGCTAGATGTTCTTCTTTAGAGATTGGGTCATATCCACGTAGTTCTAAAGCTTTATTTAAAGATAAAAAATGTATTTCTCTAGCTTCGCAGAGCACTCCGTCCAAATCACATATTACTAACTTAATCATATTACGACACTCTTTTGTTTCATTAAAGTAACGCTAGATTTAGTGTTCATCTTATATTTGTATTTATCTCTCATTCTGATAGACCATTCCACATCTTCTCCTTCACCCCAAACTAACCCTTCATTTAAAGGACATGATTCCATAACATGTTTCTTAGCGACCCAATAAGCTCCAGAGATATACATATGTTGTGTTTTATCATAATCATAAGGAATTAACCTAGCTTTTCCTTGAAAATGCATTCCTGAACCACACCATTTTTCTGTACATACCCACGGGTGACCAAACTCTGGGTCATCCCAAGTACACCAGTCACGGTATCGTGTTCCGTTTTGATTATTAATTACATTCATACAAACGTCCCAATCGTCTTCCATGTCTAGGAACCCTTGATACCAGTTGTCATCAAAAAAGATATAGTCATGCATATATACGATGTTGTCATACTTAGCATGTTCTGTAATTAGATTCTTCTTTTTGGTAATCCACCCCCTCTTTTCTTGTTCATCAAAAGGAATATGAGTGAACTGAGGAATAAGGCCGGTTTCATTATAATCTCCACCAACCAAAATAATCTCAAAGCTAGGAATACAAAGACTGAAGATACTATTTAACACAATAGGAATACTCTTCTCTGTCGCACTAGACGTAACTATACCAAACGTAAAATCCATTATGAGTATCCAATCAAATATGCACTTTTATTATCCTGATGGGCTATGGGAAAATTATCCCACTTTATATCTTTTTTCTCTTTAAAAGTATCGAAGAAGTCGTTGTTATCCTGACCAAAGAAATCAAACCCATATGCCATAAGATAGTTCTTGGATTTAATGTCCAAAAATGGTTTACGTTCATGTTCTGGTGCTTCACTTAGGGACCATTCAGCAATCAACAGGTCACACTCTGCAACTGTTTCCATATCGGCATTCCACACACACTTATAATCATCTAGGTGTGTATCTAGATAGTATTCTTGTAGTACAGCAAACTCTGGGAAGTCAAAGATATAGTATTGGCCCGTAAAACCTAGCTCATGAACCATTCTACACGTTTCACCAAACCCTCCACCAAATTCAACTATCACATCAAAATCAGCAATACTTCTACCGGCTCTTAGCTCGTATTGATAAATATGGTAAGCGTGGTGTATTGAGTTTCCAGAAAAATCATCAGTATCTTTATACTTGTGTAATATATGATGATAAGATTCTGGTAATTGCTCAAGTTCTATATCGGTATAGCCACCTTGCCCCACATTCATAGTCTGCATAATGATTGGACAATCTCTAAAATCTTCTATCTGATTAACTTGGACCCATCTTACTAGTTCTCGTCTACACTGTATCCAAAACGGATGACCAGAAACATTGGGTCGTATTGAAGCCATAGCATGTCTAACCTTTATCGTTGCGTCCATTCCATCTCCAATTCTTGATGACAGCATGTAATGTTAGAAAAATCCAAATAGTCGAAATCTAACTTTTTACCTTCTAAATATTGCTGGTTTAAGAAATCTAATGTAAGCCCAAACTCTTCACCGGCCCTATTATTAGATGAACCAGCTAGATTTAAAGGGGTATTAACTAGAACACTCTCATCTAAGCAAGCCATATATGGTTTATCGGTCAACCATTCTGCTTGGAAGCCTCCTTCAAACTGGTTAGGATTATTATAGTTAAAGTCTTTAATAATATTTAAAATATATTCTTTTTCATACACATTACCGTCTACCGAAAAAGGGTATCCAAAGTTCATATTACCAGGAATAGAAGTCCAATTCCACATATTAAAGGTTTCTTCTAATACTGTAATTTCTGTTGGCATAATCGTTATACTATCTGTATAAGGGTCTTGTATCACCGTATTAAACCCTAGCCTCACAGACAAAGAACTGACATTATAATCATATATTTTAATAAAATCATTAGGTAAATCAAACTTTCTATACATAATGTTATCATCAACAAAAAACATTAATAGTTCATTAGGAGTACTATCACAAAGTTCCAATGTGTCCTTTTTGAAATCCGTCTGTTTAACAAAATTAACGTTCGGAAATTGTTTAATTAGTATTTCGTATCCTTCTAAAAACTCTTCTGTATCACCATCATATAATACGTTCATATCCATACGTGTTTTATTATTACGGTCCATACTCTCTAAGAATAGATGTAATTGACAGGCTCTATTTTTACTAAAAGTTACTCCAGTAATCATTTTAGTTTTCTCCATTGTACCAATTCCTTTAAAGACTCTTCAAAGTTTTCCTGTTTTTTAAAACCTAAATTAGAGATACGGGTAATATCTACCAATCTATCAGGTTGTCCATCCGGTTGAGAAGCGTCCCAAACAATTTCCCCTTTATATCCTGTGTATTCTGCTATTAATGCTGCTAGTTCTTTAATACTATATCTATCACCACTTCCAATATTTAATATATCTCCAGATTCCCCCTCTTCCATTCCTATAATTATTCCCACCGCCGCATCTTTTACGTGTAGAAATTCTCTAAATACATTTCCGCTACCCCATAATGTGATTTTTGGTGCGTCAGCCCGTATTGCTTCAACAAATCTGTTTATCATTTGTGGAATTACATGAGTATCGTCTCTATTATTTATACCATATAGATTAGTAGGTATAATAGAAATACCTTTAACTGCATATTGCGTATTATAAGATTGTAGCATTTGCACAAGGGTTTTCTTAGCGATACCGTAAGGAGCGTTTGTCTCTTCTGGATATCCATTCCATATGTCATACTCTTTAAAAGGTGTAGGACAGTGCTTAGGATATGAGCATACGGTTCCAACCATAACGAATTTATCGTATATATTACGACCTTCGTGAATTAGGTGTGTGCCCATCATTAGGTTATCATATATAAACTTACCAGGATTTTTCCTGTTTTCACCGATTCCGCCAACAACGGCGGCTAAATGAATAACTGTACCAGGAGAATACTTAATATACATCTTTAATACATCTTCTTTTACGGTTAAATCAAATTCTGAGCTATGAAACCTGTTGATATATTCGTAGCCCCGTTTTTTTAATTCATCATATAGGTAACTACCTAGAAAGCCGTAACCTCCGGTAATTAGAATGTTATTATTTTTATACACTTTTAGTCCTATTAACTATAACTTCCATAGAATCCCAATGCTTAGGTTTCCACCCCAATGTTTTGAGGCGGCTGTTAGAGGCAGACAGTTTTGGATTGTCGCCTTTCCAGTTAGCATTAGCACCAAGCCAATTTAAGGGCTTGTATATGTTTAGGCTACTCATAACAGCTTCTGCCACTTCCACTACGCTGATTTCATTATCCGGCACTACATTAAATGTTCCTGTTACTTCTTTATCAAGAAAAAGTTGGAAAGCAGAAACAAGGTCATCCACATGACAGAAAGGTTTGCACGAACCGGGATATTCCCCAATTACATCTAACTCATCAGAGTCTGACCGTAATTTACGTTCAAAGTCATAAACTATACCATGTGTTAGGCCAGGACCGACTGTAGCACAAGCCCTAAGATTAACGCCGTGAATCTTGCCATATCCCGTGTACGTATTAACTATACCTTCTGATGCCAGCTTACAAACCCCATACATTGATGTTGGGTTGCAGTAGTCGTCTTCCATAAAGCTTTTGCCTTCTATAGCTGTGCCATATGCAACAATACTAGAAGCAAATAAGAACCGGCATCCTTTTGGGCATCTATTTACTAGATTAAAAGTAGCCTTAACATTATCATCAATGATGGCGGCAGGATTTTTCTTATCTTCCTTGATGAGAGGATTCGCAGCTAAATGAATCACGCAGTCGGGACTCCAATGTTTAAATACCTTCTTTACTTGAAAGTCGGAACTTAGGTCTGCTTTGTAGTGATTAGCTTTTTCATCCCATGTTACAAGTTCTTCTTCTCTGGTAGATAGAAACTTAACAGGATTTGAGATATGGGGTGCTGTGCGACTTACACCTCTAACATCATGACTAGATAATGCTTTTACCATATGCTGGCCTAAGAAACCTGTTGAACCAGTGATAAGTATTTTCATATTTTGAGTTTTCCTTTGATATCTCTATAAGTAATAATGGCATCCTCAGACTCATTTTTACAGTCTAATTTATTAAAAATGTGAGAAATTCTATGAAAATATGTTCCGCTATTTATTACTAGGTCATAACACTCATCTATAATATCTTGTTTAGTCTGTTCATTATTAACTACCTTTGTCCAGCAGTCTATCCCCTCCATAAAATCTTTAGGAGTTCTATACATAGGCATAGCAGGGAATATCTTTTCAAAGTCCTCTACATAATCACTTATACAGAAACACTTATTAGCCCATAGCTTCCACACTCTCTCAAGTAAATCGTATCCAAATGCTTGAGAATGTGGTTCGCTTAGATTAGGACAGACGCTACAGGATTTTAGGAAGTGCTTTTCCTCTCCGTTAGGGAGTACTCCGCAATATTGAGGGACACCCCAAGACTGGTTACCAAATATTTTTACCTTCAAATCAGACTGAGGATTTAGAAGGGGCATAAACCATTTATCAAACGTTACGCTTTTATACCCCCACCTACCACCTAAGAACCCCATGTCGCACTCATATTCAGGTTTAGAGACACCATTAACAAAATCAAATACATCTGCCGCACTTAGCAAGGATTCGATTCTGAGACCAACTGAGTCCCAATGGTTATGAGTTTCCGGTAGTCTATGTTCCATGTAATGGATATAACCAAAATCTGGCTTACCGGTCTCATCTTTAAGACGTTTAATGTTGTCTATTTCTTTTTTGTTTGCAATCAGGACAGGGAATCTCTTCCTATCCAAAGAGTCGGAAATATTACCCCAATCGGAAGCCTTCATTATAACCTTCATATCTGGTCGTTCAGCGACGCATTTTATAATAGCATCATCCACATTGTAGGTCTGACCTATAAATAGTTGAGGGTCAAATTCATCAAAAGCATCAAACGTGGGTTTTTTGTTTATGTCCCATATTATGACTTCATGCCCACAAGCGACAAAAGCGCGACTAAGACCTAATCGGATAAAATAATGAGCAAAAGGTGAATCGTTAGCTATTAATATTCTCATAAGTTTGCAATGTCCTTAGAACGTTCTATTTTAATTATTTCCTTTTGGTTATGTACGGGTTGTAGTCTACATTTTTTACTCAGCATCTTATCTAGACCTTCCCATAGAAACCATTTATTTATATCTCTATCAGAACTTATTTTCTTGAGAGACTTAAATTCCCTGTCTTCTAGATACACTATGTCTTTCCACTTAGGTTTTAATGCATAAGCAAACCCCTGGATATAGCTATCAGTTATCGTAACACCTACTTCATTGTTAGATACATCATCTTCCACTAATACCGAAGACCCTCTATTGGTTATACCTTGTAAAGAGCCTTCTTGTATTACCATATTTCCATTAATAAAAACAATGTTATCCGTCATGCAATTATTAAATGCAAGACGCACTTCTTCCATAGTGTTGGTTGTTTCGTGTAACTGGTTTTCTACGATTCGCAGATTTGTTTTCTTGGTTATTTTGTCTGATTCAAATCCCGTAGTTATAATAATATCACTATTAGGAAATACGCACTTGATGTTAAATATATTATGGTCTAGTAATGTCTTTCCTTCGTATGGTATTAGGCATCTCGGTCCATATGATTTCATTCTGTATCCCATAGCACCACACAATAGAACGACCGTAATAACGTCGTCTAAAGATTTTTTGATAGGTCTGGTAGGTACTATAAATCTACTTTTGTTCATATCTATATTTAGCTTTCATCATAACTCTGTTATAGTTTTCGTCCCATTTTTGTTTGGCTACTGAGTGAGAAGAATCATTCTGATGAACTGTTACTTGAGTTAAGGCTTCTGGCACATGATAAATCATGAATTTGTCACTTATCCTAAGCCATAAGTCAAAATCCTCACATGTTCTTAGTTGTGCATCATAATAGCCAAATTGGTCAACACATCCCTTTAAAGCTTCTGACTTAATTAAAGACCCGCTATGAACAATGCATTCTTCCATGAGGCGTTTTTTAGAGTAAGGTTCTTTATATTGTCGTATAATATTTCCGGTATATTGTGTTAGGATATCGTAATCAGCATAAACAACGCCGATATCTTTAGACATCATAATATAGGGAATCATGCGTTCTATTTTATTCGGGTACATGATATCGTCAGCATCCAGAATCAGGTAAGCGTCCGTATGCTCAATTGTTTCATGTATACCAAAGTTTCTAGCATTACTTGGCCCCTGATTCTGCTTGAGCCTCATAGCAAAAACGGGGGTATCATTAAGTCGCCCTATCTTGTATTCAAAATTTTCTGTATCCTTTTTCTCATGAGGTATATTCTTGAATAGTTTTTCATGTATTACCTTCCAAGAGTCATCAGTAGAGCAGTCGTCTACCACTACTATGCCATAATTTTTATAGGTCTGATTTAAGGCACTATCCAACGAATCGGGTAGAAACTTTCCATAGTTATAGTTAGCAATTAAAATATTTACGAAAGGTGGACTAGGCTTATTCACTATAGGTCTCCATATTTTTTAATCATGTCCGGTCTATCCTGGTTTTCTGCCAGTGCCTTGATATCTTCTAATACCTTAAAATGGTAACCGGGAATCATCTTGTGTACGCTTCTCTGTATCACTGGGTAATATAATTCCTTGTCGTCTTCTACAGCTATTACAGAATCAAGATTTATATTGATAGCATTATTAAGTTTTTCAAATAGGTCTGTCGGAACCTTCATTCTGTTGGTGATAGGAATTGGAATATAGAATGTGGACGTACACTTTTTAATACCATCTAAAACTAGGTCTTGGTAGTTATTGTCTGAGTCTAAATTAACAATAGTAAAACAGGGGATTTCTGTCAGACTTTGAATATGGTCATGTAGTCCTGTCGTGTGATTTCTAGCATTAATTACAAATACCATATTCTTAGGCTGTATAGATTGTTCTGCTAGTTCTTCTATACATTCTTTAATATAAAACTTAACGTCATTATTAGCACATAACTCTAGACCACCATCAACAAAAACAGCGTCGTATTGAATTTCTCCTTCTTTATACGCTACTTCTGCTACTTCATTAGCAATGTCTAGATTCTTGAAAGATGATGGCAATTCTTTTTTCTTTGCCCATTCAGGACTACGACACATATTACAGAAAGTCTTTATAATATATGAACCATCTACTATTTCCGTTTCACAGTGGGGGCTATCGACATATTTATCTAAACGTCCTAAGTGACATCCATCCTGTTGTCCTAAAGAATTAGATGTTGTTGCAAATATACAGTCTTTACAATGAGACTCAATATCTAAAGTTCTCTCTACTAATATTTCCTGTTCAATCTGCTCAGTCACGTATCGCCTCCACTATAAAATTAGTTCCATCAACCCTTTTGTTAGTAATCCGTAAGCCCATCTCTTTGACAAGTCCCACAACATCATTCATACTGTAACATCCCGATTTTATAGACCACAGTGTTTCCTGGGTTCCATATAACACAGTGTTAGCATCTGGCACAGAAATCCTGCCCATCATCACCTGTCTCGCCACTTCCATTATATCCGTGCCACCTAAGATAAGCTTTCCCCCATGACGCAGCTTACTTTTCCAGTGAGTTATGGTAGAGACCAGTTCTTTAGCCCCAATATAATCAACAACCTCTGGAGCCAATATTTCCTCACATTCTGAATCAGAACATATGTGGTCAATTTGCTTTATGTCCGATATAATACAGTCTGCACTAGGTTGTGAGCATGTGGGGTCTACTGTCACATACCCATTTAACGGCTGGTTATTTATTGTCAGGTAAATCTTCATTATTATCCTTTAAAATATCTAATGGGAATTCTATCATTCCAGGTTCCGATAATTCTTGTACATCATATATGTTTTTCATAATATCTCCTACTAATATTCCACTTCTTAGTGGTTTAGATAATATATCAGCCATATCTGCTAAACTGAAATATTCTACTTTATCTTCTTCTATACAAGAATCTACAATATCATCAAGACGAGGCAACAGTCCACCTCACATTTTTCATTTCTGCTTCCATTATTGTACCATCTTTTAGTTCTATTTTTATATTATGTTCTGGCTCTGGCACATTTTCCCATATCCCAATCTGACCTTGTTCAAATACCTGTTCTAGCTCAAAACTAGTTTCTACTTCAAAGCTTGCTATTTCGTGAAAGTATTTTTTTCCATTACAATAATAAGCTCTTTCATTACAGTCTTCTACTAGGTCTGCTAGTGTATTATACATGTATGTGAACCTTAACAAAATTATCTATATCTGAACTTGATAGAGCTGTTCCTATAATAGAAGTATGGCTTTTTTTAGCATTTCTAATACTCCCATTATTATCATATCCTACATAATCACCAACATCAAACTTATCAGGAGATGTTAATGTAAATTTACCATTAGTCGCTATAGAAACTTTTCCTCCCATTTGTACTTCATCTTTATTCCAATTAATATGATTGCGAGTCATGTCTATATTTACCACATCGGACAATAAAATCCCAACAATATCAGTCTTGTTTCCATAAGGTTTTCCAACAGTATTACATCTAGGCTGATGTGCTACAATAGTTCCTCTAGACAGCGTTTCAGTACAAAAATATCCGTTGTCATAAGAGCTTATATCTCTACTAACACCCATACTTACGTAATGTTGGATACTTTTCCCGGTTTCTTCGCATGATTCTACAATATCGTCTAAGTTCATTGTTTTACTTCCTTCTTGTAATCTTCGCTTATACTATCAACAGACCAGTTTTGTATATCTTGTATAGCTTCTTTTGATATGTATATAGAAGTCCTATCCCATTTTATATTCATACTAGTAGGTACAGCCATAAATATACTATTGCTCGTTGCTCTTTCTATACATGAATCCACTATTTTATCTAGCTCATAGCACATTATGAAATACCTCATTCCATTCCTTAGTGAATCTTTCGATATTAAACTGAGACACTACCGTATCTCTTGCTGCTTTGCCTAGTTTGATGCGGAGCGACTCATCTTTCAGAAGGTCTTCGCAATAACCCCTAAGCTCTGTTTCATCGTTACTTATTAAGCCGTTAACGCCATGTTCTATGATTTCGGGAATCATGCACGTAGCCGTTGTCACTACTGCACATCCACAAGACATAGCCTCCAATAATACAGAAGGAACGGGAGATATAGTAGAGGTATTTAAAAAGACTTGTGCTGATTGATACTCTTGAACTAGAAGGTCTAAAGAGGGGGCCGGTTGTGATAGGCCAGGAGTATCGCCTAACACTTTAGTAGGTAACCCCTGAGTGATACGTTGCCATCCCTCAAAATTACAACACCAATTTCTCGAAACCCAATCGTTTACTACGCTTAAAATATGTGGCTGTTTTTCTATATCAGAAGGAATAAAGATAGGGTCTACGCAATGTTTTATTACTTGCACATTTTCATCTCTCTCAAACTTCCACTCATCTATACTGTAGTCAGATATAAATACGTCCGTATCCCCACGCATATGGCGACATGCCTCTTTCTTTTCATGTTGCCACATAGGAAAGGGCAGGGTATGCTCTAGGCTAATCAGAGGTAGTTGTAAGTGCCGAGCTATGGGTGCTAGTACCTGAAATTGGCCGAACTTGTTCTGCGATAAAACAAGGTCAAAATCCACCCAGGAAGGAATCTGGTTTATACCTTTGGTTCCATCTAGGCATATGTAGTTGCTAGGACATTCCCGATATTCAGTTCCCCATGTCTTAATGCCCTCTGCGTGATAAGCATAGAATGTGTGGCCAGTTTTGGCTAGGTTTGTCTCATAGGATTCGTGAGTAGGGGCGCATAATATGTTGAGAGGTCTGTCTGTTCTATTGACAGAATTTATTATTGAACTAATTGGACTAAGCATTAATTATCCTTTTCATACTTTCTCCGACATCCCCATAACAATGAGATGAAATAACGACATCATTGTAAGCTGTAATATCTAGATTATGTGTATAAGCTTTTCTCATTTTTCTACGTAAGTCCATTATGTCTATACTGAACCAATTTTCCCATCCCGTATGTAAATCTTCAAAGAGAGGGTCTGCTCCAAACACTGGCTCATACTGACCCGTGACAAGATACTCTGGATGTACAAAATCTTTAGGACCACCAACTGCTCCTGATATAACTGCATTATTACATCCTATAGCATCCATAGCGGGTTGGCACCATGCTTCACCATAAGAAGGATTAACGAAACAATCCGCATACTTATGTAGACCTAAAAGCTGTGGCTCTGTGAGGTATTGAGATATGATAACTTCTTCATGATACATATGGGAATACTTGTATAATCTCAACCCATTTTTAACACCGGTACAAGTTTCTCTTACTAGTTCTGATACCTGCTCTTCATTTTTATCTGGCTTATTAACCTTTAAAATCAAAGATACTGGTTCGTGAGATTGGAACTCTGTGTGAAATGCTCTTAGTAAGGCGTTTAGATGTTTACGACGATTAAACTCTCCAATAAAATAAAACTTAAAAGTATCATCACAATCGGGCAGGTTTGGTGGTTGGTAGGGTTGTTTATATTTTTCAGAGTCTATAGTATGGGGTATTACACGGATTGGAACCGTAACTCCCGATTCCTTACAAACGTCTACCATTTCTGTATTAGGAACCCAGAGTTCATCTAGCAAATTAAGCTTAGACACCCAGCCCGTAGTCTTGATAGAGTCTGTTTCAGATTCAAAGATACCGATATTTTTATCAAACTTGTCAGTAAAGACCATATGGTGAGGTAGTACGTGCTGAATACATACAGAACATCCATCAGTATCCTTATCCTCGAACGGTTGAATCTCTTTTGGTATATCTCTTTTAGTTAAATAAACGCAACGAGACACCACATCTACTCCGACAGAATCTAACGCAAGCATGTAATCTTTACTTGCCTGTGCCCATCCAGATTGTTCTGATATATGAGATATAAACAAAACTTTCATATTTTCATACCTCTTAGTTGTTCCCAATGATTTCTAATATTACATAACTGTACCATTTGTTTATAAGCCCTTTCTCTGTCAAAAGGCTCATAATTAGCTTTACCAAACATAGTAGAGTCTTCGTTCATATATGAAGTCCCAACTCGTTGTAAGGTAACTCCATAATTAAGGTCTTTCAATAGGGACGCTTCTATATGACTGTTAAGCCTTGAGTCATCTCCTAGAACTTCTTTGATTAACCATTTCACGTATTCAGAATGTGACATTCTTTCTAGAGCCTGTGAAGGCTTGGCAGGTTTATGTAGTTCTGGCATAGAATCCCAGGTATTTTTAGAAGGCATAGAATCAAACACTTCCATCCATTTTTCAGCGGTTTCATCCCACTGATAGTTATTTTCCATACCGATTCTAGCCTGATGGCCCTTAGCCAATCTCATAGATTCTGGCATGTCGAAGTATTCTTCTAGCATACTAACAAACTTTATATTGTCTGGGGCAGCAACAAAACACCCAAGGTGAGGGTCTCTAGTTAGGGCTTTTACCGGGATAGGATATCCATTAAGTTTTCTAACAACGTCTTCCATTGCTGAGAAATCTGTTCCCATAACCGGAACGCCACAAGCAGCAGCTTCAACCATAGGCATCCCCATGCCTTCACGACTTGAATACTGAACATAGACATCAAATATATTATATATCATAGCCAAAATGTTGTTATTTACGCTTCTCTGGACATTGCTTAATCCGGCAGTTACATTGCCACACTTAGAACAGGGTGTTACTGCTCCTTTAAATAATGAAGGAAAAGCAAAGGTACATTTACCACAAACATAAGTGAAGAACACTTTGGATGTAATACCTTGCTCATTCATTAGGTATGGCAAATCCCAACCATTATCGGGATAGCTTGTATGGCAGTATAGATATACATCTTCATGCTTTGTTTGGTCTAAGAACTTCCTAAACGAATAAAACAGGTCAGGAAATAGCTTTCGTGGCTGATTTCTCATAACCGTACCGATTATCTTAGCTTCAGGACTAATCCCTAACTGCTGTCTAATCTGCTTTTTATTTGGTAGTATGCAAAACTCTTCTGCTGCGGAAGGAGAAGCTGTCCCTTGATAGTTAATAAAATTCCCACTCTGATTTTTTAGTACTTCCCCACTCCACTCCTGGTAAGTGAGTACGGCATCAGCAGAATTTATCAAGGATATATAGCTATCTTTTTGTGGTCTAGAATCCACTGTAGGCATTAAGACATGATTGTAGTGTTTTCTATAAGGTGAATTGCACTGAAACTCAAACATCCAGGGGTCTAGTATGGAAAAAACAATATCAGGCTTAAAGTCCAGGCATGTATCTTCAAATTTCCAAGCACCAAAAGCATTTATGGGGTTAGCTCCATATTCAGCCTTTTCTTCGTCTGTGTTTGGTAGGTTGGGATACACCTTCCAGGGAACGTTTTTTATTCTTGGGTCATCTTTGTGAGCGTATTCAGCTAATTCAGCTATTTCATACTTACCAGAATCATGCAGACGACTCAAAACTTCTCTGCCATACACAGAGTATCCCGTACTAAGTTGGGAAAACTCGTTTACCATTAAGACTTTTTTCATTAATACCCATTTCTTTAAGCATAAAATCCACCCTCATCAATCAGGTGATTTAGAATGTCATATTCTTCTTGTAGGTCATTTTTTTCTACTATGTCATCACAATCGATGCCATTAACGGTTTTATTTACCATTGAAAAACATAACTGTTCTAAAGTATGTTCGTGTGCAGACAATTCTATATCCATCAATTTTCTTAGCAATTTCTGCTTATCTTCAAAAGACAAAAATAGCTTATCCCCATTTTGCACTAGATTGATACCAACCCTGCTCTGAAAACATTTAATAATAATGTCTTCTAATATTAGGGGTCTAACCATGTATGGAGGGATATCGAAATCTTTTTCCGTTCCTAGCGAGGTTTCTTTAAATTTAAAGCATTTGTCGTACTCATAAGAAAACCCTGTCTCGTCATAAACGGGGCTGAATACCACATTTTCTGGAACAGTCATTGAGACAGAATTTACCCCATCTTTTTCAACTTTTATGGTGTATCCAGATTCTAAACAGTCTTTAAAAACTTCATCTATCATTATAATCCCTTTCTTTTTAAGTTTTTTCCACTATATTTCATAAATTTTATTAACAATAAGCCCGTTTCTGTCAGACCTCTTTCCAGCTATGCATACAATATTTCCATTATAGATATAATCCATGTATTCTTCCCACGTATCAGAAAACGCAACACATGATATTCTATCTGTTTCATCTTCTAAATCAAGGAAGCCCATTTTCTTACCTTTGCTCTTCCCATTTTTAATAACAATTTCCTTACATCTACCTATTTCCCCTTGAATTACCATATCACCGCCCTTACCGTCTACAAATTCTTTACATGTCGTATCGGATTGGATATGTGAATGCACATCTACAGAAGTATAGGTAATAGGTACTCCAAAAGAATTCCTTTCCTGTGTTATTACCCATCTCTTAGTGTCTTCCAGAGAATAAGGTGGATTATAGATACTATTAATTAAATCCTGAATCTTTCCAGGTCTGCGACTTTTATTGTCTCTAACATATGACAGTACCCCTTCTAATGTTTTACAGGTATCTCGGCACTCAACAACTCCTTTTAGTTCTAGTTTAGTAAGACTCCTTAATATATTAAACTCAAACAACATCTTCTGTCTATCTACTCCATACTGGTCTAATACTCCAGCTATAATAAGACCATTCATTGTAGTAGAAGTAATCTCATCTCCAAGATACATAAGAAATTGATACCATGTCCATTTTTCCACTGGTCCTAAAGACACTTCAACTTCAGATATTTTATTAAATAAGGCTAATACAACATTATTACCCAGTTTTTTTATACCTTTTATACCTAATGCAAGCTTATCAACATCTAAACAGGCAAACCCATGATTGTTCTTTAATGTTTTTACGCTTGGGGTATTAATCTGGACATTAAACCTTTTGCCGTCCATAACCAAATCCCGAACCTCGTCAAATGTCTTTTGCTTATCTTTAGCTCCCGCAATCCACGAACAGTAAAAATGTAAAGGAAAATGAATCTTTACCCAAGCATTCAGGTAACTTAGAAAACTATAGGAGACACCGTGGGACTTATTAAATGAATACTTCTGACTCTCTTCAATCCATCCAAAAATCTCTGCTGCCTTTTCTTCATTGACTATACCTACTTTTTTACATCCTTTTAAAAACCCTTTCTTGACTTTAGCCATTAGCTTTGCATCTTTTTTGCCAATACTTTTTCTCAATGTATCAGCAGACATTTCATCAAATCCTGCAATTTCTACTGCTATTTGCATAGCCTGTTCTTGAAAAGCCATAACATTATAGGTGGGACCAAGAATATCATCTAAGACATTACCAAAAGAGTCAATAGGTTCTTTACCGTGTTTTCTATCCACATAATGCTGCGTCATGCTCTTACCGTCTAACTTGGCATTAGAACTGCCGGGACGAATAAGGCTAGATAACGTTGCTAATTCTTCGACAGAATCGGGTTTTAGTTCATAACACCATGACTGTCCCGTATGTGTTTCTAACTGAAAAATCCCCTTAGTCTTACCTGTCTTAAACAGTTCCCACACTTTTGGGCATGTGATACCGTAATTTAGGGCGTAGCATATGTCTTCGTAGGGGATTGTTAGTGAGGGTATATTATCCTGTTTTTTTAGCTTGTCGCTTGTAACAGGGACTCTACAACCACA
>Ga0114999_10002224_pt1 | contig 25957 bp, 23 predicted proteins | sample ArcticOcean_MG_C_3_FD_89820 | JGI IMG/M metagenome (GOLD analysis project Ga0114999, IMG submission 89820) | Marine microbial communities from western Arctic Ocean - ArcticOcean_MG_CB8_126 | ecosystem: Environmental > Aquatic > Marine > Oceanic | place: Arctic Ocean: Canada Basin | collected...
AACGGCAGTTGGTGTGGTGCAGAGAGTGGTGACAGACCTGGGATTGTTTGATGTGACCCCGGAAGGCTTTGTCATGCGGGAGATTGCGCCCGGATACACACCGGAAGAGGTTCAGGCGGTGACAGAAGCCAAGTTGATTATCTCCCCTGACCTCAAACCGCTTAAGGTTACGTAAATCACTGGGCTTTTCGATGAGTTGAAAGACATAAAGGAGCCTCATGCCGAATTTATCCAAGAGCGTAGCTATCGTTGGTGCCGCTGAGGCTGACGAGATTGGCATCGTTGAGAACAAGTCGGCGTTGCAACTCCACGCGGAAGCGGCGCACAACGCCCTGGAAGACGCTGGCCTCACCAAAGACGATGTGGACGGCCTGTTCACTGCGGGATTCTCTACCACAACCACTGGTGAGTACCTGGGAATCCAACCAAACTACACGGATACTACGGCGGTAGGCGGAGCATCCTTTGTAATCCACGTAGCCCATGCCGTAGCTGCAATCAATGCAGGTTACTGCGAGGTTGCGTTGATTACACACGGCCAGTCCGGTCGGAGCATGAGGATTCGCGGACAGGGCGGCGGCGGAGGGTTCGCAGAGCCCAACCAGCCACCGCAACAGTATGAAGCGCCATACGGCATCCTTGGGCCGCCGGTGAACTATGCCCTGGCTGCCACGAGGTACATGCACCAGTACGGCGAGGATCGCACTCGCCAGGCATTGGCAGAGATTGCCGTATCTACACGCAAGTGGGCGCAGCTCAACCCTAAAGCGATGATGCGTGAGCCTATGACCTTTGAGGAATACCACGATTCTCGATGGATTGCCTGGCCTTTTCACCTACTGGACTGCTGCCTGGTGACAGATGCAGGCGCGGCGGTGGTCATTACCACTGCTGAGAGGGCAAAAAGCCTGAAGAAGAAGCCTGTGTGGGTTCTGGGCGGGGCGGAGAGCCATGACCACAACATGATTAGTCAGATGCCGGATCTGACCTCCACGGTGTCGCGTGTGACCGGGCCAAGCGCTCTTGAGCGTGCAGGCGTCACCTACGACGACATTGACCTGACGATGATCTACGACTCCTTCACGTACACAGCGCTGGTGACGTTGGAGGGGTTGGGCTTCTGCAAGCCAGGGGAAGGCCCCGACTTCGTGGCAGGGCAGCGCACGGCACCGGGTGGCGATTTCCCGTTGAACACCAGCGGTGGCGGCCTCAGCTACACGCATCCCGGCATGTACGGCATCTTCCTAGTAGTAGAAGCTGTGCGACAACTGCGTAAAGAGGCTGGCGAGAGGCAGGTTGCAGATTGTAATCTTGCGCTGGTTAACGGTACCGGTGGGCTGCTCTCATCCACCGGTACCGTTGTGTTGGCGGCGGACTAGACTTGGAGGAACTCTCCCAGGTGCATGTCCTCAATCGCTGTAGCAACCCGCTCCATCAACGTCGTTTGCAGCCGTTTGCCGTTGACACCAAGGAGCTCCGTCTCAGGACGAGCGGCGAAGGCCAAGGTAATGCGAGTAGGGGCGAAGGCACACAATCGGTAGTCCTGCTTGCACTGTTCCAGGTTGTAATCTGTAACCCCAAGCGCTACAAGCCGCTCATAATACGTTTCCACTAGCGATGCTTCCCACTCCCTGCGGTGCTCGGGCGGGAGGCTCAGTACTGTGAAGAACGCGATGTCCACAAGCCCCTTGGCTTTCGCCACCCGTTGCCAGTCCACCACGGTGACCGTCTGGGAAGGCGGATCCCCCCCGATGAGCACGTTTACCAGACGGTAGTCACTATGTGTCAGCGTGTTTGGCGCAGCGGAAATCATGTCGATGACCGATGAGAAATTTTTACAGTACGCCTCGACCACCTCTTTGACGGTTGGTGAGAAGGTATCGCCGTAGTTGGACATAACTCCTTGTAAGATGGACTCGTTGAATCGGGCGTGGGCAACGTCTACGTTTGGCTCCCCCGTAGGAAGCCACGCTATCGTGTCCAGTTCCGGGTTATTCCACCAGGGCGCATGGAGCTTGGCCATCTCTCCAACCACCAGAACTGCTTCGTCGTAGGTGCAACCGGTGAAGTCGTTGCCAGTGACCGCAGGTGCCATGTCCTCCAGTAGCAACGCGAACAACTCGGCCTTCTCGTCCATACCGCTGTAGTACCTGCGGGGGATATTGACCGTAAGCTTGTCAGTAAAATCATCGTAGAAATGGATCTCGTTCTGATAGAACTGCTGGCGGATGGCATTTTGTTTGACTGCCGGAGCAGTGGCCGGAAGCTTGATGATCATCGTTGCTGGGCCAACCGCACTTCCAGCGGCATACATAACTCGTAGTCGAGAAGTGACGCCGTTTTGACCGGTGCCTTCGCCAATGGCCTCAGGTGTAACGGAAGAGACCTGAACGTTGACTTCTCCCTGCCTAAGCGCATCGGTCAGCCATTCAGCCGTAATGTCATCAAGTCCGCTGGGTATGCTGATGTCGGCCATCGTGGATCACCACCTTGCATGGGTTAAAGGTTACTATTTGAATAATCTGGCTTGTTTACGACCCCGGACCACGTTCCATGGAGTAGGGCTGCCAGCGTCGGAGGTCGGTCTTCTCCAACACAGACGGGTTTACGCACGATTTGGGCCACCGGCCCGTGAGCACCAACGATAGCTCCATGCCCACGCGCCGCCGCGATTCAGGCGCCATCCGCGATGATGCCGAGGCTACGTGGGGCGTCAGTGTGACGTTATCCATGTGGAGCAACGGGTTCTCAGGGTCTGGCGGCTCCTGCTCAAGCACATCCAGCGCGGCTCCAGCAATCCAGCCTTCTTGCAGAGCCTGAATCAGCGCCTTCTCGTCCACCGTTGGTCCTCGACCGTTGTTGACGAAGAGCGCACTGGGCTTCATGGCGCGAAAATGCTCGTGGGTCAGCATGTGGCTGGCCTCTGGCGTTGATGGCGCATGCATGGACACGATGTCGGACCGTTGGATTAGTTCCATGAGGCCTACCGGCTCCGCGCTGTACTGGCTGATGGCAAGCTCCTCAATGTAGGGGTCGTAGGCCAGCATCCGTACGCCAAAGGGTGCTGCCCGTAACGCGGTAGCCCTGGCAACGTGTCCAAAACCAATGAACCCTATTGTTTGGCCCATCAACCTTGGGAACTCAGAGAGCATCGGGCGCCCTTCACGCCATCGAGCTTCACGCACCATCTTGTCCATGGTGAGGAGTCGACGGAAGGAGGCAAGGATCATCATCATGGTGTGGTCGGCCACCTCTTCAATGAAGGTGTCCGGGACGTTGGTAACGGGAATGTTCCGCGCAGTAGCGGCGGCAATGTCCACTGAGTCTGCACCCACGCTGCCCAGAGAGATGACTTTGCACTTCTCCAGGCTGTCTATAATCTCTTTGGTCATGCGCCGACCACGAGCGAAGATGGCATCGGCGTCCTTGGCCCCCGCAATGAATTCCGCGTCTGTGGTAGCTGCAATTTCCACGATTTCTGCATCAATGGGGCCTAGAGACTCCATTTCAAGGTCATAGTTCCCGGGTGTCAGAGGGGTGACGGCTGCTGGCTTCTGGATTGCTACTTTGAACGTCGCCATGCTTGTCCTCCACGTATGATGCTTGAGCAGGGGTAGTGTATAGAATTTTGATGTGTTTTGCAGGCTCCCTTCTTGCCAGCTATGCGGTACAGTGTGGATGGAGATAAATCGACTGCCAAGGAACGTAAGGCACGTATGATGAACGATACCCAAGAGGATGTGGTTCGACGGCATACAATGTCGCGCCCCACGTTAGAGCGCTATCTGTCGGAGCTTCAGCCAACGTGCAAGACGGCATACCTTGAACCCGGAGCAACACTGAAGGCTTTCTCCGCGGTGTTCATTGAACTGCCTTCTAACTCGGCTTTTGACCCCGTGCTGACTGCTGTAAACACTGCCGATGTGGGTGCAGCCCTGTTCTGGGATGCCCAGACCCTTCGCGTGGTGCTTCCGCCCCTTCCTATTGCAGGAAAGCCCCTTGCTGCTGGGCTGGATACTGCCCCACTGCTGAGTCTACTCAAGACTGAGCCTCTTATAGGCGTCTGCATGGTGCGGCTGGGTAGATTTGGGGTAGGTGTGTACCAGGGCGAGAAACTGCTGGACTCCAAGACGGACAGACGTTTTGTGAAGGGCAGGCACAAGAAGGGCGGCTCTTCGTCCAACCGTTTCAGGAGAATCCGAGAGAAGCAGGCAGATGAGCTGTACAAGAAGGTCTGTACGGTGTTGCAGGAGCACTTTGAACCTTATGAGCGGAAGCTAGACCACTTCTTTTTGGGTGGAGAGGCGTCTACGTTAGTGGGGTTCCGGGGCAGGTGTCTCTACTTGAAGACGTTTGAAAGCGTATTGCGGTCGCGGGTGTTGGACATACGTGAGCCAGGGCATGAGGCATTGGAGAAGCTACCGCGTACGCTCTGGGAGAGCATCGTCTATGAAGTGCATGTGCCACTGCTAGGAGGCTGATTCACCATCAACCTCTAGTGTCGTCGCAACAATGGGGGGCATCGTCGCTGGCATCTCGCCGTTAGGAAAGATGATGTGGCGTACCGGGTAGTTAATCTCAATGCCCTCTTGCTTGAAACGACTGTGCAGCAGCTTCATCAACTCTGTTTTCATACGGAAAGAACTCAACCGACTTGTTGCCTGCACCCAGACCCAGAAATCAATGTTGGAATCGCCAAACTTCTCAAAGCCGAACCACGGAGCATTATTCTTATCGGCCTCCGGAATGGCGTCGATGACCTCCTGGGCCACCTCCATTGCTATGCGCTCCACGTGTTCCAGATCGCTGCTGTAGCTGACCCCTGCCTCCACCAGCACGCCAATCTCCATGCTTGGCCCGTAGTAGTTGGTCAGGATGCTGTCCGCCAGGCGGGAGTTGGGGATGATAACTAGGTTGTTGAAGGGCGTCCGTAGCCTGGTGCTGCGCCAGCCAACGTCCACCACATAGCCCCGTAGCCCGTTTTCCAACTCAATGAAGTCACCGGGCTGAATAACGGCGTCTCCAACCAAGTACGTGCCTGCGAAAAAGTTGGACAACGTAGGCTGCAAGGCGAGTGCTACGGCGATACCACCGATTCCCAGACCTGCGATGAGGGGGCTGATGGAGATGTTCAGTTGATCCAGAATTAGCAAGGCGGCAAGGAGGTAAATGCCCAGAACGGAAAACCTGCGGAGGGGTGAGACCAGGTTTTTCCCTAGCCCGCTGCTCCGGGGAGCGCGATATCGTCCATACCAGGTAAGAAATTCTCCAACGACCCGTGATGCGATAACAGATACCAAGAGGATGAACAGGACTCCCCAACCCTTGCGTATCGGGTCTTCCCAACTGTCCAGTGCGCTAATGGGCACCGTGGCGGCAAGGACTCCCTGCAACAGGATAAGGGCAACTAGGGGGCGGAAAACGGCCTGAACCAGCCACTCTCCTAATTGGTTCTTCCATTTGCGGGTGAGGTTCCGGGCGACACGATTCAGAAGGAAGTGCGCAACCCAGGAGATGACGACAAACAACAGGAACGTCCCGAGGCCAAAGATGGCTTCCCAGAACTCTGCCCCCAGGGTTACAGACCCAACAGTAATGTCAGGCAGGCTTTCAATCATTCAGCTACAACCTCAGTGAACATAATAGCATAGACGGACTTCAGGGGATTGCAGGCTACGGTACTTCAACAATAAGCCTCGTTTTAGGAGTTGCTCCGCCTGGGGACAGGTGAATGCGCGTGGTCAGGGTGTATAATTTTCGCATCAACTGCCTAACTATGAAACCTATTGTCAGGATGCACCAGAATGAAGCAAGAAACCCTAGATTCGGCCCAATTACTGGCTGAACAGAAGATGGCTAAACTCGGCACAGAGATAGCTACATTGGAGCGAGGAGACCCATTGGATGAAAAGCTACTCTTATCGCTGCATGGCCAACTGGCTCGGCGCACCCGCCAGTGGAACGTCATAGCGAGCCGCATATGGCTCAGGGCTATTGGAAGCCAATCCTAGCAATAATCAGGGAATTCTCGTTATTGGCCCCGGGGTTGATTCAGAACACGCAAACCTGAGATAACCGGTAGGTAACTCAGGCCCAGGACACACTCATGGCTGGTATAATTGGGCTCTATGACAACCAACCTTCTTGATGGTCTGAACACCGCTCAAAAAAAAGCTGTTGAACACGTGGAGGGTCCTCTGCTTATTGTGGCGGGGCCTGGTAGCGGCAAAACACGGGTCATTGTCCATCGTGTAGCCTATCTTGTGCAGGTGTGCGGCGTGGCTCCTCGTCGGATATGCGTAGTCACCTTCACCAACAAGGCGGCCAAAGAATTGCGTGAGCGCCTTGCCCGGTTGCTTGGTGGTCGGGTAGCTGAGCAGGTCACCGCAGGCACCTTCCACGCCCTCTGCTCCCGCATTCTTCGTCAGGACGGAGACGCCATTGGGCTGGACAAGGGATTCACCATCTATGATCGTGACGATCAGCTTGGCGTACTGAAAAAGGCCTTCCAACGAGCTGGCATTGAACCCAAGAAATTCTCCCCCAGTGCTGTGTTGAGCGCTATTTCCGGGGCCAAGGCCCAACTCCAAAGTGTTGAGGCCTTTCGCGCTAAGGTCGGCTCCTACTTTGATGAAGTGGTGCTGCGGGCGTACGAGGAGTACCAGATATTCCTGTACGCCAACCAGGCAGTGGACTTTGACGATCTGCTTATGCGGACAACCCAGCTGTTCCGCGACCATTCAGAGGTTTTGGGTCGTTACCAGGAACGATACCTGCACCTGATGGTGGACGAGTTCCAGGACACCAACATTGCTCAGTACACCCTTGCAAAGCAGCTTTCAGGACAGTGGCGCAACATGGCCGTGGTGGGAGACCCAGACCAGTCGATTTATGGATGGCGTCACGCCGATATCCGCAATATCCTCAACTTCCAGAGCGATTTCCCTGACGCGGAGACTGTACTTCTGGAAGAGAACTACCGCTCCACGGCAAACATTCTTTCGGCGGCATCTAAAGTCATCAGTGGTAACTCCAAGCGTGTTGAGAAACGATTGGTAGCAACAATGGCTGGCGGCTCGCCTGTCTGGGTGCATGAGGCCTACGATGAGCAAGAGGAAGCCATGTGGGTGGTGCAGGAGGTGGATAGGCTGCGTAAGAAGGGCGACCTGAAATACGGCGACGCAGCTGTGGCCTATCGAGTGAACGCCCAGTCTAGAGCTCTGGAAGAGGCATGTATCCGCAATGGCGTTCCCTACCGACTTGTTGGGGCGTTGAAGTTCTACCAGCGTCGTGAAATCAAGGATGTCATCGCGTATTTGCGCGTGTTGAATAACCCCGCTGACGATGTGAGCATGGAGCGGGTAGTTAACGTCCCGCCCCGTGGTATTGGACAGAAGAGCGTTGATGAGTTGACGCGGTGGGCGAGCACCCTTGGTGTTCCTATGCGGAAGGCGCTGGATATCCTGGCTGAGGACCCAACCACGGAAACCGCCATCCCCAAGGCAGGTCAAGCGGCGATGGAGCGTGTGGGACTCCTGCTTAAAGAGCTTCAGGAAATCTCCCAGACCATGGGTGTGGCTGAGTTCCTTGACCTGGTTCTGGACCGCACACGCTATCGCTCGTATCTGCTTGACGACATCGAAGAGGGCGAAGACCGTTGGGACAATGTGAAAGAGCTGCGCACTGTGGCAGCAGATTTTGTTGATGTGCCGGCCCCGGACGGGTTGAACGCCTTCCTAGAACAGGTAGCCCTTGTGTCTGACGTTGATAATGCTGACGATGGCGGCGATGGCCTGACCCTCATCACCCTCCACCAGGCTAAAGGCCTGGAGTTCCCCACCGTGTTCATGGTTGGTATGGAGGAGGGGATGCTGCCCCACATGCGCTCCTTTGATGACCCAGCCCAAATGGAGGAGGAGCGTCGGCTGTGCTATGTGGGCATGACTCGCGCCAAGGAGCGGCTGTACCTGACGAGGGCCTTCAAGCGGAGGGTGAATGGAACTACCCTTCCTGGCATTCCGTCCAGGCTCCTGAACGACATACCCCGAGAGTTGATTGCATCTCCTAGCGCAGAGGCGAAGCCCAAAGCCACTATGGTGTCTATGCGGTCGACTGGGACGAACGGCCTTGATACACCCAAGGGGGAGCCAGCGGTGCCTCAACCGCCGCCGTTCAAGGCTGGCGATAAGGTGAGCCATGGCAAGTTCGGTGATGGCATTGTGGTCAGTTGCACCACCGTCCAGGGCGACTACCAGGTGTCGGTAGCGTTTGTGAATGGCGGCGTCAAGCGACTGCTGCACTCCCTGGCGAAGTTGCAGCCTGCCCGGTAACCCCCAAACGGTAATCAAACAAGTCCTGTAACTGGAGGAAACCTGTGAGTAAAGGCGCGACCGTAGGTATTGTCATATCCCTCATTGCCTGGCTTATCCCCTTAGTCCATCCCATATCAGGATCCATAGGATCTTTTGTGGGCGGCTACATGGGCGCGAAGGCATTAGAGGAGCCAGATGCCCTTAAAGCCATGGGAATTGGGGTATTGATGGGGGCTGCCATTGGATTGGCTTCAGCGGCAGTCATCGGCATCGTCATCACAATATTCGGGCTTGATACGTTTTGGTTGGCCCTTGCGCCAGTGGCGGCGGTATGGACAGCGGGGCTTGGCATGATAGGTGCATTGTTGGGTTCAAGGTCGGTCGGCAGTGAGGCAGGCTTCTAACAACTGCTGCCTGGCTCCACAAAAAACCCCATCGGTGGTATTCCAGCGGTGGGGCCTAATCTAACTGCCTAACGGTGTATTACAGAATCACGTCAAAAATCTTGACCAACACAAACCCCAGAACAAAGCACACCGGGTAGCTAATCATCCACGCAGCCATGATGCGCCGCGTCACTCCCCACCGTACTGCGGATAGCCGCTCTGTGGCCCCCACTCCCATGATAGAGCCTGTGACAGTGTGGGTTGTGCTGACCGGGAGTCCCATGAATGATGCGAATTCAATAACTCCACCGGCAGCTATTCCAGAGGAGAATCCGTGAACATGGGTCAGCTTGGTCACCCTCATCCCCAGAGTTTGAATGACCTTCCACCCACCTAGCGCTGTGCCTGCCCCTATGGTGAGGGCGCTCACGGTTACGGCCCAGAAGGGGACACTCACATCGGCTGCCATTGTTCCTGCGTGAACCGCCAGGGCGAAGGTGATAATACCCGCTGCATTCTGTCCGTCGTTCTTCCCGTGAGCATAGGCGGCCCAACCAGCCGAGAAGATTTGAAGTCGCCCAAAGATACCGTTGACTGTGGAGTAGGACGTTCGTCTGAATGACCAATATACGATGTGCATTAGCAGTAGGCCGCCGATGAAACCGAGAACCGGTGATGCGGCCAGGGCGATAACAATCTTGATTGCGCTTGATACGACTATTGCGTCCACACCGCCGCTAGCAATGCCAGCTCCTACCAGGCCTGCAAAGAGCGAGTGACTGACGCTGACCGGGATGCCGTAGCGGGTGGCGGTCATCACCCAGAGAACTGCGGCTGAGATTGCGCCCAGGGCTGTTGACTCTGTGGCAAATTCAGGGCTTACGACTTTACTGCCAATAGTTTTGGCCACTGCTGTGCCTGTAAGCGCCCCCAAGAAGTTCATACTTGCGCCCAAGATAACGGCGTGGGATGCGCGTAGCGCCCGTGTTGAGACCACTGTGGCAATAGCATTGGCGGCATCGTTGATACCGTTGGAATAAGCGAAGGCCAGTGATAGGACGATGGTGATGACCAGTATGATCATACTGGAGTCGGTCATCGGAGGCTGGCCCTCCTTTCGTGTATTGCCTTACGCATGTTTCAGGACAATCGCTTCCAGGACATTTGCTGCGTCCTCGGCTCGGTCAGTAGCGTCTTCAAGGTAAGCGTAGATGTCTCTCCACTTGAGGATGGAAATGGCGTCGTTACCGCTGTTGGTGAATAGCGCTCCCATAGCTCGGCTGTTAATCTGATCCCCTTGGTTTTCCAACCTGTTTAACTCCACGGTGTGAGGCAGAATTTCCTTCAGCTTGGAGCCCCGAGAACTTAGAAGGCTAACGGCCTTTTCTAAATGCTCACCGCATTGGGTGATGACCCTGGACATTTCTATCGCATACACAGTTGGTGCTTCAACCTGGTATTCCAGCATGGTACGGGCAGCCTCTTCAATCGCGTCGACTACGTCGTCCAGCCGTTCAGCCAGGTGTGCAATGTCCTCTCGGTCCAGTGGGGTAACAAAGGTGCGGTGAAGTGCCTGCATGATCTGATGGATAGCCTCGTCCCCAAACTCTTCCAGGACTTTGATCTCTTCAACCTTGGCAGGTACGTTTGTGTAATCTTCCATAAGGTCTTGGAGTTTGATAGCGACCTTCTGGATGTTCATAGCGCTCTGGTGAAGCAGGAAGAAGAATTTCTCTTCCCTAGGTAGAAATGCAAGTCGCATAACGTAATCCCTTTCTTAACAACCGTTTTTTTAGGAAGATGTCTGCTACCGGGTAATTTCTTGGAAACGAAATTCTTTCCTGAGAAAAACAAAACACACCCTTCAGTCAGTCTGAAGGGTGTTAAAACTACATTCTTGCGTGTTTGCTGCCGGGCTGTTTGGCCTGCAGTACTGAAAACTCGCTATGCCTTTGGCTTGGGCGTGTGCCCCGCTACAACGAGGCAATGACTTCACGTTCATATATTTGACGGAATCTTATCATTGATTTTGGGGGGGGGTCAAGGCATTCGCGGGGGTAGTTTGGACGGTGGGTTTGCAGAGTTTGCTGCGCCTCCTGCAATGCCGCTAGTATCTTGGTGAGGCTTTTGTGCATCAAAGTTCATGAAATCGCAATGGAAATCCACCTGTTAGGTGCTAGTGTACTAACATACAATAGACCCAGTCAGGCAATCCCAGAAATGAGGTACCGTATGGACGCAGAATACGATGTAGTGATAGTTGGCGGAGGCGTCGCAGGGCTTAGCGCAGCAATATATACCACCAGAGCGCAACTGAAGACGTTGATTGTGGAGCAGCTAGCGCCGGGTGGACAGATTCTTAATACCTCTGATATTGAGAACTACCCTGGCTTCCCTGAAGGTGTCTTGGGGCCTGAAATTGGCCAGCGGATATATCAGCAGGCGGAAGCAACAGGGACTGAGTTTGCCATTGACCAGGTAATAGGCTTGAAGGTGAACGGAGAGACCAAGGTGGTGGTGGGGGAAGAGCGAGAGTACACAACAAAGACCATCGTCATCACTACCGGCGGAGAGCATAACAAGCTTGGCGTGCCTGGCGAAGACGAATTTTCTGGACGCGGGGTCACGTACTGTGCAACCTGCGACGGCAATTTTTTCAAGGGTCAGGACACCGTAGTTGTGGGTGGTGGTGATGCGGCCATTGACGAGGGCATGTACCTAAGTCGTATCGTGAACAGCTTAACCGTGGTGCACCGCCGCGACGAGCTTCGGGCCACCAAGGTATTGCAGGAACGTGCGTTCAATACAAAGAACGTCAGTTTCAAACTCAGCCATGCGGTAAAGGAAATCCGTGGGAACGGCTCTGTAGACCGAGTGTTGCTGGAAGACCTGAAGACTGGTGATGAGTTTGAGTACCCCACGTCTGGCGTGTTCATCTACGTTGGATTTCACCCTAACTCTGCGTTCTTGCAGGGGACTGTTGCATTGGACCCAGGTGGTCACGTAATTACCGGCATTAGGATGGAGACGGATACCCCCGGCGTCTTTGCTGCCGGCGATGTGCGGCAGTACTCTGATAGACAGTTGGGCACGTCTGTTGGAGACGGCATCACCGCAGCATTGTCTGCGTACAGGTACATCACGGAAGGGTAGAACCCAGAAACCTCTGGAAAAGAAGAAGTCCCCGTCCAGCATTTGGGTGGGGGCTTCTCTATGTGTCGTGATATCGGGTAGCGTTAGGTGTACATCCTGATAACACCAACCACCACGCCCTGAACCTCCACGTCCGATGCGTCAACGTAGATGGGAAACATGCTGCTGTTGGCGGGCTGTAACCGAACTTGACTGCCCTCCGGGTAGAAACGCTTCAGCGTGGTTTCCTGGCGCTCTTTAAGCCAAGCGGCCACCATCTCACCGGCCTGGGCTGTATCTCGACGCTGGAACAGCACAATGTCGCCATCATTAATGAGATCCTCAATCATGGAAAGCCCCTTCACCCTCAACGCAAACATTGAGTCGGAGTGGGGCAGCATGGAGGTAGGAAAGTCGATGGTCTCAACTGCATCGTCAGTTGCTGCGTCTGGAAAAGCCCTCAATGGCTCGCCAGCGGCGATTGCTCCGAGAATGGGGATGGAGATGGATCCGGGCGCGATAGCAGCGCGACCTTTGTTCTGCTCAAGAAGCTCAATGCCACGGGAAATGTCAGGGGAGCGCTTGATATACCCTTCCCTACGCAGGATGTGGAGGTTGTAATCCACCACAGAGGTGGAACTGATGGCACACCCTAACTGTATTTCTCTGACGGATGGTGGGTACGGGTGTTCCTTCAGGAAACCTCTAATGAACTCCAGCATTTTGGCTTGGCGATCTGAGAGTTTGCGAGTTTGGGGCACCATGGACTCCTCCATAAACGAATGATTGACAGGGTTAAACATAAAACGAATGTTCTATTTTTATAATAACAAAGCCCTACAGAGCGTGTCAATACTAAAATTAGGGAAGTGGGTGGGAATTGAAGGAGAGTATTGGTGGCGTTTGCTATGCGGTACGCGCTTCTTCCGCAACCCTATCAGATGCAGCAGAGACCGGCCAGTGGTAGGTTTGCTCTTCCACACCGTCTAACGCTTCTTGCACCATCTCTTCAATGGGCAACTCTGCTTCCATCCGCTCTACGTCTATAATTCTGCTCTTGGTAACGGGGTGCTTGGGTACAAAGAGAGAGCAGCAGTCCTGATCAGGGATGATGGAGATGGGGTAGGTGCCCAGAGGACGAGCCTTGTCTATGATTTCCTCTTTGTCCATGGTAAGCAGCGGGCGGAACAGCGGCAGCTTGTCTGCTACAGCACCAATTGTTGTCATGTTTTCCAGCGTCTGGGAACTGACCTGGCCCAGACTATCGCCGGTAACAAGTGCTCCTGCATTGTGTTGCAGCGCAAGAGCTTGGGCTATGCGTAGCATGAACCGCCTGTATATGGTCACGCGGTACGCCGGTGGCACGGTGACGATGATGCGCTGCTGCGCCGCCGCGAAGGGCACCATCAGCAACAGCGAGTCCTGCTGGTACTGTGTCAGCAGTTCAACCAGGTCTCCGGCCTTCTCCTTGGACGTTCCCTCCACCAGCGGGAAGCTGTGGAAGTGAATAAAGGTCACTTTGCATCCGCGCCGTATCATCTGATACCCAGCTACGGGAGAATCAATGCCACCGGACAACAACATTGCTACGTGGCCACCCACGCCAACGGGCATTCCGCCGGGGCCTCTGACCTCCTCCGTTGATAGGAGCGCATCCTTGCCAGTGGTCTGCACCTGTAGGTTAAAGTCTGGGTTCTTAAGGTTTACGGGCCACCCTGTCAGCTCTTGAATCTGCCCACCCAGTTCCTGATTAATATCTGGGGAGGTCATTGGGAATCGTTTATCGGTGCGTCTTGCTGTGACGCGGAAAGATGTGGGGTTTCGGCCCTCCAACATCATTGGAACGGCTTCCTTGATTGCCTCAAGAGTTGGTTCTACGCGGAATGCGCGCCCAAAACGTTCAACCCCAATAACGTGCTCCAAACGCTCCTTGACCAGAGGCCACTGGTCCGCGGTCTTCAGTCGAAAGGTAGCCATCATGGAGTCTCTTTTGATGGTACTGATTCCGGTGCCGGACAAAGCGCGTTTCAGATTTGTACCCATCTGTCGAAGAAACCACGGGCGATTAGCCCCCTTTAGGGCGATCTCATGGTAGAACCTGACGAGTACATGCTGTTCCATGAAGCGTTACGCTCTTTCCTTTTGGTTACTTCGGAGGGCCAATTGCCAGCAGAGAGAACCCATTTCCGCCCCGACACTCAGTGATTCACGCGGTGCCCACTTCCACCCAGTGGAATACGTGGCGTCATCAATGCGATTCTTTGGTTTAGGAAGCTCCGGTGCAGTGGCCCCAAGAGAGGCTGCGTAGAGTCTCATTGCTAGGTGATGGGTTAATCGCTCTTGGGTACCCTCGGCTAGCAGTGTGCTGAGGGTAATATCGGAGCCCATCGACTAGGAACCCTAAAGATGGGCTCCGCCGTTGGCTGATTCATCGAGTCTGATGGAGGTAGCCGGAAGGCCCCAAACTCCGCGGACGTCTTCATCGTCATCAGGCCGCTGAACCGTAAGCATCAGGGAATCATCCAGCGGATGTGTGATGACTACGGCGATGGCGTGGACTGCGTGCATCGCACTAACGGGTGGAGGTGCCTACGCTGAAGCTACGGATGCGTTGAGCTTCTTGGCCAAACGTGACTTGGTACGTGCGGCCTTGTTGCGATGGATAACGCCCTTGCGGGCAGCGATGTCCAAATCAGCGATGGTTTGCTTCACGGCTTGCTGAGCTTCTTCTGCAGTGCCTGTGACCATCACACGTTGAGACTTTGTGCGGGATGTCCGTAGACTCCGCCTTACCGCACGGTTCCGAAGAAAACGACGAAGGGTTACTCTGGCAGACCGCTCACTTGGCACTAAATATCCTCCTCAATTGCTCCAAGGCATTATACCTGAAATGAAGACTTGTGGACAGCCCCTACCGCTGCAAAGGTTTTTTTAGAATGAACCGTGAGGCCTCGGGAGAGAAATCTAGGACTTCTCCGATGCTGTGGCTCCAGCTGCGGCCCGGTTCACGTTGAGGACTCCCTTGATCCCATCAAGGCGGGAGAAAAGACGACTGAGTTGGTAGGTCCCTGTTGTATAGAGGGTCAGAGTTATTACCGCAGTGCCATCGCCTGGCTCGCCAGTTACCACCCCTGCAATGTTTACCTTCTCGCCAGAGACCATGGTGGTAATGTCCCTCAGGAGGCCAACCCTATCCCATGAGGTAATCTCCACTCTGACAGGGTGGAGGGTTTGGGAAGGCCCCCAACTCACTGAGACGAGTCGCTCCTTCTCATCCTCGTTGATTATATTGGGACAGGTAGTTCGGTGAACGGTGATTCCCCGGATTCTGGTGATGTAGCCAATAATCTCGTCGCCGGGAACCGGGTTGCAGCAACGGGCTGTTCGGGTTAGCAGATCGCCAACGCCAAGGACTTGGATACCCGTGGTTGGGCTCTCAGGCGGCTGAATATGGTGGGTAGCTGGTGCCGGAGCCTCTTCTTGCTGCGGACTTAATCGGTTCTCTAATTGTGCTGCGCTCAGACTGCCACTGCCCAGCGCAATGTAAAGCTCATCCACGGTTTCAAACTTCAGCGCCTTCATGGCATCGGTTTCCGTGACGGAACGTGGCAGTCTGCGGAGGGTCTTGGTCAGCAGTTCACGGCCCTGCTCCATGTGCGCGCCGCGTTCCAGTTTGTTGAACCACTGACGAATCTTCTGATGGGCAGAGGCGGTGTTAACGTATCCCAGCGCAGAGTTTAGCCAGTCCATGCTTGGCCCCCGGGCCACTTTGCTGGTAACCACGTCCACGGTATCGCCGTTCGCTAGAACCGTGTCTAGAGGCATGAGCCGGCCGTTCACCTTTGCCCCAATGCAGCGATGCCCCAAATCCGTGTGGATATGGTAGGCAAAATCGATGGGGGTTGAGCCGGAAGGTAACTCCCGAATTTCGCCCTTGGGTGTGTACACAAACACCTGGTCACGGAAGATGTCTGTTTTTACTGACTCCAGGAACTCGTCTGTTCCTGCAACCTCTCGCTGCCATTCCAGGAGTTGTCGCAGCCAGGCCATCTTCTCTTCAAACTGACCGTCCTTGGAGACTCCTTCTTTGTACGTCCAGTGGGCGGCTACACCGTACTCGGCTAGGTTGTGCATCTCAAAGGTGCGAACCTGGATTTCCATGGGAATACCGCCTTCGCACATTACTGTGGTGTGCAAAGACTGATACATGTTCTCTTTTGGTGTGGCAATGTAATCGTCAAACTGCCCCGGCACCGGGTGCCAGAGTTGGTGAACCACTCCCAGGGTGTTATAGCAATCGGCATGGGTGTTGACCAGGACACGGATGGCATAGAGGTCATAGATCTCGTCGTACTCTTTGCCTTGAGCGGAGTACTTCAGAATCTTCCTATGGATGCTGTAGATGCTCTTGGGGCGTCCGTTCAGGTCCGCAGTTATGCCAGCCGCTTCCAGGGTAGTTCTCAGCGACTGGCACTGTCGCTCCAAATACTCTTCACGCTCAACGCGCCGAGTGGCCAATCGACGGGAGATGTTTTTGTACTCTTCTGGGTTTAGTGCACGGAAAGCCAAGTCTTCTAACTGCCATTTGATGTCCCACATACCAAGCCTGTGGGCCAGCGGGGAATAGATGTCCAGTGTTTCCTGGGCTACGGCAAGCCGTCGTTTGAGAGGCAGCGCACCCAGCGTCCGCATGTTATGGAGCCTGTCGGCCAGCTTGATGACCACAACCCGGACATCCTCTGCCATGGCAACCAGCATCTTACGGATGCTTTCAGCCTGAGCGCGGCTATCGGAAATATCTTCGTCTTCCCGGCCCTCAGACAAGAGGTCAATACGCGTTAGTTTGGTGACGCCATCCACCAGGTGCGATACCTCAGGCCCGAAACGCTCTTCTAGCTCTTCCTTTGAGAGGTTGCAGTCCTCAATGACATCATGAAGAAGGGTGGCGGCCAACGTAGCGGAGTCCTGGCGGAGATCGGCAAGGTAGAGGGCTGCAGTAAGGGGGTGTTCAATGTAGGGTTCGCCGGACATGCGGGTTTGACCTTCGTGTTGGGCGGCGGCAAACTCATAGGCCTGCTGCACAAACTCAAGACGGTCATCTGAGAGATATGTACTCGCTCGCTCTAGCAAGTCGGCCAGTTGAACGGCCATTCTGCTTCCTCCCGCAAGCGGGCTTATTGCCCGTAGTTCAGTGTAGCTAGAATAGACTAATTTGCATAGGGGAAACACCCTCAACACTGTAGTTGCCTTTACGCTGTTCGTACCGTGCGCTATGCTGGCCCTACTAGTTTGTATTCAAAAACGTATCGGAGGGCTCCGTGCAGTTCCGACTCCCCAGAGGCACTCAGGACATCCTGCCAGAGGACCAACCCTACTGGCGGCATGTGACGTCTACGGCCCAGGAAATTGCCCGCAGGTTTGGCTACAACCGCATTGATACACCGGTGTTTGAGCAGGCTGGCCTCTTTGAGCGTGGCGTGGGTGAAGGGACGGACATTGTTGAGAAGGAGACGTACACCTTCCCTGACCGCAGTAAAGAAATGATGACCTTACGTGCTGAAGGCACAGCTCCTGTGTGTAGAGCGTACTTGGAGCATGGTATGTCCTCTATGTCGCAGCCGGTGCGGATGCACTACTTCTGCCCCATATTCCGCTACGAGCGACCGCAAGCCGGCCGCTTCCGTCAGCACAACCAGTTCGGGGTGGAAGCCATCGGCGATGGCGACCCATCTGTGGATGCTGAAATTATTGACCTTGGCTGGCGTTTCACTGAGGCCTTGGGGCTCAAAGGCCTGACCTTGGTGGTTAACAGCATTGGTGACCCAGAATGCAGGCCCAAGTACTTGGAAACGCTGAAAGCAGCGTACAAGCCATACCTTGAGAAGGTTTGCCCGGATTGTCGGATGCGCTTTGAGCGCAATCCTCTGCGGATGCTGGACTGCAAACGTACGGACTATGCTTGCCAGGAGTACATAGCAGCGGCACCCCAGATGGCTGACCACTTGTGCGACGCGTGCGCCGAGCACTTTGCAAAGCTGCAAAGCTACTTAACCGTTCTGGATATCCCATTCCAGGTAAGTTCCAGATTGGTGCGAGGTCTGGATTACTACACTCGGACAGTGTTTGAAATCCAACCGCCGGAAGAGGGTGCTCAAAGCACGGTGCTAGGCGGTGGCAGATACGATGGACTCATTGAACAGCTAGGCGGCCGCCCTACACCGGGTGTTGGGTTTGGTTCTGGGTTGGAACGGCTGGTTTTGAACATGAAACGGCAGGATGCGGCCATAGCCGACAACTCCGATGGAATGGTGGACGCTGTAGTGGTCAGTCTTGGCGATGCTGCTGCACCTATAGCGGTAAAGCTGGCATCTCAATTGCGCAAGGATGGACTAAGGACTGTGCTGGCTCAGCCGGGTCGGAGCTTGCGCGGACAGATGCGGCATGCAACGGCGCTGCAGGCTAGGTTCACGCTGGTGTTGGGAGACACAGAGGTGGAGGTCGGGACGGCCCAACTCAAGGACATGTCCACCGGGGAGCAGAGTGAAGTCCTGCTATCGGAAGTCGCTGGTGCAATAACAAAGGGCTAGTAACACCGGGGGACATCTCCGCGCCTTTTGCCGTGCGTATACTCCATAGTGATGTTTGCTATTCAGAAATGGGCGCGTCGTGTATCCTAGGTGTCCGTACCGATTACTTCGACGGTTATTCGGCAGTTATCATTTATTGTGTGAGTCGTCATTGAGAGGTCTAGGGAACAATCAACGGACAACCAGAATTCAACGTGAGGCAATCGCAATAGCGGTACACCGTACGGGCCATCCAAAGCAAAAAAAATGAAGGAGAACCTATGCAACGACCAGGTGGGTCAGGGGAAGAATGGGAACGGCTGTTACGACAGGGGAAGGATCGGTTTAGCAACTGGTCTTCTCATGTCGGTAACGCACTAAAAGGAACCTTGCTCTTCGGTGGGATATTAATACTCCTGCTGTTGTGGCTGGCTACGGGCCTGTACACCGTTGATCCGGACGAGCAAGCCCTAGTACGTCGATTCGGTGAAGTCACAGACGTTGCTGGGCCAGGGCTGCACTGGCACCCTCCTGCCCCCATAGCAAAGCATGACATTGTAAAGGTGACTCAGGTGCAACGCATGGAGGTTGGCTTCAGAGGTCAGCCAAGCGGCGTTGTCAGCACAAACCCGGTTGAAGCATTGATGATTACCGGTGACGAAAACATTGTGGACGTGGAAATGGTGGTCCTGTACCGCATCTCCAGCATCCGCGATTTCGTTCTCAACGTTTATGACCCCGGCGAACTCGACCGTGGGATTGGAGACAGGCCGGACGGAAGGACGTTGAAAGACGTTGCAGAGGTGTCCCTCCGCGCCGTCATTGGCGGAAGGATTATTGATGATGTCCTGACTTCAGAGCGCGGCATCATTGAGCAGGAAGTCAAGGACGGTATGGTGGAGTTACTGAGCTTGTACGAGGCAGGAATTCTGGTTGAGCAGGTCCAGCTCCAGACCGTACGGGCGCCGAACCAGGTGCAGGCCGCATTTGACGATGTGGTAAGCGCCAAAGAGGACAAAGAACGGTTGGACAACGAAGCCCAGGCGTACGCGGCTGACATTGTTCCCAGGGCTGAAGGTAACGCAGAGCGGGTGCTGAACGAGGCCTATGCCTTTAAGGCCCAACGGGTCAATGAAGCCCAAGGTAGAGCCGCGGAGTTCCTGGCCATTCTGGAGGAGTATGCCAAGGCACCGGATGTGACGCGTGAGCGTCTCTATTTGGAAGCCATGGAGCGCACCCTGCCAGATGTCCGTAAGTTCATTATCGATGGCGAATCCGGGAATAGTCCGCTGCAATTCCTGCCTTTGGCAGGATTCCAGGGAGAGGGGAGTGGCCAATAATGAAATTCCTTATAGTAGGTGCCATAGGGCTGGTCATTGCTCTCGTTGTCATATCCCAGAGCATTTTCGTTGTAGATTCAACTGAAGTTGCAGTGGTGACTCGGTTGGGCCAGTTCAAGGCCAGCCATACAGATCCTGGCTTGAAGTTCAAGACCCCATTCGTTGAATCCATCAGGAAGTTTGACAACCGGCTACAGCGGTTTGATATTCCGCCAGCAAACTTCATCACCCTGGATAAGAAAAACCTAGTGATTGACGCGTATGCGCGGTACAAAATCACTGACCCGTTGCTATTCCTGCAGAACCTCTTTGACCTGAACGCGGCTGGCCCCAAAGTAGGGGATATTGTGAACTCTGAGTTGAAGAAAGAGATAGCCCGCGACTTCCAATCGGACATCATCTCAGAGACCAGGCAAGAGGTAATGGCCCGGGTGTTGTCGGCTTCTCGGCTCATTGCAGATACGAGCGGAGAGGGTGGCACAAGCCTAGGGATTGAAATCATCGATGTCCGCATCAAGCGGGCGGATTTCCCCCTTTCCATCGCAGAGTCCGTGTTTGCAAGAATGAACGCTGAGCGTTCCCGTGTTGCCAACCAAGAGCGTGCTGAGGGCGAGCGCACCAAACTGCGCGTTGAGTCTGACGCCGATAGGCGAGTAACGGAAATTCTGTCAGAGGCAAACAGGGAGTCCCTGGAGATTCGCGGTCTGGCTGAAGGTCGAGCTATTGAGATCTTTGCAGCAGCCCTGGAGCGGGACCCGGAGTTCTTCCGATTCCTGAGGAGTTTGGAAGCCTACCAGGTGTTCCTGGATAGTGGAGATACCCTGGTGTTGGACGCTAACGCGCCGCTCTTCCAGTTCCTGGCCTCCTCTACTGCCACGGCACCGGCTGCTGGCCAATAACAATCAAGGCAGAATAAAGACGTCATGGTAGACGCCAACGTACAAGCCGTCGCGCAGGCGGCTCAAAAAGTCCATGACCAGATAGAGCGGGTCATGGTTGGCAAGCGGAACGTGGCCGAGTTACTCTTGGTCGCCATTCTGTGCGATGGGCATGTGCTCATTGAAGATGTACCTGGCATCGGCAAGACCATGCTGGCACGGTCCATGTCTCGCTCCCTGGGGTGCACCTTTCGTCGTGTGCAGTTCACCCCGGACCTGCTTCCATCCGACATCACCGGCACCCACGTGTTTGATCAGAAAACAGGAGATTTTGTATTTCGGCAGGGGCCTGTCTTCACCCAGGTGTTGCTGGCGGACGAGATTAACCGCGCTACCCCTCGCACCCAATCCGCGTTGCTGGAGGCTATGGAGGAGAAGCAGGTGACGGCAGAGGGTGAGAGCATGGCTCTACCCAAACCGTTTCTGGTGTTGGCCACGCAGAACCCGATTGAGTTGGAAGGAACCTTCCCTTTGCCAGAGGCTCAGCTAGACCGCTTCCTGCTTCGCGTCCGTATGGGTTACCCCACAGAGGCAGAGGACGCCCTTATCCTGGATCGCTTCATGCGAGACAACCCCATTGAAGAGTTGATACCGGTGTTGTCCGCCGATGAGTTGGTTGTTTTGCAGGGTGCCTGCCGTGAAGTGACGGTGGAGGCGGACGTACGAGAGTACATCAGCAAGCTCACTCAGGCTTCACGGAATCATCCACAGATTGAGTTGGGTGCCAGTCCTCGAGCAATGTTGGGACTCCTCCACGCGTCCCAGGCTCTTGCGGCAGTGCGTGGCAGGGGCTACGTCATCCCTGATGACGTCAAGACCCTTGTACCCGCAGTCTTTGAGCACCGCATCAGCCTGCAAGCACAGAGCAACTTGCGGGGTGACTCCGTGGCAGAGGTACTTAGAGAGATAGTGAATTCTGTAGCGGCGCCGGTAGAATCCGAGATTACCGCTACTGCTGCTTCTGGAGATTAAGGTTGGTCGGGGAGAGCTGGCTTCTTATAACCCTGACGCTCCTGATTGTCTCCCTTATCACACAACAGGTTCCCCTTCTATCGGTAACATTCCTGGTGTTCTTGACCGGACTGCTCATCAGGATTTGGAGCCACTTCGCCCTGGCAAGAGTCTCCCATGAACATCAGTTGAGCAGTGAACGCGCCTTCTTTGGTGACACCGTCACAGTGGAAGTAAGCGTCTCCAACCGCAAAATACTTCCCCTCCCTGTGGTTGAAGTGGGCTTGGAAGCGCCTGAAGAATTGAAAGTGCTGCGCGGTTCCGTAATCCCATCTGCAACAGACCCCTTTCGTATAAACCTCTCCAGCTTCCTCTCCATGGGTTGGTATCACAAAGTGACACGCCTCTACCAGATAGAGTGCTCTAAACGGGGGTATTACACCTTTGGCCCTTCGTACATCACGGTCAAAGACCCTTTTGGCTTCACCAGCCAGGAAGCTGCCAGTGATAAAACGGATAAATTACTGGTGTACCCGCGCATCCTATCTCTGAAGGAATTGGGCCTACCCTCCACGGAAATCCTTGGAGAGCGACGTATACGACGACAGCTGTTTGAAGACCCTCTTCGTATTGTCAGCAGCAGAGATTACATTCAGGGCGATCCCTTAAGCCGCATCCACTGGAAGGCGACGGCGAGGCGAGGCGGGTTACAGACTAAGGTATTGGAAAGCACGACCACGCCAAACCTGGTCATCTTCCTTGATGTGAACACTATGGAGACACGGTTTCAGGCCCCATTGGAAAGCCCCCTGGAGTCTGCAATCATCGTGGCTGCTTCCATTGCTAGCCATGCCATCAAAGCAGGGCACAACGTGGGGCTCTATGTGAACGAGCCGTTTCGTGGCACCAGGGAACCCATTCGGCTGGCACCATCGCGGCATCCTGACCACTTGCAGAGGTTACTGGTGGCCCTGGCGCATCCCCAAGGGTGGTCGTTGCTCACCATAGACCGCATGTTGACCACAGAAGGACGCAACCTACCCTGGGGCGCAAGCATTGTGATGGTGACGCCAACCCCAACGGCGGCGTTGATAGGCTCCATACGGCGGTTTAAGCGAGCAGGTCGTAGCGTATCGCTGATTCAGGTGGGCACCACAACAGAGATGGTTGTGCCAAGAGATGTCCCAACGCACTTCGTGTCTGACCAGGTTCATCGGCCAGAGGCTGATTCGCTGGAGGTGATGGCTCGGTGAACGCATTGAACTTCGCTACGGCGCAGGGCAGGTAGAGCATGACAAGGCTACTTCCGGCTGTTGTCGTCCTGCTGGAGCTGCTCTGGAGCTATTCTGCCTTGGTCGCGGTCAGCGAGTGGGGATGGATAGGTTGGGAGAGGCCTCCTATTAGTCTGCCTGGCGCAATCGTGCTGGCAGCTATAGCGTTGGCGCCGTCAATGCTGTCCGAGAGTGGCACATGGTCTGCTGAACGGCTGCGTGCCTTCATCCTGCCGGTTCAGCTGGTGGTGCTTATCCTCGTGGTCCGACTTGACCTGTCAGGCGGATACGGCGTCTTTGACTTTGATTGGTTCAGCTATATATGGGGCGACCCGCCATTCCTCATAGGGGCTGCGGCCTTTAGTGTTTTCCTCCTGTGGCGTGGCATTTTTGTCACGGTTGAAATGCCAACTATGGAAGCCCTGCATAGACGCTTCCTGTTGGGCCTGACTGTGGTGTTGATGGCGTTTGTCTTCGCCATGATTACCGACGAGAGCGGTGACGACCGCCATCCGCTGGTTTCCCTGGGTGTGTATGGCGTGGCCTACTTCGGCGTGGGAATGGTGGCGGTTGCGCTGGCGAATCTACGCAATATTAGGCGCGAAATGCTGCGTCGATCCGACGATGCGGCTCCCTCCCTTCGGCAGTGGATGGTCTTCCCCGTAGTTTTGGTTGCAGCTATGGTTGTTGTTTCCTTGCTGGTTTCCGCCGTCTTTTCCTTTGATATTGCAGCGCTCCTGCTGGTGCCCATTACGCTGGTGGCCAAGGGTGTGACTGCTGCCATCCTGTATGGCATTATCTGGCCCCTGGGCTTTGTGGCTGGCGGACTCATCTGGATACTCCAGAAGCTTGGCGGTGCCGTCCAATCTCAACCGGAACCGGATGCAGCACCTCTCGAGATTGAAGCTGATGGCCCTGCATTCGCTGCGGAGAAAGCAGCCTTTGCGTTGCCTGATGGTGTTGTTATTGCCATTGAATGGGCCGTTGGTATCATTGCTGTCATTGTGGTCATCCTTGTTCTTCGTAAGGCTCTTTCCAAGTTCCGGAGGGGTAGCAGAGATGAGGATGAAGAGGGCAGCAGCGAATCCTTGGGCGCGTGGGATGGTATGAAGGGCGACCTGAGGACGCTCCTGACGACGTTCCTGACGACATTGCTAGGCTGGTTCAAACGACGGCGTGACCCGGCAGCACAGCCTTCGCCGATACCAGCCTCTGTAGCGGTTGGAGAGGAAGACCAGAGGGAGTTCACTATCAAAGAGATATATCAGGGCCTCTTGTGGGAAGGCAGAGCAATTGGTCGGCCTCGCCGGAACGCAGAGACGCCGTTTGAGTACGAGGGCCGGATAGGGGCTTTGGATACAACCCAGGAAGGCGCATTGGACGCCATCACTCAAGCATATGTAGCATCGCGCTACGGCGGCCAGGAACCTGACTCCACTGACCTTCGCCTGCTCAATAGAATGTGGCGTGGGTTAAAGGGAATCATTCTGCAAGCAGACCAGAGTCAGCCCAAACGCTAGCTTATAAAAGCCCATCCACACAGGAAATGAACAGACACAAAAACAGGAGGAATCATGAAAGCTATTCAGATGACAGAGATCGGCGGCCCGGAGGTCATGAAGTATACGGATGTTGACGCCCCAGAGCCCGGCTCAGGTCAGGCACAAGTAGCTATCAAGGCTGTAGGGGTCAACTACACAGATGTCTACTCACGTAGCGGCGTGAACCACCCGGCAACGATGCCCGCCATACCAGGTATCGAGGCCGCAGGGGTTGTGACTAAGCTGGGCGAGGGTGTGACGGAGGTAGCCGTGGGCGACCGCGTTGCGTACTCAAGCGGGCCTGGTGCGTATGCGGAGGTTGGTGCGGTACCGGCGTGGCGACTCATGAAGGTGCCGAATTCCATTTCCTTTGAACAGGCCGCCGCCGCGATGCTTCAGGGCATGACCGCCCACTACCTCAGCCATGATGCCTATCCCCTCAAGCCCGGTGACACGGCACTTATCCATGCGGGAGCAGGCGGTGTGGGGCAGCTACTCATCCAAATGGCGAAAATGCGGGGAGCAGAAGTCATCACGACGGTATCGACAGGCGAAAAGGCCGAAATTGCCAAGGCTGCAGGCGCCGACCACGTGGTGATGTACACCAGCCAGGACTTTGCGGAGGAGGTCAAACACATCACTGACGGTAAAGGCGTGCAGGTCTCCTACGATGCTGTTGGCGTGACCACCTTTGACCAGAGCATCGCTTCCCTGGCCGTGCGGGGGTATATGGTCTCCTACGGTGCTGCTGCTGGCCCTGTGCCGCCGGTTCCGCTGGCGACTTTGAATCCCAAATCGCTCTTCCTTACCAGGCCGACTCTGGTGAGCTACACCCTTACTCGAGAAGAGATTGCGATGCGATCCGGGGCCATCTTCGATTGGATAGGTTCAGGCAAGCTAAAACTCAGCATCTCCCAGACGTTTCTGCTGAGCGAGGCTGCAGAGTCGCATCGACAGCTTGAAGGACGACTGACCACAGGCAAGCTGCTGCTAATACCGTAGTTGGCGTGGAGGGTACATGGAGGACAAGGATGCAGCCGTAGAGCTTGAAGCCGTGTATACGGAGATGCTCCAGAACAACCTGGAGGGCCTCTGGCGCATGACCCGTGACGTGCCGGAGGTGAAGCCGTACCTCTGGCGGTGGGATGTCATGAGCCGTCTGATAAACCAGGCGGGCAGCTTTCTGCCGATGGAGGAGTTGGCGGAGCGGCGAGCTGTGTTTCTGTTCAATCCTGCCCTTAAACACATGGCAGGCGCAACGCAGACCTTGTACGCAGCTATTCAGATGGTTCAGCCGGGCGAGGTTGCCCGTGCCCACCGGCATACGCCGTCAGCACTACGGTTCATCATTGAGGGCGAGGGCGCGATGATGAACGTTGAGAACGAGGTCGTCCCCGTCCATGAGGGCGACCTCGTTCTGACGCCCAACTGGCTCTGGCATGAGCATCGCAATGAAGGTGTGGGAAACGTCACGTGGCTTGACGGGCTGGACTCACCCTTTGTGTTTGGCCTGAATGCCG
>Ga0114999_10002225_pt1 | contig 25954 bp, 19 predicted proteins | sample ArcticOcean_MG_C_3_FD_89820 | JGI IMG/M metagenome (GOLD analysis project Ga0114999, IMG submission 89820) | Marine microbial communities from western Arctic Ocean - ArcticOcean_MG_CB8_126 | ecosystem: Environmental > Aquatic > Marine > Oceanic | place: Arctic Ocean: Canada Basin | collected...
ATCGCCAGGAATTGGTCGGGACCCTGGACGGCATCCGCTTTATCAACGATTCGAAAGCGACCAACGGCGAATCGGCGGCCAGAGCCGTGTCCTCCTACGACGCCATCTACTGGATCGCCGGCGGTCAGGCCAAGGCCGGCGGGATCGAAGCGGTCGCGCCCTATTTCGCGCGCATCGTCCATGCCTTCCTGATCGGCGGCGCGGCGGAGACCTTCGCCCGGCGCCTGGACGGCCAGGTCGCCTGCACGGTCTGCAGCGACCTCGATTCTGCCGTGCGCGACGCCCATGCCATGGCCGCTCGCGAGGGACTGGATCGCGCCGTCGTCCTGCTATCCCCGGCCGGCGCCTCCTTCGACCAGTTCGCGAATTTCGAAATGCGCGGCGAAGCGTTCCGCGCCGCCGTCGCAGCCCTGCCGCAAACCTCCGCGAAGGCCTCGGCATGAGCAGCTTTGCGCGCACCGATACGAGTGTCGTCGGCCGCTGGTGGTGGACCGTGGACCGCTGGAGTCTGGCCGCGCTCGCCCTGTTGATCGGCGTCGGCATCCTGCTCGTGCTCGCCGCCAGCCCCGCGGTGGCCGAACGGATCGGGACCAACTCCTTCTATTTCATTCAGCGCCAGGCGATCTATCTGCCCATCGCGCTGGTCGTCATGTTCTCCGTCTCTCTGCTGTCGCCGCGCGATGTTCGCCGCCTCGCCGTCTTGGGCTTCCTGGCAAGCATTCTGCTGCTTGCCGTCACGCCCTGGCTCGGGGCAGAGATCAAGGGCGCACGCCGCTGGCTGGCTCTCGGCCCGCTGTCCCTGCAGCCGTCGGAATTCGTCAAGCCGACCTTTGCCGTCGTCGCCGCCTGGATGTTCGCCGAACAGCGCGGGAACGAGACCTTTCCCGGCAATATCATCGCCATCGGCCTCTTCGGCCTGGTCGTGGGCTTGCTACTCCTGCAGCCGGATTTCGGCATGACCCTGGTTGTGACCGCGGTCTGGTTCACCCAGTTCTTCATGGCCGGCCTGCCCATGTTCTACGTCGTCGGGCTCTGCGGACTGGGCATCGGCATGATGATCGGCGGCTATCTGCTGCTGCCCCATGTCGCCAGCCGGGTCGACCGGTTCCTCGACCCGTCTTCGGGCGACACCTATCAGGTCTCTACCGCGCTCGAGGCCTTCATGAATGGCGGGCTCTTCGGCGTCGGCCCGGGCGAAGGCCGGGTCAAGGATCACCTGCCCGATGCCCATGCCGATTTCATCTTCGCCGTCGCGGGCGAGGAATTCGGCCTGATCGCCTGTCTCGGCATCGTGATGCTCTTCGCCTTCGTCGTCCTGCGCGGCTTCGCCCGCATGCTGCAGGAACGCGACCTCTTCGTCGTCCTGGCCTCGGTCGGCCTGCTCGCCCAGTTCGGCCTCCAGGCACTCATCAACATGGGCTCGAACCTGCGGCTCATGCCGGCCAAGGGCATGACCCTACCCTTCATCAGCTATGGCGGCTCCTCGCTCCTCGCCCTTGCCCTGGGCATGGGCATGATGCTGGCCCTGACGCGGCGGCGCTACGGCGCGGGGGGGATGGCATGACCGTCTCGTCCAACACCCTCGTCCTCGCCGCGGGCGGCACCGGCGGCCATGTCTTCCCGGCCCAGGCCCTGGCCCGCGCCCTGCTGGATTCCGGATTCAAGCCCGTGCTGGTGACGGACCGCCGGGGGCTGGGCTACGAAGCAGCCTTCGAAGGCATCCCGGTCCACCGCATCCATGCCGGCGGACTTGCCGGCGGGAGTGCCTTGGGGCGCCTGCGCGGCATGGCCGAACTCGCCCTGGGGACGATCGAAGCCGAACGCCTGCTGCAGCGTCTGCGTCCCGCGGCGGCTATCGGATTCGGCGGCTATCCTTCCGTGCCGACCATGCTGGCCGCCCTGCGTCGGGGCATTCCGACCCTGATCCACGAACAGAATGCCGTGATCGGCCGGGCGAACCGCCTGCTTGCCGGACATGTGTCGCGCATCGCCACCTCGTTCGAACCGATCCGCGGCCTTCGGCCCGAGCAGGAGGCCAAGGTGCGCCTGACCGGCAATCCCGTGCGGCCGGAGATCGCCGCCCTGCGCGACGTTCCCCTGCCCTCCCTCCATCCGGAAGGCGAAAGAAGCATCCTCGTCATCGGCGGCAGCCAGGGCGCTTCGGTTTTCGGGCGTGTCGTGCCCGCCGCGATCGCCCGCCTGCCCGAAGCGATGCGGGCGCGCATCCGGATCAGTCAGCAATGCCGCAAGGACGACGCGGCGCATATCGCCTGCGCCTATGGCGGCATGGGCGTGCGCGCCTGTGTCTCGACCTTTTTCGAGGACATGCCGCGACGCCTGCGCAATGCCCATCTGGTGATCGCGCGGGCCGGCGCCTCGACCGTTGCCGAACTCGCGGCCGCCGGCCGTCCCGCCATCCTCGTGCCCTATCCTTATGCGACCGAAGATCATCAGACCGCAAATGCCCAAGCCCTCGAGTCCGGCGGCGGCGCCTGGCTCATGCCGGAAGGCCTGTTCAATCCGGAAGCGCTAGTCGACCAGCTTTACGATCTGCTGGCCCATCCCGTGATGCTCGGCACCGCCGCGATGTGCGCCCGTGCGGCCGGTCGGCCAGATGCGGCCCGCCAGCTCGCCGAACTGGCCGCCTCGCTTCTGCCCTGCAACGGCAACCGCGACGAGATCGCGGCGTGCACGACCAGAGAGGCCGCCGCATGAGAGCCCTGCCGCTCAACATCGGGACCATCCATTTCGTCGGCATCGGCGGCATTGGGATGAGTGGAATCGCCGAGATTCTACGAAATCTCGGCTATCGGGTGCAGGGCAGCGATATCGCGGAGAACGCCAATGTCCGCCGCCTGGCAGCGCTGGGCATCACGGTTCATATCGGCCACCGGGCCGAAAACCTCGGCGATTCCGAAGTCGTCGTCGTGTCCTCCGCCGTGCAGGCCGACAATCCCGAGGTCAAGGCCGCGCGGTCGCGCCTGCTGCCCGTGGTCCGCCGGGCCGAGATGCTGGCCGAATTGATGCGCCTGAAATGGTCGATCGCGGTCGGCGGTACCCATGGCAAGACGACGACCACCTCCATGGTCGCCGCGATTCTGGAGACGGCCGACCTCGACCCGACCGTGATCAACGGCGGCATCATCAATGCCTATGGCACGAATGCGCGCCTGGGCGCGGGCGACTGGATGGTGGTCGAGGCGGACGAGTCCGACGGCTCCTTCGTCAAACTGCCCGCCACCATCACCATCGTCACCAACATCGATCCGGAACACCTGGACTTCTATGGCGATTTCGAAGGCGTGCGCCAAGCCTTCTACGACTTCGTCTCCAACATCCCCTTCTATGGTTTCGCGGCCCTGTGTATCGACCATGCCGAGGTCCAGGCGCTGATTCCCCGGGTCTCCGACCGGCGCGTCGTGACTTATGGGATGAGCCCTCAGGCCGATATCCGCGCGACCAAGATCGACGCCTATCCGGACGGCGCCCAGTTCGACGTGACGATCACCGATCGCGTCACCGGAGAGCCGCGTCTTCTGGAGGCGATGCGCCTGCCCATGTTCGGCCGCCACAACGTGCAGAACGCCCTGGCGGCGATTGCCGTCGGCCATGAGATGGGCATCGAGGATGAAACCCTGCGCGCGGCGCTCGCGGGCTTTTCCGGGGTCAAGCGCCGCTTCACCCGGACGGGCGAGACCAGCGGCGTCACGGTGATCGACGACTACGGCCATCATCCCGTCGAAATTCATGCCGTGCTGTCGGCCGCGCGCACGGCGACCCGGCGCAACGTGATCGCGGTCGTCCAGCCCCATCGCTTCACGCGGCTGCGCGATCTCTTCGACGATTTCTGCACCTGTTTCAACGATGCCGACACGGTGATCGTCGCCCATGTCTATGCTGCCGGCGAGGCGCCGATTCCGGGCATAGACCGTGACGCCCTGGTCGAAGGCCTGCGCTCGCGCGGGCACAAGCACGTCCTGGCCTTGGACGGGCGCGCCGATCTCGCCGCCATGACGCGCGAGATCGCGCGCGACGGCGACTACGTCATCTGCCTCGGCGCAGGGGATATCACAGCCTGGGCCAATGCCCTGCCCGCCGAACTTGCCGATGCGGCGACCGATGGCGCCGAAGCGGGGGGCGCCCGATGATCGCGCTCGACCGCCCAACCACCCATCTCGTCGATCGCCTGCCCGAAGTGCGCGGCAGTTATGCCGTCGAGGCGGTGCTCAGCAAATACACCTGGTTCCGCACCGGAGGTCCGGCGGATGTCGTCTATCGCCCGAAGGATGCCGAGGATTTGGCCGCTTTCTTGCGCGCCCGGCCCACCGGCGTGCCGGTAACCGTGCTGGGCGTCGGGTCGAACGTCCTAGTGCGCGACGGCGGCATCCGCGGGGTGGTGATTCGCCTCGGCTCGGCCTTCGCCGGCATCACGATCGAGGACGGCCAGGTCACCGTCGGCGCGGGCGCCCAGGACCTCTCCGTCGCCAATGCCTGCCGGGACACCGGGCTCGCCGGCCTCGAATTCCTGAGCGGCATTCCGGGCATGATCGGCGGCGCACTGCGCATGAATGCCGGCGCCTATGGCCCTGAGATGAGCGATGTGGTGATCGCCGTCGAAGCGCTCGACGAAACCGGTGAGCTGCACCGCCTGACGAACGAAGCGATGGGCTTCGTCTATCGCGCCTGCGGCGTGTCGAAGAACTGGATTTTCCTGGGCGCGGTTCTGCGCGGCGAGGCGGGTGACCCTGCCGCGATCGCCGCGCGTATCGCGGAAATCCAGGCCGCGCGCGAAAGCACCCAGCCGACGCGGGGCCGGACCGGCGGCAGCACCTTCAAGAATCCACCAGGCGAAAAGGCCTGGGCTCTGATCGAGCGCGCGGGCTGCCGGAGCATGCGGCGCGGCGACGCGAGGGTGTCGGAGAAGCATTGCAACTTCCTGATCAACACGGGTAGCGCCACGGCCTGCGATATCGAGCGCCTGGGCGAGGAGGTCCGCCGCCGCGTGCACGATGAGACCGGCATCGAACTGGAATGGGAGATCCAGCGCATGGGCGAAGCCCGGCCCGGCCGCAGTCCCGAACCCGGAGCCGGACAATGAAGCGCGTGGTCCTGCTCAAGGGCGGCTGGTCGGCCGAACGCGAGGTTTCCCTCGTCAGTGCCGCCGCTTGCACCCCCGCTTTGCGGGATGCGGGTTACGAGGTCGTGGAATTCGACGTCACGCGCGATATGCGCGACCTGCTCGATGTCCTCGACCCGCGTCCCTATGCGGTGTTCAACGCCCTTCATGGCCGCTTCGGCGAAGACGGCCGCATGCAGGGCCTCCTGGATATCCTCGGCGTGCCCTACACCCATTCCGGCGCACTTGCCTCGGCCCTGGCGATGAACAAAGAAGTCGCCAAACGGCTCTTCGCCGACGCCGATATTCCCTGTCCGGTGGGCGAAGTCGTCTGTCGCGACGCTTTGCTCGCCGGCGACGTGATGGAACAGCCCTATGTCGTCAAGCCGGTCGAGGAAGGGTCGAGCCTCGGCGTCCATATCGTGCTGGAAGGGCAGAACGCGCCGCCTATGGATCTGGCCAATTGGGCCTTCGGCGATGAGGTCATGGTCGAGCGCTATATCCCAGGCCGGGAGATCACCATCGCGGTGATGGGCGACCGGCCGCTGGGTGTGACCGAGCTGCGCACGAACGAGGGATTCTACGACTACGCGGCGAAATACACCGAGGGCCGGACCCATCATCTGATCCCGGCGCCGATCCATCCGGACGCCTACGAACAGGCGATGGATATCGCCCTGCGCGCCCACCGCACCCTCGGGTGCCGCGGCGTGACCCGTGCCGATCTACGCTACGATGACCGGGCCGGCGAACCGGGCGAAATGTTCCTGCTCGAGATCAACACCCAGCCCGGCATGACGCCCCTGTCCCTGGTCCCGGAACAGGCAGCCTATGCCGGGATTTCGTTCCCGGAGCTGGTGTCCTGGATGGTGGAGAACGCATCATGCGAGGGCTGAGCGCCTTGCGCCTTCCTGGGCTGCGCCCGGGCAAGCGCCGCTCCAAGAGTCGCCGCAAGCCTGCCCGCCTGCGCGCGCTGGTCCGGCCCGCGCTCTGGGCGACGCCGCTCCTGGTCGCCGTCGCGGGCACGGCATGGCTCTGGCTCGCCGGCCCGTTGCCAGCCCTGTTGACGCAAACGCGGGACGGCCTCTATGCGGCGACCGCCGATGCCGGGCTGTATGTCGGCGAGGTCTACCTGGAGGGCCGCGAATACACGCCGCGCGCCGTGATCGTCGAGCAGCTGGACCTGAACCGCGGCCAGCCCATCCTCGCCTTCAGCCCCGAGGCCGCCCGTATCAAGCTCGAGGCCCTGGGCTGGGTGCAGAAAGCGACCGTGTCGCGCCTGCTGCCGGACACGATCCGGATTCGCCTGGTCGAGCGCGCCCCCTTCGCCATCTGGCAGCGGGACGGCGGCTTCGTCCTGATCGATTCCCAGGGCGACGAGATCATCGGCGCACGCGTCGATCGCCATGTCGATCTGCCGCTGATCGTGGGCGTCGACGCGGCGCATCACGCCACCAAACTGGTCACGATGCTTTCGGCCGAGCCCGCCTTGGCCGCGCGCGTGACCGCGGCGGTCCGGGTCGGCGGACGGCGCTGGGATCTGCGCCTGGACGGATCGGTCGTGGTCAAGCTGCCGGAAACGGATGCCGGCGCCACCTGGGCACGCCTTGCTGCGATGGATCGCGAATCGGCGCTGCTGGCGCGCGACGTCGTCAGCATCGATCTGCGACTGCCCGACCGATTGATCGTCCGCGTGCCGGAGAACATCGCGCCCAAACGCGAAACTACCCCACCCGACGGTGGGGGAGTCGCGACAACCGTCGCGCATGAGACCTGACCGTGTTGATGCAAAGGAATCAGGGGGAATGAGCAGGACTCGAAGCGGATTGATCGCGGCGCTCGACGTCGGCAGCACGAAAATGTGCTGCTTCGTCGCCCGTGCGGACGACGGCGGGTCGATTCGCGTCGTCGGGATCGGCCATCAGATGTCGCGCGGTGTGCGCAACGGCGCGATCGTCGACATGGAGGCCGCCGAGACGGCGATTCGCAACACCGTTCATGCCGCCGAGCATATGGCGGATGAAACGATTCGTCAGATTCTGGTCAATATCTCCTGCGGCAGCCCTGCCTCCAGCACGGTCGGCGTCGAAGTCTCCATCGCCGGCCATGAGGTCGGCGATTCCGACGTCCGGCGTGTGCTCCACCAGGGCCTGCACCATTTCGAGCCGGCGGAGCGCAATCTCCTGCACATGATCCCCGTCGGCTTCTCGATCGACGGCTGCAACGGCGTCCGCGACCCGCGCGGGATGTTCGGCGAGCGTCTGGGCGTCGACATGCATGTCGTCACCGCGGGATCGAGCGCCCTGCGCAACCTTTCGGCCACGATCGGGCGCTGCCATCTCGACATCGAAGGCTGCGTCGTTGCGCCCTATGCCGCCGGCTTGGCGGCCCTGGTGCCGGACGAAACCGATCTCGGCGCCACCATCATCGATATGGGCGGCGGTACGACGTCGATCGCCGTCTTCTACGGCGGCGAGGTCGTTTTCGTCGACAGCGTGCCGATCGGCGGCAATCACGTGACCAACGATATCGCCCGCGGCCTCACCACGCCGCTGGCCGATGCCGAACGGATCAAGACCCTGTATGGCTGCGCCGTGCCCACGCCCAGCGACGAACGCGAGGTCATCGACGTTCCGCAGATCGGCGAGGAAGAGCACGCCCACGCCAATCGCGTGCCCAAGTCGATCCTGGTCAGCATCATCCAGCCGCGCCTGGAAGAGACTTTCGAACTGGTGCGCTCGCGCCTGGAGGCCAGCGGTTTCGACCGCTTGGCCGGCCGGCGCGTCGTCCTGACCGGCGGCGCCAGCCAGCTTCAGGGCGTCTCGGACCTGGCCGGTCTGGTGCTCGACAAACAGGTCCGGCTCGGCCGGCCCATGCGCGTCAACGGTATCGCCGAAGCCACCGGCGGGCCGGCCTTCGCCACCTGCGCCGGCTTGCTGATCTACGGCGTTCACAAACAACCCGACGCGATCGTCGATCGCATGCCCGATCCGGAACCCATGCCCGCGGGCGTGTTCGGCCGGATCGGCGGTTGGTTACGAGAGAATTTCTGATGCCACGAAGGAGACCAGGGCGATGAACCCATACCCAGATGCTCGGCCGGGTTCTGTCCCCGGCTCGGACAACCATCCCGACACCCTGTTTAGAAGCGCAAAGAGCGGAGGTCGAAATGACAATTAATATTTCCATGCCCCAGGTCGAGGCCGAACTGAAGCCGCGCATCCTGGTCATCGGCGTCGGCGGTGCCGGCGGCAATGCCGTCGAGAACATGATTCGGTCCTCGCTCGGCGGGGTCGAGTTCCTGGTCGCCAATACCGACGCCCAGTCCCTCGCCCATTCCAGCGCCGACCGTAAGTGCCAGCTCGGCCTCGGCGTGACCCAGGGCCTCGGCGCCGGTTCGCGTCCCGATATCGGCCGCGCCGCGGCCGAAGAGGCCATGGACCAGCTGATGGAGCACATGCAGGCAGCCCATATGGTCTTTATCACCGCCGGCATGGGCGGCGGCACCGGCACGGGCGCGGCCCCCGTCATCGCCCGCGCAGCGCGCGAAATGGGTGTTCTGACCGTCGGCGTCGTGACCCGTCCCTTCCATTTCGAGGGTGCGCATCGCATGCGCATCGCCGAACAGGGGATCGAGGAGCTGACCCAGTATGTCGACACCCTGATCATCATCCCGAACCAGAACCTGTTCCGGGTCGCCAACGAAAAGACGACCTTCGCCGATGCCTTCGCGATGGCGGACGACGTCCTCCATTCCGGCGTGCGCGGGGTCACCGACCTGATGGTGATGCCGGGCCTGATCAACCTCGACTTCGCCGATATCCGCACGGTGATGAGCGAGATGGGCAAGGCGATGATGGGCACGGGCGAGGCCGAGGGCGAAAAGCGCGCCCTCGACGCGGCCGAAGCCGCCATCTCCAACCCCCTGCTCGAGGATATCTCGATGAAGGGCGCTAATGGCGTGCTCATCAACATCACGGGCGGTCTGGACATGACGCTGTTCGAGGTCGACGAGGCCGCGAACCGGATCCGCGACGAGGTCGATCCCGAGGCCAATATCATCTTCGGCTCGACCTTCGATGAGGCCATGGAAGGCAAGATGCGGGTCTCCGTGGTCGCCACCGGCATCGACGTCGCCGAGGCAGGCATGCCCCGCCCGGCGCCCTTGAGCTTGGTCAGCGACCGCACCGGCCGCCGTCAGGCGCATGCCCCGGCACCGGCCGCACCGGCCAGCGAGGTCCAGGAGGTCATGGCGCAGATCGAGCGCATGGCGGAACCAGGCTTCGGCAATACCGGCGCGTCCGCCGTCGCGAAGCCCTCGGCGCGACCTGCCGCGATGGCCGCGCCCTCGGCCCATGCCGTGGCCCGTGCCATCCGCGAGGAGGTCGAGGATGGCGAAATCGAGACGACCGCCGAGACCAAGCCCGTCGAAGAGGCGCGCGAATCCGGCTTCCCCGGCCTCGGCGCGCTTCTGGGCCGCGGCGAAGCCAACCGCAAAACGGCAACGGAGGCGCCATTCATCGCCCCCAGGCCCGTTGAGCCGCCGCGACAGTCGGAGGAAGTCTCCCGTCCGGCGGATCCCTTCGCCGAGGCTGCCATGACCAATGCGAGCGGCGAGCAGCATCGGCCCAAGAAGCGGGGCCGGAGCCTGTTCGGGCGGGTAACTGCCGCGGCCCGCACCCGAGACCCCGAAACGGCACCGGAACCGTCTGCCGCCCCCCCGGCCCAGGAACGGCCGGCCGAGCGTTCGACGGCGGCCCAACGCCCGGCCCCGGCCGAACGGCCGGACCAGCACCGGCTGGGACCCCTTGACCCCGAGGAGAGGATCAGGACGTCACGAGTCGATGAGGACGATCTGCTCGAGATCCCTGCTTTCCTACGCCGTCAGGCCAATTGACGAACTCGGAAAGCGCATACGGAACTGTGCGTAACACTATGTAACATTTAGTGATTTGAGTGCTCCAGGGGGCCTTGTTACGCTTTACTGGAGCACTCGACGCACAGAGGTGCTGAGAGTATGTGAGAACGAGGGCGCAAAGACGCTCGAAAGCGGTCGGACGCGGAAAACCGGGACGGCCTATAAAAGAGGGTAATCGGGGAATTATGGCAACGAATCGAATCGGTCCGGGCGGGGTTGCGCAGACCACGCTCAAGAATTCGATCGGGTGCAGGGGAATTGGCCTGCATTCCGGTGTCAAAGTTTCCCTGACCCTTCATCCCGCCGAAGCCGATACCGGCATCGTCTTCGAACGGACCGATCTTCCTCTCCAGTCGCGCGTCGTCCAGGCAACCTGGGACAAGGTCGTCGACACCCGCCTTTGCACCGCGATCGGCAACGAGCATGGCGCCACGATCGGAACGATCGAGCATCTAATGGCCGCCTTGGCCGGCTGCCATCTGGACAATGCCCGGATCGAAATCGACGGCCCGGAAGTGCCGGCGATGGACGGCAGTTCGGCACCCTTCGTCTTTCTCGTGGAATGCGGAGGCCTCGCGGAACTCAACGCGCCGCGCCGCGCGATTGAAGTCCTGAAGCCGATTTCGGTCAGCGATAGGGGCCGGACCGCGACCCTGCTGCCTCATGATTGCTTCGCGGTGAGCTGCGAGATCGAGTTCGACGATCCCGCCGTCGCCCATCAGATTTTGAACGTCTCCTTGCGCAACGGCACCTTCAAGTCCGAGGTCTGCCGGGCCCGAACCTTCGGATTTGCCGAGGATGTCGACCGCCTGCGCGCCGCCGGCCTCGCCCTGGGCGGCTCGATGGACAATGCGATCGTGATCCGCGACGGCGTCATCCTCAACGAAGAGGGACTCCGCTACGACGACGAATTTGTCCGCCACAAGGTGCTCGACAGCATCGGCGATCTGTACTTGGCCGGCGGCCCAATCCTGGGCCAGTTCAGCGGCCATCGAAGCGGACATGAGATTAACAATCTTGTGCTGCGCACGCTTTTCGCCGACGAGACGGCGTGGCGCTCGGTCGAAATGACCCTCGACCAGGTTGGCCACGCCCCGGCCCCCTGGGGCGGCGAAGCCATCGCCGCCAGCGCCTGAGCGCGGCCCCAGACCGCTGACGAGGCGCCTATCACGCCGCAGTCCACCCGGGAATCCGGCGGAACGTCAGCACGTGTGCCCTTCGCTATTTGATCCCCTCGACTGGTGCTATAGTTATCCCTCACGGTAGCGTCGCCCGCCCATGCGGCCCAACACTGTTCGCGCACCAGAATTCGAGCCTCATGAACCTCCGGCCGTTCCTTTCCCTTCTCTTTGCCGCCACCTTTGCCCTCGGCCTAGCCGCTTGCGGCTCCGATGATGAGGAGGAAGATCCCGTCGACACGAGCTATGTCGAAGGCAGCGTCGAGTCCCTCTACAACGAGGGTATGGATCTCCTGCTGCAGGAGCGCCAGAAAGAGGCTGCCGACATGTTCGCCGAGGTGGAACGGCAGCACCCCTATTCGGTCTGGGCAACGAAGTCCCAGATCATGGCGGGCTACGCCTACTATCAGGCCAGCGAATACGACGACGCGATCAACTCGCTCGACCGCTTCATCTCGCTCCATCCGGGCAACCGCGACACCGGCTACGCGTATTATCTTCGCGCGCTCAGCTACTACGAGCAGATCTCGGATGTGAAGCGCGACCAGCGCATCACCGAACTCGCGCTGAACGCCTTCGAGGAAGTCGTCCGCAGGTTCCCCCATACGAAATACGCGTCGGATGCCGCCGAGAAGACCGACCTCACACGCGACCATCTGGCCGGCAAGGAAATGGATATCGGCCGCTATTACCTGCGCCAGCAGCAATACCTCGCCGCCATCAATCGCTTTCGTACGGTGATCGAGCAGTTCCAGACTTCGACTCATACGCCGGAGGCTCTCCATCGCCTCGTCGAATCCTACATGGCGCTTGGCCTGACCGGAGAAGCCCAGCGCACGGCCGCCGTGCTGGGCTACAACTTCCCAGAAAGCCCTTGGTATGCCGACAGCTACCAGCTTGTCGAAGGTGTCGAGATTCGGCGTGAGCCTGGCCAAGACGAAGGCTCATTCTGGTCCTGGTTGTTCTGAACCGATTGCCATGCTGCTCGGTCTGTCCATCCGAGACGTTGTTCTGATCGAGCGGGTCGATCTTTCCTTCCGCCGCAGCCTGGGTGTGTTGACCGGGGAAACCGGCGCCGGCAAATCCATCCTGCTCGATGCTCTCGGCCTGGCGCTCGGCGCGCGGGGCGAAACCGCCCTGGTTCGCCATGGCGCCGAACGGGCCATCGTCACCGCCGAATTTGCCATTCCCACCGATCATCCGGTCCGCGCACTCCTGGCGGAACAGGGCATCGAAGAGCCAGACGGGCCGGTTCTGCGCCGCATGATGGGCGCCGACGGGCGCAGCCGTGCCTTCATCAACGACCAGCCGGTCAGCGTCGGCCTGTTACGCGAAGTCGGCGAATCCCTGGTCGAGATCCAAGGTCAGCAATCCGCGCGCGGATTGCTCGAAACCGCCACCCATCGCGCCGCCCTCGACGATCACGCCGCGCTCGGGGCTTTGCTGGAGGCGACGGCGGAGGACCATCGCGCCTGGCGGGTCGCAGCAACGGCGGAGCGAGAGGCCGCCGCCGAGTTGGAGGTCGCCCGGACCGAGGAGGAGTTCCTCCACCATTCGCTGGCCGAACTCGACGCCCTCGAGCCGGAGGCGGACGAGGAAGCCGCCCTGATCGACAAGCGCGCCCTGCTCAAGAATCGCGAACAGATCACCGAGGGCATGACCGCCGCCCATCGCGAATTGGTCGGGCAATCCGGCGCCGAAGAGAGCCTGCGTGCCGCAATCGCCGCCATCGGCCGGGTCGAGGACAAGGCCCGCGGCGCCCTGAGCGCCGTCGTGGACGGGTTGGCGCGCGCCATTGAGGCGGCAACCGAGGTCGCCGCCGCCCTGGAAGCCGCCGGCCAGGACCTGGACCAGGGCGAGGAGACGCTGGAGCGGGTCGAGGACCGCCTCTACGCCCTGCGAGACGTCGCCCGCAAGCATCGCTGCGAGGTGCCGGATCTTGCCGAACTGCGCGACACGATCGCCGCCAAGATGGAGCGGATTGCGACCGGGGACGAGCTCTTCCGCGAGCTGGCCGCACGCACGGAAGCCGCGCGCCGAGCCTATCTCGCCGCGGCGCGCAAGCTAGGCCAGGCCCGGCGGGAGGCCGCCCAGCGGCTCGACGCCGCCGTCGCCGCCGAACTGCCGCCCCTCAAGCTCGACAAGGCAAGTTTCCGCACGGTGCTCACCCCGCTCGACGAAGCCGACTGGGGCGAACACGGCCTCGAACGCGTCTCCTTCGAAATTTCCACCAATCCCGGCTCGCCCTTCGGCCCGATCGGGCGTATCGCCTCGGGCGGCGAGTTGGCGCGCTTCATGCTCGCCCTCAAGGTGACCCTCTCCAGCACCGGCGAGGCCGCCACCCTGGTTTTCGACGAGGTCGATTCCGGCATCGGCGGTGCGGTCGCCGATGCGGTCGGCGAACGGCTGCACCGGTTGGGCCAAGACCTTCAGGTCCTCGTCGTCACCCATTCGCCCCAGGTCGCCGCCCGGGGCAGCCATCACTGGCGCGTCGCGAAACTCGAGAACGGCACCGAGACGCTGACCAGCGTCACGGTTCTGGACCCCACCGAACGGCGCGAGGAGATCGCCCGGATGCTCTCCGGTGCCCGCGTGACCGACGAGGCGCGGGCCGCGGCCGATAGCCTGATGGCAGAAGCCGGATCATGACCGCCGGCAAGGGCAGCGAAATTGCACGGCTGACCGAGGAGGACGCGGCGACCGAACTGGCGCGCCTGGCCGTAGAAATTGCCCACCATGACAAGCTCTATCACCAGAAGGACACCCCGGAAGTCTCCGACGCCGAATACGACGCCCTGCGTCGGCGCAACGACGCCATCGAGGCGCACTTTCCCGGATTGATTCGCGAGGACAGCCCGAACAAGCGGGTCGGTGCGGCCCCCGCCGAAGGCTTCACCCAGATCCGTCACAGCCGCCCGATGCTGTCCCTGCAGAACGCTTTCGCGGATGAGGATGTCTTCGAGTTCTTCGCCCGCATCCGGCGCTTCCTCGGGCTCGATGCCGAGGCCGAGGTCGCCGTCATGGGCGAGCCCAAGATCGACGGCATTTCCGCCGCCCTCCGCTACGAAGACGGCGTCTTCGTCCAGGGCGCGACGCGGGGCGACGGCATGACGGGCGAGGACATCACCCGCAACCTCAAGACCCTCGACGAAATTCCCGAACGCCTCAAGGGGAAGGCCCCCGCGGTGGTCGAGGTCCGGGGCGAGGTCTATATGACCCGCGAGGGCTTTTTCGAGATGAACCGGCGGCGCGAGGCCGAGGGCGCGGCCGTTTTCGCTAATCCCCGCAACGCGGCCGCGGGCTCGCTGCGCCAACTCGACCCGGCGATCACCGCGTCCCGCCCCCTACATTTCTTCGCCTACGCGGCGGGCGAATTGTCCGAGCCGGTGGCGGACAGCCATGCCGGCTTCCTCAAGCGGCTCGATGCCTGGGGATTCCACACCAATCCCCTGGCCCACCTGTGCAAGAACCCCGAAGAGGTGCTCACGCTGTACCGGGAGATCCTGGAGGCCCGACCCGAGCTGCCCTACGACATCGACGGCGTCGTCTACAAGCTCGACCGCCATGACTGGCAGGACCGTATGGGCATGGTCAGCCGTGCCCCGCGCTGGGCGGTTGCCCACAAGTTTCCGGCCGAGCAGGCCCAGACGATCCTTCGCCGCATTTCGATCCAGGTCGGCCGCACCGGCGCCCTGACCCCGGTGGCGGAGTTGGAGCCGATCACCGTGGGCGGCGTGGTGGTCAGCCGCGCCACCCTGCACAACGAGGACGAAATCGCCCGCAAGGATGTCCGCGAGCGCGATACGGTCATTATCCAACGCGCCGGCGACGTCATTCCCCAGGTTGTGCGCGCGATCGAAGAAAAACGGCCCGCGGGGAGCGAACCCTTCGTCTTTCCGACGGCCTGCCCGGTCTGCGGCAGCCTCGCCCTGCGCGACGAAGGCGAGGTAGCCCGGCGCTGCACCGGGGGACTGATCTGCCGGGCCCAGGCGGTCGAGCGGATCAAGCATTTCGTCTCGCGCAACGCCCTCGATATCGAAGGGTTCGGACGCAAGCATGTCGAGGCATTCTGGGCCGACAAGCTGATCGAATCGCCGGCGGATATCTTTCGCCTGCACACCCACGCCGAGGCATTGAAAACACGCGAGGGCTGGGGCGAGCAATCGGCCGCCAATCTTCTGGAGTCCATCGAGGCGCGCCGCCGCATTTCTCTCGACCGTTTCATCTACGCCCTCGGCATCCGCCAGGTCGGCGAAGCGACGGCCCGACTCCTGGCCCGCCAATATGGCGAGCTGGCGGCATGGCGCGCCGCCATGACCGTCGCGGCCGAGGAGCGCGCAGCCAACCGCGAGGAAGCCAAGAAACCCGAATTGGTGGGCGAGGCCTTCGCCGAACTCTGCAATATCGATTCGGTCGGCTTCAGCGTCGCCGACGCGATCACCGACTTCTTCGCCGAGGCCCATAATCAGGCCATCCTGGACGATCTGGACGCCGAATTGTCCGTCGTGCCGGTCGAAGCCCCGGCCGCCACCTCTCCGGTCACGGGCAAGACCGTGGTCTTCACCGGCACGCTAGAGCGGATGACCCGGAACGAGGCCAAGGCCCGCGCGGAATCCCTGGGCGCGAAGGTCGCCGGCTCGATCTCCAAGAAGACCGATTATCTGGTCGCCGGACCCGGCGCGGGCTTGAAACTCACCAAGGCCAGCGAACTGGGCGTCGAGGTCCTGTCCGAGGACGATTGGCTCGCGCTGATTTCCAGCTGACCGCGGGCGCGGCCCTGGGGAACCCTAGCCTTCGCTCTTGGCTTTCGGCTGCTCCGGGGCGACGGCAGCCCGGTCATAGGCCAGGTTGGGCGACAGCCATCGCTCCATATAGGCGAGTTCCGCCCCCTTGCGCCGGGCATAGTCCTCGACCTGGTCTCTATCGATTCGACCCACACCGAAATATTGCGATTCCGGTCGCCAGAAGTAATAGCCGCTGACCGTCGCGGGCGGCATCATCGCCGCGCTTTCGGTCAATTCGACACCGATCTTCTTCTCCGCGTCGAGCAGTTCGAACAGGGTGAACTTGTCCGTATGGTCCGGGCAGGCCGGATAGCCCGGCGCCGGGCGGATACCCTGATAATCTTCGTGGATCAGGGCCTCGTTCGACAGATTCTCGTCGGGCGCATAGCCCCACAATTCCCTGCGCACCCGTTCGTGCATCGTCTCGGCGAAAGCTTCCGCGAGCCGGTCGCCCAGGGCCTTCGCCAGGATCGCATTGTAGTCGTCCTGCGCATCCTCATAGCTCTTCGCCAGGACATCCACGCCGAACCCGGCCGAGACGGCAAAGGCGCCCATATAATCGGCCACCCCGGAACTCTTCGGTGCCACGAAATCCGCCAGGGCGAAATTCGGCCGCCGGCGGCCGCGCACCATCTGCTGACGCAATGTATGGATCACGGCGCGTACCTCGCGCCGGTCGTCATCGGTATAGATCTCGATATCGTCTGTTTCCGTCGCATTGGCGGGATAGAATCCGACGACGCCCCGAGCCTCGAACAAGTTTTCCTCGACGATACGCTCCAGCATCTCGCGCGCATCGGCATAGAGGCTGGTCGCCACCTCGCCCACCGCCTCGTCATCGAAAATGCGCGGGAAGGTGCCGACCAACTCCCAGGTCCGGAAGAACGGCGTCCAGTCGATTCGCTCGACGAGATCGGCCAAGGGATAGTTTTTGAAGGTCTCGACACCGAGGAAACTCGGCCGTGTGGGTATGATCGCCGCCCAGTCGATCTTCTGGCGGTTGGCCCGCGCCTCGGCCAAGGGCAGGCGCTTGGCCCGGCCGCCGTCGTCGCCCCGCTTCACGCGGATTGCCTCGTATTCCTCGGCAACCGCGGTGACGTAACCGGTCTTCTGCGTATCGCTCATGAGCTGGCTCGCCACCCCCACGCAACGCGAGGCGTCGAGCACATGGATCACCGGCGATTTGTAATTCGGCGCGATTCTCACCGCCGTATGAACCTTCGAGGTGGTCGCCCCGCCGATCAGCAGAGGGATGCGAAAGCCCTCACGCTCCATCTCGGCCGCGACGTTGCACATCTCGTCGAGCGACGGGGTGATGAGCCCCGAGAGGCCAATGATATCGGCCTGATGCTCGCGCGCGGCCTGCAGGATCTTCTGGGCCGGCACCATCACGCCGAGATCGATGACCTCATAGCCGTTGCACTGCAGGACAACGCCGACGATGTTCTTGCCAATATCGTGAACGTCGCCCTTGACCGTGGCGGTCACGATCCGACCAGCCGATTGGTTCGCGCCGCGCTCTTTCTTCTCGGCATCGATAAAGGGCACGAGATGCGCGACAGCGCGCTTCATGACCCGCGCGCTCTTGACCACCTGGGGCAGGAACATCTTGCCTGAGCCGAACAGGTCGCCGACCACGTTCATGCCGTCCATCAGCGGGCCTTCGATGACCTCGATCGGACGGTCGAAAGCCTGGCGCGCCTCTTCGGTATCCTCCACGACCCAATCCGCCATGCCATGGACCAGGGCATGGCTCAACCGCTTCTCGACCGGCGCATCGCGCCAAGCCAGATCTACCACGCGCTTGGTGCCGCTTTCGCCCTTGAGAGCCTCCGCAAAGGTCAGCAGCCTTTCGGTCGCGTCTTCCCGACGATTCAGGATCACATCCTCGACATGTTCGAGCAGACCCTTGGGCAGCTCGTCGTAGATCGCGATCTGGCCCGCATTGACGATGCCCATATCCATGCCGGCCTGGATGGCGTGATAGAGGAAGGCCGAATGCATAGCCTCGCGCACGACATTGTTGCCGCGGAACGAGAAGGAGACGTTCGAAACCCCGCCGGAAACTTTGACATGGGGCAGGTTCGCCTTGATCAGGCGGGTCGCCTCGAAAAAGGCCAGGGCATAGCCGTTATGCTCCTCCATCCCCGTGGCGATGGCGAAGATATTGGGATCGAAGATGATGTCCTCGGGCGGGAATCCGACTTCCTCGGTCAGGATCCTGTAGCAGCGCTTGCAGATTTCGAATTTGCGTTCGGCCGTATCGGCCTGGCCCTGCTCGTCGAAAGCCATCACGACCACCGCCGCGCCGAAGCGCAGCACCGCCCGCGCCTGCCGGATGAAGGGCTCCTCGCCTTCCTTGAGGCTGATCGAGTTCACGACCGGCTTGCCCTGCACGCATTTGAGCCCGGCTTCGATGACCGACCATTTGGAGGAATCGATCATGATCGGCACGCGGCTGATATCCGGCTCGACCGCGATCAGGTTCAGGAAGGTCGTCATCGCCTGTTCGGAATCGAGCAGGCCCTCGTCCATGTTGACGTCGATGATCTGAGCGCCGTTCTCGACCTGCTGGCGCGCGATGTCGAGCCCGGCCTCGTAGTCGCCGGCGAGGATCAGTTTGCTGAACTTCGCGGACCCGGTGATATTGGTCCGCTCGCCGATATTGATGAAGGTAGGCTGCATCGTTCAGGCCATCGCCGTGAAGGGTTCGAGGCCGGAGAGGCGCATGCGCCGCTCGACCAGGGGAATTTCACGCGACGCCGTATCGGCGACCGCCCGGGCGATCGCGCCGATATGCGCCGGTGTCGTACCGCAACAGCCGCCGACCATGTTGACCAGCCCCGACCGGCCCCATTCGCCGACCATGGCCGCGGTCTCTTCCGGCGTCTCGTCGTATTCGCCCATCTCATTGGGCAGGCCGGCATTCGGATAGCAGCAGATCCGCGTATCCGCCACCCGCGACAAGTCCGCGAGATAGGGCCGCATCTCGGCCGCGCCCAGGGCGCAGTTCAGGCCGACGGTCATCGGCTTGGCGTGCCGGACGGAATGCCAGAAGGCTTCGATCGTCTGGCCCGAAAGATTGCGCCCGGACAGATCCGTGATCGTGCAGGAAATCATCAGCGGCAGTTGCTCGCCCCGCTTCTCGAACAGTTCGAGGACGGCGAAGATCGCCGCCTTGGCATTCAAGGTATCGAAGATCGTCTCGACCAGCAGCGCATCGACGCCGCCATCCATGAGCGCGGCAGCGGCCTCGCCATAGGTCTCGCACAAGCCGTCGAAGGTGACGTTGCGATAGCCCGGATTCTCGACATCGGGCGAAAGCGAGGCCGTCCGGCTGGTCGGCCCGATGGCCCCCGCGACGAAACGCGGGCGCGACGGATCGGCTTCCGTGGCGGCGTCCGCCGCCGCCCGGGCGAGGCGCGCGCCCTCGCGATTGATCTCGGCCACAGACGCCTCCATACCGTAATCGGCCTGGGAGATGCGCGTGGCGTTGAAGGTGTTGGTTTCCAGCATGTCCGCACCGGCGGCGAGAAACTCGTTATGGATTTCGGTCACGACATCCGGCTGGGTCAGGTTCAGCAGGTCGTTGTTGCCCTTCAGGTCGCTCGACCAATCGGCGAAGCGCTTGCCGCGATAATCCGCCTCCTCCAGGCGATAGGACTGGATCATCGTGCCCATCGCGCCGTCCAGAATCAGGATGCGCTCATCGAAGGCGGCACCGAGCGCCGCCCGCCTCTTCTCTGGTGTCATCGTCCGTCCTTCGGTTTTGTCGCCCGGCTCGTCGCTATTCAGCCACTGTGGCCCGTGTGGCCTCACCTGAAGGGCGCATGCCGAGAATGTGGCAGATCGCATAGGTCAGATCGGCGCGGTTGAGGGTGTAGAAATGAAACTCGTCGATGTCGTTGGCCTGTAGCACGCGGCATTGCTGCGCCGCCACGGTCGCCGCCACCAGGCGGCGTGTCTGGGGATCCTCGTCCAATCCGTCGAACAGTTCCGAAAGCCAGCGCGGCACCCCGGCGCCGCAGGCTTCGCTGAACCGTTTGACGGTCGCGAAATTGGTGACTGGCAGAATGCCCGGCACAATCGGCACCTTGATCCCGGCCGATCGCGCCCGGTCGAGAAAGCGCAGGAAGACCTGTTCGTCGAAAAAATACTGGGTGATAGCCCTTGTCGCGCCCGCGTCGATCTTGCGTTTGAGGTTGTCGAGATCAGCCTCGAGGCTGGGCGAATCGGGATGCATCTCGGGGTAGGCCGCGACGCTGATCTCGAAATCCCCAATCCGGCGCAGACCCTCGACCAGGTCTGCGGCCCGCGCATAACCTTCGGGATGAGGGCGGTAGCGCGATTGCCCTTCGGGCGGATCGCCGCGCAGGGCGACGATATGGCGGATGCCGCTGTTCCAGTAATCCTGGGCTACGGCATTCACTTCGTCCTTGGTCGCCCCCACGCAGGTCAGATGGGCCGCGGCCGTCAGGCTGGATTCCGCCGCTATCCGCCGCACGGTGTTGTGGGTGCGTTCCCGCGTCGTGCCGCCGGCCCCGTAGGTCACCGAGACGAAGCGCGGCGCCATCGGTTCGAGCCGTTGCACGGCGCGCCAGAGCGTCTCCTCCGCCTCCGGCGTTTTGGGCGGAAAGAACTCGAACGAAACGTTCAACCGCACCTCTGACGGGAGAGCATAGGAAGGCATTTCGAATCGTTGCGCAAAGCTTCTGTTGGGCGTCATCGGCCCGCCTCCATGGAAAAATTGAGTGATTCGGCTGGTGCCCGGAGGGGTGACCGGGCACGCCAGATACAGACGGTCAGCGGATCCCCGGGCAGATGGGTCGTGTCTTCCACTTCGAACCCGGCCGCTTCGAACCATTGCTGAACCTGGCCGTCGGAAAAGCCGAGACGACGATGGGCATGATCGGCGCGGAGTTGTTCGAGTTCATGGGGCGAAAAATCGACGACCAGAGCGCGGCCGCCGGCGCGCAGGACCCGGAAAACCTCACGCAACGCTGCCTGCGGGTTCTCGGCGAAATGCAGCACTTGGTGAAGTATCGCCATATCGAAGGAATCGTCCGGCAGGGGCAGTTGGTACATATCGGCCTGCCGCAGCGCGCAGTTGCGCACGCCTGCGCGCTCCAGATTGACCCGCGCGACGGCAAGCATCTCGCGAGAGAGATCGATACCCAGCCCGCGGCGAAGCACGGGGCCGAGCAGTTCGAGAACACGGCCGGTTCCCGTGCCGATATCGACCAGCATTTCCGGTTCAATTTCGGCAACGATGCGGGACAGAGCCGCCTCGACCTCGGCCTCATCGACATGGAAGGAGCGAATCTTGTCCCAATGCGCCGCGTTCTCTCGGAAATAGTCGGCGGCAGCCTCGCCACGGGCCTGAATGATTGCCTTGAGGCGCTCCCGATCGAAGGTCACGACCGGATCCTCGGGCGGAACGAAGGCGAGCAAGGCTTCGGACAACCGCATGCCATCCGGGTCGCCGGTCATGCGATAGAAAACAGACGTGCCTTCCGGCGCCCGGTCCAGCAAACCTGCGTCGCACAGAACCTTCAGGTGACGGGAGACCCGCGGTTGGCTTTGGGCCACGATCTGGGTCAACTCACCCACGCTCAGATCCGCTTCCGCACATAGCACCAGCAGGCGAAGCCTCGTCGGCTCCGCCGCAGCCCGCAACTTTATAAGAAGGGCGTCCAGCATGTGACAGCCAAGATGCTCCGAACGAATAAGACAATAGATAACAATATAAATATATCATTATGTACTTGTCGAAACAAATCTTTCGCGCGGCGTGGTAAGCCGTGTCCTCAATATCATTCCTGGTGGAGAGCCCAGCCCCACTAAATCGTCGCAGATCAGTGACTTACCCCCCCCCCCGTGGCCAACGCGCAACACTGCGCCTCCGTTGACCAAAGTGGCGATCAAGGTCACTGGTCTTTTTCGATGGCCTATGGTACCCAAATCATCGGACGAGACGGACGCTCATTTCGCCGGGCCAAGTTGCGTTGAGAATTTATTGATTAAAGGCCGCGTACAAATGGCAAGACCAAGTTGCCGAACCGGCCTAGTATTAGACCCAAGTCAGGCCTGAACATTGGGGGGAAGAATGATCCAGCGACCCATCGCATCTCGCCAGGCAGCCGCTCGGAAGAATAAAAAACTAAACTGAAATCTGGGTGGTTCCGTCGCTATGCGTTCAAGGATTCTTTTTAACCTGACACCCCGGCTGGCTGGCATCTTCGCCGCCGCCGCCCTGCTTGCGGCCTGTACGGCGACACCGCCGACAGATCCGGAATCCCTGGCCGCCTACGAGGAAGCCAACGATCCGCTTGGGCCCACAAACCGCGCGATGTTCGATTTCAACCAGGGAGTCGATCGCGCGCTCTTGAAGCCGGCCGCGGAAGGCTATCGCGAAATCTTCCCGGACAGCGTGCGCAGCAGCATCAACAACCTGCTGCACAACATCCGCTCGCCCGTGATCCTCGCCAACGACATCCTGCAGGGCGAAAGCGTCCGCGCCATCGAGACGATTACCCGTTTTGCGGTCAATACCGTGCTCGGCATGGGCGGACTCTTCGACGTCGCCGGCCAGTACGGCATGGAACGCCATACGGAGGATTTCGGCCAGACCCTGGCGGTCTGGGGCTTCGGCGAAGGCTTCTATTTGATGCTGCCGGTCTTCGGCCCGTCCAATCCGCGCGACACCGTCGGCCTCGTGGTCGACAGCTTCATCGATCCCCTCGGCTATTTTGTGTCCTTCCCGGTCACCTTCAGCCGCAGCGCGGTCGAGGGCATCAACAAGCGGTCCCGGGCTCTCGAGCCGTTGGATGAGATCGAACGGACCTCAGTCGACTTCTACGCCACGATCAGAAGCCTTTACAGGCAGCGTCGGGAAGACCAGATTCGCAATGGCGAGCCTGGCGGCAACGTGCCGGCGCCAAGCATCTCCTTTGAGTTCCTCGAGGATGAGGATACCGTGCCCGCCCAGCCCGCTGCTGGCGTGACTATCGACGAGAATGCTCGACCGAAGAGCGACGAAGTTTCAGAAAACTGATGCAGTAGCACCATGCAAATACGCAAATTATTGATCGCTGCCCTGGTCGTTGCGCCGCTGACCGCGTTTGGTTTCGGCAGCGTCCAAGCGGAAACCACCCATGACGGCGCCAGCAAGTTCATCCAAGGATTCGGAGACCGCGCACTCGAGGCCATCGCCAACGACAATGTGACGAAGGAACAGCGGGACCAGCATTTCCGCAGCATTCTGACGGAGGGCTTCGACGTCCCGGCAATTGCGGCTTTCTGCCTCAAGCATTACTGGCGCAAGGCAACGCCTGAACAGCGCAAACGCTATGTCGCCCTGTTCAGGGATTTCATCGTGCAAACCTATTCGGCTCGCCTAAAGTCGATCTATAATGGCGAAACCCTCTCGGTGCGCCAGGTCGTTTCCGACGGCAAGAACGGCGCGATGGTGCAAACCGAAATCAGGGCACCGGACAGTGGAAATTCCGGCGTCCGGGTCGATTGGCGCGTTCGCAGCCCCAACGACAACTACAAGATCGTCGATGTGCTGGTCGAAGGTATCAGCATGGCGATCACGCAACGCGACGAGTTCATCGCCGTGATCCAAAGCAAGAATGGCGATATCGACGCCTTCCTCGACACCTTGCAGAAAAAAGTCACCCAATTAGAGGGCAGCGACGCCTAGACACAGCCTTGCCGCCAAGACAGGTCAGCCTGCGTTCAAACCGCCGCCCCCCAGGGGCGGCGGTTTTCGTATGGCCCGGCATCAGCGCGACAGCGGCTTGTATTTCAGGCGATGCGGTTGATCGGCATCCGATCCCAGACGGCGATGGCGGTCTTCCTCGTAGGCTTGATAATTGCCCTCAAACCATTCGACATGGCTGTCGCCCTCGAAGGCGATAATATGGGTCGCGATGCGATCGAGAAACCAGCGGTCATGGCTGATCACGACCGCGCAGCCCGGAAAATCGAGCAGCGCGTCTTCCAGGGCCCGCAAGGTATCGACGTCCAGATCGTTGGTCGGTTCATCGAGGAGCAGGACATTGGCGCCCGATTTGACGATGCGGGCGAGATGCACGCGGTTCCGCTCGCCGCCCGACAACTGACTGACAGGCTTCTGTTGATCCGAGCCACGAAAGTTGAACGAGCCGACATAGGCCCGGCTTTGAATCTTCCGCTTGCCGAGTTCGATTTCCGCCTGACCGTCCGAGATCACCTCCCATACGGTCTTGGCCGGATCGAGATCGTCGCGGGTCTGATCGACATAACCGAGTTTCACGGTATCGCCGATGCGTAGCGTTCCGCTATCGGACTTCTCCTGCCCGGTAATCAAGCGGAACAGGGTGGTCTTCCCGGCGCCGTTCGCGCCGATCACCCCGACCAGGGCTCCAGCCGGGAGCTTGAGCGACAAGTCGTCGATCAGCAGCCGGTCGCCATAGCCCTTGGACAGGCCTTCGGCCTCGACCACCAGATCGCCCAGGCGCGGGCCCGGCGGAATAACGATCTGCGCCGAATCTGGCGCTTTGTCGCGGCTCTGGGCGACAAGCTCGTCATAGGCATTGATGCGCGCCTTGCTCTTGGCTTGGCGCGCCCGCGGGGACTGGCGGATCCATTCCAATTCGCGCTGCAGGGTGCGCTGGCGAGCGCTTTCTTCCTTCTCCTCCTGCTTCAGGCGGCTTTGCTTCTGTTCGAGCCAGGAGGAGTAGTTGCCCTCGTAGGGGATGCCATGGCCACGATCCAGTTCCAGGATCCAGCCCGCGACATTATCCAGGAAATAGCGGTCATGGGTGACCGCGACCACGGTCCCCGGATATTCCGCCAGGAACTGTTCCAGCCAGGCCACCGATTCCGCATCCAGATGGTTGGTCGGCTCATCGAGCAGCAACAGATCGGGCCGCTGGAGCAGCAACCGGCATAGCGCCACGCGCCGGCGTTCGCCACCCGACAGCTTGGTGACATCTGCGTCCCCCGGAGGGCAGCGCAGCGCGTCCATGGCGATCTCGACCGTTCGCTCGACTTCCCAGCCGTCGACCGCGTCGATCTTGTCCTGGAGTTCCGCCTGCTCGGCGATCAGGGCATCCATCTCGTCCGATTCGAGTTCCTCGCCGAAGCGCATGCTCACCGCCTCGAAGCGGTCGAGTAGGGCCTTGATGCCCCCAACCCCGTCCATGATGTTGGCCAGCACGTCCTTGTCCGCGTCGAGATCAGGCTCCTGGGACAGAAAGCCGACCTTCACGCCGTCCGCGGGCCAGGCCTCGCCGTTAAATTCGTGATCCAGGCCCGCCATGATTCGCAGCAGGGTCGATTTGCCCGAACCGTTCAGACCGAGCACGCCGATCTTGGCGCCCGGCATGAAGGACAACCAGATGTCTCTCAAGACCTGCTTGCCGCCAGGATAGGTCTTGTTCAGACCCTTCATGACATAGATGTACTGATAGGAGGCCATACACGCGGTTCCCGATATGATGGAAGCGCGCCTTTCTAGCCTATGGCGTCACCGCGCGGCAATCACCCCACGCCTGCCCTGGCCGGGAGGCCCGTCGCGCCTCACATCTCACGCAGGAAGAGACCCGCCGCGACGATCAGCAGAACGCTGCCGATCACGCGATCGACCAGGAGTCCGTGCCGCCGCAACCAATCGACCGCGCCGGTGCCTGCCAGAACCACGGCGGCGAGGACATACCAACCCATGTCGATCGCGCCGGCCGTCAGAGCCATCGCGCCCTTCTCCGCCCACCCGGCATCGGCATGGACGAACTGGCTGAACAAGGCAAGGAAGAAGGCTGCGATCTTCGGGTTGAGAAAGGCGATGATGAAGCCTTCGGCAAAACCCCGTGCGCCGCCCAAAGGGACCGCCTCCGTCACCTCGCCTGGCGGCCCGTAGCTCCTGCGCCAGAGCTGGATACCGAGCCAGACCAAAAATCCGGCCCCGGCCCAA
>Ga0114999_10002238_pt1 | contig 25879 bp, 27 predicted proteins | sample ArcticOcean_MG_C_3_FD_89820 | JGI IMG/M metagenome (GOLD analysis project Ga0114999, IMG submission 89820) | Marine microbial communities from western Arctic Ocean - ArcticOcean_MG_CB8_126 | ecosystem: Environmental > Aquatic > Marine > Oceanic | place: Arctic Ocean: Canada Basin | collected...
CCCCACTGCTGCCTCCCGTAGGAGTCTGGGCCGTGTCTCAGTCCCAGTGTGGCTGATCATCCTCTCAGACCAGCTACCGATCGGAGCCTTGGTGAGCCGTTACCTCACCAACTAGCTAATCGGACGCGGGCCCATCTAACGGCGCCGGAGCTTTCCCCCTCGGGGGATATTCGGTATTAGCCACAGTTTCCCGTAGTTATCCCGAACCGTTAGGCAGGTTCCCACGCGTTACTCACCCGTGCGCCACTCTCCACCAGACCGAAGTCTAGCTTCCCGTACGACTTGCATGTGTTAGGCCTGCCGCCAGCGTTCGTTCTGAGCCAGGATCAAACTCTCAAGTTGACTTTCCAGCACCCAAACTGGGTACCAGAGAGACGAGAACCTGCTCTGTTGCATGTTTGCGTATAGACCTCGCAATCTGGTCGAAACCAAATTGCGACGCTAGATGCGCTAGGCAGGTTCTGTGTGCCTACTTCAGCACGCCGCCGCCTGCGCATCCCTTCCGGATATCCACGATGTTAAACAGCATCTCTTCCGACCGGGTCAGCAACAGCCGCGTCCCGGAGGGAGGCGTCTTATAGCCCCCTCCCCCTTTGTCCGCAAGCAATGTTTCGATAGATTCGTGGAATCGGGACAGTTTCTCGCGAAACCCCTGGAATTGCGTGGTTTTTTCGATTCATTCAAAGTCAATTGACCGTCCGCGCCCCTCGTGAGACTTTGCCCTCAGACGCATTTGAGACGCACACGGCGGAAAATCCGACGCGACCGGACGGATATGGACGATGGAGTGGGAATGATTGCACCCAAGCGACGCGCGGGACGAGGCCTTCCCTGCCTCGCCGCCATGATCTTCCTGGCGGGCTGCAACAATGTAGCCCTCAACTCGACGCGGTCCGATCCGCAGATGGGCACGACACCGGCCGCGGAACAGGCGGCGTACGGCCGCTTCACCGATATTCCCATCCCGGAAGGCGCCACCATGGATACCGAGCGCAGCCTTATCCTGGGCACCGGGGACAATTGGCTCGGCCGGATCACGCTCAATGCCGAGGGCAATGTCGGGGAAATTTTCGACTTCTATCGCCGCGAGATGCCCCGTTTCGGATGGATCGAGATCACGGTCGTTCGCGCGGGGATGAGCGTTCTGACCTATGAGAACGGTAGCCGGGTGGCCACGGTGCAGATCGGCGAAAGCACCCTCGGCGGCTCGGAACTGGACCTGACCGTCTCGCCCCGCGGCATGGCAGCCCAGCAACTTCAATAATCGGGCTCATCTCCTTGCTCCAGACTTCTCCGAGACTAGACTGCCCGCATGTGACCAGGGAGGGAGAACAACTTGGATCCTAGGGAGCTGCGCAACGCCCTCGGCTGTTTCGCGACCGGCGTGACGATCGTGACCGCGATGGGCCCGGACGGCGAACCCGTGGGGCTGACGGCAAATTCGTTCAGTTCGGTTTCCCTCACCCCGCCGTTGGTGCAGTTCAGCCTCGACCGCAGCGCGCAGAGCCTGGACGCCTTTCGCAGCGCCGGTTGCTTCGCGGTCAATGTGCTGCGAGAAGATCAGACCGAGCTCTCCAATCGGTTCGCCACCCGCAACGCCAACAAATTCGATGCCGTGCCCTACACGACCTGGGAGAGCGGCGCGCCGATTCTCGAGGGCGCCTTGGCGCATTTCGATTGCGGGACATATGCCACCTATGACGGCGGCGACCATCTGATCTTCGTCGGCGAAGTCCGGCGGATGGCCGCCGATTATGACGGCCATCCCCTGCTCTATTTCCGCGGCGGTTATCACGGCCTGACCCACTCGGCTTAGAATCCCGCTCTGACCCCAACCTCCAAAACGCCAGGTCCGGTGCCGTCAGGCGTCGTCATGTTCCACGGTCCAGGGATAGATGCGGGTAAAATCCTCCCCCGGCAGATCGGCCTCGACCGCCGCCAGGGTTCCGCCCACGGCCCGGCCGACCACACCGCGAGTCCCAGCATCGGCGACCGCCTCGAGATAGAGCCCGACATCCTTGTCGATGAGGGTGGTGGTGAATCCGGCGTCATGCGTGCCGGTCAGGACCCGCTTGGGAAACTTGTCGCTGGTCGCGGTGTTGCGCCCGGTGGAGACATTGAGAACGTCGAGCATGGTTTTCATGTCGAGCCCCTGGGTCTCGCCGAAGCGAATGGCCTCGGAGGTCGCGGCCATCGCGACGCCCGAGAGAAAGTTATTGGCCAGTTTCATGGCCTGACCCTGGCCCTGGCGGGTGCCGACATGGAACAGATTGGCGGCCATCGCCGACAGCAACGGGCGGGCGCCCTCGAAAGCCTCGACCGGCCCCGAAGCCATGACGGCGATGGTGCCCGCGCGCGCGCCGGCGACCCCGCCGCTGACCGGCGCGTCGAGATGGACGATGCCGGCGCGCGCCAGGATACCGGCAACTTTCGCGGCGGCGCCCACGCCGATGGTCGAAGTATCGATCACGATGCCCGTGCTCCGCGGATCGGCGGCGGCGATTTCCCCCGCAACGACCGTGACGGACGCACCGGCGGGCAGGCTCAGCAACACCGTGCCGGCGCGGCGCGCGATCTCGCCCAGGCTCTGAGCGATCGCCGCCCCCTCCGGGGCGCGTTCCGCCGTTCCGGCCTTGTCATAGACGAGGAGCGGGGTGCCCGCGGCCGCCAGATTGGCAGCCATCGGGCCTCCCATGTTGCCCAGGCCGACGAAGCCGACCAGGCGGGCGTCGTCACCGGTCATCAATCGTCCCCGCCCTGCTCCTTGCGTGCTTCCAGGACCTTGCGCGCGATCCGGAAGGCGTCGACGCCGGCCGGAACGCCGCAATAGACCGTGATCTGGTGCAGCACGTCGCGCAGCTCCTCCAAGGTGCAGCCGTTCGTCAGGGCGCCCTTGAAATGGGTCTCGAACTCGTGCGGCCGGTTGAGCGCGGCCAACATGCACAAGTTGAGCATGCTGCGCTGCTTGCGTTCGAGGACGCCGCCACTCCAGACATGGCCCCAGCAATATTCGGTCACGAGCTCCTGAAAACTCCGATTGAAATCATCGGCCGAATCCATGGCCTTGCTGACATAGTCCTCGCCGAGAACTTCCTTGCGGACCTTGAGGCCGGCCTCGAACAACTCAGATGTCATCGTTTTCTCCCTTGTAGTTTTGGGTTGTCGGCCGGCCTGGCCGGCAATCGGCGAGCCGAGCGGACCATGGTTCATATGATGACAGATCGTCCTCTTCGGGGCCGCGTTCTCGGTCCGGCCTTCAGTACAAAGTAAAGCCCTGGGCGTCGTCCATGGTGATGATGCTGCCCGTGATGATGCGCGACTGATCGGATGCGAGAAGCACGATCATGCCGTCGAAATCCGCCTCCTCGATCAACCGCTTGCGCGGAAAGGTCGAAACGAATTTCTGGCCGTCGTCGGTCTCGAAGAACGCGCCGTTCATCTCGGTCGAGACATAGCCCGGACAGATCGCGTTGACGTTGATGCCGAAACGCGCCCATTCCAAAGCCATGGCCTTGGTCATATGGATCACGGCCGCCTTGGACATGCCATAGACCGAAAGCTGCCGGGTCGCGATCAATCCGCCCATCGAGGCCGTGTTGATGATCCGCCCGCCCTGCCCGCGCGCGATCATGCGCCGTCCGGTCTCTTGGGCCATCAGCCAGGCGCCCTTGGCGTTCGTCGCCATCAGGGCGTCGTAATCCTCCTCCGTGATATCGACGATCCGCTTGGGAATGCCGATGCCCGCGTTGTTGACCAGCACATCGATCGGCCCCAGGGCCTCTTCCGCCGCATCCAGACAGGCGCGGACGCTGGCACTGTCGGTGACGTCGAGCGAGAAAGCCGCCGCCTCTCCGCCATCCGAACGAATTTGCGCCGCCAGGTCCTCCAGGCGGTCGGCCCGCCGCGCCGCGATGCCGACCCGCGCACCGGCCGCCGCCAAAGCCGTCGCGAATTGCCTGCCGAGGCCCGCCGAAGCCCCGGTTATCAGAGCGGTCTTTCCTTCAAGCACGGCCGACTCGCTCACGGCATCCCCCTGTCCTGCTTTGGTCCTGCCCCGCGAGTTATAACAGATCGCATCGGTATCACGCCCCACGCACTTGTTGACGCGACGCGGAAGCCGGGGAACGGTAGCGGCCGCATAAGCTTCTGGGGAGGGAAGGATGACACGCAAATACGTCTGGCCGGACGGGCATTGGGCCTGGCCGATCAAAGTGACCCATAAACACGGTCTGCGCTGCGACGAGATGTTCTTCGTCGGTGGCCAGGTCAATTTGACCCCCGAGGGAGGGGTTCTCAACAAGGGCGACCTCGCCGCGCAGACCAACGCCGCCGTCGATCATATCGAAACCGTCCTCGGCGAGCTCGGCGCCGATCTCGAGGATGTCGTCAAACTCGTCATGTTCTATGTCAACGACGGCAGCGTGAACGAGCGCGATGCCCTCGCCACCTTGCGCGCGCGCTTCAAGGGCGCGGTGCCGCCGGCGGTCATGCCGGTGCCCCTGCCCGTCCTCGCCTATCCCGAAATGGTGGTCGAGATCGAGGCCATCGCCATGCGCGCGCCGGACGGGTCGCGCATGGCCCGCAGCGGGTCCAATCCCGCGAATCATTGGGATTGGCCGTTCAGCCATGGCCTGCGCTGCGGCGAGATGATCTTCATCGGCGCCCAGCAGCCGCTCGATTCCGCGGGTAAGATGATCGCGCCCGGCGATCCCGTCGAGCAGGCCCGCGCCAATATCGAAAACCTGCGCGCCGTGCTGGCCGGCTTCGGCGCGGATCTCGGCGATGTCGCCCGAATCAATACCTTCTATGTCGGCGCGGGAACCACCGCCGATTGGTCGCGGGCCGCGCAGATCCGGGGCAATGCCTTCGAATGGCCAGGACCTGTCGGAACCGGCGTGCCGGTGCCGGCGCTGTTCCCCGACGGCATGACGCAACGCCAGGAGGCCTTCGCCATGCTGGGAGTGAAGGGGGAGAAGCTGGAACGCGAATGCGTCCGCCCCGACGGCCACTGGGATTGGCCGATTCCGGTCAATTTCCAGCAGGGCGTGAAGGTCGGAAAGATGGTCTTCATCGGCGGGCAGGTTTGCCAGGACCACAATGGTGTCGGCCTCCACCAATGGCAGATGGTCAGGCAGACTGTCGTGGTCATGGAGAACATCCGCCGGGTGCTCGCCTGTTACGGCCTGAGCATGGGCGACATGGTCAAGGTCAACACCTTCTACGGCGGCGGCGGCGGGTATGACGAACTCCACGAAAACCTGAGCGTCCGCTCCGCGAGCTTCTCGGAGCCAGGACCGACGACCACCGGCATTCCTCTGGCCGCGTTGGGGATCGATGGCCTGACGATCGAGGTCGAAGGCTGGGCGATGACGAGCTGATCCCCGACGGGTCAGCGCAATTCAGTGAACGCGCGACGGGGGGTGTCAGCCGGCGCCTCCCCGCTCCCCTTGCTTTCAAGCTCGAGGACCATATTCCATTCGGCGGTCGCCACGGATTTCTGCACCAGGCGGCAGAAAGAATGGAGCGTGTCCATTCCCAAATTGACCGTGATCGCTTCTCCACCATCGGTTTCGAAGACGACCTGCGGCCGCCTCGGCTCCATCATCCGCAGCTTGGATCCGGTGACCAGCAAGGGTGCCGGCCCCAGTTCGGGTTGCGGAGCGGCCGCTTCGTACTTCTTCTTGAAATCGCTCTGCTGAATGGCGGCCTGATGCTGAAAGGCTATGACCGCGCGCCTTGCCTTTGGCTCTGACTGGGCCACGACTTCGGGCACCTGCCCGAGCAGCTTGACCAGCGCCCCCACATCAAGCGGATATAGCGCCTGGTCAGCCAGAGACGCACTTCCTCTTCGCCCACCCGCATGCGCAGTAGCAGTCGGTCCTGCAACGCATCGAACTTGAGATTGATCGGCTGAAGCGATCCGGCCATGCTTGTGCCTTCCCGGCCTGTTATGGCCGGCATATTAGCCTTTGGCCGCCATCCGGCAACGCCCGCCGGGATTCGCTGGTCCTGGAGGCGGGGCCGACTCGTCGCAGCGGCCCGGCACCTTTGCCGCGGAGTCGGCCATCGCTCGTCCCATCAATCAACCATATGGCCGATCCTCGTTCTGGTCGGCGTGGCCGCCATTCTCTGGTTGATGGGAGCGGGTCCGAGGTGCAGGAAAAGCGCGACCGACACGGCCAAGGCGCCGGCGATCGCTCCGGCAGGAAGTCAGGCGAACGCCCCCGATCGATTATGGGAGTCGAGCCGAAGGCCTATTCGTTTTCGACGATCGAAAAGAAGCTGCCGCCAATGCCGATTTCGGTGAAGAAGATCAGATAGCCGACCTGTTCGCCGCAGCGGCTTACAGTCCACTGCTCCCGCCACTTCTTCTGATTGACCTCTGCCGTCTTGGCCAACATCGCCGGTTGCTTGACGATCTCGGCCGAAACGAAATCGCGTTCGGCGCAACCCGAAACCTTGTTTTCCGTCAACAGAATGCGGTTCTGAGCGCGCGACTGCGCGAGAGCGGAAGCAAGCGAGGAACCTTTCTGAAAATCGAAATCGTCACCCGCGGCTGCGGCGGCGCTCAGGGACGATACCGCCAACATGACGATCATCAACCCGCCAGCCAGGAGCCTCGAATCTTTTCCGAAGAGCATCGTTCGCTCTCCTCATTTTGCTCTTACTTAGGTCACAATGTGTAAATCGCATGGTTCCGGAACGCAAGGACCGATCCGCCTGGACGAATCCAACTTACGAAAAAGCGGCGCCGGATTGCTCCGACGCCGCTCCGATTTATCCTTTTCAGGTTTAAATCAAACTATTAGAGCGTGATTTCCACGCGCCGGTTTTCTTCCTCGCGGACACCGTCCGGAGTCGGGACCAGCAGATCGTTCTCGCCTCGACCGGAGGCCACGATCGCATCTGCACGAACGCCACGCAGTTCCAGATATTCCCTCGCCGCGTTCGCACGGCGAACGGAGAGGCCCTGGTTATACGATGCGGCACCACTGGTGTCGGTGAAGCCGATCAGGTTGACCTTGGTGGCATTCAGCGCACGCATGGCCAAAACGACCTCATCGAGCACCGAAGCTGCATCCAAACGGATACCGGCCTTATCCCAATCGAAGAAGATCAGGTAATCGCGAGCCGGCGGCTCCATCATCGGCTGCAAAGCCGCTTCGACTTCCGCAAGGGCGGCCCAGAAACGGTCACGGCATCCCGCGATCGCATCATGGATTTCGCACCACTCACGGACCATGCAGTCAAGCGCGACCTGCGCCCGGGCCATCGCGGCCGGGGCCGCCGTCTTGCCACCGCCCTCAAGCCCGGCCATCAGGCGGGCATTGGCGCGAGACATCTCCGCGGCCTCAGACGCAGGAATACCCTGCGCCGTCGGATCCTCCGGGGCGACCTCTTCACCATTACCAGCACGACGCGCCTTTTCGCCATAGTACAGGGCGTCGCTCAGATCGTTGCCAGCATACTCCGCATCCGCAAGCCACAGATATTCGCTATGCAGCGCTTGCGTAAACGCGCTGCCCGATGTCTGCATGGAGCGGATCGGGTTCAGCTGATCCTGGATAAAGGTTGTCGTACAGGCACCGAGCGCCAAAACCAGCACTGCGGCCAGGAAGCCCTTCACTTGTGGCATACGGACGCTCCCGTCACTTTAAGAATTTTATAAATCCCCAATGGCTTAATGCGTATGCCAAATTCGCACCATCACCAAAACGGGATATGCACCACTTGGGCAATCCGCTCAGAGTGCAGTGTATGCAAAATCCGCAGCAATACGCAATATACTCGCTTGCTTTCGACACGCGTATATCGCCGTGATTGCCTTGCCACCGGCCGAGGGTCCGGCGGGCATAACCCAAGCCATTGGGTCGAACGGCGCAAACGGTCCGGCCGGCACCCACCGGCCAGCGACATGACGGGGTGAAAGAAGGCTATCCATGGCGCTATCCGAACCGCCCTTCACGATCGGCATCGAAGAGGAATACATGATCGTGGATGCCAGGACCGGCGCCCTGGTTGAAGACCCTCCGCCGGGCCTGATGGCTGAATGCAAAGCCAAGCTGGGCGATCAAGTCAGCACGGAATTCATGCGTTCGCAAATCGAGGTCGGCACCCGGGTCCGCGCCGATATCGGCGAAGCCCGCGACGAATTGCGCCGGCTGCGCGGCTGTATCGCGGAGATAACGGCGGACCATGGCCTCGCCCCGATCGCCGTTTCGACACACCCCTTTGCCGATTACGGCGCTCAACAGCACACGGACGAAGAGCGCTACGCCATCCTCGCCCGCGACCTTCAGGAGGTCGCGGGCGCCTGTTGATCAGCGGCATGCACGTCCATGTCGGCATCGACGACGACGATCTGCGGATCGATCTGATGGGCCAGGTTTCTTATTTCCTGCCCCATCTGCTGGCTCTAAGCACCTCGTCGCCGTTCTGGCGCGGCCGGGAGACCGGGCTGAAATCCTATCGGATCGCGGTCTGGGATGAATTGCCGCGCACCGGTCTGCCCGAACATTTCGATTCCTACGGCGAGTATCAACGCTTGCTGGCCGGGTTGGTCGATGCCGGTCTTATCGAGGACGGCACCAAGATCTGGTGGGACGTGCGGCCGAGCGAACGCTTTCCCACTCTCGAGATGCGCATCACCGACCTCACGACGCGGCTCGAGGAAACGCTGTGCATCGCCGCCATCTACACCTGCATTCTGCGCATGCTGTGTCGCCTGCGGCGCAACAATCAGCGATGGCGCCGCTACCCGGCAATGCTGGTCCAGGAGAACCGCTGGCGCGCCCAACGCTATGGCTTCGACGAAGGACTGTTGATTTCGGGCGCAGCCAGATTGTCCCCTACGCCGAACTGCTCGACTATATTGAGGAAAATGCCGATGTCCTAGGCTGCATGGACAAGGTTCAGCATGCCCGCACGATCCTGGCACGCGGCACCAGCGCGCACCGTCAGATCGATCTATACCGCCGCTCAATCGAAGCCGGCGCCAATGCCGAGGGCGCCCTCTAGGACGTGGGCCAGGCCCTCATCGCCGATACCGTCGCCGATCTGTGAGGGTCGCGCCGACAATGGCCGAACGAATGACAGGCCGACGGTCGACGCCCGGGATGACAGCAGCGCGTTGCTACCGACGAAATGCTTTGTCTCAAGGACCGCGCAAAGACGAAGGGCGCTGGATCGTTGATCCAGCGCCCTTTTCTATTGGTAGCGGGAGAGGGACTCGAACCCCCGACACGCGGATTATGATTCCGCTGCTCTAACCAGCTGAGCTACCCCGCCGAAAAAGCCTCCGGCATATACGGCCCGCTCCGGAAGCTGTCAATAAGTTGAGGCTTAGAGGATCGGGCGCAAGAGCATTCCATCACGGGATTTCAGGGTCCCTCTCCACCCGCTCCCGGCCAACCCGCGCTTCAGGCCGCTTCCGTCGCGATATCGCGGCGGATCCAGCCACCGCCCAGAACCCGGCTTCCGTCATAAAAGACGCAAGCCTGCCCCGGTGCGATGCCGAATTCCGGTTCGACCAGATCGACGGCCCAACCTGTGTCCGTCCGGATCAACCGGGCCGGCGCGGGCGGGCGCATAGAGCGAACCTTGACCGCGCAATCGAGGCCATCCGCCGGGACCGGGTCGCCCAGCCAATTGACCGCATCCAAGGCGATGCGGCGTCGGGCCAGGGCCTCGCGTGGGCCGACGACGACGCGCGCGGTTTCCGGGTCCAGGCGCAGAACATAGTGAATCTCGCCGCCGCCAAGGCCGAGGCCCCGGCGCTGGCCGACCGTGAAGCGCGCAATGCCGTCATGGCGGCCGAGCACGGCGCCGTTCCTATCTACGATGTCGCCGGGCCGATGGGCGTCCGGACGCAGGCGCTCGACCAGGGCGGTATAGTCGCCATTGGGGACGAAGCAGATATCCTGGCTGTCCGGCTTGTCGGACACGGTTAGACCGTGGCGCCGGGCGATCGCCCGGGTTTCGTCCTTGTCGAGACCGCCGAGCGGAAAGCGCAGCAGGTCGAGCTGATCTCGGGTCGTCGCGAACAGAAAATAGCTCTGATCCCGGCCGCTATCGGCGCCGGTGTGCAATTCCGGCCCCGCCTCGCCCTCGACGCGCCGCACATAATGGCCGGTCGCCAGGGCATCCGCGCCCAATTCCCGCGCCGTCGCCAGCAGATCGCGGAACTTCACCGTCTGATTGCACAGCACGCAGGGGATCGGCGTCTCGCCCCGCACATAGCTCTCGGCGAAACGGTCGATGACGTCCTCGCGAAAGCGCGATTCGTAGTCCAGGACGTAATGGGGAATGCCGATCTTGTCCGCCACCCGGCGGGCATCGTGGATGTCCTGGCCCGCGCAGCAGGTCTTGGACCGCGCCACCGCCGCGCCATGGTCGTAGAGCTGCAAGGTGATGCCCAGGACATCGTAGCCCTGCTCGGCCAGCAAGGCGGCCGTCGCCGAACTATCGACACCGCCGGACATGGCGACGACCACACGGGTTTCGGCCGGCGGCTTTCCTGCAACGAGGGGGGCATTTTCTGTCATCACGTCTGGGAATATAGGTTCGGCCACCGGTTCCGGGAACCGGCACGATTCAGACCGCGTCCAGCCCCATCTGCCAAAAGGCCGCTTCGAGGCGGCAGGCCTCGCGAAATGTCGTCACGAGGGAGTCCCAACGCGCCGTTTCCTCGATCGCGCGAGCCTGGAGGCCGGTGCGGCGCAGCAGAACCCGGTCGATCTGCTCCGCCTCCGCACGCGCGACCTCGGCGTATTCCTCGCCCGCATACATTTCGATCCAGGCCCTATAGGGATTCCCGGCGAGAGTGGCGCCTTGCTCTCGGGCGACGCGCCTGCCGATCTCGGCATAACCCAGGACGCAGGGCGCGAGAGCGACATGAAGGTCCAGCAGATCCCCCGCCAGCCCGCGCTCCAGAACGTATCGGGTATAGGCCATCGTCTCCGCCGCTTCGGGCAGACCCGCCATGGCCGCTTCGTCCAAGCCCCAGCCCGAGCAGAACGCGACATGAAAGTCGATCTCGACCTCCAGAATCGCCTTCACGCCTCCTGCCGCCTGGCGGATATCCTCCAGGCTGTCGCTCTTATAGGCGGCCAGCGCATAGGCCCGCGCGAAATGGATCAGGAAGAGATAATCCTGGCCGAGATAGTGCCGGAAGCTGGCTTCCGGCAGGTCCCCCGCCGCCAGAGAGGCGACGAACGGATGCTCGGTATAGGCCGCCCACTCGCCAGCCGCCGCCGCACGCAGGCGCAGGAACAGGCCGCCGGGCGGCGCGATTTCATCGAGCGCGGTCATGAAGGGACCTCCGCATGTCCAGAATCCGAACGGTCCGGTTCAATCGAACACCATGTTGCGGATCTCGCGCGGCAGATGGGCGACAAGGCCATCCATCGCCTCCGTCACCTCGATCTGGCAGCCGAGGCGCGACGTGTGCGTCAGGCCCATGGCCAGATCGAGCATGTCCTGCTCGTCCTCGTCGGGCGGCGCCAAGCGCGCGAACCAGTCATCAGCGACGATCAGATGGCAGGTCGAACAGGCCGCGACGCCCTCGCAGGCGCCTTCGATATCCAGACCGCGCTCCCGCCCCACAGCCATCAGGTTCTCGCCGACCTTGGCTTCGACCTCATGGCGCGCGCCTTCAGCATCGATGAAGACGATTGTCGGCATACGCTCCCCTTCCAGCCGCGAAAGTCGCGACCGCTCAACTCAATGTCAGATGCGGAGAAATCAGATGTGGAAGGACTCGCCGCAACCGCAACGACCCTTTTCCAGCGGGTTGCTGAACACGAACCCGGAATTGAACGTGTCCTCGCGATAATCGACTTCGGTGCCGAGCACGAACATGACCGCCATCGGATCGATATAGACCCGCACGCCGTCCGTCTCGACAATGTCGTCGCCGGCCGGCGCTTCATCCGCATAATCGATGCGATAGGACAGGCCCGAGCAGCCGCGCGTGTCGACGCTCAGTCGCAATCCCGCCGGCGGCGGATCTCGCCGGGCCAACAGGCCCTTGGCATGAGTTATCGCCGCATCGGTCAGGGTGATCGGGGTCGGTCTTTGCGAGGCCATAAGCTGTTTGTTCCCAAGAATTCCGTGTTTCAGGCCGAATTCCGCTTCACAATCTAGATGTTGTCAGATGAGGCCGAGTTCAAGTTTGGCCGCTTCGCTGATCCGGTCCTGCGTCCAGGGCGGATCCCACACCAGTTCGACATGAACGTCCATGATACCGGGCACCATATGGATTCGATCCATGACCTCGCCGGGCAGGGTGCCCGCGACCGGACACATGGGCGAGGTCAGGGTCATCTCGACCCAGACACGGCCCTCGGTATCGACGCCGACGCTGTAAATCAGGCCCAGATCGTAGACGTTGACCGGAATCTCCGGGTCGTAACAGGTGCGGATGGCCTCGACGATACCGGCATGGAGCCCATCCATCCCCTCGGCCATGCCCTTGCGCGCCTCGGCGAAGACATCGGTATCGACCTCCGGGTCGGGCTGAAGATCGTTGAGATTGCCCGAGGTCTGGCCCAACACGGACGGGCCGCGCGCGGTGGCCGGCTCCGGATCGGTGGAGGGCGTATCGAAATCGAATCGGTCGTTCTCGGCCATAACGTCGGATCGCCTCTATTCGGTGCTTATCGGGTCGTCTTGGCCTTCGAGGGCCGCGTTCATCGTATGCCAGCACAGGGTCGCGCATTTGACCCGCATGGGATAGTCGCGCACCCCGGCGAAGGCGCCCAGACGATCGAGCTCCAAAACGTCGCTGCCCGAATCCTCCTCGCCCATCACCAGGCGGTGGAACTGTTCGAACATTGCCTTCACTTCGGCCACCGGCTTACCCTTGATCGTATCGGTCATGACCGAGGCTGAAGCGGTGGAAATGGCGCAGCCCCTGCCCTCGAAACAAACGTCGCGCACGGTGTCGCCCTCGACGATCAGATGAACCTCTATCTGGTCTCCGCAGAGCGGATTGTCACCCTCGGCATGCCGGTTCGCCCCCTCCAGCGCGCCGAAATTCCGCGGCCGCTTGCTGTGGTCGATGATGATCTCCTGATAGAGGTCCTGCAAATCGAACATTAGGCGAAGATCTCCAAAGTCTTGCGCAACCCGTCATACAAGGCATCGACATCCTCGCGCGTATTGTAGATACCAAAGGAAGCCCGCACCGTCGCCGGCAGATCGAAGCGATCCATGGTCGGTTGGGCGCAGTGATGACCGACCCGAACGGCGATGCCTTCGCGGTCGAGGATCGTGCCGACGTCATGGGGGTGGATATCGCCCAGGGTGAAGGAGACGATGGCCGCCTTCTCGCGCGCCGTGCCGATCACCCGCAGGCTGTTGATCTCGCCCAGGCGCGCCATGGCATAGTCGAGCAGGTCGTGCTCATGGGCCTGGATCGCCTCATGGCCGAGACCGGTGATGTAGTCCAGCGCCGCGCCCAGGGCGATGGTGCCGGCGATGTTCGGAGTGCCGGCCTCGAATTTATGCGGCACCTCGTGGAACCGGCTTTTCTCGAAGGTGACGCGGGTGATCATCTCGCCCCCGCCCTGCCAGGGCGGCATGGCGTCCAGCAACTCGCCCCGGCCGTAGAGCGCGCCGGCGCCGGACGGCCCGTAGGTCTTGTGGCCGGAGAAGACATAGAAATCGCAGCCGATCTCCCGCACGTCGATCGGCAGATGCGGCGCGGCCTGGGCGCCATCGACCAGCACGACTGCGCCCAGTTCCTTGGCCAGGCGCGTGATTTCTCGAATCGGCGTGATGGTGCCGATGGAATTCGCGCAATGGGTCATGGCGACCAGCTTGACCCGCTCGTCCAGCAGGCCGCGATAGGCCGCCATGTCGATCTGGCCCTCGTCGTCGACCGGCGCGACCCTGATCTCGAAGCCGAGCCGGTCGCGCAGAAGCTGCCAGGGCACGATGTTGGAATGGTGCTCGATGGTCGACAGCACGATCGCGTCGCCGGCCTTCAGATTGTCCAGGCCCCAGCTATAGGCGACCAGGTTCACCCCTTCCGTTGCGCCGCGCAGGAAGACGATCTCGCGCGCCTCCCTCGCGTTCAGGAAGGCCCGCGTGGTCTCGCGCGCCGCCTCGAAGGCATCCGTCGCCCGCTGGCTGAGATAATAGACGCCGCGATGAATATTGGCGTATTCGCGCTCATAAACCATCCGCTCGGCATCGATCACCTGGCGCGGCTTCTGCGCGCTGGCCGCCGAATCGAGGAAGACCAAGCGCTTGCCGTAGATCTGTTCGCCCAGGATCGGGAAATCGGCCTGGATGCGCTCCAGGTCGAGCCTCGGCGCGGGTCTATGTTCGGTCGCCACGTTCATGCCCGGCCTCCCGTCATGCCGCCGCACGATCCGCCAGCCGACCAGGCGGAAGCCGCGGCCGTGAAATCCGCCCTCACGGTATCCGGGCCGATGCCCTCGACCATCTGCGTGATGAAGGCTTCGACCAGCATGGCTCTCGCACGGGCTTCCGGAAGACCCCGCGAGCGCAGGAAGAACAGCGACGCAGGATCGAGGTCTCCGGTCGTGGCGCCGTGGCTGCATTGCACGTCGTCGGCCAGGATTTCCAGTTCTGGCTTGGCGTCCACCGCCGCTCGGTCGGACAGCAGCAGGGTCTTGCTCAACATATGGGCATCGGTCTTCTGGGCCTGCTTCTCGACCCTGATCAGCCCCTGGAAGACGCCATGTGCCTTGTCGTCGAGCACACCGCGATAGGTCTCGTGACTGGTGCAGCGCGGCACGGCGTGCACGACGCGGGTTGTGCAGTCGAGATGCTGCGTCCCCCGACCGAGATAAATGCCGTCGAGCGTGCAGGAAGCGCCCTCACCCGCGAAGCGGACGGAAATCTCGTCCCGACCGATCGCGCCGCCCAGGAACAGACCAAAGGACTCGTAGGCGCCCCCGGCATCGAGTTCGACCCGCACCGCCGTCCGGTTCAATCCTGCGGCGCCTTCCTGCTGACGCCGGAAATGGCGCAACCGCGCGTCGCGCCCGACCCGAATAAGGCAGGTGGCATTGCTCCAATAGGTCGTGCCGTCCGGCCCGAAGAAACTTTCCACCACCGTCGCCGCAGCACCCGGTTCGATCCGGATCATGTGGCGGGTATGGCTGGCCTCGTCCCCGGCACCGGGCCGGGCGAGATGGACGATATGCAAGGGATCGCCCTCGGCCGCGGCCTTGGCCACGGTCACGACCGCGCCGTCGCGCGCCAGGGCCCCGTTGAGGGACCAGAGCGCGTCCGCATCCCGATCTGCGAGCGCCTCCGCCAGCCCGGCGGGGGCGGCGCTCAGGGATTCGACGCGCATCCCGGCGGGCAACCCGTCGAAGCGGCACAGATGCGTGCGCAACAGGCCATTCACGAAAACCAGCCGTGGGCCGCCGGCCAAGGCCGGCGAGAGGGCGTCGATCGCGTCCTCACCAATGCCGTTGACGACCGGAGACGAAGGTTCGAAGGCCGCATCCAGCAGCGCGCCGAAGCGGGTGTATTTCCAATCCTCCAGGCGCGAGGTCGGAACTCCGGCCTTCGCGAAACGCGCCAGGGCACCCTCGCGCAGGGCCGAGAGCTTTGGGTCCTTGGCACCGGGCAGGCTCGCGCGCAGACGCGCGAACTGATCGGCATAAGCCTGGGTTATGTCGGTTGCCTGCGCCATGGTCAGGCGGCCTCGTCGGTCACGCCGAACATCGCGTAGCCTTTTTCTTCGAGTTCCATGGCCAGTTCCTTGCCACCCTCGGCAATGATCTTGCCGCCCGCGAGGATATGGACCTTGTCGGGCACGATATAGCTGAGCAGGCGCTGGTAATGAGTGATGACCAGCATCGCCCGCTTGGGCGAGCGCAGGCTGTTCACCCCCTCGGCAACGATGCGCAGCGCATCGATATCCAGGCCCGAATCGGTCTCGTCGAGAACCGCCAGACGCGGCTCCAACAAAGACATCTGCAGAATCTCGTTGCGCTTCTTCTCACCGCCCGAGAAGCCGACATTGACCGGACGCTTGAGCAGCGCCTCGTCCATCTTCAGCTCGCTCACCCGCTCGCGCATCAGCTTGAGGAAGTCGACGGCATCCAATTCGCTCTCGCCGCGGCCCTTGCGCACTTCGTTCAAGGCGGATTTCAGGAAGTTGAGGCCGCTGACGCCCGGAATCTCGACCGGATACTGGAAAGCCAGGAAGACGCCGGCATGGGCCCGCTCCTCCGGCGTCATCGCGTTCAGATCCTTGCCGTCGAAGACTATCTCGCCTTTGGTGACCTCATAGCCGTCGCGCCCGGCCAGGACATAGGCCAGGGTGCTCTTGCCCGAGCCGTTCGGCCCCATGACCGCATGGACCTGCCCCCCGTTAAGGAAAAGGTCGATGCCGTGGAGAATTTCCTTGCCGCCCACGGTGACGTGGAGATTCTTGATTTCAAGCATACCGTTCGATCCGTTTCGTTGTTCCTGCGGCCGGCTCAGCCGACGCTGCCTTCGAGGCTGATCGCCACCAGCTTTTGCGCCTCGACCGCGAATTCCATGGGCAGCTCCTGCAAAACCTGCTTGCAGAAACCATTGACGATCATCGAGACCGCGTCTTCGGCATCCAATCCGCGCTGGCGCAGATAGAAGAGCTGGTCCTCGCTGATCTTCGAGGTCGTGGCCTCGTGCTCGACCTGGGCCGAGCGATTCTTGACCTCGATATAGGGCGTGGTATGGGCTTCGCAAGCATCGCCCATCAGAAGGGAATCGCACTGGGTGTAGTTGCGCGCGCCCTCGGCCCTCGGCCCGATCCGGACGAGGCCGCGATAGGTGTTCTGGCTCTTCCCCGCACTGATGCCCTTGGAGATGATGGTCGAGCGCGTGTTGCGGCCGATATGCACCATCTTGGTGCCCGTATCGGCCTGCTGGTGGTTGTTGGTGATCGCCACCGAATAGAATTCGCCGACCGAATTGTCGCCCTGCAGGATGCAACTCGGGTATTTCCAGGTGATCGCCGAGCCGGTCTCGACCTGGGTCCAGGAAATCTTCGAATTGACGCCTTTGCAGGCCCCGCGCTTGGTTACGAAATTGTAAATACCACCCTTGCCCTCGGCATCCCCCGGATACCAGTTCTGGACGGTCGAGTATTTGACCTCGGCATCGTCCAGGGCGACCAGTTCGACGACCGCCGCATGGAGCTGGTTCTCATCGCGCTGGGGCGCGGTGCAGCCTTCCAGATAGCTGACATGGGCGCCCTTGTCGGCGATCACCAAAGTCCGCTCGAACTGACCGGTGTTCGACGCATTGATCCGGAAATAGGTGCTGAGTTCCATCGGACAGCGCACGCCCGGCGGGATATAGGCGAAGGACCCGTCGCTGAACACGGCCGAATTCAAGGCGGCGTAAAAATTATCGGTATAGGGCACGACGCTGCCGAGATATTTGCGGACAAGCTCCGGATGCTCTTTCACTGCGTCGGAGAAGGAGCCGAAAATGATGCCCATCTCCTGCAGCTTCTTCTTGAAGGTCGTGGCCACGGAGACGCTGTCGAAGACGGCGTCGATGGCGATATTCTTGACCCCGGCCAGAACCTCTTGCTCCTTCAGCGGAATGCCCAGCTTGGCATAGGTCGCCAGAAGCTCCGGGTCGACCTCGTCCAGGCTGTTGAGTTCCTTCATCTTCGGCGCCGAGAAATAATAGGAGTCCTGGAAATCGATCGGCGGGAAGCTGACGCGGGCCCAGGTCGGCTCGGCGGCCGGCAGGAGGCGGTCCCGCCAATGGCGGAATGCCTTCAGGCGCCATTCGAGCAGCCATTCCGGCTCCTCCTTCTTGGCCGAGATGAAGCGCACGATGTCCTCGTTGAGGCCCTTCGGGGCGCGCTCCTCGTCGATCTCGGTGACGAAGCCGTGCTTGTACTCGCTCAGCTCGCGCACCTTCTCGATCGTTTCGACCGTTGCTGCCATTGCCTGTTCCTTCTTCCTTCCGCTCCGGTCCGCCTCAGGCGGCCGAAGCCATGTTTTGACGTCGTTCGTATAGACGGCCCCAGGCGGCGACGAAACGCTGCACCTGGGCCGAATCACTGTCGCGGCCGAGGCTGATCCGGATCGCCGTACGGGCCTCCACCGCATGAACGCCCATCGCGCCGAGCACATGGGACGCTTGAATCTTGCCGGAGGAACAAGCCGCGCCGGCGCTGACGCAGATGCCTTCCAGATCGAAAGTCATGACCTGGGTCTCGGCGCCAATACCTGCCATGGCCAGGCAGCTCGTGTTGGGCAGGCGTTCGGCCCCGGCCCCGAAAATCCGAACCGCCGGATCGATTGCCCTAATCGCCGCTTCCATCTCGTCGCGCAGCGCCGCGAGGCCCGCCTCGGCGGGCAAGTCCCGTCCGGCGACCTCGGCGGCCGCGCCGAATCCGGCAATGCCAATCACATTTTCCGTGCCGCCGCGCCGCCGCCTCTCCTGCCCGCCACCGCGCGCGGTGGCGACGAACTCGAGATGATCGCCGGCAAGAACCAGGGCGCCCGCGCCCGTCGGGCCGCCCAGCTTGTGAGAGGACAGGCTGATCATGTCCGCCCCGAGGGTATCGATCGATAGCGCGATCTTGCCCGTCGACTGCACGGCATCGCAGTGCAGCAGCGCGCCGTGGCGACGGCACAGACCCGCGATCTCCGCGATCGGCTGAATCGCGCCGGTCTCGTTGTTGCCATGCATGACGGAAACCAAGGCCGGCCCCTCGCCCGCCGCAAGTATTCCCTCCAACGCATCGAGCCGCGTCACGCCGTTCCCGTCGACCGGAACCCGGTCCGCGCCATCGACCGCACCGAGCACCGATTCATGCTCGGTCGCGCCGACCAGGACCCGCGCGACGGACAACCCGCGCAGCGCCAGATTGTTTGCCTCGGTCCCGCCCGAGGTCAGGATCACATTGGCCGAATCGGCCCCGACCAGAGCGGCGACGCGGTCGCGCGCATCCTCGACCACCCGGCGCGCCTCCCGCCCGGCGGCATGGATCGATGACGGGTTCCCGCAGAGGGCGAGCGCATCGCGGACCGCCGCTGCCGCCTCGGGGCGGAGGGGCGTGGTCGCGTTATGGTCGAAATAGAGGCGTTCGGTCACGACCCGGCTACTCCGCCACCGCCGTGAAAAGGCCGGCTTCGCGATGCAACGCCCCGCTCGCCCCCAACACCCGTCGTTGGCAGACATCTTCCAGGGTGATCGAGCTGAGGAAGAGATGGATCTGGTTGCCCAACTCCTCCCACAGATCGTGGGTCGCGCAGCGGCTGGGGGTGCCGGTGCAGCCGCGCGCCGAACCGGGCAAGCAGCGCGTCGTGCGGATCGGCTCGTCGACCGCCGCGATAATGTCGGAAATCCGAGTTTGCCCCACCGGGCTGGCCAGAACATAACCGCCGCCGGGCCCTCGCACGCTGCGGACGATGCCGTTGCGTCGCAGCTTGGCGAAAAGCTGTTCCAGATAGGACAGGGAAATTTCCTGGGCATCGGCAATCGCGGCCAAGGCAACCGGACCGTCCTGGGCCCGGACAGCGAGGTCGACCATCGCCATCACGGCGTAGCGTCCCTTAGTGCTCAATTTCACCGTTCGTCACTCCGTTCCAATGGCCCCGACGACCGATCGCTGTCAGCCGCAAGCCGCATTGCGATCCTCGTCATCCATATCCCCGACCCCGGATGCCGCGCCGGGCCCAGTGCGTTGCTTGGCTTCGCCCGCGGTCTCGATTTCCGTCAGCCGCGCGGACAGGGCGACAACCTGGGTCCGCAGGGTTTCGATCACACCCGTCAGCGGATCGGGCTGATCGCCCGACGGCGTGCCATAGGCCATGAAACCCCGGGCCTCTTCCCGATCCCGCGGCACCGTCATGCGCGCGGGAATGCCCGTGACGGTCACATTCGCCGGCACATCGCGAACGACGACCGCGTTTGCGCCAACCCGGGCGCCGCGCCCAATGGTCACCGGCCCCAGCACCTGGGCGCCGGAACCCACGATGACATCGTCCTCCAGGGTTGGATGACGTTTCTTATCGACCTGCGCCGCCGATTCGACGGCGGGCGCGATGCCGCCGAGGGTCACACCGTGATAGAGGGTCACGTTATCGCCGATTTCCGCCGTCTCTCCGATCACGACACCCATGCCGTGGTCGATAAACAGGTTCCGGCCAATGCGCGCCCCCGGATGAACTTCGATTCCGGTCATCCAGCGCGCGAATTGAGAGATAAGACGCCCGAGGAAGCGCCAATCGCGCCGCCAGGCGGCGTGCGCCGCCCCGTGCAGCAGGATCGCGTGGAATCCAGGATAGAGAAGAACAACCTCGATTCCCGAGCGTGCCGCGGGATCGCGCGCCATGGTCGAGGCAACTTCCTGCCGAATATCCTTGAAACTCATGGCCCTGCCTACGATATTAGCCGCTCGCGAGCACACACCCGTTATCGTCGGCGGTGGCGGCGCCTGCCGGTTGGCAGCCTACTTGAGGCGCATATAATAAGTCCCAGCAAAACGATCAAGTATTCTTCGCCGTTTTCCGGCGATTTTCCGCAATCGGTGAACGCTGCGTGGCGAGAATAACCCTTCACCAAGGTAGGGCAATTCCCCGTCAACGTCCGACGAATCACCCAACAAACGACATGGTATGCCGGATATAATCATCAATGGACCCGAAGGCCGGCTTGAGGCGCGCTATCAAATCGGCCGTGGCGACAACCCTCCTATCGCTCTCATGCTCCATCCGCATCCGGAGCATGGCGGCAATATGAACAACAAGGTCGTCTACACGCTCTACCACGCCTTTCTGAAGCTGGGTTTCACCACCCTGCGATTCAATTTCCGCGGCGTCGGCCGGTCTCAAGGCCAATTCGCGCGGGGCGAGGGTGAGTTGAGCGACGCGGCCGCCGCACTCGACTGGCTTCAGGCAAACAGCCCCAATTCCCAGGCATGCTGGATCGCCGGTTTCTCGTTCGGCGCTTGGATTGGCATGCAATTGCTGATGCGCCGGCCCGAGATCGAGGGCTTCATCTCGATCGCGCCGCCGGCGAATATCTACGACTTTTCGTTTCTCGCGCCGTGCCCGGCCTCGGGCCTGATCCTGCATGGCGCCGAAGACCGCCTGGTGCCGCCGGAATCGGTCGTCACTCTGGTCGAGAAACTGTCGAAGCAACGCGGCATCGTCATCGACCACCGCGTGTTCGAAGGCGCCGATCATTTTTTCTCGTCCCAAACCGACAAGGTCGGGGAGACGGTCTCGTCCTACGTCGCCGCCGCAAGGGCCGCCGCCTCGGCCTCCTGACCCCAGTCTGGTGATCGGCGGTCAGGCAATCGGCGGCGTGTGAATACGGCCTCCCAGAGTAGGGCGGCCCACACCCGTCGTTTCTGGAATGCTCAACGGCAGCCCGCGCAGGGCACGAACGGCAAGAAAGGCGAAGGCCTGGGCCTCGAGCGCATCGCCATGCCAACCCACGGCTTCGGCCTGAACCACGGACGCCGATAGGCGCGTTTCCAGCGAACGCATGATCGCGCGATTGTGCCGCCCGCCCCCGCAGGCAATCCAGAGCGCGGGCGGGGCCGGCAGATGCGCCAAAGCCCGCACCACCGATGCCGCCGTGAAGGCCGCCAGGGTCGCGGCCCCATCGGCGTCCGAGAGCGTATCGAGCCCCCCGGTGCCGTCATCGATCTCCAGTCCTTCCAGGGGCGCGGCGTCGAAATCGCCCCGATCCAGGGATTTGGGCGGCAGCCGCCGGAAATAGGAATTGTCGAGAAGGGCGGTGAGGCGGCCTTCGTCAACCTGCCCCGACAGGGCGAGGCGGCCATCGGCGTCATAGGGCAAGCCCCGACGCGCCGCCATCCAATCGTCCAGCACCGCATTGGCCGGCCCGGTATCGAAAGCGATGAGAGACGAGTCCGCGCCGCGCGCCGGCTCGGCGATCCAGGTCACATTCGCCACACCGCCCAGATTGAGCACGGCGAGAGGCGCAGGCGCGTCCGACAGCCCGGCGGCCAGCGCCGCGTGAAACAACGGCGCCAAGGGCGCGCCCTCGCCGCCCGCGGCGACATCCGCGCTGCGGAAATCGTCCACCACCAGCAGCCCAGTGCGCGCCGCCAGAAGATCGCCATCGCCGATCTGAACCGTCCGGCCCTCGGCCGGCTCATGCAGGATGGTCTGGCCGTGAAAGCCCACGACCTCGACCGAGTCGCGCGCGATACCGTAATTATCGAGCAGCATCTCGACGGTTTCCGCATGGGCCAAGGTCAGTGCCTTTTCGGCCTCGACCACGGGGCCGCCGCCGCCATAGGTGCTGCGGACAAGATCGCGCAGGTGTTGATCGTATGGAATCGTGAGGTCGGGGCCGATTTCAAAGATCGTGTGGCCGTCCGTGCGCAGCAACGCCGCATCGACGCCGTCGAGGGAGGTCCCACTCATCAAGCCAAGAGCCCAGAACGGTTCCGTGGCTGCCATGTCACACCATTTCCGCTGTTCGCCGCGCCCGGGCCGGGGGGCTTCGTTGTTCGTTCGGGGCGATTGTGATAAACGGGCGCGCCTTCCCGCAAGAACCCTTCACCCCGCCGGAGCGAATGATGCCCGCCCTGAACTCGGACTTCATGCGCGAGGTCGAATCCCGCGGCTTCGTCCACCAATGCACGGACACCGCGGCTCTCGACACTCTTTGCGCAAGCGAAAGCATCGTTGCCTATATCGGCTTCGATTGCACGGCCGCCAGCCTGCATGTCGGGAGTCTGGTGCCGATCATGCTGCTGCGCATCCTCCAGCGCACCGGACACAAGCCGATCGTCCTCCTCGGCGGCGGCACGACGAAGGTGGGCGATCCTTCGGGCAAGGATGAAAGCCGCAGGCTGCTGTCCGACGACCAGATCGCGGAGAATGCCGCCGGCATAAAGCGGGTCTTCGAGCGTTTCATCACCTTCGGCGACGGCGAAACCGACGCCGTCATGGTCAACAATGCCGACTGGCTCGACGAACTTCGCTACATCCCGTTTCTGCGCGATTTCGGCCGCCATTTCTCGGTCAATCGCATGCTCGCCTTCGACAGCGTGAAACTGCGCCTCGAGCGCGAGCAGCCTCTGTCCTTCCTGGAATTCAACTACATGGTGCTCCAGGCCTACGATTTCGTGGAGCTGGCCCAGCGCCGGAACTGCGTGTTGCAGATGGGCGGTTCCGATCAATGGGGCAATATCGTCAACGGCATCGAACTGGGCCGCCGCGCGGCGCAGCGCCAGCTTTACGGCCTCACCTCCCCGCTGATCACCACCGCGTCCGGCTCGAAGATGGGCAAGACGGCCCAGGGCGCCGTCTGGCTCAACGACGACATGCTCTCCGCCTATGACTACTGGCAGTTCTGGCGCAACACGGAGGACGGCGATATCGGCCGGTTCATGCGCCTCTTCACCGATCTGCCCCTGGACGAGATCGCGCGCTACGAGGCGTTGGGTGGCGCCGAGATCAACGAAGCGAAGATCATCCTGGCCAACAAGGCGACGGCCCTCGCCCATGGCGACACCGCCGCCGAAGGCGCTACCGAGACCGCCCGCAAGACCTTTGCCGAGGGCGGCATCGGCGATTCGCTGCCCACCGTCACCGTCGCCCGCGACACCCTGACGAAAGGTCTGCCGCTCCTCGATCTTCTGGTTCAGGCCGAGCTATGCGCCAGCAAGTCCGAGGCCCGGCGGCTGGTTCGCGGCGGCGGCGCGCGGGTGAACGACGCGGCCGTCGATGACGAAGCCCGCGTCGTCGGCGCCGACGATCTAGACGCCGAGGGGGCGATCAAACTGTCGGCCGGACGCAAACGCCACGCCCTGATCCGCCTGTCCTGAACCCGCCTGCCCTGAACCGGCGGCTCCCCTAGCGGTTCCCCTTGTCCGGCGCCCCCGGCACGTTCCGCCCGCCTGGCGCATCGCCGGACGGTTTCCCGCTGCTGTCGAAGATATTGAATATGTTCCGCAGGAAGCCCGGGGTCAGCGCCGCCAGCGGATTGACCCCGATGTCGAGATCGTCCAGCGGGCCGTCGATGGAATAGGTCGCCGCGAAGATACCACCGCCCTTCTCCCCAACCAGAAGATCGCCCAGCAGCGGGATTCCCGCGAGGATCGAATTGATCGTATAGGCGGGTACTACGAGGCCATCCAGATCCGCCATGTCCGCATTGGTGTCGATCGTGCCCTTGAGGGTCAGGCCGATCTCCGACCCGCGCGACGTCCCTTCCTCGATCGTGATCACGCCCCGGTCATAAACGAAGGGAACATTGAACTGATCGAACTGGATGCCCTTCCCCGACAAGGTGTCGACCATGCCGAACAACGAGGCCAAGGTCAGAATCCGGGCCAAGGCCGGGGCGTCGACGATATGGTAGTTCTCGATCAGGACCTTGCCTTCCATCGGCACCTCCGGATCGGTTGAAGCCTTCTTTCCCGTGACCGCCATCGTGCCACCAATCATGTTCTCGAACAGATCGAAGGTGCGCAGCGCAGCCCCCGCATCGCCGGCGATGACTGTCAATTCCTGACCGTCCGGCGTCGGCGCGAACCTGGCCTCGAGCATCGCGCGCGCGCCCGGTTCCCTGCCGATCATCTCCGCCGCGACGATGATTTTCCGCCAGGCAATGGCGTCGCGCTCCAGCGTCGCGGTGGTCCGCCCCAAATTCCGCTCCGGGCCCAACGCCAGATGATCGACGGCGATATTGATGTTCATTGGCGGCAGGGCGCGCTCTTCACCCTCCTTGGCGCCCGCCCCGTCTTCTTCATCCCCGAAGAAGGGCGATGCGTCGAGACTTTCCCCACGGAGCCGGATCTCATAGCCGTCATCCACGATCCAGACGCTGCCGGAGAGGCGATTCTCGGCAAAGGACAGTTCCGTGAAGTTCGCGCCAGCGAAAGCGCTTTCAGTCGCGAAATCCAGGTCCCCGACAAGCCGCAACCCGCCGCCGACCACGGTCAGGTCGGGCAGATCGACGAGCGCACCATCCTTGATCGTCAACCGCGCCTCGGCGCTTCCGGCCACGCCTCTTTCCTTGATCCAGCCGAAATCGTCGAAAGCGAGGACGGCCTGGGTCAGATCGCCGCGAATATCGATCACCGCCCCGCCCTGCCCCGCGGAAGAGAGGTCGACTTCGATCGGAGTCGGCCCGGTCAGATACGGCGCGAAATCCATGCGAGCCTCGGCCCGACCCGCGTCACCCAACGTCGCCCGCAAGGACAGCTCGGTGGCGATCGGGGCGGAAGCCGGAAAATTCTCCTTCCAGCGAAGCTCCGCCGGCGTCATGCCCAGCCGCAACCGGCCATCGACCACCATCGCCTTGTTGTCGAGCACCATGTGAAGCTGACCTTCGGTGGCGTCGAGATCCAGCATGGCCTTGCGCCAGGAGACGTTCGCCAGATCGGCCACCACGCCGATCTGGATATCGTCCAGCAGCAGGTTCTGGTTCAGCGGGAAGCTCAGGGTCAGATCGAAACTGGCATCGCCTTGGACCTGGGAAGGCTCCACATCGAGCTTCTTGGCGTAGTTGAGCGGGGCGTGATCGATGACCCAGAGCGTATCCGTGATCGGCCCGGAGACGCGGAACGCGAAATCCCCGGCGGTCGCGGCGGACAGGTCCTTGAGATTGATCGTGCCCTCGTGAAGGGTCAGCTTCGACAGGCGCCCGGTATCGAGAAACAGATCGAAACTGTTCTCGTCGAACGCAGCGCTGCCATCGATTCCTTCAACCAACGGCAGTCCCTTGATGTATTGCACCGACAGGTTCTCGTAAGCCATCGAGCCTCTTGCGGACCCCACCTCGAAGCCCGTGTCTTCATCGATCCGCCCCTCCAGACTGACCTGGGTTTCGCGCAACATACCGATGGAAAGATTTGCCAACATCCAGTCGCGGGTGTTTTCGGCCAGGC
>Ga0114999_10002242_pt1 | contig 25866 bp, 22 predicted proteins | sample ArcticOcean_MG_C_3_FD_89820 | JGI IMG/M metagenome (GOLD analysis project Ga0114999, IMG submission 89820) | Marine microbial communities from western Arctic Ocean - ArcticOcean_MG_CB8_126 | ecosystem: Environmental > Aquatic > Marine > Oceanic | place: Arctic Ocean: Canada Basin | collected...
ATATGTGTCGAAATTGCTCCGAGGGATACCGCGGCATGTTCTCCCTCGTCAAAGAGCTCACCGGCAACTGAGTCCGGCGGTGCCTGCGCCGGTGGCTATAGAAGATCTACACCCCACGCTCGTCATGGAACGCCGCCCGTAAGGGCAGGATCCATTATTCGGCCTGGTATTCGAGGCGCTTCTGGATTGTGGCGAACACCACCGACGAGGCCCTGGCACCCTTGATCTCGATCATCTTGGCCGAATCACGTTCGTGTTGCCTTCTGAATTCAGGTTGGCTTTGCGTTCAGTGATGGGTGGTTGTTGGCAGAGCATCGGCGAGCACGTTGGCCCAATGGCGTGCCTGTCGGCCCGTGCCGTCGGCAATCTGATGCCGGCAGGATGTGCCAGCCGTGGCGACCTCCGCTGTCGGGTCGGCGGCGTCGAGCACGTCGAACAGGCGGGGCTTGCCCACCTGCATGGAGACATCGTAGTGCTCGCGCTCATAGCCGAAACTGCCGGCCATGCCACAGCAACCGGACGGAATCTCCGTTACCTCATACGTCGGCACCTGCTGTAGCAGCCGCACGGCGTCGCTGCCGCCGAGAAGCGCTTTCTGATGGCAGTGACCGTGAAACAGCACCTGCTTCTGCACAGGGGAGAATTCCACACCGAGACCGCCCTGATCGAGCAGACCGGCAAGAAACTCGTCGAGCATGTAGACGCCACCTGCCACCTTGCTGGCAGCGTCGGTATCGGGCGCCAGGTCGAGGTAGTCATCGCGGTATGTGAGCAGACAGCTGGGTTCGACGCCGACCACGGGCCATCCCCGCTCGATGTATGGCAGCAGAGCGGCGACATTCTCGCCGGCTCGCTGCTGTGCCGCCTGCAGGAACCCCTTGGAGATCATCGGGCGCCCGCAGCACAGGAGTTGTTCGGTCAGCACAACGCGAAATCCTGCCGCCTCCAGCAGGGTTACGGCGGCCTGGCCGATTTCGGGCTCATTGTACTCGGTGAACGTGTCGTTGTAGAAGACGACCGTTCCCCGGGCCCCGGCCGCGGTGGGGGCACGCTGATGAAACCAGCGGGAAAACCGCTGTCGCGCCAGCGCCGGCATGCGACGCCGGCGATCGATGCCCACCAGACGCTCCAGCAACCATCGGTTCGGCGCGCTGCGTACGATGATGTTGACCAGGGATGCCAGTGGTGACATCCAGCGATTGAGCAAGTCGATGCGGGCAAACAGATGCGATCGCACGGGGTAGCCACGCTTGCCGTGATACTGGGCGAGGAACTCGTACTTGAGCTTTGCCATATCGACGCTGGAAGGGCACTCCGCCTTGCAGGCCTTGCACCCGAGGCACAGATCCATGGCCTCGTAGAGAGCGTCACTGTCGAGTCCGTCGCCCGGCAACTGACCGTGGAGGGCCGCCCGCAGTGCATTGGCCCGGCCCCGTGTGCTGTGGGCTTCCTCTAAAGTGGCCATATACGACGGGCACATGGTGCCCACGAGTTTCTTGCGGCAGTCCCCGACACCGGAACACATCTCCACGGACTGCTGGAAACCGCCCGACTCGTCATACCGGAACCAGGTCTGCAGGGGCTCCTGAGGCAGCCGTTCGCCGTAGCGCAGATTTTCATCCATAGGCGGTGGCGCGACGATCTTGCCCGGATTCATGATGCCTGCCGGATCGAATGCCGCCTTGACCTGCCCGAAGGCCTCCACTAGTCGGGGGCCGAACATTTTCTCGATCCACTCGCTGCGAGCAAGCCCGTCACCGTGTTCGGAAGACATCACGCCGCCATATTCGAGAACCCAGTCACTCATGCGTTCTTGGAGGGCCCGCAATGTGGCAATCCCCTGCGGCTGCTTGAGGTCGAGCACGGGGCGAATGTGAATCACACCGACGCTGGCATGTCCGTAGAAGGTGGTCAGCGGCACACCGTGCGCGTGCATCAGATCGCGCACCCGGTCGATATAGTCCGGCAGGTGCTCGAGAGGCACACAGGTGTCCTCGACGCCACTGGTCGGCTTGGCGTCACCCTTCATCCCCATGAGCAGACCGAGCCCGGCCTTGCGCAGATCCCAGATGCTCTTCTGCTCCGCCACGCCGAGGGCGCGCACGTAGGCGTATCCAAGGCCGGCCTCGCGCAGCCGCGTTTCGAGTTCGTCGCATCGATCACGCAGCGCCTCGTCGGTGTCGGCATAGTACTCGACACACAGCAGCGCCTCGGGATCACCCTGCAGGAACCGACGTCGCGGTTCATGTTCCAGCTGCCCGCGGGTCAGGTCCATCAAGACCCGATCCATCAACTCAGACGCAGCAGGTGCGGTCTGCGAGGCGATCAAATTGGCTTCCATCGCCTCGCGCAGTTCGCTGAAATGACAGGCCAGGACCGCAGACCGCCGGGGCCGGGGAACCAGCCGCAGCCGCGCCTCCACCACACTGCACAGCGTACCTTCCGACCCCACCACAAGACGGCTCAGATCGAACGGGGCGGGACGGCGCAGGGCATCCAGATTATAGCCCGAGACCCGGCGCATGACCCGAGGGTATCCTGAATCGATCTCTTCGCTGAAGGCATCCAGGATCCCGGCGACCTGCCGGTAGGCGCCGCCTTCGATGCCGCCGCGCTGCTGGCGCTGCAACAGGTCCGCGTCATCCCGAACGGGGTCCAGCGTCGTCACGGTACCATCTGCGAGCACCACGGTGAGATCGAGCACGTGGTCGATGGTCTTGCCGTGAAGGATGGAATGGGCGCCGCAGGAGTTGTTGCCGATCATGCCACCAATGTTGGCGCGGCTGCTCGTGGATACGTCGGGGCCGAACATCAGTCCATGCACGGCAGCAGCGGCATTCAGTTCGTCCAGCACGACGCCGGGCTGCACGATCGCAGTACTGCTCTGAGGGTCGATCTCCACAATGGCATTCATGTAACGAGAGAAATCCACATGCAGGCTGCTTCCCACGGTCTGACCTGCCAGGCTCGTGGCGCCGCCCCGGGGCAGCAGCGACAGGCCCCGCTCGCCGGCGACACGGACGGCGTGCACCACGTCCTCTGTAGACCGTGGCAGAATGACGCCCAGGGCCTCGATCTCGTAGATGCTGGCATCGGTGGCGTACAACCGTCTGGACAGGGGATCGAGACGGACATCCCCTGACATACCGGCAGCAAGCGCACGCGCCAGATCGTCGCTTTTTTTCAAGAAAACAGGCCCTTGTCTCTGTGTCCGGGAGGTGATCTGGATTCATCGACCGCGTCGGCGGCCGACATGGCTAAGATCCCACATGAGCTCCATTGACGCAAAGGGCCTGCCGCCGCCGGTCCGCCGGCATCACTCGGTCCGATGACGTGTGCGCCCCGTGTCGAAACACGGCAGGAGCCCGTCCAACCTGATCTTCGACGAGGCCCTTACAGACCGTGTTTGTGATCGCGATATCCGAAGGAAAGTTACTCTTGCTGCGTTCTCCACTTTGATCTGGCCGCAGGAAGTCTCCTCCATCGCCGTGTCTGTCAGACCCAGATCTGCGAGTTCGATAACTCGGTGTGGTCGTCACTGGATTCGTCATCGTTGTCGGCTACTACGCACGTCTGTCGTTGTGCCGTCCGCTGGGTGGTCCCTGTCCTGAGCGACGCCAGACGATGGCAGCGCTACCACGATTGCCCCTGGCCAGGAGCCGAGCCTCATGCTTTCGCTCGTTGGCGCTACGCCTCCCAAGCGCAGAATCCACCCTCCATGCTGTAGACGTCCTCAAAGCCTCTCTCCTGGAAGAAAGCGGCCCCACCCTGGCTGGTGATGCCATGGTAGCAATAGACGATATACGTCATGGACTTGTCCGTGCTGGCGACGAAGGCCTCGACATTGGTGTCGTTGATCTGGGTCGCGCCAGGGACATGGGCAGTGGCGTACGCGCTAGGATCACGGATGTCGATGAACACGGCATCTCCGTCCGCCAGTTTCTCCTTCGCCTGAGTGACCGTGATTGTCTTGATGGGCTCATCCATGGGTCCGTCTCGTATCTGGCCAGCAGTCTGCTGAGCGGTAGACTTCAAGTGAGTGCCCGCGCGGCACCGCAAGGACATATGGCTGATGCCTCGAGGTGATGAAGGAGTTCGACAAGCTGTTGTAGACGGGATGTAGCAGTCGAGTCGCTCGAGGCCGCCTGAGCCACCGAACCCGACTACTGCACAGAACCGGAGTGCGGTCGCAACACGGTCCTGCCACCTGAATAGCACCGCTGCGCACGCTGGTGCCGTCCCGCACCCTCCCGACCCAGAAGAAAACGGCGGTGCATCGAAGATCGTTCACTGGGCGAATGGACACAAAGGCCGCACAGTCGTTGGGTTTGGGCTGTTGTGTTCACCGACCCCCGACCCCTGAACCCTGACAGACGGATCGGCCCTTCCGTGTACGCCCAGTTCATCCGATTTCTCGCACCCCTCATTCTCGCCATGGTGGCGCAGGGACTCAGTGCCCAGTTCTTGAATGGCGGCATGGCGCGCGTGCCCCAGGCAATCGAGACGCTGGCCGCCTTCGGCCTGGCTCACGGGCTGATCACTGTCATGTCAGGTCCTCTGCATCAGTCCAGGCAACTCGGTCTGGCGATGATCGACAACGAAGGCCAGTTGCGGACGGGCACGCGAACGGTTGTCGTGATCGGCATCGCGTTGTCGCTGGCCACGGCCATCCTCGGTCTCGGGGGCCCCGGCCGATGGATCGTGCAAGACCTCCATGGAATCGAGTCGACGCTGGCCGACCAGGCACAGACGGCAATGCTGTGGCTGATCCCTCTGCCGCTGGTCAGTGGCCTGAGCCGCTACTATTCCGGGCTGCTGGCACACGCGCGCCGCACGCAGATCGTGAGCGCCTCAGCATTGGTGGGAATCGGCGTGCGCATCGGCTCGGTCTTCATGCTCCTGCCCATGGCCGTCGTCAAAGGGCAACCCATCCTGTTGCCCGTGGCCGTCACACTGCTCGGCGCCGTGTCCGAGTACCTGGTGCTGATCTGGGGCCATCTGCGTTTTTCACGACCGGCACTGCCGCGTACAGGTCCACCGGTTTCGGTGGCGGCGATCCTGGCATTTCTCTGGCCTCTGGCCGTGATCATGATCTTCCAGGGCGCCAGCCGACCGCTGATCAATCTCTTCGTCTCGCGTGGTGCCGACGCAACCCAGTCACTGGCGGTGCTCACCATCGTCTATGCCCTCGGCCATATCCACTACGGGTGGGTGAGCGAAATCCGGTCACTGGCACCCGCCTTCAGAGACGCGGCGGGAAGCCTCTACGCCATCCGTCGATTCGTCGTCGCCTGCGGCGCCATCTCCTTTGCTCTCGCAGTCCTGTTGTTCTGGACGCCGATCGGGCAAATCATCCTCCTCGACCTCATAGGTGTGGAGGCGGGGATCGCCAGACTGTGCAGCGGTCCCCTGGTGATCTACTCCTTCTTCCCCTTTGCCGTCACACTGCGGGGTACTACCACGGTGTGGGTCTGGTGAATCGGATCACAGACGTCATGGCGTGGAGTGGGCCCTGCCGACTGGTGGCGATTGCGACGGCGCTTGGTGTGCTGTCGATGACGAATCTGCCGGGCGCGACCGTCGGTATCGCGGCGCTGCTGTGTGGATTCACGGTAGAGGCGCTGACCGTCAGCTGGGGCGTGCGACGGCGCGTCGCGACACTCAGTCAACCCGCTACGTAGGGACAGGCATCTACACGATGTAAGTCCCGGCAAGGAAAACAGTCGCTGGCTCAAAGTGCACACCTGCCACGTCGTCGCCATCTGCAGCTGCCAGAACGCGGCAGACCAGAACGCGCCGGTTACCCGTGACGACGCCGCCGCTGGAGGGAGACACGATTTCCGAATAACGTTGCCTACTGAGCAATCGCCAGGAGAGACGCCCGCAATGAATGGAAAAGAAGTGTCGCAACTGCCAATGCGTAAATACGACGGGCCGGTTCAGTTGATAGAGTCGGAACAGGATTTGTCGCAGGCCGTTCGCGTGATTGGAAGCGAACAGATCGTGGGGCTGGACACTGAGACGAAGCCCGCCTTCAGGAAGGGTGAGTACTACCTCCCCAGCCTGATACAGATTGCCGCTTCGTCGGCTGTGTATCTTTTCCAGCTGAAACGTATGGGTTTCTCCACCGCATTAAGGGAGATCCTTGAGAATCCTGCGATCATCAAGGCTGGCATCGGGGTGGCTGACGATCTTTTGAATCTCAATAAGGTCTTTGAGTTTTCACCTGAGCGCATCCTCGACCTGAGCCTGATCGCGCAACGAAACGGCATCAAGCGATCGGGCGTCCGGAATCTTGCGGGGAGGCTTCTGGGTTTCCGCATATCCAAGGGTGCCTCGACGTCCAACTGGGCAAGGCCCGAGCTGACACAACGGCAGACCGACTACGCCGCCACCGATGCGTGGGTTTGTCGAGAACTCTTCCTGCAGTTCCAGGAAATCGGGTTCCTCGACTCCAAGGGGCGGCAAGACCAATCCACCTGACACTGTGAGGCACTCTCGATGACCGGTTCCTGGATGGAATACGATGTGGTCCTTCGCACAAACGTATCGGTGCCAATGCGAGACGGCGTATCGCTGGCGGCCGACATCTATCTGCCGGCTCGCGACGGCAAGGTGATCGATGGTCGCTTTCCCGCAGTCATGGAGCGCACGCCCTATGACAAACAGGGCCAGGTCAACGGCGGGCGCTATTACGCCCGGCGCGGGTATGCTGCCATCATGCAGGATGTCCGTGGCCGATTTCAATCCGAAGGCATCTGGCACCCTTTTGCCAGGGAGGCCCCCGACGGATACGACAGCGTCGAGTGGGCGGCGACCCAGCCCTGGTGCGACGGCAACGTGGGCACCATGGGCGGCTCCTACTGTGGCAGTGACCAGAGCGCCCTGGCCACTCTGGCACCACCACACCTTAAGGCGATGGTCATCGCTGTTGGCACGTCCAACTACCACACCAGTTCCATGCGCCAGAATGGCGCGCTCGAACTGCGCTTCATGATCTACGCCTTCCGCATGGCCACCACCAGCCCGGAAGCTCTCGCCAACCCAACACTCAAAGCCGCTCTCGAGGCCGACTTCGGCCGGATCGAGCAGTGGCTGACGCGAACACCCTACAAGAAGGGATCATCGGCGCTCCGCTTCCTGCCGTCCTACGAGCAATGGCTGCTCGACATTCTGCACCACAGTGAATTTGATGATTACTGGAAGCAGCGCGGCTATGCCATCGACCACTACTACGACGAGCATGCGGACGTGCCCACGGTCTACCTTGGCGGCTGGTACGATTCCTATGCCAGGGGTACGACGGCCAACTACACGGCTTTGTCAAAGAAGCTGAAGACACGCCAGCACCTGTTCATGGGTCCATGGACCCACGGCGGCTGGGAAGAGTCCTTCTCCGGCGACGTCGATTTCGGCTCCGACTCGGTACTCGATGACTACAACGGCTACCGCCTGCGCTGGTTCGACAGGTGGCTCAAAGGAATCGACAACGGCGTGGATGGCGACAAGCCGGTTCGCCTGTTCACCATGGGAGGTGGCACGAGCCGCAAAGGACTTAACGGCAAGCTCCAACACGGTGGCAGCTGGCATGATGTTGACGCCTGGCCTCTTGCCGGAACGCAATACGCGCCGTACCACGTACACGCCGATGGCACCCTCAGTACAACAAAACCGGAACCTTCGCAGCCGACGTGTTATACCTATGATCCGCGCGATCCAGTGCCGACCATGGGCGGCGGCGTTTCCGCAGCCAACGACATCATGCCCCCAGGGGGCTTCGACCAGCGCGGTGACGAACGTTTCTACGGCTGCCAGGATACGCTGCCCGTGGCGGCGCGCAGCGATGTGCTCGTCTTTCAGACAGCCGAACTGGACGAGCCCATCGAGGTCACCGGGCCGATCACTGTCAGACTCTGGGCGGCCTCCTCGGCGATCGACACGGATTTTACCGCCAAGCTGATCGACGTCCACCCCGCCAACGCCGACTACCCGGACGGCTTTTCGCAGAACATCTCCGACAGCATTATTCGGGCACGCTACCGAAATTCACGGAATACGCCGGCGATGCTGAGACCTGGCCAGATCACGCCTTTCAATATCGTGCTGTATCCTACCTCCAACCTGTTTGGCCGGGGACACAGGATCCGTCTCGATATCTCCAGCAGCAATTTTCCCCGGTTCGACATCAACCCGAACACCGGGGGCGAACTGGGCCAGGACCGACGCGTGCAACTCGCACAGCAGGCCGTCTACCACGATCCCGAGCATCCGACGCATGTTGTGCTGCCGATCATACCCACCGACCCGCCGGTTGATGGCGAGCAATGAGTGTGACGGATAAGACGATTGAAGAGAGTACGCCGGATAAATGGTCCGGCTATTTTGCTGGCGTCGGGACAATCTGTATCTGGTCCGGATTTATTGTCTTTTCCCGCATGGGAATGGTCGGAAATCTGAATGCCTATGACATAACGGTACTGCGATTTGCTGTCAGTTTTCTGATTACCGCGCCCTTTGCATTCGCTTATTGGCCCCGGCATTTGCCCCTGTACAAGTCACTTACGATATCGGCTTGTGGACCGGGAGCTATCTATTCAATGCTAATGTTCACCGGGCTTGAAACATCGCCTGCCGCTTATGCTGGCGTATTTGCAAACGGCACCATACCGATTTTTACGGCCATCATTGCCCTTTGTCTCAGGGGGACCAGATTGGGACCCAGGGGTATCCTCGCAATTGCCATCATATTTGCAGGCGGTTTTGCCGTCGGATACAACGGCTTGATTACGGGTGGCAGCGAAGCTATTCGTGGGATCTTCTTTTTTCTGTCGGCATCGTTTCTTTTGGCCATTTATTTTGTCTGTTTGCAACATTGGAAACTTACCCCAAAACAGGCAATGATTGTCGTAAATGTACCAACGGCGATGGCGTTTTTACCCATCTGGTATTTCTTCTTACCGTCGACCATGAATACGGCTTCACTTCAGGAAATTGTTTTCCACGGTTTGTTTCAAGGGATCGGCCCCGGTGTTCTGGCAGTATTGCTTATGGCGTATACGGTTCAAAAATTGGGACCGACCGTCAATGCTGGTTTCGCGGCGTCGGTGCCTACGGTTGCCGCCATGGTTGCGGCGCCGGTTCTTGGGGAACAATTGGGGCTGATCGACTGGATAGGTATGGTTGCGGTGACTGTGGGGCTGCTTCTCCTACTCTGGCGGCGTTAATAAAAGAGATGGTTCGAGGATGCGACTCGATGACATAATCCTGACAGGAACGTGAACCTGCGCATGTGCTTACTCTCCGCCCAGGACTGGCGCAGTTCCGGCCGGTCACTATCATGCTTGCCGTAGCCGTCTGAGCCGCGAACATTGGGGCGGATGACGGCTGCGCCCAGTTTCTGCAGCCACATCTGGTAGGTGCTGCTAATCGATGGTCATGACTGCCCTTCCGGGCCACCATGAATCGCGGTAATTGCGGGGTGGGGACCTTCGCCTTCAGGCTTGTACACCCATGCCGTCTTCAGTCTATTGCTGGAATCCTGCAGAACGGACATTCTGGTAACGATTGAGGTCAGCAACCACCGACTGGGGAATCTCAGCGTAGCGTAAGTTGTCCCTGAAGTGCAGTGAATCTCGTCATGTTCCCTGATGCACTCCTCAATACCGGAAGCACCGAAATGGTTGAAAGGGTGTTGTCGCTAGTGTGTCGAGAACTCTTCCTGCCAGTTCCAGGAAATCGGGTTTCTCGACTCCATGGGGCGACCGATCTCTGCAGGTTCGAGCCATCGGGATCCGCTGATATAGCAGTCCGGGCCAGAACGGCCCTCACACCGTCGGCCTGCACGTCGAATGCAAGCGACGGCCAATAGCCGCGCCTGATTCTTGACGTTAGATGTCAATCGGAGAAAATATGAGTGAACTACACGATTTATATAAGAAGCTAGGCAATGAGGGGTATGGAGAAGCTATAGGGAAGAAAGCACCATATTTTTCGACGATTCGCCCAGAGTTTTTGGAACTTAGGCCTGGTTTTTGTGAAATTTTGATTAGAAATGAAACCTCTGTTCACAATCACATAGGCACGATCCACGCCATAGCCATTTGTAATGGCGCGGAACTCGTGGCTGGGGTTACAACTGACATTTCAATTCCGGAGGAACATCGATGGATTCCGGTTGGAATGACTGTAAAATACCTAGCGAAGGCCAAAACGGATATCCGCGTCGTTGCCAATGGCGAGAATATTGATTGGGCAATAGTCGGAAATATCATAGTTCCTGTAGAGGCCTATAATGCCACCGACGTAAAAGTTCTAACCGGTGAAATAACGATGAGAGTTGGAAAGAAGAAATTAGGCCGGCAATAGTTGTAAGGGACCATCACAATTCTTGGCGAACGTTCGATTCAATCACCTAAGGAGCGAAGAGCCCATAGAACAGAAGGTCGCAGCCGCGCCGGCACACAGAATCACCCCGCAAGAAGCCCCGGGACACGGCCGTGTCGGCGGCAGCTGACGACAGCTGACTGTCTGGGCGGCTTGTCTCAGATGAACGGATATTGACCGCCACCCGACCCCTGCTTGCAGCGCCTGTCTCAGGATATCACGGATCCGGATTGCGGTTTCGTCTGCCTCCGGCCATCTTGGCGATGTCTGCTACGCCGCTGCCAATGGCAATGGATGCTGCTTGTGGCATACTACCATTGGCAGCGGCACCATGCTGATGCTGTTCACCGAAATGGGCTGACTCAGCGCTCCGGGGGCCAGGGATCGAGGCAGGCGCCGTAAGGTCGTGAGGCCGTGGGGCGCCAGCGGAGCTGGTCATAGGACTGATATTCTACATCGAGCCAGTCGGTTTCCATCCTGCGGTAGCCCTCGTAACGGGAAGTCAGGGCCGCTTCGAGGATGCCACTGGTCAACAACGTCCGCTCCACCGGGTAACTGGGGACCCCCGTCAGGAACATCTCTTCGATGTTGAGCCCCAGATAGCTGAAGTGAGCGTAGGGTCCGCCCGGAGCACCGTGACCTTGGCAGTAGAATTCGGCGGCACCGACGGCACCGTCGGCAGCGCGAGCGGCGTAGGCGAGGGTGCCGACGTAGCCATTCAGCATCAACACGGATCCTCTGAGCCCATCGCGGTACTCGACTGAGAACAAGACCGGGTTCGGGCAGTGTTGTTCCATCGACCCGCTCGGCTTGTCCGGTATGGGGGCGCAGGCAGCTTCCGCCAGTTCCCGCGACCAGAGGCCCTCATCGGCGGCGCGCCAGACAGCATCTCCTTCGAGGCAGGTAACGGCGACCACCCCGGTTTCGCCGCCACGGCGTCGCTCCACCATACACTGCAGGACCTCGAGTGTGTGAAAGCCATAAATATCGTGGCCGCCAAAACCGATTGCGATCGCTTCCTCGAGCTCGACGCCGTTCTCATGCTCCAGCCATGGGGACCGCCAGGCAACGACAATACATGAGCCGGCCATCAACGGCGCGCCCACGGCCGCTGCGCGATCGTGCATCCACTTGGCGTCGGACCAGTTGTAGGACAGGTGTTTGTCGTTGAAGATCGGTGCCGCCGAACCGCTCGTGGCCATGACGCCGCAGATCTGCTCCATGAAATAGCGCCGGGGAAATAGATGCTGCTCCTTCTCGTTCCAGGCGTACTCGCCGTGCTCACCGATCAGCAGGACACCATCCACGTCGAGACCATCGCCGCCGCGAGTAAGGGCACCGACGATGCTCGGATAGATGGGAATATCGAATTCACCCGCGACGTCTCGGCCGATGTCTTCAGCGGGAAACTGATCGATGTAGATCGAGGCAATCTCGGTACGGGGCGCCAACAGGCCCTCGTCGGTGGGAAAGCCATGCAGAAACTTCGGGATGATGACATCGGCGTGGGAACCGGCCTTGTACTCGGTGATGATGGCGGCGATCTTCTTCATTTTATGGCAGTCTGATTGGTTGCAATGACTGGATCAGGTGTCGTTAGTGCGCGAAGGGCATGTTTTCTGCATCTAGGGTAGAGCCAGGTGCCCGCCACCCGAGGGCTGGTGACCTATTCCGCTGCGCCCGAGTCACAGGGTGGCAAGTCGTAAGAGGGCTGGTGGGCAAACCTCTTCATGCCCAGATCCAGCGTTACCTGCGCGGCCGGTCCCAACTCGACCCGAAGATGTCTGCCATTCACGGCGAGCCGCCGGGCGCCGCTGCCGTCATCGACACTGACTTCGGTGAACTCGTGCTCGCCGAAGGACCCGGCCTGGATCAGCACGGGGTGGCCGTCGACGGGGTCCGTATTGACGAGCGTCAGATGGGCACCCTCCGCACCCACCTTGTCGACGAGCGCCGCCACATGTTTGGGTAGTCCAGCTCGGCAGGGTACGTCCCGGGCGCTACCCGCCGGGTCGAAGTAGCGAACGTGAGCCTGCAGCAGGCCGCCGTTGTACAGCGCCGCCGGGGTTCCCATCGCCATCCGCACCAACCCTTCCGGGAACACCGGGTTCAGTCGATGGAAGTGGTAGCACTCACGCGTCTCTGGATCGGTGTCGTCCGCTTCCACTCTGTCCAGGGCATTGCAGACACTGGTGAAGGTCGTCTCGATCAGCTGCTGCGGATAGTGGGGATTTTTTCCCTCGACAAAGGCTGACCAGGCCTTGGAAGGCCAGTGATTGGCTCCGTCGGCGGGAATGTTCTCGAACCTCTCTTCTGCAAAAACCTCATTCAGGCGCGCTAGATCTTCATCGCTCTGGCTCAAGTAGTGCAGGTGGATATACAGGTGCAGATTCGGTGGCTGGAAGTCGAACCAGCCCTGATCGCCGTGTCGAAGGGGTACCATCATCACCCCGTCGACCTGTTTGCGCTGCGACCACAGCATGTCGAGCTGCGAGCGACACAGGTCGAGATGCGACATGTCCCCCGTCATCAGCGCCGCACAGCTGCCGGCGACGAAGGCGGGCTCGATGATGTTGCGCGCCCCGTGCGGCCAGCGCCACCCGTAGTAGCCCCCCCACCACTTGCCATTCATCAACTCACCGATGTCCCCACTTGGACCGATGTTGTCGGGCATAATGCCGTCGTTGGCGTCGCGACGTTCGACCCAGGCCTGGAGATAGTCTAGCACCCACTGCTTGTACTTGTCGTCACCAGTGTAGAGATAGGCGTTGGTGACCATGCTCGTCGCGTTCATGTTGAGCGGCACGTCGCCGCGGGTCATGCGCTCGTTGATGAGGCCCAGCAGCTTGGCGAAGGTCTCGTCGTGTGTCCATTTCACCTTGAACATTGGATCGGAACTGTCGGTACCCGGGATATCTTCAAAGGGCGACAGGTAATCGTCCAGAACCGCCCGGTGGTATTCCCAGTCGACTTGCGTGGTGACATGGCGCGGTCCATGGCTGCCGTTGAGCGGCCCCCGGATCATGCGCTTGTCGGCGTCCCAGTTAGGGGCCAGAGGGTCGTCGCCCATGTACATGGCGGCATAAGACTGCGCCCGGTTGCGATCGCTGAGATGCTCCGGGTTGACCATCGCCAAATAGTAGATGTAGGTGTAGCTCTCGCTGTGATGAAACCAGTCGAAGCCGGTCACAAACTCGCGGTCGACGGTGCCGTGGCTGGCATACTGCCGGGTGATGGCGTCCCACTCCTTGCGCGCCGTCTGCTCAATGAACTCGCTACCGCCGAGGATACAGAACAGGGGGAAGGAGAGGAATGCCTCGTAGCCGTTGTCGGTGCCATCCATACTCGTCCATTCAGAGCGCTGGATGAGCGTGCCGTCGGGCCGCGTCGCGTGACGGACGAAGGGCACGGCGGCACGGTCCATCGTATCGATCAGGGCTCGCTGGCGCACCGCCCAGTCCGGAGGATTGCGGCGCGGACCTGTCTGCACGGTCGGTAGGGTCACAGCGTCAACATGATGGTCGTCTACATCCAGTATGAGGAAAAATCGAATCGCCGCCCGTCGGGGCGACGCTCACCGTTCTGCCACCAACAGAACCAGGTTCGTTGCCCTAGTGCAAGGGCCGGCCGTCGGCGGGCGCCGTCCGCGGCTTACCGCTCGGCTGCTTGCCAGGCGCCTGGGCGCATCGCTAAACTCATCGGTCAACACGGCCAGCGGGTGAGCCGTTGGGATATCGATGGGAGATCGAGATGCACAAAACGTGGAAATGGTCGGTAACCGGAGTGGTGCTGACGTACACACATGAAGAGATCATCACCCTCTGCCAGCACGCTGGACTTGCCGGCATCGAGGGAGGGACGGAGCGCTTTCCGCTGCAGGACCACCAGACACTGGAACGCATTGCCGCCGACTATCGTGAGGCCGGTCTCCTCATCGACAGCTTTCACCTGCCTTTGGGACAGGAGAACGACATCGCTTCGTTCTACGAGACGGATCGTCGAGCCGCCGTTGACGGTCAGCGACACTGGATGGAATGTGCCGCCATCCTTGGAAGCCGCGTTGTCATCCAGCACCCGACGACGAACGGTTGCGACGTCGACCTCGAGGGGGTCGATACCTATATCACGCAGCTCGACAAGAGTCTGAAGAGCTTGCTGGAGACAGCCGAGGAGCTCGACCTGACGATCGCCCTCGAGAATCTGCCGCCGCGAGAGAAACAACCCCGCTTCAGCAGCCGGCCCGAGCATTTTGAACGCATGGCAAAGGAATTCGACCACCCCAGGATCGGTTTCTGCCTCGACACCGGTCACGCCCTGATGTCGGGTGGACACGAAGTGGCCACTGCCATCTTCGACGCCCAGTCACACCGCATGGCCGCCTTTCACCTGGCTGACAATGCCGGTGATCGCGATTCCCACCTGGCGCCGGGCCACGGCCGTGTCGATTACGCCGCCGTTTTTCGCAAAGCGGCGAAAATCAGTTTCGACCACCCCATGTGTATCGAGACGCCACCTTTTGCCCAGGGACCGTTCAGCCTTGATGCCTGGAAAGAGATGGTCTGTGACACGCAAGCCCTCGCCGAAGCCGCCGTCGGTGGCAGCTGACTGTTTGCGCAGCTTCTCTCAGACTCATCGCGCCAATTTTGAGTGTCTGCTGGGCATCACCGTCTACCCCACCTACTCATGAGGCCGGCGTCTCGCAGCGGGGGGACAATAGTTTCTTGATGACGTCGCTACCGGTTTCGATCAGGTCCACGCAGGGGATGTAGACTTCGGATCCATCGTCTTGCGGCGTTGTGATCTGGACTTTGTCGATGGCGTGGAGGGCGTAGCTGTTCTGCACGAGGTCACGTGGACGATCGATGTGGTTGTCAGTTCCTCGATGCCACGTTCGGTGGTCGTAGAAGACCAAGCTGCCTTGGGGAAAGTGATCGATGAACGAGATGGCCGATGGTGCTTCGTCGCTTGTGTACGATCGTTTGCCCTGGTGTGATCCGACGATGAACTCGGTCGGTCCCATTTCGGCCGGAATGTCGTGCGCGACCCACTGGGCGGTGAAGCCGTACATCCGCGTGCGTATGTCCTCGAGCAGCTCGGGATCCTTGGGAAAGAAGCAAACGTCCTGATGGACGTTCTTCACCCCTGCCAGATAGTGATTCTCCTTCTCGTTTCGAGAGATCTCGGCACAGATGAGGTGGTACTGTGCCCCAAGACAGACTTCGGCGACCTCGATCACGAGTGGATGTTCGAGCAACTCGATGAAGATCGGGTGTTCGCGGAACCACTCATAGGTCCGCTGTCGGTGCTGAGGAAGCGGACCCTGACGGCTCTGGAACCCCCACTCGATGCCTTCGAGCAGGGCCCCGCACTGGTCGTCGGACAAGACGTTCTCGACGAGCGTGACGCCGTCCGTCTTTAACGAGGAGGCGATATGGGTTGCGTTCATTGGCGTCCTGCGGTGAGTCGTTGCGGCTACGTCAAAACTCTATTTCGTCCACATGGTACATGAGGCACAGCGGTCAGCGTCCGCTTCAAGCTGGAAGACGCGATCGGTCGCGTGCCATTGACCTGCCATCCTGCGGCGAGCTCCGTCGTGCGCTACGCACCTTGTGGCATCCAGATAGACAGCATCCATGAACATGTCCTCGACGGGCTGAACACTCGGTCGACGGCAAACCCAGCCTCACAAGCCCACCTGGAGAGCCTCCATCATCCTCGTCCAATTCCCCGACGCTGAAACTGCGGATGCACCAACAGGTGTGGGAAGTAAACCACCAGATGTCCATCTGAGATCGCATTGGCGATTTACAAGATAGATTCGTGAAAACAGCACGCGCCATGGTGATCACGCTTGGTGAACATCCGAACCTGCTTTGAGGTCGAAGTAATGGATCAACACAATGAACTCTCATTGAGCGATGACCAAAGAGACGGATGTCTCGCGAGGCTCAACGAGGATGGGTTGACGATTCTCCCCAGAACACCGGGCCCTTCACGCGGCAAGTCTTTGTGAATCTCAAAGAAAGATGTCAGACCCTCCCCCGCAAGGATTACCCTCAGTTCGAACCGTTGAAAAGCCAGTCGACGTAATCAGCCGGGTATTTCCCCGTTAGCTGATCCAGGAGCGCCAGATTCTCCGTCGAGAGCACCCCCTGCCATTGCCCGGTGGTTCCTTTGTTGAAGAACTGTGTATTGTCCTTCCACATTTTGAAGTTCGTATCCGGCGCCATGCGGTCGGCATTCTTCTTCATGCTCTCGAACCGAGCCGCTTCGACCAATTCAGGCCACATGTGATCGGCGATGTCGATATCCAGAGCCAGAGCAATTCGGCGCATTTGGCCCTCAAGATCAGCTTGTAGGTCACGGTAGTGAACCATGTGAATATTCGACTCATCACGATGCGCCCAGAAAGAGGCGACGTGGCGAAACACCGACCAGTAGGGTGCACCGTCGCTTTCCCATTCGAAGCTGCCATGGCTGAGCCAATTGGTGAATAACCCATTCGGATCGTCGGGCACCTCTGGTAGGTCGACCGCCGCCTCGCGCAATTCACGCGCAAATATCGCCTCAGCCTCCGGATTGCCATTGCGCAGGTGGTTCAACATCGACATGAAGATGTCGCGTGGATCCCGGGCAACGCAGATGTAGGTCGCTTGCGGGTACCAGGGCAGACCGTCCAGGGGCGTGTGTGTCTTGATGAACCGTCGGTGACTCTGGGCGCCGTAGACTGCGTGAGTGTCTTCCACCGTCGCCGCCTTCAGATCCATCCAGGGCGAAATCTCCGCCAGGGGCAAATGAAGATCTGGGCGCTGGAATACCAACAAGGCACAGATCATCTGCATCCAGGTGGTGCCTGATTTGTAAGGCGTACAGATCAGCATGTCGTCTGCACGTGTTTCGAAGCCCTGCCAGCGTTTGCTGTCGAAAACAAGGTGGTCGTAGTGCCTGGTAGGCAGGGCGGTAAGATCCGGTTTTTCCATGTCTTATTGCACTCGTTTTCGCATGATGATGCTTGTCGCCTCGTAGCCACATCGTTTGTAGAAGTCGATGCCTCGGGTTTTCTGCCCATCCGCCGACATCTTGGGCGCCCAGCAGTACGCCCCGTTGCTCGATGTCGAAATTCCCGCCTGATCCCCCGCAATCTGTCGGCGTTCAGGGATTTGTCTCTGCCAGAGCCTGCGCAATCGATCCCAACACGGCCCAGTAGATCGCCGCCTGCACAATCCCGGAGCTGGGCAGGATCTCCACGTCATATCTCGGCACCGAGATTAGCGCATCCCCAAAGGGCCACCTCGGCCGGATGATGTGGTCGGGTTGTAGACCGTTTCCATCGTCGGATCCATCGCCCGTGATCACTTCGACGATGAATGCCCCGGCTTGGCGAGCCGCCCGGTAGGCCGCCACGGGCCTACGGTAGTACCCGAGGAAGAAGAACAAATCTCCCTGTTGCAGCTTTGTTTCCAGCTCGGGCACGGATGGTGACTCCGCATCCAGTGGCGCGAGCCGCTGCATGTGCAGCGGATCGCCCGGGGCACCGTTCTGGTGCATCGGGAAATGGGAAATCATGCCAGCATACACCACCCGACCTGCCTTCAAGACCTGTGCGCACAGCTTCGCTGCGGTCTCGATCGAGATCGTCTCTTCGTCGATCAGCGCATGAAGAATCCCGTTGATCGCCTTCAGATAACTCACGCCCAGCAGCCCCGACGGGATGGCTGGCACGTCGTGTGTTTCGTGGAATCGCGAAGCACCGAGCCGGCCATTGCGCTCCCGTGCGCCGTGCACCAGAACGCTCTGGTACATCGCCGGCATCTGACCCGAACGGCTCAGGGCACTGACGATCTCGCCGGTGAGGACCCACAGCATAACGAGATTTTGCAGAGAGGTGAGCGGGTAGGCCTCGCCGCCAAAGGGCAAGGTCGCCGCTGCCGGAGGTGTCCAACTCGTTGAAAGCAGGTCGGCTGCAGCCAGCGCGTCGACGCCAGTCCATGCGCCTGGAGCAGGTCCAATGCCGATGATCAATGCACCAGATTCGCGCAGCAACTGCAGCAGTTCCAACTCCTTCTCCTGCCCCGAATCGGACCAGCCGAAGATGACCGTATCGTCGGGAGACAGACTCGTCGTAGGCGTCCATTCCTCCAGCAGCATCAAGCCGCCACCGCGAATGTGTCCTTCGGACGCGAAGCCCGGACGCACGCTGGCCAACAGCAATCTCCCCCCCGCCAAGAGGCGGCGAGCGACTCGATCCGCCACATCACCGATAGCGGGCAAATCCAGCGTCAGGCTCTCGAAGCCATCCAACAGTGCCTTGAGATAGACCTTGGAAAAGGACTCATTCATGCCTCCGTGCCTTGCTCTTCCACCTGAATTCCTTCTGTATATTGAGGCCCGACATATTGAGGCCCGACACTCATCAAATCCCGATACCGGCTGGTTCTCGATGCCCAAAACTGCCTGAACAACCTACTCACTTGGTATAGCACTCACATACGAGGATCGACATGGAGCGTATGCAACAACTCGAGAAGCTGGACGGATTCGGGAATGTACAGATGGTCGAAGTCGACCGTCCACAACCTGCCGCGAATCAGATGCTGATCCGCGTTCGCCGGAGCCTCATCAGCCGTGGCTCGGAGCTGTTCCGACGCTACGTCCTCGAGCAGGCCGTGAGTCCGGACATCATGGGCTATTCCGACGCGGGTGAAATTGTCGACGTGGGGACGGACATCGAAGGTTTCTCGGCAGGACAGCAGGTCATGGTCAGCGGACCCCACGCGCAGTTCGTCCTTGGACATGAGACGGGGCCGCGCAAACCTGTGTTCGCTCTCCCCGATGGGCTAGACCACGAAACGGCCACCTTCCTTCCGCTGACCACCAGTTCCATCATGTGGATGCGCACCACCCCCATCGACCCGGGCCAGACCGTCGTGATCCTTGGCCAAGGTCTCGTCGGCGCCCTCTGCGCCCAGGTTGTCAGAGAGCGCAGTCCAGGGTGTGTGATCACGGTGGATGCTCAGCCATTGCGTTGTGAGATCTCACGCAAGCTCGGCGCCGATCACGTGATCGACGTGTCCGAGACCGATTCGGTGGCTGCCGTCATGCAAATCACGAACGGCAAGGGGGCCGATGTCGTGGTCGAATGCGTGGGTGGCCAGGTGGGAATCCGCTCTTTCGAGCAGGCGCAAGACATGGTGGCAGCCGGCGGTGTGATCCACCTGATCTCGAAGTATCAGGGAGCACCGCTGCCCCTTGATGGCGACCGCTTCATGAACAAGCAGCTCATCGCCGGTATTCGCACTCAGCAGCCTCGCCACGAGTGCCTGGTCGACGCGGCGCGAATGCTCGTCGACGGGAGTGTGCGTGTGGCGGAGCTGATCACCCACCGCCTGCCCTGGGAACAGACGCCGGACGCCTATCACATGTTGTACAACGATCCTGGTAGCGCCCTTGGTGTTGTGTTGATGTGGGAATGAATGCACAGCTGCGTGCCTTGGGTCGCTTGCAGAGGATCGCCCTACCCCACATTCAAGCTCTCGTCGATGCGTCCGAACAGGAACGGCGCATTCGCTGTCTCTACGCCGTGGCAGCCGACGGTGTTGGTTCAGCAGTCCGATCAATTGACGCATCCCCTTGCCCTTGGGGGCCGAGGTCCTGGGGATGGATCTGGGAATCGTCCGTCGAATCGAGGGGGATAACTACACGGTCATCGCCGCGGGGGGGCCTCAGAGATCAGGATCCATGCGGCTGGTGGCTAGGGTGCCGAGCGCTCTGATCCGGATTCGATGATGGGTTCACATGAGGGGCTCAGTGAGCGGTCCGACGAGGGTCGCATATCGCCGTCGGCCCAGATGGGGGCGTGGTCGGAAGCGAAGGCGGGAAACCCCGGCGATGGGCTGCCGCGAGACGCCGTTGCAGGAACGAGAGACGCACCAGAGGCAGCGGTGCGTACCCCCGCCTCTCGGAGTGGCGTTCACCATCGTGAGCAGGCGAACGGGTTAAGGACGGGCCGCGATAGCAATGTTCAGGTCCATGTCTGGTACGAGGTCGAAAACCAGTATCAGACGATGCTCCCCGAGCCGATTCCACGCGACGATGCACTCTTTCGCATCGGTCCGGATATTCGCCACATTCGGGTCAAGCCCGTCTGGCAGATGCCACAGCGCAATCGCATAGTCAGCGAACGAGACGGCCGACTGCATCTGCAGCGTTAACGTCCATTCGTCATTCGCGCGAGTCCATTCGGATCGCGTGATCTGCACGTCTGGCGTCTTGGTGGCCGTGATGGTGCTGCCTTGCGGCCCGCGCTCTTCTTCTGTGTAGTCAAACCACCAGATCGGATTGGGACAGGCGTACTCAAAGCGCATAGACCGTCTCGCATCCTCTACCTGGATGTATTCGTACGACAACGGATCTTTGAACATCCTACGGGAAGCATCTCGTTCGGCGTGCAGGCGCGAAACCTGTGTGCCCCACGCAAGCTCTTCGCTCGGGACGAGACGAGACTCGTTGCCCCAGGTGCAGAGCCACCATTTGTCATAGTGGACGTGGTCCGTTTTGCTGACGAACACTGTCCGCGGCGTGGCTTGGAAATGCCGGGTGTAGTAATCGGCGATATCGATCGACCGTGCGAAAACAACCTTGTGCAGCTTGGGCATTTCGAAGGCCATGAACTGCTGATAGCGCTGTACAAACTCGTGCATCGAGTGATGGCCGTGATCATCCAGGCTGTAGGCGAAGTCAGGATTGGGAAAACCCGAGTCCAGCACGCCGTCATCGGGATAACCGGCGGGAAGCACGCCGTCGTAAAGCAGATGCCCAAACGCGGGATGGCCGCTCATCGCGGCGAGATGCTCGAATTCCTCCATGCCGTGGCGCAGGCAATGCTCGGCCCTGCCCCAATCGCCCTCGGCCACTTTGTAGTGCCAACTGACAGGACCGACAAAATGAAATCCACCGCAGAAGTCCCATTGATGCGCCACGACCTGACCATCCACGCTCTGGCTCGGCTTGCGGCAGTCGGCGAGGGATGAGAAATACGGAAACTCGGGCATCCCAAGCCACGGCGCGGCGTTGGCCTCCTGCAGACCACAGTGGTCGTTGATGCCAAGCCGCGAAAGTGTTGCCGTGTAACCAGGATCTACAGGATGATTCATTTCAACGCGCGCTGAACGAATGTCATCCGCAAAGGGCATCACCGAACGTGCCTTCGTGATCAGGTGCGCATACAGCTTGTCTCTTTCCTCGTCACTCACCGAGAAAGAGGAAGGCATGTCCGGCAGGAAGGGAATCAGCCCATCACCAAATGATCGATTGTGCGCAAACATGCGCTGAAAGAGCGGATCGTCCACATCGAACTGCGCCGCCGACAGGCGATCGTCCAGCGGGATGCCAGTGCTGTGAAGGGTCGGTTCTGATTCGAGTGGCCCGAAGGTGCTGAATCGCAGGACAGTCCAGTCGTCCTCGACGACGCTGAAGTAGCGATAGAGCGACTCGTCGGCAGCGCCCCATCGCGCCAGATAGTTGCCGGGTTCCTTGGGCGTGTAGGTGAACGATGCTGTGTTCCCGGCGAATTCCAGGTCGATCGTCTCCGACGGCAACACGTCGATCCAATCGAGATCACCACCGGCAACGAACGTATCTCCGGGCTGCGCCTGTTCGAGGTACCGACCAAACACGTGCAACGGCCCCGTCGACATGCCTGCGGGAAGGTGGAATCGAAAATCGATCGATTCACCGAGCCGGAGAAGGCGGCTGCCGGTCCACCACTGCGCCTGTTCTGAATGCACTGCCTGAGGCGAAACGCTCATCGGTGCGCATCTTTCCCGTGAAATCGCGCGGCGAGCCCAGACACTTACACAAGTGTCCCGACAAAGCGCCCGGCGTTGCGTACCAGGACGACACGTGGAAAGGACTCGACCCTCTGCATCAGTCGCTCGCCATAGCCAAGTTTCTCGCCCGGCTCAGGTTCAAGAAGACCCATAAACACAAGTTCGGCCTGCGCAGACTCGCGTGCCATGACACTGGCAACCGTCTCGTCAGGTGGCTTCAGAAACACCTGGCGGCTGGCGGGAATTCGCGCCGCAGGAATCAACTCGTCGAGGACGCGTTCTGCCTCATCTCGAGCGGTCTCACTGCTGGTGACGCCCTTCACCGTGATCTCCCTGTCACGCCACTCCGGATTGAGTGTGAGCAAGTAGGCCCGTAGCAGCAGGTTGCACACAGTCATGATGCGCGGTCCTGATTCAACCAGGAGGCGAAACGCAGCACCTCGATACGTTTGTGCAGATTACCGGACAGAACCATCAGATGGGGACGCCCGTTGCGTGGATTGGCGGGCAGCTGCTGCAAGGGCAGCAAAGACGGCCTGCCCGGTAACATCCAGAGTCCACGGCGCATGTCCCCCTGGCACCCTGCATGTGGCATCGCTTGAGCCAGAGCCAAAAACGCCGATCTCGAGGCCGATGGCACCTACACAAGCGTAGGGATTGATCACAAACATGACCCAGAAGCAGCCCGTGGCACCTGCCAGAGAGACGACCCAGGGAAATTTGAGGATCGGACGATACGACGGGTCGCGATCAACTGTTCCAGACCGGCGACGAGAATCGTGGTCGCCGCGACAATCGGCACCGGCACGTCGGGCCAGACGAAACGGAGCGACTCGGCTTTCTTGCGTTCGGTGGCGTTCATCGTCGCGATTCGGTGGGAGGTAGGCGTACCTACAGGAGGTAGGCGTAACCTACAAAAATGAGCCAGGGGGCGCGTAGGCATACGGGTCACCAAAATCACCCGATCACCCAGATTTTGCTTGCCAGACATACGCCAGATTCACGATAATGCCTCTTATCCTTCACTATCCGCTCAGCGTTTGTCGGCCAGGCCGACGCCTTGATCGACAGGTACGCCCATCAGGCCCCTCGTACGGGCATAAGGAGTTTGAGATGCTCAAAGTCTTCATTGGCGCTCACCGGGGTGCCATGTGTCACGCGCCCGAGAACACCCTCGGTGCCTTCGAAAAAGCCATCGAATATGGGACGTATCGGATCGAGTGTGACATTCGTCGGGCCATCGACGGGCAGCTCGTCATGATGCACGACGCCACCGTCGATCGTACGACCGATGGCACAGGCAATGTTGGCGTCATGACGCTGACGGAACTCAAGCAACTGCGAGTTGGCGAGTCGGAGACCATTCCGACGCTGGCAGAGTCATTGGCTTGCGTGAGTGGGCGCTGCCGGATGTTGCTGGAACTGAAGGATGACAACATCGCGACAGACGTGGTGCGGACAGTGGAATCGGCGAACATGCTCGACATGTGCACGTTGATCTCCTTCAGTGAAGACAATCTGCGGGAAGCGCGCCGCGCAAATCCGGACACGCTCATCGGCTTCTTCCACCTTGAGCCAAAGCCGCTAGACCCTGCCCGAGTGGTGGACGAGTTCGGTGCGAATTTGCTCGTCGTCTGGCCAGCGGCGGCGCAGCCAGAGGTCATCGCAGCCGCCAAGGTTGCCGGGCTGCACGTGCGTTGTGGATTCCGCGACGATATGACGTACGAGGAGTCGCGGGCTGTGTTCACGCGCATGGTCGACATGGGCGTCGACGAAGTCTCCTGCGGCCGGCCTGACTGGATTGGTCGGATGATTGCCGAACGCCAGGATCTCTTTCCTAGGGGTCGTAGCCAAGCGTGGTCTTGAATGCTCGGGCGTGATAGTGCCCGTACCACCAGTAATCAGGTGCGATCACGACGTGGCCGCGATCCGCAAGCTCACCCGCGTATGGCCCGCTCTGCTCGCCACCAAGGCCGGCCGCGTTGTCCTTCCCAAGTTCATTGGGTGACGTCGTCTGATGCAGGGCGACGATGCCCGATCTCTCTTCTCGCGGTTCGTGGGGAATGAACAAATACGATTCGACCCGATTCGTGGGGTCCACATTGTATGCGATCAGCTTGCGTATGCCGCTGCAGTTCGACAGCACCGATCACTTCCAGGTCCAGAGGCACGCGGAAGCTTTCATCGGGCAACGGCCCCATGATCGTCTGCATGTTCGCCAGGATGTGTTCGCGCCCTATGGCCCGATCTGGTAGCAGGAGCGCTTCTTGTTTTACTATCTTTGATGTCTGAGAAACTGAGCGGTCGCCAGGTGAAGAATGTGTTCTGGAACAGTGCGGCACGGTCTCTTCAACGACACATAAACCAGCCAAATCGCCAGAGCAGCCTGAGGGAGCCTTTTTAAACGCCGATATTGAATACAGCCAAATTGCCTACGGAATCGACGCGAACGATGTCATCGTGTACGTCGACGAGCACTGGGAATCCTTTGCCAGGTCCAATGACGCTCCGGAACTGACCGCTGAACGTGTCGTGGGCAAAACCCTAGCTGGTTTCATCGCCGATGCTCGCGTCAGACACCTGTATGACCTGCTGTTTGCCCAGGTGAGGCGTCAGCAGACACCCATCTCCTTCCCCCTCCGATGCGACGGCCCTCATGTACGTCGACATCTGGAAATGAGGGTGGAACCCAAGGCTGAGGGCCACCTGAGAGTATGCAGTCGTGCGCTACAGGTTGAGCTGCGCGACAGCATCTGCCTACCGAGTGGTCGACCTGAAACAACGGATAGCTACACCACCATCTGTTCATGGTGCAAGAAAGTCCGCGTGGAGGACCAATGGTGTGAGGTGGAGGAAGCCGTCATACGTCTTCAACTCCTCAGCGAGATACCAGAACTGACACACGGCATCTGCCCAGCGTGCGCCGACAACCTCACACGTCGAATAGATGATGCGTAGAAGTACCGCGCGACGATTGGATGGCCTTGCCGCGAATCGAGGAATTCGCCCTCGACCAGATGCTCGACCAGATGCTCGACGCCTACAACGATTGGCGAGCACAGCCCTGCGACGCATACGTGACAACGTGCAGCCCCTATCCCTGCAAATGGCCAATTTGCAGGGATCCGCCATCATTGTTCTATGTTCCCTTAGAGCAGAGGTTGCTTGGCAGCACTGACTCTCTGGCATGATGCAGAGGAGACACGTATGCGTGACCACCCTAAGTCCGAATCACCTGACACGACCGAAAGTGACAGAAATGATGCCTATCGAAGCTTCTTCGAGCAGGCAACTGAGGGGCTCTACGTCACCACTGTGAACGGCGTCTTCGTCCTGGCGAACCCAGCCTTAGCTCGAATCCACGGTTACGACGAACCAGCCACACTCATCGCCGGCATCAAAGACGTAGGCGAGACATCTTGAGCATCACATCAAAGGGCCGACGTGTTGCGTGGGCCGGTATCCTGCTGCGTACGATTTTTCTGCATTCAGAACTGCTTGCTCAGTCCCTCGGTCCGGGTCGTTTCGCTGACTTGACTGTCGGCCCCGACGGGGATCTCCACCTGGCCTTCGACCGCGAGGGATGCTGCGATACAGACGGTGGATCAGCAAGTCCGCCAGTTGGTCAGCGGAGCAGTGGCCGTCAGGGATCAGG
>Ga0114999_10002243_pt1 | contig 25862 bp, 26 predicted proteins | sample ArcticOcean_MG_C_3_FD_89820 | JGI IMG/M metagenome (GOLD analysis project Ga0114999, IMG submission 89820) | Marine microbial communities from western Arctic Ocean - ArcticOcean_MG_CB8_126 | ecosystem: Environmental > Aquatic > Marine > Oceanic | place: Arctic Ocean: Canada Basin | collected...
GCCAGTATCGCCTTGCAAACCTTGAATGCCCTGTGCCCCAGTATCTCCTTGCAAACCTTGAATGCCCTCCGCACCAGTAGCGCCTACTGCTCCATCTGCCCCATTCGTACCAGCTGCCCCAGTGGCTCCTGTATCGCCTTGCACACCTTGAATGCCCTGTGCGCCAGTATCTCCTTTTGCACCTGCTGCTCCATCTGTTCCATTCGTACCAGCTGCCCCAGTAACTCCTGTATCACCTTGTAAACCTTGAATTCCTTGTGCGCCAGTATCTCCTTTTGCACCTGCCGCTCCATCTGTTCCAGCGGAGCCATCAGTTCCAGCTGCGCCCGCTTCGCCTTGAATTCCCTGAATTCCTTGATCCCCTTTTGTTCCCTGAGCACCATCGGCGCCGCCGCCAAAGGTTGCGTCGGCATTATGAATACGGAACCAGTATGCATATTCGCCATCAATTAAATCGTTGTCAGTCGCGGCTGATGGTGCAAAACCACCATCAGCCGAAAATCCACTTCTCTGATATTTCACAATATCATAAATACCGTGATAATCATTATGAAAACCTGAAAAAACTAACCCCGTTGTATTAGCTGCCGCGATTGCAGCCCAATAGCGCGTATTCGCCTTTAAATTTGCTGCCGCACTAAACTGAATAGTTATATACTGCTGATCTATATTTGTTTCATTATCATATTTAGATACACCTGACGCCTTAAGAAGACCTGGCTTGCCGGGCTTTCCCGGGATATCAGCATATATAGCCACGCCTATTGCGCCCATATATGAGTTGCTGGACGAATTGGTGGCAAAGAATGTCATATCTGTATACTCGCCAGTCGCAGGAGCGAAAAATTGCACATACCATATATGATTATCACTTAATGGCCATTGTGATAGCATTATATGCGGATTATACGGTTCGTATGGGATAACATTTTTGCTGCTACCGCCACCGCTATTAATACTACTACCTGTAGGTCCTACAGGACCAGCCGGAACAAACATTAATGTATGATGATCACCCGCGCCGCCGCCCCACGCGCCACTTCCATATCCATCTTTGACATCGATTTCATAGTGGGGTGTTGATGTTCCCTTAGCTGTCACACCTGTAACATTAAATATTGCGTATCTCGATGTTCCACCACCAATCGCACCATCATCTGCATTAATATAAAGGATGCCTTTTATTGAACTATTACCATGATTATTCCAAGAATTAATAAATCCACCCAAATTAGTTGACCACGGAGAACGTGTCGTACCATGCAAATAGATAATCTGTGTTTGTGCTAAATTAGTATTATCAAAAATAAAAAATCCCGCGGCGATAGCATTAGCCGGACTCGCAGATGTTTTATATGTATGATGCAAGCCTACCATATCTCCCAATTCACCTTGTACCCCCACGGGACCCCTCTCTCCTACTGCCCCGTCATTGCCGTCTGTGCCATCCACACCGTCTGTGCCGTTGGTACCGTTGGTGCCGTTGGTGCCGTTGGTGCCGTTGGTGCCGTCTTCGCCGTCTGTGCCAGGTGCTCCGTCATTGCCGTTTGTGCCGTCCTTGCCGTTTGCGCCGTCTTCGCCGTCTGTGCCATCCACACCGTCATTGCCGTTGGTACCGTTGGTACCGTTTGTGCCGTCCTTGCCGTTTTCTCCAGGTGCCCCGTCATTGCCGTCTGTGCCATCCACACCGTCTGTGCCGTTGGTACCGTTGGTGCCGTCCTTGCCGTTTTCTCCAGGTGCCCCGTCATTGCCGTCTGTGCCATCCACACCGTCTGTGCCGTTGGTACCGTTGGTACCGTTGGTGCCGTTTGTGCCGTCTTCGCCGTCTGTACCAGGTGTTCCGTCATTGCCGTTGGTACCGTTTGTGCCGTCCTTGCCGTCTGGTCCAGCTTCGCCGTCTTTGCCGTCTTTACCGTCTTCGCCGTCTTTACCGTCTTCGCCGTCTTTGCAGTCTTTGCAGTCTTTGCAGTCTTTGCAGTCTTTGCAGTCTTTGCAGTCTTTGCCGTCTTTGCCGTCTTGTCCGTCGACGCCGTCTTGTCCGTCGACGCCGTCTTGTCCGTCGACGCCGTCTGCACCATTCGCTCCTGTAGTACCGTCTGCACAGCAAACTTCGTTTTGTTCGCAATGACTCATTATTGACCTCGGTACATTTCTGGAAAGGACCATTATAATATTATCATTGATAATAATTTAATCCAAGATTAATTATTGTCTTCTTCCCAAAGGCGTAGGCGGCGCCGTTTGCGAAATCTTTTTATCATAGAATGCACGCGAACTTTTGTTATAGATGTAAAATAAAACCATTGCATATTTTTCTTGGTTCTGTTTTTATGAATTTTAAGAGCATCTTCACATACTTCATTCACAAGAATACGATGACGATTCGCATAATAATCACGATAACTGCCGATAGATACACCCTTCATGGTTTCTTCAATAATCTTATGTAAATTTAATGATTTTAGTTCTTGATGTTGTTTTAGTATATCTTTGTGAATCCTATTTATAATTTCTTCTTTTGGGGGAGCAATTTCTTCATACCAAGGTGCGCCTGCGGCTATAACAGAAGGAGGATGAGGCAAGACCTGTTCTTGTGAGTTTGTAAAAATACCTGATGTTAATTTGTTCAACCAACTCATATAAAATAATAGATGAATTTGTTAAATAAATTATAACGCATTAAAATTGAATTAAAAAAATATCCTTTAAATAAATAGTAAAATGTCTGATTATTCCTTCATGAAAACAGGATTTGATTTGGTAGGAAATAATGAATATGAGCTAAAGAAAAACATAGTTGCCCTTGTCACCTTATTTGCCGAGAATGCAATCAAAACATCTTTTACCTATGTAAAGCATTCTAAACGTAAAGGAGTTACCACTGAAGATTTGAAACGATGTGTAATGATGGAGTGTTTCTTTTTCACCAAGCGCCCCGATATTTTGAAAAAGGCGGAGGATATAAAGAGGGAATTATTTGATACGATAGAAGATTCTGATTCTGACACTGAGGAAGAGACAGAACAAGATGAGGAATTTAAAGAGAGTGAATGTAAGTGTGCGCTCTGTAAGTGTATTAATAATATTTATGGTCGGTGGTCTAATTGGACCCCCGATGGAAAAATGCAGGAGATATTAAAGGATGTCATAGATAAATTTGATCAATTAACCTAATAAACATGCACCACATCCGCCCCGGGCGCGCCTACGCCGGTTCCTTTTTTTACGTCGTCGCCGCGTTCTCCTCACTTTGCGGCGGCGGCGGCGTCTTGTCTGTCTTCGCCCCTTCCTTTTTTTGCGCGTTCTTCGGCGCCGGCGTCCCCCTTTTGTTTTGCCCAGCTTGGTGGCGCTCTTGGGTCGCTTTTTACGCGCTGCTGGACCAGCCACCGGGTTTCCTCGCTCATCCAGATGATACTCTTGGAACGGTCCGAGTCGCGACGGGTTTTGAGATGTAGCAGCCCACTGGTTATGTCTCGGGTCGCCTACCTTCCTCGGCAGCCCAGATGGACCAACACCGCCGCGCCGGCGGCGACGGCGGCTCTTTTTACGCTGCCGACGCGTTCTTCTTTTTTTTCTCCTCGCTTTGTGGCGGCGCCGTCTTGTCGGTCTTCGCTTTTTTCTACGCGTTCTTCTGCGCCGTCTTCCCCCAATGGATGGTGACGGAGACGAGGACGCCGATCCTGTACCCGAGCCGCCCGGCAATGGTTGTCCCATAGATGGTGTAAACTGAACTAAACTATCATATTGAGATGCTGCTCTTCCGCCAATAAGTGACGTGTTTGCCTTTAATGAAGCCGTATTGGCTGTATCTGGTCCAGCTTGATGGATGCCAGTATCTGACTGTGGGATAGGGATCCAACTTGGTGGGGGATCATCTGGGTCATGCCAAGCAGGGTTATCTGGGTCAATCCATCCTGGGGCATCATCGCCTGTCGCGGTGGCTCCGCCGTGAGATTTGCGGCGGCGATTACGCCGCCCACCTGAGTGTTTATTATTCAAAATAGATTGCTGTTTAGCATTGTATTGTTGTCTCTGATATGCCTGTTCCTCGGGAGAACCTGGGAATTGTGACGCATATGTTCGTATGGGTGGCGGGTTAAGATCCACAGGGGGTGGATTACTGTTTGAGAATGGTTGAGACATCTTAATATATAAATAGAAAATAAAAAGTTAAAAGGAAAGAAAAAATTATATTATAATGAATGATAATGAACGTTTGCAATTACAAAGAATGATCAAGGCGAATGATGTTGAAGAAACAACCGATAAAATACGACGATTAAAACATAGCCAACAAATAAAAACCGACGTTGAACAATATTTGCAATTAAAAAGAAGATATTCGCGACTTCTAAAAACGAATCGCGCCCAATTCAAAGAAATGGCGCGGAAAAAATGTGCCTTTATTTTTCAACATTATCTTAATCTATTTAATAAATTATTAGTAGATGAATTGGATTTATCGATATTGGCGACTTTCTTGACTATTTTAGGTAGGATTGAAGATGGAGATATTGATCAACACCAGGGATCTTTCGAAGTTGGTAAAATTTTAAAAGAATTATATGTGGATAGTGTTCTGCGGCGTGAAACAAAGAGAGATAAGAAAAAAAAGAAGAAATCCAAAAAGCGAGCGATAAAAATAACGTGGGAAGAATATAAAAAATTGAAATAAACATATTTTGTATATTAATTTCAAAGATGGTCAAACTTGTTATTGTCGAGTCTCCCGCCAAATGTGGAAAGATAGAGAAATTCTTAGGGGCAGGCTATAAATGTTGTGCAAGTTTTGGACACATTCGAGAGATAGCTAATGGCTTAAAGGGTATTAACATGGACAATAATTTCTCTCCAACATTCAGATTACTCCCGGGTAAAATGAAATATGTGAACAAGTTACGCCGAGAGATACAAAAAGCCGAAGAGGTAATTCTTGCAACAGATGATGATCGCGAGGGAGAGGCGATTGCTTGGCATATTTGTCAAGTGTTTAATTTACCTATCTCCACAACGAGGCGTATTATTTTTCATGAAATAACCCAATCAGGTATTACGCGCGCCATTACTAATCCCACAACCTTGGACATGGATAAGGTTAATGCACAGCAAGCAAGACAAATTTTGGATTTGATTGTAGGGTTTAGATTATCGCCACTGCTGTGGAAGCATGTGAGTCATACAGCCAAATCCTCTCTCTCGGCAGGGCGATGTCAGACCCCAGCTCTCCGCTTGATTTATGATAATCAGAGAGATATCAACGAATCTCCGGGGACGAAGAAATATAACACTATCGGCGTGTTCACAGATAAAAAATTGGAATTTCAACTGAATCATTATTATGATGATCGAGAGAAGATGGAGGGATTTTTAGAGGATAGTGTTGGATTTAATCATATATATATTTCTCCTATTCCTAAAACAGTAGTGAAACCCTCACCGCGCCCTTTTACTACAAGCGGGCTTCAACAGAAAGCCAGCAATGAGCTTCATTTCTCTCCAAAAAGAACTATGTCTGTTGCACAAAAATTATATGAAGCCGGACATATTACATATATGCGAACAGATAGTAGAACATATAGTGCGGATTTTATTAAAAAGACAATTGGGTATATTAATAAAAATTATGGCAAAGAATATGTCTCGAAGAATATACATTCGCTTTCTCTCCGCAAAGGCAAAGATAATGCACAGGAAGCCCACGAAGCTATCCGTCCTACAGTGGTAACGCGCAAAACATTGCCTTCATCCACTGTAGCCGGGGGGCGGCAATTATACAGGTTGATTTGGGAGAATACAATGGAAAGCTGCATGGAGCCGGCAGTATATTTCTCTCTGCGCGCTAAAATTACAGCGGCGGACGAGAGAAAATATGGGCGTACAAGTGAATTGGTAAAGTTTCCAGGATGGAAGGTTGTAAAGGGGTATATGAAGAAAAACCCTGAATATAATTATTTATTAGAGATAGAGGATGGGACTGTTCTCTCGTATGATAGAATTTCATCTCAGCTAAAACTGAAAGATTTAAAAACTCACTACACAGAAGCGCGTCTTGTTAAGATGCTTGAGGATAAAGGTATTGGTCGCCCGTCTACCTTTTCCAGTTTGATATCAAAGATACAGGATCGTAAATATGTGCATAAAGAAGATGTCCCAGGTCGGTCCATAAAGTGTGTGGATTTTGAGTTGAAGGGTGATGAATTGGAAGAAATAGAGACGGATAGAATATTTGGTGCCGAGAGAAATAAGTTGGTCATTCAACCGACAGGTGTATTAGTATTGGAATTTCTTTTAAAGAATTTTAACCCTTTATTTAAATATGAATATACGAAAAGGATGGAAACGTGTCTTGATAGTATTGCTAAGGGGAAAAAGATATGGCATACGTTATGTCTTGAGTGCAATGGGGGGATTAATATTCTCTCGGGGAAAATTGCAAAAGATCATCGAGAGAGTATTCGTGTTGATCAATATCATACCTATATAATAGGTAAATATGGACCTGTAATAAGATGTGATAAGGATGGCGAGACCACCTTTCTCTCGGTGAAGAAGGGTTTGGATATGACAAAATTGTGTGCAGGCAAATATACTTTACAGGAGATTTCTGACACCACCACTTCTGGAAAGGAATTGGGTAAATACAAGGATAATAAGGTTATATTAAGGAAGGGTAAATATGGGTTATATGTTACTTGTGGATCTAAGAACTATTCAGTGAAACATTTGAAAAAGAAGATGGGGCGAATAGAACTATCGGATGTTGTGGGTGTTCTCTCGGGTGAGCAATCTGGGAACCCAAATGTAATCCGTATATTGAGAGATGATTTATCTCTGCGGAAGGGAAAGTGGGGTCCCTATCTGTTTTATAAAAACAGTGCTATGAAGAAACCTAAATTTTTGAAGTTGAAGGGTTTTGAATTGAATCCTGTGCATTGTGAAAAGGGTGATTTGTTGGCTTGGGTACAAGAAATATATCAGATATAGGTTAACTTATGAAGGAAACGGGTATTCGGACGTTCATCGCGCGAAGTTGTTCATCGCGCAACATATTAATTTCGAGAGAAAAGTTGAAAGGCACACACTTAAACTCAACACGACGCCCATCGTGAAAACGAAAAGTAAACCGAAGTCGTTTAATTCTTTCAATAGGGGGCGAAAACACTGTGGAGTTCATTAGATAAAATTGCTTGCTATCGCCCAAAAGAGAGAAAGCATTTGCTAATCCTATAGGTATTTTAGCGAATGCACAATCTACTTTTCCTGCATAATCATTATTGAACATCCCCGAAGTATGTTCTGACCAAGGTTCGAGCTCATCTATCGAATTATATTTTTCTATTTCCATATATATAGCTTTCTCTCCATAAATATCTAATTGACAACAATTTCCCCCTGATGCATCGGTGCCACCAGATATGTCAACAACATGAACTGGTGTCCCAGTCGTGGGTATTAACCATTTTGTGCATGCATAATCAAATCCAAATCCACCGGATAGATCATGATATTCTGCTGAAGCATCTCTTACAGAGCTTGGGTATGATTTTTTACAATAACCTAAATAAGCAGGGAGACCCCATTGGGAATAATGATCCCAAACATCTGGTTGCCCACAAGGAATATCATAGGGAATATGTTCACCAAACAGCAAAGTAAAGTTAGGTTTGAGCGCGTCCGAGGCATTATTACCAAACCAAAAAGTATTTGTAACAGAATTATATGCGCATACAAAAGAATTGTAGGGGTTATTCGTCGCCACGGCGATGGCTTGGTTCATCTTTGTCGCGATTTCAATAGCAAGCTCTTCTGCGGTATAACTTCCTTCGGAAATGATAATTGTATGGGATTTTTTTTTAATACCGTGTAATTTAAATTTCAGTTTAGTATTTTGGTACGCGTTGGTAAATACATAGTGACTATTTGGGAGTTGTATTTCTACCAGACGCATAGATTGGACATTTGTAATATCTGCAGGAAGATCTATTGAAAAATGATTGGCTTTTGGCCATTTAGAAATATCACGATCTGTGGAGTGAATGCTGATAATTTTTCTATCAAGGACATAATTTTGTTCTCTTGGTATAATTGGATGTGCTTGATTGAGGATAAATTGACTCATAATATAAAAAAAGGATATTTTATTTTACTACAATGATCCCTAAATAATAATATTAAGTTATTTAGAAATAATATCTGCCGTCATGGGGCGAAATATAAAATAAGTAAATAATATATATGACAAAAGCAAATAATTTTTCAGTAAAAATAGGAGGTATTCTCTCTATAATTGGGGCTTTTATATTTTTTGTACCATTTAAAGGTGCTCAAAAAACAACCTATGCTTTATATTTTCTTACTGGTCTTTTATATTCATTTTTGATACAGGAGGCTCTCTCGTGGGAATATAGGGGTAAGTTTACTGGAAATCGTGCTAAGGATATGTTAAAGTTAAGTTTATTGATTGGGGGTCATATAGTCCCTACGCTGTTTGTTATGGCGCAAGGTGTGACTCTATTTTTAATATTTCGTAAGCATGAAAGTGCAATGGAAGATAAAGATGCTTCAGGTAATTTGCCACCGATTTTAAAAACATATAATAATGCAACCTTCACGATATTTGTAACAGAAATGATTTTATTGTATCTTTACACATCTAAAGTGTTGAGAGGTGCCGAACATCCTTCAGATCTTATGAAAATGATAGAGAAAGCATTAATGCCCGGATTTGTTGCTTTGGGTACCTTAGGGTGTTTATTTATAGGATTGTTATATACAGTTATTACACGATATTTAACAGATGGTTGACGATATAAAATCTAAAGGTAAGTCCACAAGAGTTGTAATTATTCCAAATCCCAGAAATTTTTAATACTATATTTATATTTTTATTTTTCCCATATTCAATGTTATTCTCTGTGAATATCTTGATAAAATTATGGTTTAACTGTTCCTCAATGCGAAATATGGGGTCTTTTTGTTTAATTTGTGAATAATTAATAATTTGTTTTTCGATCTGTTTCAATTGTTGGATGACCTCTTTATTTATATTTTCTTCAAAAATACATTTTATTTTATTGAAATATTTATCAATAATAACATTTTTGAAATTAAAATATATGAAGAGTCCGTTTGAATTACAGATGGTATCTGAATAATATAATCTGAAAAAATCTCCTCCTTCCATGACATTATTTTTTGTTTTTTCAGAAAGCATAATATGATGTATATTAAATTGTGGCGGCTTAATAGCTAAAAACATAGATAATTTATTAATATAATAAAGTTTTAAGTATTTACTGGTAATAAATTTATGAAGACTCACACCGACTCAATATGTAGAGGGCGAGTATTGACTCTGGGCATATATCATCGCCTTGGTGGTCAATTTTATGTAGCATCTGTTCACATTTTTGTAAATCATCTATAAATCGCTGCTTTTTTATTTGCAAGTATACTTGCCACATTTTAATAATATTCGGGTATTTTTGATAGTTTTCATCTAATTTTATAATAATTTGTTGATATTTATCATCCATAATTATAATTATAATTATAGATTTATTTAAATAAAGATTAGATCCATATAGATAATAATGAAATTTTTGGATACACATTGTGAGGATTACATTAAAAGTGTAGATAAATATAATTTGCATCCCCATTTGAAAAAATCATTTCCAGACGATATAGCCGACTTACAAAATATGATTTTGTATGGTCCGGCAGGAGTTGGAAAGTATAGTCAAGCTCTTTTTGGCATTCGCAAATATAGTGCGACAGATTTAAAGTATGAAAGAAAATTAAATATTAGGTATGGGAAAAATACATATAATATTAAAATAAGTGATATTCATTTTGAAGTGGATTTATCTCTATTGGGTTGTAATGCAAAGGTTCTATGGTATAATATATATACGCATATTTTGGATATTGTTTCCACGCGACCCAATTCAACCGGGATAATTATTTGTAAAAATTTTCATAATATACATAGCGAGTTATTGGATGTTTTTTATAGTTATATGCAATCATTATCGCATCTTAATGTAAAACTTATATATATATTAATCACCGAACATTCTGGTTTAATCCCATTTAATATTATTAATAGGTCCGTCGTGTTATCTTTACGGCGTCCCTCAAAACGTGCCTATGAAAAATGTATTGGTAAATCAATACAAAATACAAAGTTATCGAGTATTATAAATATTAAAAATCTATCCTTAAAATTGGATGATTTAAATACTATGCATAAATTTATTTGCGATAAAATTATTAATATAATAAATAATTACAAGGATCTTAATTTCCTCGTATTACGTGAGACACTCTATGAATTATTTATTTATGATATAGATATGCCAGAAAGTATATGGTATATTTTAACCCACTTTATAAAATCAAATCAGTTATCAAAAGACAAATTATTTAAGATACTTATAAAGCTCTATCCATTTTTGAAATATTTTAATAATAATTATCGCCCTATTTACCATTTAGAGAATTTTATCATTTATTTATGTAAGACCATTCATGAATTTTGATGAGGCAATAAAGATATTGGAACTCCCTGCTAATTTTGATGAACGTGCATTAAAAAAGGCATATTATAAGAAAGCACTTTTATATCATCCGGATAAAAACAATGATGATAAATCAACAGATATTTTTAAACAGGTGGGTGCAGCATACCAATTTTTGAGAGATAAAAAGAATCTATCAAAGGAAGTATTTCCAAGCAATTTTAAGGACTTGATTAAAAAATGTGTGAAGTTTATGCATTCAGAAAATAAATGGGAAAATATATTTATTAATACAACATTACACTCCTTACTTAATTACAAAGAGATATCATTAAAAGTATTTGAGAAATTACATAAGGTGCGTGGAGTGGAGGTCTATGATTTTTTAAGTGAACATAAAGATATATTTTCTGTTTCCGATGAAATACTTGCTAAGATGAAAGCAACCATCGAGAGAAAAATGTCAATGGATAATATTGTTATTTTAAATCCGCATTTGGAAGATATGATGTCTGACACTATTTATAAATTAGAAATGGGGGATAAAATCTTTTATATTCCTTTATGGCATAATGAATTATGGTATGATGCCTCAGGGAGAGATATGGTTGTAAAATGTATTCCTGAATTAAAAAAAGGGATTACTATGGATAATGAAAATAATTTATATTATATTCATCACGAAGAAATTGGAAAGGTACTCCAGGCGCAAAAGCTAACATTTACACTGGGCGGGAAAGTTTTTGAAATCCCTGCAAAAGAGTTAAAAATTCTTCCAAGGCAGGTGTATATATTCTATGGACGGGGGATAGCGTGTGTGGATGATGATAATATGTATAATATTAAAAAACGTGGAAATATATATGTTGAAATTCATTTAAGTTTAATAAATATGGTTAAGTTTTCTTACGGACAACCTTCTTCTTGACCTTCTTCTTTGGCTTGGGAGCCGGTTCCTCATCCGAGGAGAATGCTGGTGCAGTCGCAAATGCGGGATCCTGCTGCTCTTCTGCAACAACTGCATTCTCGACATCTTCATCATCAGAATCATCCATAATACAGAATCCCTGAATGCGAACCGGTGGGCGCACCTGCGCTTGCAGAAGCTTGAAGGTAACACCAAACTTTCCACCTGCGTGCCAAACACCAGTGCATTCAAGAAGACCCTTGAGATGCGCACGCCCTTGGACAACCTCCATCGGTGTACCCACGGGAGTATCCATACGAGGAGTAAACAATGGCTTCTTATTCATATCATACAATTCCACCTTAAACACGTCGTCCCAACAAGGAATCTTCAGCTTAATAGTGGGAAAGCGCGAAAGATCAGGTTCCCCCGTCGCCTTATTCTTAGGATGCTTAAGAATAGGATACATAAGGGCTTCAGCAACCTCCTTACTCATCTTAGACTTACCAAACCACTCCCTCGAGTTAGTAACAGAATCAGAGAGCACCTTTTCCTGGAACTCCTTAAGAGACTTATAGAAATATCCCTCTGAGGTAGCGGGATCCTTAGAACGCTCGCCAAATTGCAAATTCAAATCATATTTCTTACGGTCTGAATCATCGGAATCCCATTCATTAACACCCCAAGTCATAATAAGAGGAAATTGAAGAACAAGCTTATTACCATTCATAAGAACGGGGATCGTCTTGCCCCCCTTAGAACCAAGCCGCGGCTTGCCATAAGTAAGGTTGGATGGGTTGAAGTTCTTGGTTTTAGTGATGAGTTCTTGAGAAGTAGACATGATATAGTTTACAATTCTATGTTATCTTTAGATCAATTTTTTTTGAAAACCTAAGACGCTAATTGCAGATAAATGTTAATAAAATAATTAAAAAGAATTTAACAATTTATCTGTGCATATATATATGAATATGAAGATTACCCCTTCGCGGTTTCTTAAAAAAAATGTATATAATCCTCTCCCCGCATATAAAAAAACGCGCTTAAAAGTTTCAAATGAGAATTTTATCATCTTAGAATACGGAGAACACGATAAATTACTTCAACTTAACTTTAACTGTCGACAATTACGAGTAATGGCGCGCTTTTATAATCAAAAGCGATCTGGCAATAAACCCTATCTTTTATTTATACTGTATAATTTTTTGAAATATTCAAAATATGCTTGTACTATTCAGAAAATTGTCAGGGGTTATCTTTATCGGAAGTATTATCAACTTCGGGGACCAGCATTCATAAAACGAGATAAATGTGTCAATGAAACAGACTTTATAACATTAGAAAAATTAGAAACAATTCCACAGGTACAATTTATAACCTACGCAGATAAAGAAGGATATATTTTTGGTTTTGATATTTGCTCCCTCCATAATTTATTTAAACATAAAAGAGCACTCTGTGTAAATCCTTATACACAAAAATCTTTTCCAACAGATTTTAAGAATAAAATTAAGCGTTTGCTTAAGCTATCGAAACTTTTTGGAGACAATATTAATATTGAAATCGAAGATACATATAAAGGTCTTTCAAAAGAAAAACAGGTTGAGCTTTTCGCCATATCGGTTTTTCAAAAAATAGATAATTTAGGAAATCATAGTAATGCTGAATGGTTGTTATCATTAAATAGCTTACATTTATTAAAGTTTATGCGCGAATTAATAGATATATGGGTTTATAGAGCTAATTTATCATCTTTGGTCAAAAGAAATATTTGCCCACCGAATGGAAATCCTTTTATAGGATTTAATATATTGCAAACAGAACCATCTATTACCAAATTAAAACATAATATACTAAAAATAATGGACAATTTGGTAACAAAGGGCGTAAATCGTGATTCAAAAATATTAGGCGCATTATTTATATTAACCGCTCTCACATTAGTAAGTAAAGACGCGGCTGAAGCACGCCCAGAACTTTATAACTCCGCTGTCCACTTTTAAATATATTTGCATTAAAAATACTTAAAAGAATATTAATACTGAATGGTATAATGGTCTCAAAAGCTAAGAAATCTACCCGCAAACCGCGCGCCTCTAAGGCGAAGAAAACCACCACCGCTCCCACCCCCTCTCTTGCTCCTACTGCTGCTCCACCAGCTCCCACTAAGGCGCTCGTTAAGACAGTGTCCAAGGCGACGCCGGCTAAGGCGTCAGCTAAGGCGACACCGGCGAAGGATGAGTCAACTCTGGCGGATGCCTTTGTGCATGTTCTTGGACAGTTGACGAGTCTTCGTAGTCAGTTGACCCATATTACTGGGCAGGTCCGTGTTTTGGCTAAGCGTGCCGATCGTGAGCTTCGCGCTGCTCAGAAGGCGAGCCGTAAGCGTTCGTCTAAGTCGGGAACTCGTGCGCCCAGTGGCTTTGTGAAGCCAACTCGTATTAGCAAGGAGCTTGCTGCTTTCCTTGGGAAGGATTGGGGTACTGAGATGGCGCGTACTCAAGTGACTCGCGAGATTAATGCCTATATCCGCGCCCATAATCTCCAGGACCCGAAGAATGGTCGCCGTATTCTCGCGGATACCAAGCTTCGCAAGCTCCTTAAGCTCCAGAAGAGTGACGAGCTTACTTATTTCAATCTTCAGCGTTATATGAGCCCGCATTTTGCGAAGGCTTCTGCCACGAAGGCATTGGCTGCCGCCGCAGCAGTGGCGGCGGCGGTGGCAGAAGCGGTGGCAAAGAGTTCTTAAATTGAATCTAAAAATATCTATTCATATAAAGTAATTAAATGTTGCAGTTATATGAATATAATGATCTCACAGTACTAATTACAGAATATATTTTGCCTTGTTTGGCGCGGAAAACATGCGATCTGGGGTATTATAAAAGAGATGAAATACACGTTTTGCTATGTGTGAGCAAGGGGTTACGCAAATGCATTAACGCGCCCTTACCAGAACCGTGTGATATAATACAGATAGGATGTAAACATATATGTAAAAAACATTGCCAAACCACACCTTTTTATCAGTATGTTGAAAATCGTTATCTACATTATAGAAGGAGGCGGCAAGACGGTAATATACATTTCTCTCATATTATATTTGGAAATATATTTAAAAAAATTTATAGTGATCAAATTTCTCGACATTGGGGTAGTGACAGGATGACTATATGTTGTGGGGGGAAAGGATTTAAATTAAAACGCCCATCCGCGATTATTAGACTTCCACCCCAACTCACATTGGGGCAAATATGAATTGATCACACTCCAGTATATTCTGTAAAGCGGTGCTATCAATATTAGTATTTATAACACCCTCTGGAATTTGAATACTATTTATATCGAATAGTAATTCAACGGATTTTAGTTTTTTAACCTCTGTATCTATGAGTATATTATTGTTACTGAGCCACATAGTAAAATCTATTTCTTTGGTTGCTTTGAATCTTTTATATAATTTATAATAATAGCAAAATGTTTTTCTATTATTTTTAATTGAATAATCTGTGCCTGTTAAAATACATAACCGTCTAAAATCTACTATTGAAATATCCATCTTTTCAAGAATAGTTTTCAAATGATAAGACGACACGGTTTTTTTTGTTAAATTCAGATATCTCAATACATAGGGACATCCGTGCACAAAAAGATCCATATCGTCACTTAAACAAGCATCAGCTTTTCCGTCTATGACCATTTTTGCACATAAAATATCTGCTTCTCCCTCTGCAAGTATATAATCAATCCCATAAGCTTTCAAAAATAGTTTAACATTACGAATATCTTTATTTTTCACTCTTATAAACTTTTTTTCTAACAATTTCATTTTAATCATAATAGCGCTTCTTTTTTGTTTAGATATAATATTCTGTAATTGTTCCTTCATTACGAGATATTCCTCCTCTGCTTGATATTTTTTAAGACTGCGTTGTTTAATGGTCTCATATTTTTCGCGAGGTGGCGCTCCATCAAAAATGAAAATGGGAATAATACCATATTTTTTAAATAGACTACACATAATATACATATTTTCAGTAATTGTACCATTGCCTTTGAATTTATAAAGATAGATGGATGTATCGATTACTAATCTTTTACCTTTAAAATGCGATAGATGAGTTGTTTTTATAGCTTCCGGACATGTGATGCGTAAATAATAATTAAGACTGGGGATACCCATTTTTTTGATTTGAAATAAGAAATATTAATTATTTTAAATCAATTTTATTACAGAAGACTGCAAGGCTTCGCTGAATCTATCCCTGCGGACCAAAGACCGTTTAGTGGCGGACATCCACTGGGTTTTCCACCAACATACTTCAGCATCGACGTCGGACTAGGTAGCCCTCCGCGCAAAGTGCGCCGCCGCCGCCCGCTCCGCCTCCCCCTCCGCCGGCGACGGCGATGGTTTCTGCGAAACTTGCGGCGCGTACAGCGCTTGCGGTGACGTTTCCCACGCCGCCGTGTACGCCGGCGCGTTCGCCGGCGCCGCCACCCACCCTTGGCGCCCTTGGTACCCTTGGAACCCTTGGCACCCTTATTATAAATACCCTTCCATGTAAAAACTTCATTCACCGATTCTTTAAGATTAGGACCCTTTTTAGTAAATTTACCAGTGAGATAATTAGGAATAAGTGCGTGGCGCCAACTCCACTTAAAAGGCGCCTCTACCCGCCGCTTCCAGTCGCCCCCCCTGTCGCATCGTCTCCTCCGCCTACCCATTTTTCTTGTTTTGACCATTATACATAATAGAAAGAAATTAATCTAATTCGCAAATAGTCATACGCATTGTTTTATAGAGTGGACTATATTCCTTTTTTTGTTTATTACGAAGGAAAAATAAATGCATTTTTCTATAATCCTTTAAAAATAAAGGATTCTTGTAATGAGAGTGAATAAAAGAATATAATTTATTTAAATTATTATCGTGCTTATCAAAGCGAAGAGTATTAATGTTATTTGTGTCGCACCACTGCAAAAAATCAACATAATTATATAATAATATACACTTGATTATGTAATAAGAAAAAACATTTGTATTTTCTTTATATAGATAACGTCTTGCCACACTACCTATTTCATTTTTGTCAAATAAATGTTTATATGTTATACCCATAATATTTAACACTTTAACCATCTGAAAAAGACTAAATATTCTTTCAAATTGAATGCAAAAATCAGCATATAAAAGAAAATCTTTATCATTTAATTTATTATCTAATAAATTATACGCACAAAATAAACAATTAATAATTGTTGCCCAAAATTCGCTATATGCTTCGAAAACATTCATTTCACTATTAATAGGAAAAAGTTCTAATAATCGTGCATTTAATTTTTTACAGGGAAAATTAGAGAAATCCAACCCCAATGAATGAAAGCTTTCATGAATAAATACCTTAAACCACTCCTCTTTTCGATAAATGACAATAACACCATCTAACGCACAACTGGTTGTAACTGCCGAATTGCAATGTTCAACACCAAGAACATCCATAAAATTAGTGGGGATATTTTTCGTAAAAGAAGTATAATATAAGTAAATTTTTAAATTTTTACCACAATATTGTGATGAGTACAAGAACGCTATGCGCAACCACGTCAACATCTGTTGAACCATAAGATCATAATGCTTCATATCCTCCATACTAACCTTTTTAAAAACAATAATATAAATACTAATAGATCGATTAAATATTCTACAAGAATAATGAATATATTCCTTTGAGTTGTGTTCTATGTATTGTTTTATCGCCTGTGGAACATACGTACTCGTTAATAAAGATGGCGACGGTACTTTATGATGGTCATTAATGTATTTTTTTTGTCTCTTAAATCGCCGCTGTTTCATTAACATTTTAACATAAGTATCAGAATTATACAAGTCTGTATATATATTTTTAATAATAATATCTTGTCTTCGTTGTTCTAATGCAGTCGGTTTTTTCAAATATGTATCTATATCATTCAAAAAAAAATTCATAAACATTCTCGAGTTTTGTGAAAATTGCATTATATAGTATATACATATTGCTTAGATATATTTTCTAATTAGCATTAGGTGGAGTCCTCCTCCCCATTCTTGAATTTTTTGAATGCGGAAATCTTATCAAAAACTCCCTCACCGCCCATACAAGTTTTGGAAATAAGTTTCACCAGTCCATATGGTAATTCTTTAAATGTAAATATTCGTCGGTCCTTGTATGTAATTAATTTATAATGATTTCCCGTATAATCCAGAATAATGTAATAACGAGGATGAAAGGCTGCCTCAGCTAATTCTCCACATTGTAAAACATTCTTCAAATCATTTTTATGATATTTATGACTTGAAAGAATAATTAATTTTATATTTAATATTCTTTCAAGGGTAGAGATAGCCCATATATCTCCCCAAAATTCACAGGTTTGAATTAACTTTTTGAAATCCCCCAAGGTATTTAACCCTTTCATCATTTTAAATTCATCCTCAATAATACGTTTTGTGTTATTTCTCTCTGTTTTTAATGTAGCAAATTTTTTGCGCAAATCTCCCGCCATATTCGAATATTTCGTACCCTTATCTTTATCCGAAATATTCTTTTTATGCAATTTCTTTACTTTGTTAAATTTCTTCTTGACCGCCTTTATTTCCTTATTTTTATTTTCTAATTCTTGCAATAGATCATTGTAAATGGTCTTATAATTATCATATGTTTCTTGTGTTACCTCTGCTGTAAGGAGTGCCCGCTGTTTACCTACTGAATGGGGGCTTTTCGTTGTTTCAAAGGCATCGCGGATGGAAGCGAAAAGACAGTCCCCGCCACCCTCATTATCTACAACATTATAGTTGCCATTATCAAGAAATGTAGACACCCAATTTTCTTTCGACATTTCATTATTTTCATCTACTGATTTTTCGTTCAATGCTTCCCCCTCCTCTTCGCCCGCCTCTTCATCCGCTTCCTCCTCCGCCTCCTCCGCCTCCTCCGCCTCCTCCGCCTCCTCCGCCTCCTCCGCCTCCTCCGCCTCCTCCTCCGCTTCCTCCTCCTCCCCCTCCTCCTCCACCTCTTCATCCACTTCCTCCTCCGCTTTTTCTTTACCCTGTAACGATGTTATATATTCTTTTGTTGCAAAGGAATATAACAAAGGGCGATCTAATAAATTAAGATCAATATCATTGTCATCATCTAATAATTTGGTATAATCACTATTTAAGCATTCAAACACCCCCAATTGAGAAACCACACGATCCTTTACAACCATATACATGGGTACATATAAGACACCCTTTGTAACAAATGAGTACCTTATATTACCTAAAGCAATTATTATGTCTATTTCGTTAATATCAATAATGTAGAGCGCTGAATTAAAATCTATATCTTCTTCATCAACTTTTTGCATATCAGGATAGTCTATTGTGTTATTTAAACGAGATAACACCATATATTTAATTAAATATTAAAAATTTCCTTAAGTATTTATCATCTTTAATTTCCTTCATATATGCCCATAATTTCTTTCGGCGAAATACCAATTCAATATTTTCTGGATCTTGTTCGAATATGACAATATCTTGAATTATATCATCCTTCCTTTTTTTACGTTTAGATATTTCATAATAATCTGCAATACGATCTAACTCTTTCTTCGTATAATTTGTAGAATAATTAATTTCATTTGCCATATAGTCATCCATATTTGGTACCGTAGTCATCTCCAATAGATCAACTTCACGTAACAGATCGTCATAAGTGACGCGTGATGATGGTTGAGTTGAGATATCTTCTATCAAAGAGAAAGATATATTATCTTCAAGAGGGCGGGTATGCATATTATTTATATATAACTCATATTTTAAATCATTTCCATTATATCCATAAATTTAAAAATTGTTTTGTTCGATAATGCGGGATATAAGGAAGTCGTTGCCGAGGATATTTTATTAATATAATCATACACCTCCGCCCATTTTATATTCCCAAAAAAATGTTTCTTCCCTAATTTGATAAGTATAAATATATTTTCCGAAATTTCATCAATAACTTTTTTTTTACTAATATCATTAAAGTAATTCTTTTGTTTATTTATTAAATTAATAAGCAAATCGAATATAAGATTTTTATCAATAATATTTATAAGCATCATATTTGCAAAAAAACACGACAAAGCACGCCTTTTTTCATTATCTTTATTAATAGAACAAAATTTATCATAATCTTCTTCAGCCGGAATATATTCAATAGTTTCAAACAATACCATAAAAGTAGATAAATTTTTCATACAAATATTGCTCATAAAAGAGAATTGTTGAATAAGATCTCTATACACCATCGAATATAATTTACTATAAAATTCATTAGAACTACCAATCAAAAAAATAGCGCCTCCCAATTTTAATAAATTTTCTTCGTCTTTGCTATCTATTTTTTTCATAATTTCCACTATTTTTTTAGACATTTTAGCATAGTTATGCTTTGTTATTTTATTCAACAATAAAATTACATCATCAATAATTTTTCCTATACCCTCGGTCTCCTTTATAATTGTCGTTGATTTAAAATTTCTAATGATCTCCCAATTAGCAGAAGAGCATTTAGGACGACCTCGTCGTCCCTTCTTAAAATTTGGCGTCTTACTATATGTTGGCGCACCCACCTTAGAAGCGAGAAAATCTATTTTTGTCCGAATATCTATGGAAATATCCTCTTTCCACTCTTCTCTTATTTTTTGAAAAGCATTAAGTGTATACTGTCTATCCGCAAGTGTCACCATTTATGTATATAATTACATTTTCTCTAAATGGATATAAAAATAGATTACCATACCAATCTAACATGTCTTTATTCACAGACAATAATCAAGTGGAAGTGCAAACAAACGAGGAAGAAATGACTTTTAATTCTTGGGATGACGAAGAGGTTATTCCGTTAAAGACCAATTTATTGAGAGGGATATATGCTTATGGTTTTGAAAACCCGAGCCCCATTCAAAAAAAGGCAATTATCCCTTTAATAAAACGGCGAGATGTAATAGCACAAGCTCAGTCGGGAACGGGTAAAACGGGCGCCTTTGTTGTAGGATCTTTACAAATTCTCGATGAGAAATTGGATGAAGCTCAAATTTTAGTATTAGCGCATACGAGGGAATTAGCGCGGCAGATTTTTAGTGTAGTGGCGGCGCTTGGTAATCAAATGGGAATGCGTCATCAATTATTGGTTGGTGGTACATCTACAGAGGAAGATAGAGAAAAGTTAGAAAGAAATCGTCCACAGATTATCATTGGTTGTCCGGGTCGCGTCCATGATATGATTCGTCGTAAGTATCTTAGCACAAAAAAAATTAGTTTAATGGTATTAGATGAAGCGGATGAATTACTATCGCATGGTTTCAAAGACCAAATTTATAAAATTTTTCAGTTTATGAATAATGATATTCAAATTGGATTATTTAGTGCAACTATGCCGGCAGAGTTAAACACTCTTACGACCAAATTTTTACGCCATCCAGTTAAAATTTTAATTAAAAAAGAAATGCTGACGCTGCAGGGGATTCAGCAATTTTTTGTAAATCTTGAGAACGATGAACATAAATATACAACTTTGAAGGATTTATTTGGCACCCTTTCAGTTTCTCAAGCAATTATTTATTGTAATAGTATTAGACGAGTTGACGATCTCTATGAAGCTATGAAACACGATGAGTTTCCCGTTGAACGTCTGCACGGGAGTTTAGATGAGTCAGAGAGAAAAGCAATTTATGAAACATTTAAAAGTGGTGGTTGTCGTGTGTTAATCGCGACAGATTTAATCGCTCGTGGGATTGATATTCAGCAAGTGAGCATTGTTATTAATTTTGATATTCCCAAAAATGTCCATACTTATTTGCATAGAATTGGACGATCTGGGCGTTGGGGGAGAAAGGGTGTAGGGATAAACTTTATTACTCGCCGGGATGTACAAAAAATGAAAGAGATTGAGGAGTTCTATTCTACTCAAGTTAAGGAATTTCCCGTAAATTATAAAGATTTAATTCGTTGAGACCCGCCTCTTTCTTTCTTATTTTTAATATAATGCCTTTTCGCCTACCTATTGAATATTGTCCGGACAAAAAAAAAATTTTTGATAATTTATATACAGATTTAGAGCTATTAGAAGGTGAAAGCAAAGGAATGTACGAGCATCTATTATGTCCCACCACTACTCTTGGAAAGAATATATTAGAACAGTGGAGTCAATATTATACTCCCAATCGAAAATTCCTCAAAGATTCGCAAAAATTCTATGATTCTTTGGGTCAAGAGGGAATAGACAAACAAAATACAGAGAAAATGGTGGATATATGGGATAAGGTTAAAAACGAGGATAATTTTTTAGAAAAATACCAATATGTTGAATGGGATAGAATAAAATGGTTGAATGAATATGTCCCTTTTTTAAGTTTTATGAGCTTGTATAATCTTATCTCTCCACTATTTAATTTACTTCTACCTCTGGTAATGCTTTTGGTTCCTTTTTTTCTGTTAAAAATAATGAAGGTGCCCATAACTATGTCCACATATAAAAATATATTACTGCAACAAATTAGAAATCATTCAATAGGTAGACTTTTCACAGAATTTAATTTTGTATCATGGGATAAACGTTCATACATATTAATTTCATTTGGGATGTATATCTTTAATATATATCAAAATATCATTACGTGTTATCATTTTTATGTAAACACAAGGAAAATCGATGAGTATTTTGCGACGATTAAAAAGTATATTCATTATACGGTTGATAAAATGAATATTGTAATAACAAAGGTAAAGGGGTTGGAAACTTACCAGTCATTTTTATTGGATATAGGGGCATATAAAGATGAATTATGTAAATTAAAAAATAATTGGCATTTTAAACCTGTTTTGTCATCGAAAGGGATTATGAATATAGGCACAACAATGAAGCAATTCTATTTAATACATAGCAATAAACGTATCGCTGATGTCTTTGAATATACTTTTAAGTTTAATGGTTATTGGGATACTATTGTGGGGCTTCATACAAATACACATATTAACAATGCAAAATTTAAAAGAAAGACCAGTTCTCTTACAAATACTTTTTATCCACCATTGGCGGGAATTTCTCCAGTGAAAAATAGTATTTCAATGAAAAAAAATATAATTGTCACGGGTCCAAATGCTGCTGGAAAGACGACACTTTTGAAGACTATATTATTAAATGTATTATTTTCACAGCAGGTCGGGAAAGGATTTTATGACAAAGCAAATATACGTCCATATAACTTTTTTCACTGTTATTTGAATATACCTGATACAAGTGCTCGTGACAGTTTATTTCAAGCAGAAGCGAGACGTTGTAAAGAAATATTAACATTCATCGAGGATCATCCCAAGGAAAAGCATTTATGTATTTTTGATGAATTATACTCGGGGACGAATCATTATGAAGCTGTGAGTAGTGCTTATTCTTACTTGAATTATATTTCAGAAAGAAAAAATATAACATTTCTCCTAACCACACATTTTATGCAATTATGCAATATGCTTGATGAAAAATCAAACATTAAAAATATTCAAATGGAAACTAAGATTATTAATAATGTTTCGAATTATTCTTATAAAATTATTGATGGAATATCTAATATAAAGGGTGGTATTTGTGTTTTAAGAAAACTTAATTATCCCGAGAAAATATTAAAAATGACAGAAGAAACAATACGCTCGCTTTAATTTAATACTTGTTCGTTATTTCCATTTAAAATTAATGTATATAAGTTATAAAATATGAATCGTGAATTATTTCTTAGTTTAGGAATTACTATTTTAACGGCAGCAACCCTTTTTATGTACTTTAGACATCGATTTAAAGTAATGGAACATAAGGTAAATACAATATTTCAATTGGTACAAAATCATGCAAAAACCCAGCAAAACCCCCCGATGCGCATACATCAACCAATGGGAAATAGAGTGGTATCAGGCTCACCATTAAATATACCATCTGTTCCTGAACAAAATAAAATAGAAGTATCGGATGATGAATATACAGACACTGATTGTAGCAGTGATAGCGATGACGATACTAATAGTATTCATGTGAATCAACAAAATACAGGTGTGCAAAATATAAATCTTAATGAAGAGATAAAACAAATATCTGTGACATTAGAAACTGATTCACAAGCCCCCATTAATTTAGAAGAAAAAAAAGACTTGGATGATATGGGATCCTTAGACGATGATGATGAAAGCGTTGAAGAAGAAGCAGAAGAAGCAGAAGAAGCAGAAGCAGAAGAAGAAGCAGAATTTTCACACGTTGTTGAAGAAACACCTGATTATGCAAAGATGACTGTGGTTGAATTGAAAAGAATTGCCTCAAAAAATGGAATTACGGGGTATAATAAATTAAGAAAACAAGGATTGGTAGATATATTAACCAATTAATTTTTTATATTCTATTAATATAAATGAGCTGGGGCACTTGCTATGGAGCTTCTAATAATATTCATTTCGACTCACCACCATTGATGAGTGATGGGCGGAATTTTGCTACGTGGATACCCGCGTGCAAGGTAAATGAAGATATACAAAAGAATAATGGTATTACAACAAATTATGAATACCGTCGCTATTTGACACAAAATGCTGATAATATTATTAAGCAAAATCAAAAAATGGCGTGCGATGATTGCTGCGCATGCTGGGAACAATATAATCAAATTCCCTTTACACCAAGATCTAAATATCTTTACAAATCCTGCACCAGTGGTGGACAACCTTATGGATATGAAAATTCAAATCTTAAAAATTTATATTTATCGAGATTTGCTCTCGAAAGTCGTCAGATTGCTCCTATTTTGACGCAACAACAATATCTTTTAAATGATTCGAGAAAATCATATTAGAATATTTCCATATTTACATAAATATGAGAATATTAAGCATTGACGTGGGTATAAAGCACTTGGCGTTTTGTTTATTTGATTGTGAAAATAATATAAAATATAAAATAGAAAAATGGGGAGTTATCAATTTATGCAATGACAAAATAAATAAATGCTGTGGGCTAAATTCAAAAAAAACCCCGTGCACACGAACACCACGTTATACAAAAAACAATATTTATTACTGCAAAATTCATGTTAAAAATAAAGAATTAAAGATTCCACCAAAAAAAATATATAAGAAATTTCTATTGAAAGAGAAATGTGCTACTCTTAAAAAAATATATACCGAGTGTGGTTTAAAAGAAGGTAAGAAAATGAAGAAAAAGGAATATCTTGATGCAATTTGCCAATATGTAGACGAGAATTATTTTGACCCTATTATCCAAACCAAAGCAAAAGATTTCAATATAATTACATTAGGTAGAAATATGCGCTCCAGCTTTAATTATATACTTAAGGAAGTATCTTTAGACCGTGTTATTGTTGAAAATCAAATTGGTCCTTTAGCCAATAGGATGAAAACTCTACAAGGAATGGTAATGCAACATTTTATAGAATTATGTGTGCCTATCATCGAGGAAATTTCTGCATCCAATAAACTTAAACCCTTTTTAACACAAGGACAAAGAACAACTTATAACCAAAGAAAAAAAATAGGCATTGAAGTTACACGTAAACAATTAAATGAGACAACGCTTATAAGTAACTGGCAGAATTTCTTTTTATCACACAAAAAGAAAGATGATTTAGCAGATTCCTTTTTGCAAGGTCTCTGGTATTTAAATTCTATATATCAAAATAAATAGTTTTTATTGCGTCTTACTTAAAATTAAAAGTTCTTATTTAAACATAAATAATGACAGATAAACCCACAATTATTAATATTGGACGTGCTAAAAGTCCTATGGCTGCCCCAAAATTAAATGTATCAACCAAAGATGATAGAGGCTCACTTAAGTTGATTTCTTCTCCTCGAATGTCTGGCACACCAAAAACAGTAAATTTTGGTCCAGGTATTGAAATGTTTATGAACCAAAAAAAACAGAGTGGGACACCAAGATCAGGGAGCGCCATGGAGGATTTAGCATCTATTGATAAAAGATTAACTAAAGAATTTGGAGGACCAGTAAAACGAATGGGTGAAACGCGAGAGCAAGTAATGTCACAAGGTCCGCCAAATATTCGCATCAATATTTCTGAAAAAAATAACAATAATCAACAAGCTGTCCCCCCACCAAATGTAGGAGCGTCTACAGCAGAGTCCGATAAAAAGAAAAATGAAACGTGGGATGGCTATAAAAAATTTAATGAAATACCGGTTGACCCTTCAATAGCAACCTCATCCAAACCCAAACTTACACACGAAGAACTATTGAGAGAAAAAATTATTTATTTGCGCAAGCTCGAGGCATTAGAGAGAAAGGGAGTAAAATTAACTAAAAAATATACAATAGAATGCTCACTGGATGAAATGAAAGGTGAATTTGAAA
>Ga0114999_10002245_pt1 | contig 25846 bp, 23 predicted proteins | sample ArcticOcean_MG_C_3_FD_89820 | JGI IMG/M metagenome (GOLD analysis project Ga0114999, IMG submission 89820) | Marine microbial communities from western Arctic Ocean - ArcticOcean_MG_CB8_126 | ecosystem: Environmental > Aquatic > Marine > Oceanic | place: Arctic Ocean: Canada Basin | collected...
TATTTCTATTTGTAATTTATCAACACAACCTAAAGAAACCTATATTGAGCGTTCTCTTTTAATAGGATGTACCCTTTTACAACCCGGTAATGCCATGGTCGATGAATCGTTCGTGCAACGGGCGCATGGCAACCACATGGAGGTAAACCCATTTTACGCGGACGATCCTGAGGAAATGAGACGACTTATAGGATGTGACGTGGATGGCATTCTGACAAATTACCCTGATAGACTCTATACTGTATTGATGGAAATGGATAAATAAACGGATAAAACATGGCTTTGATTCAAATTTTGCTCGATATAATTGCACCCATCTTCGTTCTCATCGGGATGGGTTTTTTCATGGAAAAAAAGACGCGATATGATCTCCAAGTGCTGACGAAAGCCCTTTTGTATCTGATCATGCCAGCCACCCTTGTTACCACACTCAGCACCTCCAAATTGTCATCTGCCTATGTTTGGGACACCCTTTTTTTCTGTCTCGCCATGTTAATACTTCTCTTTCTACTCAGTGCGGGCATAGCCAGAATATTTCGATATAATAAACAGATGACCCGGGCCTTCAATTTATCGGTCATGTACTACAACAGTGGCAATTATGGTTTTCCGGCGAGTGATCTGGCTTTCCCTGGCTTGGGATTAGCCGTTCAGGCGATTATTCTCTGTGTGCAGAATTTTCTCATCTTCACCCTTGGATTTTTTATCATATCAGCCCGCCACATTCCTGCGCGCCAGGCATTTACTCAAATGTTTAAAATGCCGTTTATCTATGCGATTATCATGGCTTGGCTTATTCGATCCTATCATATCCAAATGCCGGCATTTATCTGGCTACCTCTTGAGTATCTGACTCAGGCACTTATTCCCATGGCGCTGCTTACCCTGGGTATCCAACTTGCAAAAACAAAAATAAACCATGCATGGCAAGTCAGTCTGGTCTCTCTCCTTTGCCGTCTTTTTATTTCACCCATTATTGGATATGGTCTCGTTTTTCTTATGGATATTGATCAGGCTATCGCTCCAATCCTGATCCTTTCAACGAGTTATCCTACGGCGATTAATACCGTCTTAATTGCAATGGAATTTGATAGTGAAGAAGAATTCGCCGCGAATGCTGTTTTCCTCTCCACGATTAGCAGTGTCATTACCGTAGCTGCGGTGATATATATGGTGAAACAATTCTGAATGGGTACGAATAGGACGACCTTCCTAGATGCCTACACGTATCTCTCTATACATATCCATCTTTATCACCATATATTTTTGCGCCCTTTATTGCCGCTGTAAAGGCATTCACGGGGGTTTCCGAACCTGGATATCGATCTGTATGTGTCGCCCCACTCTCCAGTTTCAGTACGCCACGTGGACATACGGCTGCGCAGACTCCGCAACCGACACAGGATGACCGGACAATATTTTCACCACGTTCGGCATAGGCCCGGACGTCAATGCCCATTTCACAATACGTGGTGCAGTTCCCGCAGGATATACATTGCTCGCCGTTTGTGGTGATACGAAACCGAGAAAAAAACCGTTGTATGATTCCGAGCGTAGCGGCCATAGGACAGCCAAACCGACACCAGACTCTGTTTCCCAATATAGGATAAAATCCAACACCGATGACCCCTGCGAAAATGGCACCTATATAAAATCCATACCACTGTTTTAAGGGTTCAGATATATCCTTTAAAAAACCACTTTCCGAAGTCGTACTCAACCACAATACACCCGTGGTTATAATAATCAGCACCAGGACAGAATATATGAGCGCGCGCTCCACCTTCCAGGACATGGTGGTCTTCGGGGTTAGATGGCGCCAGGGATCACCCAATGTTTCTGCCAGGCCCCCACACCCACATACCCATGAGCAGTACCAGCGTTTTCCATAAAAATAGGTAAGCACCGGGGTTGCGACGAAGGAACCAATAAACCCCCAGAATACCATAAATGTTCCCAGGGCACCGGGACTGGTGACCAAATAATCAACGGTGCCTGGAAACAGTGCATCATATTTTAGGGGCCAGAAATAACTGAAATAAAACTCCGGTTCATTTAATGCCCTTAGAAACTGAGGTACAATAAATGCCATTATCAACTGGAAGAACATCACAGAGGCCGTTCGAATCTGATGATATCGGTTATGTCGGTATTTCATGAACATACGAATGCCAAACACCAAAATCGCCAGGGAGTAGAGAAATCCGTATAAGAACCATTGGTTAGCCGCCTGACCAGACATGGCTATAGCCAATGGATTTACCAGACGGATACCCGGTTCCAGATATTCGGGCCACCAATAGAGGATCACATAAAAACCGGTCAATATAATGCCCATCATCCATGCAACCGCACCCCTATGCGTTGAGGCATTAAACATAATCCCATCATGTTTTATACCCGGCAATGTATTTTTATATGTAAACCAGTAATAGGATGATCCACCAATGGCCAATAATCCGAAAATCAAGAACAGCCCCATCCATGACTCGGCCATTGTTTCGTTTAGTACGAATATGATTAGTGAAAGAACACCTACACCAACAAGGCCCGCTGAGATTATTTGTCCGGGATTCTTTTTTGGTTCCGGTAGTTTAACCGGTTCTTCAAAGCCGTTGGATTCCTCGTCATATATATAACCTATAGTCTCAGGATCTATAAGAGATCCCGTCCCGGTCATGGTGCTCATACCATTTGCTCCTTGAGTGACCGAACGATATCGGTTTCGTGGTGCTTGAAAAATTCAGGGTCGAAATTGGCTTCTTCAAGGTGATCAAGGACATAGGTAACCGGGCGTTTTTCCTCGATCCAGCGTTCACATACCCGATGTAGTGCTCTTAGTCCCATGAAATTAAATGCTGAAATACCCGCGTCCGTATATACGATCCGTACAGCGTGTTTGTGGTTTGGATGCTCCCAGAACAGATGCTTTTCGCCTGGCTGAGCCGTATTTAAAATCATGCCATAGGTCTGATATTCAAGGTCGAAAAATTTGGCGGAGTTATACCAGGTTCCAGCCTCGTAGATCACGTCCTCCCCTGCCATAGCCGCACCCGCCACAGCGCCCTGTTTTTTACCGGTATACCAGACCTGCTGTATCATATTTCGTTCCCCATCGGGGATGATTATTTCTGCACAATCACCAGCCGCATATATATCCGATTGGCTCGTTCGGAATGAACGATCAACCAGAATACCTCTGCCGGTATCAATAGATGAAGGTTTAACCAGGTCGATGTTTGGCGAGACACCAGGGGTCAGGCCGACCAGTTGACAATCAATTCGTTCATCAAATTCTGTAATAATCGCACTGACCCTTCCCTGGCCATCATCCACTATTTCTTTCAAATTTGTTTTGTTTATCAGTCTAAGTCCCTGTTCATCAATCAATCGATTGATGATACCGGATTCTTCTTTAGGCAATATGTTATCCCAATATGATTCCTCCCTAATCAGGAAGGTCACTTGTATATGCCTCGAGTGTAACATCTCGGCGAGTTCAATGCCAATTAATCCGCCACCTACAATTACCGCATGATTGGTTCTCTCGGCACATTCATATAATTTACGAAGGTCCATCAAACTATAAAGTCCAATTGCCCCGTTGAGATCCTGGCCCGGCCATCCGAACTTGTTAGATTTAGCCCCGGTAGCAATAAGCAGTTTATCGTAGGCCATTGCTCCCTTACCATGTAGATGCAGTTGTTTATTCTCCACATCAATATCTGTGACCCAATCCCGCACAAGGTCCAACCGTCGCTCATGCCAGAAATTGTCTTCGAATGGCTTGGTGGCTTGATAGGTCATGTGGCCCATGAAGATATACATGAGAGCCGGGCGAGAAAAATGGTAGGTTGACTCTCCTGAGATGATAGATATTTTCCAGTCGGGTTGTAACTGTCGAATGCGCATTGCGGCTGTTACCCCCGTAACGCCGTTGCCTATAATCGCCACATGCACGGGTAAGCTCCTTAGATAAAATGCTCTTTGAAGGATTGAAAATAAGATCTCATGAATCTGGTTATGAAAATGTTTTGCTGTCGTGAAAAGTTCCCGTGTAGCGCACGAGACTTCATCCCGAAGAATTCACCTGGTATATAAACTCACCACCCAATCAACCGCGATATTTATAAAGCCGTACGTCCATAAAATAACTTTTGCACCTCTGGGCTGTTGCACATGTTTGGCTGATCCTTATAACACAAGGTCGCTACATATCTGGGGTCCCGGCCGATCAAGGATGTAACCCGATGCAAAGAATAGTAACCTGCGAATATAAGTAGGGTACCAGGCTCGACATTTAAAGTCCTGACTTCTGGATGTTTATCATTTAAAGCCAAATTTACCTGTTCATATTCGAAGACATCATTCGTCCGAATGTTTTGGATATATTCAAATGCGCCACCCGCATCGGGTTTACGGATCATCAGGGTGGTTGTCACCTCTGCCTCATCAAAATGCCAACCTTGTTTATGCCCATCCTGCATAACATTTATGGTAAGGGCTGCGAGGGGGTCTGCCATTCGGTAATATGGGTTCGTTTCAATCACAGACGCGATGAAATTGAGTAACGGGTCATAATGATACAGAAGATGAAGCCCATCCTCCGCATCAATCTGGTCGAAGGCGATGACATCGAGGTCTGTGGCCTGTACTTGTCTACGGGGATGGTTTTCCTCAAATGTATCATCGTCTTTTTCCAGGTAGACATTGTGCAAATCTCTACAGGCAAAAGCGTCGGGGATGATTCGATCTGTTTCTTCGGCCATACAGATAGTCGCCTCAGGGGTCGTAAACCCTGGTAACATGCATGCGCCCTGCTGTTTTAATGCTCGGCGGCAATGTTCAACCAATTCCTGAAAGGCCTTTGTCCCTTGAAGATGAAGGGGGTAACGGTCTGTATCGATTAGTTTTCTCGCATTCATAATTAATCTACCCATTGTTTTTTAGAATGACCCCTTTGTTGTGATCATTCATTATTGATGTCAGTTATTTTCGTCAATATACACCGGGGTCTATTCACCAACTATGATAATTTTCGAGATAGAAATTAGGGTCACCCCCTTTTCCTTGACACCTTACCCGGCCCTTTTGTATCATGAGCACCAATCCATCTCACAAATAACTCCTCATAAAGTGTTATACCCCCGATCCAAAGGATTCTAATGGACCTGCAATCGGTTGAACAGGAAGAGCCCAAGCTAATCCGACAGCTCAGCCTCTTCGATACGACCATGATTATCATCGGAATCGTCATTGGATCAGGGATTTTTTTAACCACAGGTATGATGGCCAATGATATTCCATCTGCCCCACTTTTATTAATCGCTTGGATGGTTGGCGGACTTCATGCATTGACAGGTGCTTTAACATACGCTGAATTAGGGGCGAGCATGCCTGAAGCCGGTGGTCAATATGTGTATCTGAGGGAGGCTTATGGACGTTTTGTGGGCTTTTTATTCGGATGGGTTTCATTCCTGGTTTATCTAACCGGTATATTGGCGGCCTTGGGTATCGCCTTTGCCGAATACTTCGGTTATTTTTTCCCAACCTTAGGCACCGCAAATATCCTTTTTAGTATGGATTTCACCATCGGCGGAAGAGCCATTCATTATGTTCTAACGGCTGGACATCTTGTGGCTATTACCCTCATTCTTCTCCTTTCCTGTGTTAATTATTTTGGGGTTCTATTCAGTAAATACATATCGAATATCTCTTCTGTTATTAAAATTGCGGCCATACTCCTTTTTATCGGGTTCGGAATGTTCAGCAATAATACCCAACCCATTGACATGACGATCAATCCCAATCAGATCGACTTCAGCATCCTTATTGTTGGCTTCGGCATCGCATTAATCTCTGTGGCATGGACCACCGCTGGATGGGAAGAAATAAGCTTTATTGCAGGGGAAATAAAAGACCCCGGTCGTACCCTGCCCCGTGCGCTCATTTTGAGTACCGGGGCAATTACCATCCTTTATATGTTAATTAATTATATATATTTATCGGCCCTTCCCATATCTGATATGGCAGGTGTCGCACGCATCGGAGAAGCCGTCTCAAATATTCTTTTTGGTGAAGTTGGTGCCGCCTTTCTGGCCGCCGCCGTTGTTGTCGCCGTTTTAGGCTCTCTGAATGGCACTATTTTGGTCGGCCCTCGTGTATATTATGCTATGGCCAGGGACGGTCTTTTCTTTGAGAAGGCCGCTCGCGTGCATCCAACCTATCATACCCCGGGTTGGGCAATATTTATACAGGCAGGTTGGGCTTGTGTTTTAACCTTAAGCGGCACTTTCGAAGATCTAATTACCTTTGTAACGTTTGCAAGTTTGATGTTATGGATCGCAGGGGCGGCAGCGGTATTTACCCTCAGGAAAAAACTTCCTGATCTGCCTCGGCCGTATAAAGCATGGGGCTATCCTTATGTTCCAATATTCTTTATCGTCGCATCTCTAGGAATTATGATTAATATGTTGTTTGAGACGCCCATGGAGGCGATAGCAGGATTGCTCCTTACAGCCATAGGTATTCCCGTATATTATGTTTGGCGGAAGAAGCTTGTGTGATAATGGCAAGAATCACCGTGATTCGATCTGATATCTTACCATGCGCTATACATTATTTCAAACAATATCACTAACAGAAATTTTGTGTATTCCTCCAAGAGTTGCTCCCCCTAAAATCTTCCTCCTAATCACTCGATTAAATCCTTGCAATTTCATCTCATCGGATTATATTATCCGGTCTTGTTCAGAATATAAAATATAAAGATTTTCCATCACGAATTCAGGCCTATTATGAATTATGCTTTCATGAGTTTTTCGACCCCTGAGCTTTCCTTACAGGAAATGTGCGTGGTGGCCAAAGAATATGGGTATAGAGGTATTGAGCCACGGATGGATGCCAATCATCATCATGGTATCGAAATCTCCACCTCATCCGATGAGCGGATGGCATTAAAAACGATCGCAAATGATGCTCATATTATCCTGACTTGCCTCGCCACTTCACTAAAATTTTCAGATCCCTCTCAGACCTCAAAGACCATTGATGAAACCTATGCCCGTATTGACCTGGCATACGATCTTGATATCTCCAGAATACGTATATTTGGTGGAGCTATTCCTGAAGGTCGATCACGTGAACAGGGTATTTCAACCGTCAGCAATGCACTGAGGGAAGTGGCTGGATACGCTGAGCGTAAAAGTGTTACGCTTTGTCTTGAGACGCATGATGACTGGTGTGATCCTTCTCAGGTAGCCGAGGTAATGAAAAGAACCGATCATCCAGCCATTGCGGTTAATTGGGATATCATGCATCCGGTCAGAATGGGCCATGCGACCATGTCCGCAGCCTATAATTTATTAAAACCATGGATAAAACATGTGCATCTACATGACGGGGCTGGCAAAATTGGAGAAGGGGCATCCCTCGTACCCATTGGTAAAGGATTAATTGACCACAAATGTGCGATGAAATGCTTAATCTCCGATCGGTATACTGGATATGTAAGTGGTGAATGGATCAACTGGGAAGCCTGGAAGATGCACCTGCCACGTGAGCTATCTACATTGAAGCAATACGAGGAAGATTTAGAAAATTCTTAACAATATTGGAGATTTTATGGCGGTGCAACGCACAGCAGTAATAACGGGGATCACAGGGCAGGATGGATCTTACCTTGCAGAATTACTTCTTGATAAAGGTTATCAAGTGATCGGGCTCGCCCGCAGGTCTACCCATATTCATCATGATAATATACAACACCTGGCTGGTAAGATTATTGTTGAACACGGCGACTTGCTCGACCCTTATAGTATTGATCAGGTCATATCAACCTATCAGCCGGATGAATTCTATAATCTGGCGGCACAATCGGTACCCGCAGACAGCTGGAATCAACCGATTGTCACTGCTGAAATCACGGCCCTTGGGCCGCTCCGCATGTTGGAATCCATTCGTCGAATAAAACCGGACACCAAATTTTATCAAGCGACGAGTAGGGAGATCTTTGGTGGCGTAGATGATGAGGTTGTTGATGAATCAACACCATACAGGGCAAATAATCCATATGGTGTGGCTAAATTGTATGCTCATCTCATGGTGGAAACCTATCGCGAATCCTTTGACATGTTTGCTTGTGGCGGCATTCTTTTTAACCATGAAAGTCCACGTAGAAGTCTACATTTCGTCACAAGAAAAGTAACTATGGCGGTCGCCTGTATAAAAATGGGGATTAAACATCCACCATCAAATGAATTAGGGCAACCGTTGGTCGAAAACAACTTGTTAAAGATGGGCAATTTGGATGCCGTACGTGATTGGGGGTATGCCAAAGAATATGTTGAGGCCATGTGGTTGATGTTACAGCAGGACCAACCGGTTGATTATGTGATCGGCACCAACACGGCCTATACCATCCGCGATCTATGTGAACTGGCTTTCGCCCATGCCGATCTGAACTGGGAGGACCATGTTGTATCCGATGAACAGTTCATGAGACCCACGGAAATTGCTGCTTCTAAAGGTGATTCTGCCAAAGCCAAAGCCGATTTGGACTGGGCCCCCGAAATTTCATTCGAGAAACTTATCGCCCTCATGGTCGATGAAGATCTTCGATGGCTATGGGAACACAAAGAAAGATCGGGTTCTCGATAATCACATTATTCACGGACTAAATATTTGAGGTGGCCATCCCTTTTTTGAAGATGATCTCAGCAATCTGTGGAGTAGCTTCGTGAAGAGGAAAATGTCCCGCCCCCTTCATTTCAAGGCATTGGGCATGCGGCCAGATCTGCTGCCATGGTTATAAGGATGCTTTTATCGCCCCGAAAGTCCGTTCTCCGAAAGCAATATCGACCGGCACATCAATCGATTTAAACTGGTCTATACCCTCAATACCAGCAAATAATTTAAGATATCCATATGTTACACTATGATCAATCGTCGCGAATGAATCGGTTAAGTCAGTTTCCGATGTTCGCTTGTTTCTTAGTGTCGTATTGGTCAACCACCGGCCTACCGGATTAGCAAAAGTAGATGCATACCACCCCCATTTGCCATTTAGAAACACATTAAAATACCAGGGTACGTACGCAAACGGATCGATGAGGATAAGGCGGGTCAAACGAGGTTTCAGATTACCGGCTGCAAAAATGGCTGCGATGGCTCCGGTACACATGCCAACCAGCGTAATGAATCTGTTTGCATCTTATTTATCGATATTACGACTTCATCGACAATTTGTTGTAGGGAAAAGGGTTCCGATTTTGCTGATCGTCCAGATCCAGGCAAATCATAACTGCAAAAGACGGCAGCCTCAGGAATATGAGATGAGAGCGGGTTGAAGGTTTCATGGCTACCGGTCCAACCAGGTAATCCAATATAGGTGTCCGGATCTTCTCCAAATTGTTTTACATACATAATCAACTGTTGAAATGAGGTCAGGTTTAAAGGGGATTAAACATTAAATGGATTCGCTTAAGACATGCTTTAATGCCTGGTCCAGATCAGGGTGTTTAAAATTATATCCTGTATCGAGCAATCCTTTTGGATTTACTCGGGCGCCCCCTAATAGTAAATCAATACCCATTTCACCAAACAGAAGTTTGACCGCGAAAGAAGGGACAGACAAAATCGTAGGCCGATGGACCATTCGGCCCAATAACTCAGTTAATTCCGAATTAGTCACCGGATTTGGCGCTACAGCATTGACCGGACCGGACAACGGATCGGTTTGTAAAGCAAATTGAATTATCCCGATCAACTCATCAAGGGTCAACCAGCTCATATACTGTTTGCCATCTCCTATTTTACCGCCCAAGCCAAGTCGGAAGGGCGTCAGCATTTGAGCCAATGCACCACCGACCTTTGATAATACCACACCGATCCGAAGATTGACCACCCGTATCCCAGCCTTCTCAGCGCCTTCGGTGGCCTTTTCCCATGCATGACAAACCTCTGGTAGAAATCCATTTCCAGGTGGCTCATCCTCACCAAGCCAATCCCCCCCCCGGTTCCCATAGTAACCGATGGCTGATGCGGAAATTAATGTCTTTGGTAAGGGTACTAACTGGCTTAATTTCTCACATAAAAAACCAGTCGTATCCTGACGGCTTTGGCGAATACGTGCCTTTTTACTTTCCGTCCAACGCCCCATAATGGGCTCACCTGCCAGATGGACAACAGCATCAATCGAGGTTAATTGCTCTATATCCAGAATCTTTTCATCAGGAGACCAGTAAATGGTCTCCTGATCCTTAATGCCTTTCGATCGTACCAGACGCAAAACCTGATGCCCATCCTTTTTTAATACCGGTATTAATTGATTTCCAACGAGACCGGAAGCACCTGTTAGTAAGATTTGCATAGGGCATTCCTGGGTTTAAAGAGCATTTGACACGGGCTTTTTCAATTTGATCCATTTTTTATGAAAATAATCAGGCCTAACATAAATACTACCAAAATGTAACCCGGTCAAGAAAATGCCGATAATCCCCGCCGCAATCTATGGCTAACATAAGCCGCCAGGTTCAGACAGGCTGAAACCATTATGACTTGCCTTTCGGGTTGATTGGTCGTATTGTGCATGGTGTACTGATCAAGCATCAACTTAAGACCATTTTCGATTATCGTCGCGAGGCACTCTTTAGAAAATTCGGCCAACTACCCGCCTGGTTTCCTCTACGGCATGACATCATTACAAAAAACTGAGGCGCACGGCTCATTACTAAAAGAATGACCTCGAAGATAATCAGAGACGTGCAATTTGACAGATACCCCCATTTTTGTTTATATAAAGATGTCATCTTCAAGCCTGATTTTTAAAGTCTTTTCATACGCACGATTACCACGACATCCTATGCCGAGTCTTTCCACTCTTGTTTTCTTACCCACGTTCTCATTACCTTTATGTTAATCGACCTTATTCTGATTTTACTTTTGGTGGCAGCCAATGGTTTTTTTGTTGCTGCGGAATTTGCCCTCGTTAAGGTGCGGATGTCGGAAATTGAGACCTTAGCTGAACAGGGTAGTAAAACCGCCGGTGTTGCCAGAAATATCATTAACAAACTGGACACCTATTTATCTGCATGCCAACTCGGCATCACACTGGCCAGCCTGGCCCTTGGATGGCTTGGCGAGCAGCGCATGGCGACCATGCTTGAACCCGTGGTTCGTTCCGCTGGCTTCGCTGATGAGACTGCGCATTTTATTGCGATCCCCATCGCCTTTGCGATCATCACGTTTTTACATATTACGGCCGGAGAACAGGTCCCCAAAATACTGGCCATCCAGAAGTACCAAGCGACCTCGCTGTTTGTCGGCTTCCCACTCGTCATTTTCTACAAGATTTTCAAACCGTTTATCTGGTTTCTAAATGTCAGCAGTAATTACATGTTGCAGGGTATTGGCATATCTCTAAGTTCCGGCCATACCGAATCCTATACCGAGGTCGAATTACGATTGACTCTGATGAATGCTGCTGCAGGTGGCCATGTAACGCGTCGTGAGCGACTTATAATGGAAAATGTTCTGGATCTGGAATCTAAATCTGCCCGGCGGTATATGATGCCTCGACATCATATTGTGTATATAAATCGACATGATTCCATGGAAGAAAAACTTCGGATTGCTGCCGATTCAGGCCATACCCGTTTTCCGCTGTGCGATGAAGATATGGACCATATTATTGGTATTGTCCATATCAAAGATGTGTTCAAAGCGATGATTAATGAGGGAGAGTTTACTTCGTTTGCTGAGGTAGCCAGGGAACCGCTTTTTTTGCCTGAAACGATTAAGCTGGATGCGCTGCTCGGTGAATTTCAACGACGCAACACGGTCTTTGCCATCCTGGTGGATGAATATGGTGTGGTGTCTGGTATGATTACTCTGGAAAATGTGATTGAAGAGTTGGTCGGGCCAATACTTGATGAATTTGACATCGAACCTCCTCAAATTATCAGAAAAGGGATCAATCGATACGAGGTTGAGGCCAGTTGCTCGGTGGACACCGCTATCCGTGTTTGCCAGTTGGCCTTGCCTGAAGAATTAACATCTGACACCATCGGTGGCGTTATGATAGAACTTTTAGGACATATTCCTCAGCAAGGAGAAATCGTACCCGTCGGCGATCATATTCTGACGGCCTTACAAGTCGAACCCACCCGTATTCAACGATTAGGGATTGACCAGAGACCGGAAGGATATAAGAAGGTTGAGGCGTAAAATGGAGGATTTCTGTGGCAAGATAGATTATTCTTTTTCAAGTTCTTCTTTTTGGTAATTCCGGCGTAGACACTGTATCTAATTGTTCTCTTATCTCCTCAGGCAAGGTCCATCCTATCCCGCCACATACTTCCTCGACATGCTCCGGCCTGTCCGGTCCTGTGATCGCAGCAGTAATTTCCGGATGATCAAGAATCCAGGCAAAAGCAACCTGGGCCGGTGTCTTGTCCAGATTTTTACCCGCCTGTATGAGCGTCGCTACAATCTCATCTACCTGTTTTGTCATCACTGCCCTAAATCGTTTAGCATCCTTAGACCAGAATGAAGGTTCCGGCGGTTTACGTCCTTTTCGAAAATGCCCCGACAGGAGTCCGACCGCAAGCGGACTGAAAGTCATCATGCCGAGTCCATGCTGTCGACAACGACCTAACAACTCCGGCTCCATCTCCCACCGATGCAGTAAATTGTATTGGTTCTGCAAACAGGTCATGGGCGCCAATTGATGTTTTTCGCCAATCCACAAAGCCTCAACGACCTGGGCTGCGGTGTAATTACATGCCCCTATATATCGAATTTTACCCTGCTCTACCAGATTGCTCATGGCGTGTAAGGTCTCATCCAGCGGCGTACTCTCGTCGAAGTGGTGAAGCAGGTACAGGTCGATATGATCCAGTTGCAGGCGCTTTAGCGTTCGCTCAATCTCCCGCATGATGTGATATCGGGACGTGCCCTGATCGTTAGGTCCATCGCCTATTTTACTCCACACCTTGCTGGTGATGACCAGGTTATCCCGCTTGTCTTTCATACCTTTCAGTGCTTTGCCCAGTAAGGCTTCACATTTTCCGGCAAAATAAAAATTTGCACAGTCGATAAAATTGATGCCGTGATCTACGGCTGTTTCGATGACACGGATACAGGTCTTCTCGTCCGATTGACCTGCCCAATACCCCCGAAAGGCCGTTCCGAGGCAGATGGGCGACACCTTGACACCCAATCGCCCCAGTTTACGGTATTCCATATTGGCACTCCCTTCATCCATCCATTTTTAAAATCGAAGGTCTTATATATGTTTTCGCAATCGAATATTCAACATCTCCACGCACACCGAGAAAGCCATGGCAAAATAGATATATCCCTTGGGAATATGCTGATCCGCCCCCTCCCCGATCAGGGCCATACCTATCAGCACAAGAAAACTAAGGGCAAGCATTTTAACCGTCGGATGGGTATCTACGAAATCCCCGATAGACTTCGCTGCCAGCATCATAATCAAAACGGCAATAATAATCGCCAGGACCATGACCGGTATATGGTTCGCCATGCCCACAGCCGTAATCACTGAATCCAATGAAAAAATAATATCTACCAGGGCAATTTGAATAAGTACGCCGACAAACGAACTTACCTTTCCGATCCCTTCAGGCTGTTGTTGGGCTTCAAATGTATTGTGTATTTCAAGGGTACTTTTTCCAATAAGAAACAATCCACCACTCAGCATGATGAGATCCCGCCCTGAAATCTCTTCTCCCATAATGGTAAACAGGGGATCTATCAGACGCATCATCCAGGCCAGGGTCAACAACAGAGCCAGGCGGGTACACATCGCCAGAGCCAGGCCTATGATGCGGCCACGGTGGCGCTGGTGCTTCGGCAACCGGCCCACCAGTATTGAAATGACGACAATATTGTCGATACCCAGAACGATTTCGAGGCTCGTCAGGGTGGCCAGCGCGATCCATGCCTCAGGATCGTATATCCAGGAGATCATATCTACTCTCTTCCCCTACACCATATTAGCCAATAAATACGTCGCTGCCAGGTAGACCATCAGAATGGCCAGCGTGTCCCATCCCATACGAAAACGTTTATGTTCCTCCCTGTAGACGAGACCGGCTATCGCACAAGCGGTCATCACGATAGCAGCGATCGCCGTAATCAAATGGGCAGAGGTGATCGCCTGGAGCAAGGGGCCCTGACGATAGAACGCATCATCAACCGCCAGAATGCCGATATTGAACAGGTTGCTGCCAAGCAAATTGCCTACCGCCATATCCACCGCACCCAGGCGTAACGCCGAGACGGCTACGACCATTTCGGGCAATGAGGTAGAAAAAGCAATAAATAGGCTCCCGACAAATGTATGACCCAACCCGGTCATTTTCGCTATCTCTTCACCAATATAAGGTAGAATCGTCGCCGCGATGATGACAAGCCCTGCATTGATCGCGTAAATCATATATAATCTTGAATTCGTCAGTTCATCCTCCACAAATTCCACATCTTCATCTATCCCTATTTCAGCCATGCGTCTTTTTTCAAATAGAAAAATGGTACGCATGGCGATAAGATAGATACACATGAAGACAATACTATATAGGCCTATCCAGCCCAATGTGGGGATATACCCGCCCGCTCCGATCCCGACACAGACCGCCCCGAGAAGGAGAATACCGAAGGCGCCTGTCAAAATCTGTCCCGGTTCGGTCCGGCTCAACACCGGGACATCTTTGTCAAAAAGATCCAGCAGGGCGATAATCAGGATATTGAACATACAACTACCGAGCACATCCCCTGCTGCAATATCCGGTACATCGAATAAGGTCACCGAACTAACCCCGGTAATCAGTTCAGGTAAGGAGGTCACGGACGCCATCAGGACCACCCCTATCCAGGCTTGGCCCAACCCGGTTCTATCGGCAATGATGTCTCCATATTTTGAAAGACGCTTCCCCGCGAACAGAATCACGCCCGCGCATATCATAAATTGTAACCAGATGAGCATAATATAATGAGTGGGTGAGTGGATGAATGAGGTGGGTGAATCAAACTCGGAAAATATAATAGGAAAAGGATTAGATTTAAAGGAAAACTTTTATATCTCGGTTCTGAATTTCAGGTTCCGAACTCAGTGGGGAATTGTATTGATTTATACTCAAATCTGGAATGCTATTATGGCATTCTCCAGGTAAATGTTACCGACCCGTCTCTTCGTGGATCAGCCACGCTTGTCCAGCCATTGCCTTCTTTAACTACGGCGTGAATCCCCCCGAAATAGGGATCTCCCGCTTCATCGGCCAGATTCGTCTATACTGTATAGAAGGTGTAACCCCGTTCAGACAGGCGGGACAGATCTATTTCAGGTTTTTTTGTCCAGGTAAACCGTCTGTAGATGATCGGTATGACCGGATCCGATCATTTGGACCAACATAAACAGCAATATACGTAAGAAACGGGATGGTGCAATATATTGTGGCGAACGTCTTTGTAATATCGTACCGAGATAGATGCATTATATATATCACAACCGCGATGGTCCATGCATCTCTGGTCTTATGAAAGTGGCGATGGTGAAGGTCCGGCCAATTGTATGATCGTGGGAAACTTCCTCGTGCTCATGCCAATGGGCGTGGCGCACCGAAGGCGGCAATTCGGGGACGATTGACCTTCGGCCTACAACGCTGTAAAAGGTATCCCTACCAACCTTTCATCCAACAAGCGCACCTTCTGATCAATGGAAATAACAAAACCTATCGAACAGGCATGTTCACCCATGAAATCGCGGATAGGACGGAACGATCGGCACAGAACACCCTGATGGTATTTTATTTCGATGGGGACAAGCCCGACGTCGCCTTCGAGGATCTGATCCGTATTGCCCGATGCCGATCAGAGCGACACAGGGAAAGTAGGTCAAATATTCCCGAACAAGTACTTCATAATGTCGTTTCATACCTTGTAAAACAAAACAATGACTTTAAAAATGCAGGATATAAATACATACGCAGCGAAAATAGGACCGCGCACAATCAATGCTTGACAGGCGGGTTATCATACATGTTTTCAAGCATAAACCAACGCGCCATATCGAGATTTCCCATGACTAAACTAACCCTGCTCGGCACCGGCACGCCGACTCCGTTTCGCCCTCGTGACGGCTCCGGCTAGCTGGTGCAAGCTGAATATGGAAGATACTGCTGGCCGAATATTTAATGAAGGACCCGCTTGAGGAAATCGAAGCTCAGGAGATACGATAGAGAAGCTTGAACAGGATTATTGAGATGGCCAACGTCAAAAATAAACCGCTGAATATTATCGATTGCGATGTACACCACGCAGTCGAAAAGAATGAGGACCTGTATCCGTACCTGCCCCGTCATTATGTGGAATACAATAAGGACTTCGGTTCCATGATGCCAGGGGTCGGATACACCAATCTGCCCCAAAATGGGTGTCGCGCGGAGCTGTGGGAACATACGGAGACTAATCCGACCAGCAACATAGAGCTGGCCCGTAAGCATCATCTCGACACGTGCCGGATCGGTCTGGCCGTGTTGACCGGATCAACCGTGTATGGTGCGGCGGTACATCCGGACGTGGATTATGGGGCCGCCATGTGCCGGGCGTTCAACGACTGGACACTTGAGACATGGATCAAAGCAGATGATCGATTTAGAGCGTCCGTTGCCGTGGCGCCGTCTGACCCGAAGCAGGCGGCGGCGGAAATACGCCGGATAGGGAGCCAGGCGGCGGTGATTCAGGTCATTATGCCGGCTGGAGCGCGGATGCCGTTCGGCAATCGATTCTATGATCCGATGTACGAAGCAGCGCAAGAATGCGGTCTACCCATGTGCGTGCATTTCGGTGCAGAGGGGGCGGGATTCTCCAACGCGCCCACGGCCGCCGGATATCCATCCTATTATCTGGAAATGCGCATGGCCCGACCGCAGATCGCCATGGCGCATGTGGTCAGTCTGATCTGTGAAGGGACGTTCGAAAAGTTTCCAGATCTGAAATTTCTGTTCATCGAACACGACACCTTCTGGGTCCCAGGACTCATGTGGCACATGGACGCCGACTGGAAATCCGTGCGTGACTACACGCCGTGGGTCAAGCGCTTGCCGAGTGAATACATCCGGGCGCACATCCGATTCGGATGTCAACCGATGGAACAACCGCCAACACGCAAAGACATGAAGACGTTCCTGGAATGGCTGCACGCCGACGAAACGCTGGTCTATGCCAGCGACTACCCTCACTGGGATTGGGAAGCACCGGCGAGCGTGCTCCCAGGTGTGTCTGCCGCACTTAAACAGCGCGTGTTTGTCGAGACGGCGCGTGAACTCTATGGCCTGTCGGAACATGGAGCCCCTTTACTATGAGTCGGCGCCAAGTTGTAGCCAGGGTTGATGAGATCCCGCCCGGCGAACGGAAAATTTTACCCATCGGTGGCCAAGGTGGCATCGGTGTATTCAATATCGAAGGTGAATTCTACGCCCTCAGGAATCGATGCCCACATAAAGGCGGTCCCTTGTGCCAGGGCAGGCTGAGACCACATATAACGGCCAACGGTGTATATCAGGTTGAACAGGCCGCTCAGCAGCAGATATTGAAATGCGCCTGGCATCAATGGGAATTCGATCTTACCACCGGTGCGGCCCTCTACGATCCCCGGCTGCGCGTTAAAACTTATAAAACGGCGATTGAGAATGAGATGATTGTCGTTTATCTGGATTGATCAGCCCTGCGATGCCCATGGCTTGCAGTAGATCTCGAGAGTTGGCTAAAGGTTCTCCCCGCAGCTTGCTGTGGGACGTCTTCATTTTAGTTCCAAGTTCAGAGAAGTCCCATATTATGCCGATTGACGCGGCCTCCGTTCCGCTATCGGAACAATAGCCGACGTTAATCGTATTATTTAATCCTATAGATCGGTTTCATTAGCTCATTAACTCATTTGCCCTATGAAAATTCATCGCTTGCCGTTCATGATGCCCGAACGGGGGAATTGAAAAGGACAACCACCTCGTACCCACGGCTGAGTTCAGTCCCGATAGTCGTCTGCTGGCTTGCGAAGATATTAACCATGGTCTGCAACTGTTGGATGTATTGACGGGCAACCGCGTCAGGGCATTGAACGGTACCAAAGGGCTTCAGGAACCGATTACCTCTATCAAATATATCTGGCCTGGCCAATATGCTATTAATGGTACAGCACACCTGGTGAATTTGAACCCGTTCCGCATTCAATTCGCAGATTGGAGCACACGACAAACCGCTCGTCCCGTACGCCCCCCTCGAATCGAATATTACGAATTACGCCATGCCTTGTTGCATGATCAACCTATTGAGTTGGACGCAGGATACCAAGCAGCCTTCCACGAAGAAAACTGGCCTCATGACTTCACTGTGGCATCGGCACCGGTGCCGTGAGGGAGATCGCGTGTCCTATTGCAGTGATTTTTGATATAGGGCGACGGCACCGAATTCATAACTGGCTTCTACATCAGGAAGTTCTTCGAGATAAACGGTAAACCGAACCGGAAGGCCGTTGTTCGGCATGTGTTCCTTCCAATAAGTTGCGTAGGCTTCTCCATACGCTTTTCGAATACGCTGTTTCTCATCGGCATACCCTTTGGGATCGGTCAACGGATTAGGTTCTTTGGGGCCAGCGCCAAATGAATGAATCTCCAGGAAGTCTAAGTCTGCCAGCGAATTGCAAATACCGGCTTCCCGGACATACATCTCCCATGTGTCGAATGTTCGAGGTACCTCCTCTGCCGGGTCCATCCTGGCCACATTGTCCAGGGATAGTTCGTTGGTCGCAGCCAGCGCACCAGTCATACCTACGAAGAAGATCTTGAGATCCCCGTTATCGAGTTGTTCGATGACCAGGTCCGAAAACAAGTCATTGTTCTTCTTCCGGTAGTAAGTTACCCTACCCCTTTTCTTTATTTCCCAGTCCATATTCTACGCCTTTCAAAAAGGATAAATAATCAGTAAAAAATTGGATTTTCTCCCTGGTTCGCGCATGGTGATTCATAAATGGCCATCGCTTGTATCATAAGAGAAGATGTTCGAAAAGTAAGGTATTTGCAATCAGATTCAAGAGATAAGTTATCACTGATAAACAGGTTGTCAGCCCCTCGCCCGTATGGTGACATGGTATTTTACTTGAATTTATTGGAGTATCTGATATATTTACCTATCATTCGTCAGGTCCCAGGACCATGCCGACAAGAGCCCGCCAGGAAGACACCCGGCGGGCTCTTGTCATTTAACAAGTTCTATTTGAAATAATCCGATAATATCGGAGGGACCATTATGAAGCGATTCACCATAATATGACCGTCCTCATCCTGCTGGCTACGGCATACTATTCCGGGGCCCAACAGGATCAACCATCCGATTTACAACAAGACTGGGAGGAGATTAAGGGACGAACAGGCACATTCGATTCAGAGAGGTCGTGGGCCCTCTTTATCGTGCATGATCGATTCGGATGCTAAAGATAAAGATGTTCTGACCGATGTGGGGAGTGATCATGTGGTCATACGCACACAGCGAGATAATAAATATGCGCATATCTTTGTCCCCTTTAATCAAATTCGGCTGGTTCAACGCAATTAAGATGTCGTGAAAGGTTCAGCAGATCACCCAGGTTGTTCTGTGACGCAGATCACCCTTATTTCAATATTAACATTGTGATGGAGGTCATTTGAGTCGATCCGAACACAGTATACTTTATCTTCTACAACGTGGGCAGGAAATAAGTTTTTGAGGTTTAGCGTATGAATAGGCGAAGAAGGTATGGTGTTCCGAAAACGATAAAAACTGCTACTCATTCCACAGACAGAACGTAGGACGATAATGCTGATGGGACCATTGTTCCTGGGAAGCGGTTTACTTCTGGCTTTTATCATGTAGCTTATTATCTGGAGTATAGGTCCTACCTATATAGCCTCTTATTTTAATGTTGGCCCCCTGGCGAGTCTGGAGGAGGAGAATAGAAACCTGACTCTGCAGGTCCAGGCAATACAACGGCGGACCGAGCAGTACCAGCAAGAGATGCAAAGGGTGATACATTGGGAACAGGAGGCTCGGGTTTTTGCAGGTTTACCCGACATTCATCCTGACATTCGAAAATTAGGGGTTGGGGGACCGAGTCAGCCATTACCTTCAGAAATGCCCATAGAGTCCTTAATACCGCAAATGGATGCTGATGTGAATCAATTATTCCGTGAGGCGCAGCTGGAACGGGCCAGTTTATCGTCGATCAGAGAAAAGGTCGAACAAAATAAAACTTATTGGCATCATATGCCTACCGTCCGACCGGTGATCGGCCGGACAACCAGTCACTTCGGCATGCGAAACGATCCTATCACAGGCGGACGTGCACGTGCATTCCGGTGTGGATATCGCAGCGAGATGTGGAGAAGATGTGCGCGCCACCACAGCTGGTATCGTGGTGTTTACGGGCCAGGGTCGAAATTATGGCCGGTTTGTAGATATTGATCACCAGAATGGGTATATAGCGCGCTACGGCCACCTCTCACGAATTATAGTAAAAGACGGCATGCTGGTAAAAAGAGGAGATATTATCGGTCTGGTAGGCAATACAGGCCGGGCAACGGGTTATCACCTTCATTACGAAATACGGCGCAATAAAATACCGACCGATCCGACCTCCTATTTTTTTCCTGAAAAATGAGCCGTAATTTCTTCTTAGACATTACCTAACCTCAATACCACAGACCGGGCAGGTCTTACGAAACAAGCTGCTACCAAGGTATTTATTGCAAGCCGGACAACGCCAATTCTTATATGAATAGATTAGCGCACCCGGGACCCCAAAGAGCATTAAGGGACCGGCGATGAGTTCCGGCACCCAGAGAAGGGTACCTGCCTGCTCATCTTCAGTATATCCAGAGGCTACCAATCCTGCTGCGAGGGGCACGGCGAGAATGATCTGATTTCGTCGTCGGATATGGACCTACTGTTTAAACACCGCCAGCCGTTCTTCATCATAAGCCATTGCCGTATCCTCATATCTGCCCAACCAGGAACCGAGGTTGATCGGCGTTAATCGTTGCGATCATCTCGTAATGAATGGTGCCCATCCATTCAGCCAATTGTTCAGCGTGGATATGTTCCTCGCCGTCCGTGCCCATCAAGGTGACGTGGTCGTTGACCTCCGCCTCGGGGATATGGGTTACATCCACCATGGTCATATTCATACACACACGACCACGCACGGGCGCGCAAACACCGTGAATAAGCACGTGGGCTGCGTTGGAAAGTGCCCGCCTGTACCCTTCGTGGTATCCAACCGGCAACACGGCCAATCGCATAGGATGGGTCGTTCGATAGGTCCGACCATACCCCACGTATGACCCAGCCGGCACGTTTTTAACCTGCATAATACGCGTACGCCATGAAAGCACAGGAGATAGATTGGGGAGCTGATATCCACTTTCAAGATCGGCTGCGCGTTGCAGAGCCGTTGCGTAGGTCTCGCGAGACGGCCAGAGTCCGTAGGCGGCGATACCAACACGAACGAGATCGCCATGGGTATCTGGCCAGAGCATGGTGGCTGCTGAATTGGCGGAATGAACCATCGGGAGTTGAACGCCATTTTGTTGTAACATGATCTGTGCCTCATTCAATTGAGCTAACTGATCCATAGCGAAGGTGTGATCCGTCGTATCTTCGATATCCGCGTAGTGCGTCGTCAGGCCTTCGACCGCGATACCCTGCAACGATTGGGCATGCTTCGCCAAATCGATTAATGCGGGTAGTTCGAGACCTTGCCGATACGTGCCCGTCTCCAGCTTGAGGTGAACAGGTACAGACCATCCGGCAGCCCGACCGGCCTGTGCCAATGCTTCCAGGACATCGCGGTCATATAGGCCGACTCGTAAACGGGCGTCGACCGCTAATGACGCCTGAGCCGCCGACATCGGACCACACAGATAAATAGGCAAATCGATCGCTGCACGCCGAATCGTGTGCGCCTCATCTACACTGTTTACAATCAACCAGTCCGCACCGACGGTCTGTAATATCTGGGCACAATTGATTAAGCCGTGGCCATAAGCGTTGCTTTTGACAACCACACCAAGTCGGGTATTTGAGTTAAGCCGGTTTTTAAAATCAGCGATATTACCCTGTAACGAAGCGGTAGACACTTCACACCATGATAGAATGGATGCATCAGGAAACATGGGCTCTATTATCTATGAGAATGATGGTTTTAAATAAAAAAAATTAATAAAAATGAAATATGATATCCTTTAATGACAAAGCAATCTATAATATATAAAAATTAGATAGACATAAGGTCAACTTTATGAATAGACAAATCTAACCTTGCCGACCTGACATCCATTGAATGTATCTATGAACCGGTTTATCACAGAAATTTATATCCTGCCTTATATACTTCCCCTGTTGTTCACTGCAGGCATTTCCTTTTTATTATCTATTATGCCGGTTCCCGCCGGAATATCCCATGATTTCAATAATATGCTTTCCGGTGTGGTGGGTTACCTGGCCATGGCTAAGGAAAACCGACAACCGGGCGAACCGGTCTACGAATACCTGTCCCTCGCAGGGGAGGCGGACGTGCACGCCAAAACCTGACCCGCCAGCTTATGAACTTCGCCAGAGGGGGCGACCCGATAAAAGAAACGATGTCGGTTGCCGACGTGCCGTATAATGCAGAGGTGCTGGTACCAAAATCTGCACACATCGATCGGGTGTGAAAAGTGGAAAAAAATACGTGGGCGGCAGACCTGGATGTCAGTCAGATTACCCACGTCATGCAAAACCTGATCCTCACCGCCGACCAAGCTATGCCCGGCGGTGGGAAAATATCCATCTGTGGGGCCAACAACTGGATAACAGAAAACGACAAGGCCCCCGAATCGACCCTAGTAGCGGGGGCCTACGTCAAAATCTCCGTAGAGAACGAGGGAACAGGCATATCTCCGGATATTCTGGATAAAATTTCCGACCCATACTTTACAACCAAAAATACAGGCACTGGTCTCGGGTTGGCGTCGACATTTACCATTATACAACAGCATGGGGGCCTATGATTGTACAGTCTATACTCGGTGAGGGCACCACGTTCGAACTGTATCTGTCAGCCCATATTGAGAAATCAATCGCGACATCAGAACCGTTCGACGTCAGAAGCGACGGGGACGAAAAATCAATGTTACCAGAACTTGGGCGTGTATTAATCATGGATGATGAGCCTATTATCCGACGCCTGGTAACAGATGGGTTGACTCAATATGGCTATGAGGTAATGTCTGCTGAAGATGGTGAAGAGGCTTTGATCCTGTAAACGGAAGCCAAAACACAGGCCAATCCATTTGATATTGTTATCCTGGATTTAACCGTACCAGGGGGAATGGGTGGCAAGGAGACCATGTCCTCCCTCTTGATAAAAGATCCGGACGCGACTGTAATTGTTTCGAGTGGGCATTCGAACGATCCCGTCATGGCGAATTATGAGCAGTATGGATTTCAAGGACGAATCATAAAGCCCATTCGCATCAATGAACTTGTGAATGCTGTGCAGAGTGTACGAAAGCATTGAATAATAAATCCCAAAGTTGTGATACAGGGCTATCGTCCTCAATAGGCCTTTTTGGAAAAGCGATCGTCAGAGTCAAATTGGAATCAGGCACCTGAATACCTGTAAAGGTAAAAATTGGAGGAGGAAAAAATGGTTAACAGAGAACAGGAAGGCGTTTCACGCAGGCATTTTTTAAAAGGACTCGGGGTCGGGGTGGTAGGCCTTAATATATCTGATCCCGTATCGGCAGCCGCGAGACTGTTAAGCAGTCAGGAAATGGAAGAAGGGCGCACGGTACGCCGGATGGGGGGCAATGAAAATCCCATCGGGCCATCGCCAAAGGCCATCGAGGCTGTTGCAGCACAGCTATCGGGCCTCAACTGGTATCCATATCAGCCAGATCTTGAACTGGCTATTCACCGTTTCCATGGTATTGACGTACCCACATCTGAGCGTATCGCATGGGCCGGATTGAAAACAACCATTATAGAAAACGGACATGTCGTGACGGGCATTGGGTCCACCGAAGTCCTCCGGGCAGCAGCCTGGGCGTATCTGTTGGGAGGGGGTCATGTCATACAGGGACAGCCTTCCTACACCGAAATCAGTGATTCGGCACGTAAATTAGGAGATCAGGTTACGGTTTCTTCGATCAATTTAAAGCCGGACTTAACCTACGATCTGGATGCTATGAAAATGGCCATCCGACCGGACACCCGAATCATCACACTGTGTAACCCGAATAACCCGACGGGGCACCTGCTCAGCCATGATGAACTCGGCTCATTTATTGACGCGATTGACCCACGTATTTTGATTGTCATTGATGAAGCCTATATCCATTTTGTGGAGGACCCTTCGTACCAGGATGCAATGGAATTTGCCAAAACACGACCCAATGTTCTGGTCACCCGAACCTTCTCGAAAGGGTATGGCATTGCAGGGTTAAGAGCTGGCTATGGTGTCGCACATCCAGATGTCATTAAAAAAATCAGAGCATATACCCTCGGGCCCCTGGGCATGCACTCAAACAGTATCACAGGGGCAGTGGCCGCGTTGGATGACCAGGATCATCTTGGGCGGACACGCCGTGCGGTGGTGGAGGGCCGTGCTTATCTCGTCAGGGCCTTTGAAAATATGAAAATGAAACCTGTGGCAGGTCAGGGTAATTTTGTATTGGTGGATACCGGTCGAGACAGTCAGGAGGTCTTCGAGGACTTATTGAGGAGAGACATTCTGATTACGCCGGGCAGCAGATGGAGCTTGCCAACTTTTATCAGAGTTTCAGTCGGTTTACCAGAGGATAATGAGGCGATAGTAGCAGCACTGAGGGCGTAATTTACCCTTGATCGTAATGTTTCAGAAATAGAATGGCATGGTCCATATACCCAAACATTGTTGCTCAAAAGTGAGGCACCTGATCCCCGTCGGTTTCGCAGTTAAAAGAATCATTCTACTTACTCATCATTATGCTTTGTCAACGGGATTAAATCCTATGGATGTATCATTTTGGTGAGCATATTTTGAAAATAAACTCATGAAAAAAGAAAGGTGCAGATAAGTGAAAATCACAGATCTGAAATGTGCGATCATCGGCAAGAACCCCGTGGTACGGATTGTGACAGACGAAGGCATCAGTGGGTATGGGGAAGCAGAGGCTTCAAAACCATATCTTAAACCCCATGTAATGTTTTATCGGGATCTTATTCTGGATAAAGATCCGACAGATGTAGAACGGGTGATGTTGGGGATTCGGAGGATGGGGAGTTTTAAACCCTGGGGAAGCGCAGTAAGTGCCATTGAAATGGCCTTGTGGGATATTGCTGGAAAAGCCGCGGGCGTCCCGGTATACAAGCTTCTTGGCGGAAAGATAAGAGACAGGGTAAGAGTTTATAATACAGCCGCCCCCTTCCCGATGAAAGATAGTTCACCCGAGTCCTATGCCGAAAATGTATTGAAGACAAAGAACATGGCAGAGGGATTTACCATAATAAAACGAGGTGTTGGATTTCATAGCCAGATGGTACATGATGTACCCGATTTTTTTTATGGTGATGCAGCTACAGGAGGGGCACATCCCAATCGTGGTCTTCTGACCGAGAAGGGCCTGAAACATATCATCGCCTGCGCGGAAGCCATGAAGGCGGTACTTGGTGATGATATCGGTCTGGCGCTGGATTGTGGACCGGGCATGATGGTCCCGGATGCCCTTCGGCTCGCTAAAGCGGTTGAGCCGCTGAACCTGATGTGGTTGGAAGA
>Ga0114999_10002250_pt1 | contig 25785 bp, 16 predicted proteins | sample ArcticOcean_MG_C_3_FD_89820 | JGI IMG/M metagenome (GOLD analysis project Ga0114999, IMG submission 89820) | Marine microbial communities from western Arctic Ocean - ArcticOcean_MG_CB8_126 | ecosystem: Environmental > Aquatic > Marine > Oceanic | place: Arctic Ocean: Canada Basin | collected...
GCTGGGTTTACCCTTTGAAATGTTTAACCATGCTGGGCTTTTTCGTACCACTGAACTTGGAAACCCCGTCAATACTAAAGGAGAAATCACAAACAGCGGTGAAGCATCACTGGATGGTCCGGTCAACAATGCCCTGGAAATGATCGAAAAACTCTCTCGCAGTGAGCGTGTGAAGCAGGTTTTTGTACGCCATGTATTCCGCTACTGGATGGGTCGAAATGAAACAATCAACGATGCTCCTGTTCTGCAGGATGCCTACAAGGCTTATGTTGAAAATGATGGTAGCATGAAGGCCTTACTCATATCACTGGTAACTTCAGACTCATTTCTTTATCGGAAGGTTCAGTAAAGGAAATTACAATTCTCAATATGCTTATTCAACATTAGCTCGTCCCAATCGATGCCACGCAGTGGCCAGGCATCCCCGGCGCAGTATTGAAAGAGTAACAACCGGCGTGGATCAGGCGATAAATTTGGCAACGATCCGTGCAAGACGCGGACGTGATGAATGGAAATGCCACCAGCCTTCACTTCAATCTTTTCGGCTGACGAGGCATCAACCCTTTCTCCAGTAACTGCGCCGGCAAAATGACCATCCAAATGATGGTCTAAAATGGGACCCTTGTGCGAACCGGGGATAGCCAGCAAACATCCATTCGCTTCGGTCATATGGTCGATGTACACGCCGGCAGCCAGAAGGTCGTCATTGGTAAATGGATACCAGGCCCAGTCCTGATGCCATTCCACTGGACCACCACCGGACTTCATATTGAGTTTATTTCCGTTGGTCCAAATAGATGGCCCAATAAGTTGAGCAACCATATCCTGGATTTTGTCGTGCCTCAGGGTATTCAGATAATCTTCGTGCGCCACTATGGGGCTTTTGATTCGACGCAGTTTGGATTCATCTGCCGTGTGACTGGGCTCGAGATCAAAGACCTTGTCGCTTTCCTTTATCAACCGTGATTTCTGGATTTCAAGGGTTCTCAGGCAAGGCGGTCAGCACGTCGCAGAAAGAAGTAGAGGGTTCCTCCAATCGCAACTAGTACGATTGAAAGGGTTGCCAGAATACCTGCTTCTTCCCGATTGATAATGGCCAGTGAACCCATCAATAGCGCAATGACACCCAGTGAAATCGCTACCATCTTTCCGGGTAGAGTATAGGTTTTCAAAACGGGCTGTTCTTGAAAGGCGCGTTTCGCTTTTTGGGCACGTTCCCATCCAGGATACTCGTGCTTTTCAACAAGCTCCAAAACTATTAGTATTAGGAATGGCGTCACAATTCCGGCAAGCATGTCTGCAACCCGTCCGTTTTCTGCTATCCATGCGACTATGGGCTGTAGAAGTTCAACCTCTGTCAGAAACCCGTTTCTCGCCAACGCAAATTTCACCAAATAGGCGGTTACAAATCCTGCAATGGTCGTAACCCAAACGGCGGTCAGTCCAATTTTCTTGGAGAACAATCCCCACACTGCTGGTAGAAACAAGGGAACGTATAGCAGTGTGTTGATATCGATGATAAACTTTGTATATCCATATCTTGGAATAAGCAGTGCCCCAGCGATCACAACCAGTCCCAGGATTACGGTTACGATACGACCGACAAACACAAGATGCGTTTCGCTCGCATTCTTATTCATTGTACGATGATAGGCCTCAGTAAACGCTCCAGCGAACACATTGAGACGGGTCGTTGCCATACTGGCTGTGGCCGAAGCCATGGCAGCCACCATCAAGCCAACCATTCCAGCAGGTAGTACCAATTTACAAGCGAGGATATAAGCCTGCTCGGTATCGGCATCGGGATTAATCACTCGATAAAGCAATGGTGGCAGCATCCAAAATACAGGACTGACCAAGTAAAGACCACCGATAAGGTACGCTGCTTTCTTGGCATCCTTCGCGGTCGGGACGCAGACCCAGCGCTGCACAAATGCCCAATCGGCCGCAAAAATGAAAAAGTTTACAACCATCCAACCTATCAAAAACCAAACCGAGAAATCAGCTGCTACAGGTGACAGAAACCCTTCCGGCGCGGCAGCTGTAAACGCTCCCCATCCGCCTACTTCAATTAGAATGAGCGGAACGACAAATACCACCGAGACAGTAAGGATCACGAACTGCAAAACATCCGTCATTAAGACGGCCCAAAGACCCCCTGAAAAAGTGATGACAATAACGATCAAGCACAAGGCAATGGAAGTAAGCGGGACCGATAAATGTCCCGTGGCTGAATCCGCCAACAAATGACCTACAGGCAAAGGCATCAAAGCACAGACAATCTTGGAGAGTGCATAAACAGCTCCTCCAGTACTGAACAAAGTCAACGACCCTTTAAACCAGGTATAGAACTGAACGATCGAACTACCATAACGCAGTTGAAGAAACTCAGAGGCAGAATCGACTCCCGCTTTTCGCCAAACACCTGCGAGCAACCAGCCAACTAACAACGCCGACACTCCATAACAAAGATTTATCGCAATGGCTACTGCACCATACTTATAGGCGATCCCTCCCCAAACAACGAACGTTCCGGCTGAGAACATCGTCATAAACGCAGATAATCCCGAGACCCACCATGGCGATTGTCCACCTGCAGCAAACATCTCCTTTGAGTTCTTCATCTTACCTGTGAACACCATGCCTGCGCCAACGATGCCGAGGATATAAAGAACGATGACGATATAATCTACAGTTTGCATGTCATTGATATGGGATCGGGCTGTAGACGAATTTGTAGGAGGGGGTTTATCCCCCGATTGTTCGAAACTCTATCAAGCGATCGGGGGATAAACCCCCTCCTACAATTAATATGCATTTGCTCGCTCCAGTTGAGAAATCAATTCATCCGTCGGCTCAATCCCGATTCCAGGTGAGTCTGCTACGGCATAAGCTCCTTCAGAACATTCCAGGCCTTCGGTAATCAGTCCAGTGTTTCGATTAAAAATGGAATGTTGAAATTCATGGCCGATCAAACCCTCCATGGCCAACCCAGCTTGCAAACTGGCAGCAAGGAAAATTCCGGAACCAATGGTCGCGTGGGGCAAGAGTACAATCCCTCTCGAATGCGCTTCTCGTGCGATGCGGACAAACTCGGTAATTCCAGTATGACCCATTTCGGGTTGAACGATGTGGACAGCATTTAGGTCGAATCGGTAATTCGCATCGTAAAGGGTTCGCCATTCCTCGCCCACCGCGATCGGAGTATTAACCGATTGGGCTATCTTAGCCAGTCCTTGCATGTCTTCTGTAACAATCGGAGCTTCCGCAAACCAAAGGCCATGCGGTTCCATTGCACGAATGTTTTCAATGGCGCTTCCCGGCGTATGAGCCCAATGCATGTCGCATGAAATCTTGGAATCCGCGCCTAGAGCTGCTCTCAGCTCGGACATTTCCTTCACATTTCCATCATCAGCTACCGTGGCTGCGAACTTAAAACTATTATATCCTTTAGCCTGCCATTCCAAAGCGAAAGCCACACGTTCCTCCAAGGTCGGTTTTGGCAAGCCCGATACATAACAGGGAACGGTGTCGTGCAAACGTCCTCCCAATAATTCGGCAACCGATTTGCCAGCTTCTCTACCCGCAGCATCCCAAAGTGCAATGTCCACAGCGGCCAAGGCATCCAAATAAAATCCTCCGCTATATCCACGGACACGCATCAAATCATAAAGAAAATCGTGGATCTCAGAAGCCTCTGTTGGATCGCGGCCAATTACAAAGTCAGCGACCAGGTCGGTTATTAATTCAGTCGTCGCCCGAGGTGCTACAAGGCCGTATGTTTCACCCCAACCGACCGTGCCTGATTCCGTTTCCACACGCACCAGAACCGTTCTGTCCTTGTCCATATAAACGGTTTTGTTGCCCTTACGGACAAAGTAGCCCTTCGCATTGACTTCTTCGCCTTCACGCAAGGCACCTAAATAAGGTTCGTCCCGGGGTATGGTCAAAATGAACGCTTCGACCTTGATTACTCGACTCATACCTCAACGGTTTTTAGAGGAGCAATTTCAAAAAGATCAGACAAGGAATCCAACTGGGCACCAAGCTCTGTTTCGTCAAAAGAATCAAAATCCGGTAGCGGCGAACGGACATGATCATTGTTAAAAATGCCGCGCTTGGTCAGCACGTATTTCGTCAGTCGCATACGATAGAGCAACTGAATGATAAGAAGTGGAAGGGTCCGCATGTATAAATTGCGAGCCTCGGCCTCATCGCCCGACTGGAGAGCGTTCCACATTTTAACATGCAAATCGGTTATCTCTGCTGCAGGCATTGCACCTATGGCACCCCGATTCATTTCATCAATCATATAGCGCGCTCCTCCACCACCAATCACCCCAATAAGGTGCTCGGGCGCGGCATCAAGAATTGCGGTAATCCGCGGCCCAGACGGTAGTGCTTCCTCTTTGACATATCGAATTGCCGGACAAGCAGAAACTATTTTATCTAACTCGGTCGGTTCAAGACCTGCGCCGACCGGAGACGGAGCGTTTTGCAAAATTATGTCCACTCCTGGCGAGTGCTCGATAACAGCCTCAATAAAGTTTTGAGCACCTTCGGCATCTCCCTTAAATTTGTTTGGAATTAAAACCATGGCTGCGACCACGCCCAGATCGTGAGCTTTCATGATGTTGGCTCCGATTTTTTCAGGTCCCCCTTTGCCGCCACCACAAATGATAGGAATGCGACCGTCGGCAATCCTACAAACCACGCTTAATAATTCAGTTTGTTCCTCAGAACTCAAGTGATCGTACTCACTCGCTACTCCAGGAAACACCAATCCGTTTGCCCCAGCATCCATGCAAAACTGGGTCACTTTTCCCATAGCCGAAACATCCACTTTTCCTTCGTCGTCGAACGGAGTCGGAAGAACCGGAAGAATTCCCTGTAATTTAGACATACTCATACACAAATAATTCTACGATGGCACTCTCTGGTTTTTTCTACTTTGTTGGATTTGTTGAGTCATCATTTTCATTGAGGTAGCACGGGCATCTTGCCTGTGAAAACAGGCTGGAAGCCTGTTCTACTTTCGCAAAAACCTATTATAGAAAATTTTAACCCTAATTCAGCGGACAATAATTTTCTCCAATTCTTTTTCGTCAAATTCGATGCCCAGCCCTGGCTTCTCAGGAACTACGGCATAACCAGGTTTAAATTCGATAGGTTCTTTTAGAAGCACGTTTCCTTTGGAACCTCGGACGTCTGTCGCCTTATACATATGCCCACCTTCCATGATTACAGCATTAGGCGTAGCTACCGCCAGGTGAAGGGAAGCTGCGACATAGGGAGGCATACCGCTACTAACGTGGGGAGACCAGAGGACACCGAAGGTATCAGCCATATCGGCAATTCTCTTACACTCGGTAATTCCTGCGGCACGACCCACGTCAGGATTTATGATATCCGCTCCCTGTTTTAAAAATAGGTCACGAAATTGAAAACGGTTTGAATAGGTCTCGCCCACACAAACTGCGGTATCCAATGCTTCAGCGAGCTTGGAATAGCCCATAATATCTTCCGGCATCAGCGCGTCCTCGAACCAGCCTATGTTGCCAAGCTCATCGAGTTTTCGACCAACGCTGATGGCCTCGTGCAACTTGAATGCGCCCAGTGAGTCGATCATCACCTGGCCTCTCTCGCCCACAGCTTCAGAGACTTCTACCACCACATCAATTCCTTGAGAGGCCGATTTATTGAAGCCCATTTTTACGGCAGTAAATCCTTCTTCTATCGATTGATGGGCATCCTCGGCATTACCTGCCCCTTGATAGGTTGGAATCCGATCACGGTATTTCCCACCCAGTAATTGGTAAACGGGTACACCAGCGAACTTTCCCAAAATATCCCAGAGGGCAATATCTATTGCAGCAATCGAGTCGGTATAAAATCCGGTAGAATACCCTCTCATCCTCTGACTTGAATACATCTTGTCCCAAAGCGGCCCGATATTCCGGGCGTCCTGCCCCATAATAATAGGTCCCAGAAAGTCCGTAATCAATTTTGCATGAACAGCAGGAGCCAAAGGCGCGTGTGCCTCACCCCAACCAATGATTCCCTGGTTGGTTGTAATCTTCACCAAGGTTGTAAAACCTTGTCCTTTGGTGCGTGATGGAAAGGAATGATTTAAACGATTACGAATTCCAACCTGATTCGTCATTGTGCCCATCGGCGGCATTTCGACAGCTTCACTCAAAGGGCCATCGATCATGGGCGTGCTCGTTATAACCGGCTCGACTTTGGTAATCTTCAGAGGGCTGGTACCTCGTTTACTTTGTTCTATTTTTTGTGCCCCCATTTTGGAAACCGGCAGTACTGACGAAGCTGCGAGGAGGCCTCCCAACTTTATTAGTTCACGCCGAGTGGTCATCGTATAATTTGCTTTCCGGTTTTAGTAATTCTCGAATTTACAGATGGGTTAAAAAAGCGAGCTGTCCTTTCTTCAAAGAACAGCCCGCTTACTCTACAAACTACAAGCTAAGCTATAAAAGTTTGATACCCTTAGAAGGAGAAGGTGCTAGTTAGACGGAAGTTGATTGGATTCATGATCCGGATACCGCTCGGAAGGCCGTCTCCGGACATATTCGTTATGATCAAATCATCGTTATTCAAGGCGTTGCGTATATTGAGCTGAATTCTCCAATCCACCTTGTCGTTAAAGATCTTACGGGTGTGCTTAACCCATAAATCGAGATTCTGTTCGGTCGGACCGAAGAGTGGCTGAGTAACATCGGAGACAGCTATAGTATCGAGACCCGCCGGTAAATCGGCATCGCCTGGGGTTAATATCCCGTTCGTGAAACCGACACCCACTTCATCCTGCCATCGGAAGGCTCCACCGACAGACCAACCTCTCAATGCGCTATCCGCGTCGAAGTCGTAATTGGTCACAACATTGGCACGCCATTCGCGGACTTCATCCAATAGGGCCCCTTCTCTTAAGGTTTCCCTCAGGAGTTTTGACCACTGTGTTGCACGAGTCTGATTGAAAATAAAATTAGCCTTAGAAGGCTCTCCCGGATCCGGGCTGCCGTTACCATTCAGATCGTCATAACGCTTATACGTGTTCGGTCGCGACAGGAGTCCAGTTTGGTTATCTGGCGACATTTTGAGCCATTGCGGCTCGCGAATAGCATAATACTTTATATACGATTTCAACACGTTCGTTTTGATGGCCTTCTGTTGCGCTACATTAAAAATCATGGTCCAATTGCTCGTCGGGTTCCAGACACCCTCAACTTCCATACCTTCCGCCTGAAAGTCGGATACACCCATCACGTTCGGATTCCCGCGATCGGAAACCGAACCGACAGTCCCATACGCATCCGGACCTGTGTCGATAGGAGTCCATAATGCTTGACGCATACCGAGAGGAGGCACCACGTAGGTTTCCTTCCACTTCATGTTATTGGGCCATAATCTCGGATCATCCGTTGCCCAGGTTTCATATTCTGAAGCTGGCACCGTAGGATCCCTAGGTTCCCTCTCCTGCAGCGCTTGACGAACAGCGTTGTACCACAGACGCTCATAATTCGGGATGGCTGAGGTACCCAGGGCACGATCGGTCTGGTTTTTTGAAACGGTCTCATACCAATTGAATCGGACGTATAAGTCTTGCTCGGGCAAGTCGATGGAGAACCCGTATTCTTTAGTTACTCCAGCAGGGCTTGGGTGTGGCTCGTTCAAAAGAGTAATTCGGCCCGGTGACGGTACAAAGTTCTCGGACTCGCCGTAGTGAGCGCTTAAACCAAGACCGAAGGGCCGCCAGTCTTCGGGCAGGTGCCCGACCACGCCCCAGGTGAAGACGGAATCTGAGACCGAGTCATTGGGACTCGAATCAAATGCCAAGGTGTCCGGAAGAGCAATTGCTTCAGACGTAAATTCAGGACTATCATCCCGCCAGGATTGCCCCTTATCTTCGCGCCAGCCGTAGGTGCCAACAATATTGTCGTTCAGAAAATAACTCTGGGCCGTGACGGCGACGGATTCGATCTCCTGCCGGTCAATCGATGCGTTGTTAACCGGATTGATGATCAGGGGAGCCGAAATCTCCCGATAGGCTCCCTTATGTCCAGCGAAAAGTGGATCAGCGGTGCTATCATACATAACTGCTGTGATCTCATTCATCTTGGGAGTGTTGGCGGTCGTACGAGTAGCAAGTGTCTTTCCACTAGCAGGTGGTCCGATCATTCTGGGACCGAGGTAACGAATGTTCCGCGCTAATCGGTCATAGGAAGCGGTTGAGTAACTCCGACCCCGATTCGCCTCCAGAACCCGTTCGATTTCTCCACCGGACACCGAACCATAGGAATCCGATTCTTCGTAGATTTGACGGGACTGATCGGAATACAAGCCCGTAAAAACGTGCCGACCAAGCCAAGCCAAACTATCGTGGTCTCTAAAATCCAGATTGTAGTAACCGGTAACTCTAAATGCTTCACGCTCGGAAGCGCTGTTTGCAAAAGTATCATTGCCGGACCTATAAGGTCTACCCAAATGTGGATTTGGAATGTCTACAGGCGTACCGTCTTCTTCTACTTCAAGGAAGTAGTTGTGAAGTTCGCTCGTATCGACCTTGATATCATTACTCGCTCGATCCGACCATCCGTCTTTATAATGCTCATTAGTATAAGCGATTTCGATACCCGCATTCTGGGAAAACTGTTGTTCGAGCGTAATATTCGTCGCGTCGAACGAATTGTAGGAGGTGTTTTCGGTGCCGGTCAGCGTATTGTTCCTGAAATCGAACACGTAATTGTCCTCGTCGGACAACACATTATTGCTGACATTGGCAGCATTATCGTCCGCCCGGTTTTTCCAGGTGTGAGCACTACGCCTGATACCGTCAGGACCATTGACGGCGGGTCCCGCATCAAAACCCGTGGAGGACTGCGTGGCCCCGGGGCTGTCAAAGACAAAAAGAGGACCGCGATTGGAAGGCTTATTACTAAAGCCATTGCTCGCGCCTGGATCGGGACTGGTTTGCATTCCATTGTCTATCCACTCAGGGATATTCGAGCTGGGCGTTCTAGTATACGGCCGGCTCGCATTTCTGGAGCCGATCTCCATGTTGGCGCGGATCGTCGTATTCTCAAAAGGGTCAAAAAGCATAGCAGTATAGAGGCGTTGTTCATCTTCAAAGGATGGTTTTTGCTTAAACTTGTTTTGGTTGTTTAATCCAATAATGCGGAATGCAAGAACGTCATCGATGAAAACCCGGTTCACGTCGAGAATCTCGCGGTGAGCGCCCCAGCTGGCGTAACGCAGTTTTATCTGTGTGGTATCCTCGTAGCGCGCTTGTTTCAGGTTGCTATTGACGAGACCCGCCGGGCTTCCCATTCCGAAAAGAATAGCGTTCGGACCTTTAGCAATCGTAACCCGGTCGAGGTTGTAGGTATCGAGACCTATATCGCTAAGAAAGAAGTTGCGGGTTCTGTCAGGTTCCGCCAGACCGCGTACACGAGCTGAACCATTGGAATCACGCCTGTCTTTTTGGCCATTTCCAAAGTTTCCGTCTGGACCGGCAACCTCGGTGTTCGTCGTGTAGAGAAACAGGTCCTCAATATTTGTGGAACTTGTGTCTTCGAGGAACTCCTCTGTCACTACCTGAACCGCTCCGGCGAGATCCTTCAGATCGGATCTGAGGCGGGTTCCCGCCAAGGTGTTTGTAGCTGCATACCCTTTATCTTCTTCACTGGTGATGGTGAAGGGGGAAAGGTCAAAGACCTCGTCCTCGTTATCTTCTTGAGCAGCCAATCTAGGGACGGCGACCAAGGTAAACATAAACAGCCCAAGAAAAAGAGCGCTGAGTTTGTAAATAGGTGTATTTTTATTCATTTCTATATGTTTGCTAGGTTGAGTCTTGTTAAATATCTGTACCAAAGAGGGTAGTTCTATTAAATATTTTGACAGTGCTTATCCCCAAAAAAACCCAGGCAAACAACCAAAGTATAGGTCGACAGTTGACTTGCGTTCATCGGACAGAGGTTTGTCCTCACTTCGATAATCCAAATCACCATACCAGGAATCATTAGATCTGGCGGTATTACCAAAACCATTAATGGCTTTCATCCGTAGGTGGCACCTAGTTAGTGGCCACACCTATAGGCATCATCTCTCCACTAATTAGTAAACGACTCGGTCATAGTCGAAGTCCTGGACGACTACGTCTTTCATCCATATTTTTGTCCTAGATTAGTTCCTTAGCTAGGACAGCCCCTATATTTAAGCTCATGGCGAACTCTCAAAGGTCGGTCTATTTGCTTCAATCGTGGTACCATTTTACTAGTCAGTTTCTGAAAGAAGAATTTTTAGACGATGGAACCAAGCTCCAGGCGAAATCAGGGGGTCTGGAGCACGAAGCACAATGGACAATGTTCCGTCTCCATTGTTGGTGGAACTAGACTGAAAGTAATTCGTAGCCTCATTCCAATTATGAAGATCGGTCGATTCCTCTACCTGGTAAATAAGATCTTCTGTATGAATCAATTGCCTGAAGCTGATTGCCGGATATTGATTGCCGGAGTCTGGGACAATCAGGCTTCTTGTGCTGATGATCGATTGAGACATGTGAGGATTCAAGCCAAACGCATACTCCCAGAAATTGAGAACTCCGTCTCCGTCGAAGTCATCCTCCAATCCGACCAAACCAGAGGTGATCTCCGAGTCGTTAAAGTGGATTCTTAACCAGGTCGAAAAATCCAAATCCTGAACCATTCCAGGTGAGCCTGCTTGCAATAGGCTGACCTCCCAGTTGCCCGGGTCTTGCCCAAAGTGTGTGCGACCGACTTTCTCTATGCTCGAACCTTGATCCGGCACGGGCCAGGGTTGGTCAACTTTGTATGGGACCGAATCCACATCGATATAGGGCACAAATATCTCACCACCTCCCATATCTTCAGGCGAATCAGGCCGCTCGATGGTTATGCGCTCTCCAGCATTATCCAGGCTGCCTGGAAAGGGTCCGAATACCTGTACTCCGTTGAATACTCCGTACTCAGCCTGGAACACACTTGGGCCTACATTTGCTACAATAACAACCTGCTTCGGCTGGACACTAACACCGGCGGGGAATACGAATCCCAAACCATTTATACTCCATACGCTTTCAGGATTTTCCGGATCAAAAAGCGGTACGGGTTCATCACGCACGTTTATCAGTTCAATAAACTCGGTACCTCCTGCGCCTTGTTTGTATAGAATCTCGCTGATCACCAACGGTCCAATTAAAGGCGGGGAGTTTTCACTACCCAAGGTCAGTGTTTCAGAGGCGGCAAAAAGCTCAGTGCCTTCCGAATCAAGATACCGACTAAACGATACTCCGTTGGCCGAAGCTCCAAATGTAAAGCCATGGGTGTACCCCGAAAGATTGTCATCACCATCAGCAGAAATGAGCCAGGCGGAGTCACCATGACTATTAAAACGAAAGCTTGCGTCTCCCTGAGTCTCAGCGGCAAATTCGGTCTCGGAGAATACCAGATATCCACCTCCTTGGATAAGCGTTGTATCAGGTATTCGATACTTTTTTGGTTCTGCCAATTCATCACTGATATACCAGCCACTGATGTCTACGGTGCTCTGGGTTGGATTATAGAGCTCGATGGAATCCACCTGAGGAAGATCCGTATGAGGCAGAACCTCATTGACTAAAATATCTCCTGGAAGGGGTGCTGGATCTTCCTGCCCCGGTGATCCATGCGTGTTGAAACTGGCTCGCCAAGCAGTGGCATCGTTCGGGGAACTGGGGATCGCAGTCGCAATTCTTTTAACCATCGATTTCCCTCCTCCACCTGCCTCAGGTGGCCAAGGGCTCATATCCTCATAATTCACAGCCTCAAACAAAACACCATTACGGTCACTCAGCTCCAGGTTCTCACCCGAGTTGTTTAATTGACCTGAATATTCTCCTTTGACCGTTACACCCGGATAGCGCGTGCTAAACGCTTCGAAATCTGAAACAAACACCCAATATTCTCCCGCTCCCAGGAAGTTATTCGGGCCAAGTGTGAATTCCACGCCATCAGTAAAAGATGCAACCGATAGGTCAACCGGAGCTTCTGTTATGTTTTTGATCTCGATGAATTCCAGATCTCTATCATCAATACCCTCTCCGTCCAGTGGATGGTACATGATTTCGGTAATGCTGATTCCCCCTGCACCAAATCCCCAATAAAATGGAAAACCAAAGCCGAGCAGTATCAAAACCGAAGTTTTCTTGAGCGTTTTGAAATGCCTTAACGTTTTTTCTATAATTTCCAATGTGCTTAATTCAGTAGGTGGACGGTAGAGTTAGGGACATTCAATCTACTATCCTTTTTTGATCAAACGGACAAAAATAAAACCGAGTTACAGTTTTGTCCGTTATAAAATGTTATCAGGAGGTTGTTTTATTTATTCTAGAAATAAACGCGACGCTTTTGCTGTTCAACAATCAAGAATTAAATCAGATCTTATTAAATGTATACTGGGCCAGGTACCAAAATCATCTTTGAACGTGGAGATCTCGAAAGATCTGACTCTTTACTTCGCCGGATTTGTTTAAGCATCAAGGGTTTAAGAGCTGGTACCTTCCGGCTAAGATCTGCATCAAACCTGATTATTGCATGTATAATGTCAATGGCATTCCAGGAATTGTCAGCCCAGGAAACAGAACTACTGATTGTGAAAAGCGGGTCGCTTGGAGCTGACAATCGAATTCGAATCGAAGTGGCCTCAAGTGAAGCATTTTACTACGTGCTTTATTTGAGCAAGTCCCTGAACGACCTGGAGAATGAAGTTCCCGTTTCAATGGTGTTAGGGCAAGAAGGCTCCACCGTCATAACAGAGCCATTGGGCATTCATCCTCAACCAGGCTTCTACCGAGTCGCTGAATTTCCCAGGAATGACCCTGGTGACCTGGATGACGATGGAGTGGATGATGTCGCTGAATTGATAGGCCAGGAAAACGGCCTTCGAGCTCCCATCAACCCTGCCTTTCAGGTGAATATCGATGATGGGGCAAACTCGATTCCTGACCACGATACCTTCTCGCTTCTATCCTACCAGGGATCGGATGTAGTGATCGATACGCACTTAAGAGATCTGGAGTTCGTGAAATTTTACATCATCGATGCCCATACCGATAAACCGTTTATTTTCTTTATGAACACAGTGACCCACCGGGCACATAGACGGTTTGCTGATGCTGTCGGTATTCCTCGGGCAGGTGGAGGAAACCAAATATTGGGGCAAATGCGTGGCGAGATCATCTTTCATCCTCAGCTGGCACGTGCGGATGGCGGCACCGGAGTTTACCGCTTCGAGTTCGAACCGAATGATTCTTATGCTTTCGAGGATGTTCAATTTGGGCATGAGCTGATGGCGAGAAACATGCCGGTTTTGGAAAATAATCTTTCCTACTATCCAATGCCAAATGCAGCCCTACCGCTCTATTGGCAAGAGAAGGAACTCTATGACAACTCTCGCATTCCCATAGTATTGGAAGGAGATCTTTTCGCTGGGGTAAATTACATCTCGCTCAATCTCGCCGAAGGATACGGTCTGCTGCGTCACATGGACTTGAATGACCGTCCGACTACCAGGGATATTGTCATTTATGATTCATTGCCTAACGAGCTGCCACGGGTAGCGGGGGTTATTACGACGGTTGCGCAGACACCCCTTTCTCATGTCAATTTAAGGGCGATCCAGGATGGTATTCCAAACGCTTACATTCCTGGTGCTTTAACGGATGAAGTCATTACGGATCTCATTGGGAACTACGTCTATTTTAACGTTCGCCCAGATGGCTATGAAATTCACGAAGCGACGCTCGCCGAAGTAGACGAACATTTTGCAGACCTTCGTCCTACAGAGCAGCAGATTCCTGATCGGAATTTATCAGTGACCGAGTTTCGTCCACTTTCTGATATTGGATTTAACGACTCGGATGCCTTTGGCGTGAAAGCAGCCAATTTGGCAACCTTGAGAACATTTGGCTTTGACGTGGGTGTCATTCCAGACGGCAACGGACTTCCCTTTTATATCTACGACGAGTTTATGAAGTTCAACGATTTCTACTCCGCGGCCACAACCATGATGGAGAATCCCGACTTCATCGCCAGCGTGGATACACGCATTGATATGCTGACCGAGTTTCGTGAAATGATAAAGGATGGAGCTATGCCAGCTTGGATGATCGATGAGCTGTCTGCCCTGCAACTTTCATTTCCCGAAGGAACCTCGATTCGTTGTCGGTCCAGCACGAATAACGAAGATCTTCCAGGATTCAGTGGGGCCGGACTCTATGATTCTTACACCCATCATCCGCATGAAGGGCATCTCTCCAAATCGATAAAACAAGTCTATGCCAGCTTGTGGAATTTCCGTGCCTATGATGAACGTGACTTTTACCGCATCGATCAATTTGCTGCGGCTATGGGTGTGTTGCTCCATCCGAACTTCAGCGACGAGCAGGCAAACGGAGTGGCCGTTAGTGATGATCCTATTTACCAAACAGAAGGTAATTTTTATCTAAATACCCAAGTGGGAGAAGACCTGGTTACCAATCCCAATGCTCAATCGGTTCCCGAAGAGATTCTTCTTGATGCCGGAAATGCCAATGTGTTTACCGTCGTTCGATTTTCAAACCAGGTTCCCGCTGGCGAGGTCCTTATGACTCAACCCTATTTGAACGATATCCGGTCGATGCTCACCACCATTCACGACGAATTCAAAACGCGCTACAACCCTCCTGCGGAAGAACGGTTTGCCATGGAGATCGAATATAAGATTACCGTCGATGGCGATCTGGCCATCAAGCAAGCCCGGCCTTGGTTGTTTTGAGGAGCTAAAATAGAGACGACCGACGACTCTGACACCCTTCAATTAAACTCTACGAATCGTTCCTTCGCCCATTACCAAGCAGGAGCTCGTTTCCAAGCGTTATGAATACGGAAAGCCTCCGCTGCTTGCACACTGCATTGTGCACCTCGGGCGGCCGCCTGTCTAAGCATGACTTCTTCAAGAGGAGAGAAAGCTGTTTCGCTACCACGAACCATTTGGCTTTTGTGGCAGCCCAACAGGTCACGCTTCAATGGTAGGTAGGTACTAACATCGACGAAGAAACCAGGTTCAAATCCTTGCATTTCGATCGTATCCATCCACCAGAGCGCTGGCGGTTTGGTTAACGGCGGACTTTCTGTAACTTGGCCGCCAGATGCACAGAACCAGCTGGCGGTCTCCGCGAGTTTTGAGGCCGCCTGATGGTCAGGATGGTAATCATTCGCAGAATGAGCCAGAATTAGTGTCGGTCGAAATTTCCGAAACACTTCTGTTAACTTCAATCGTGCTTCTTTGGTATCTACGAGTTCGCCATCATGGAATCCTGCCCAATACAATTCCGCACCAAGCAATTCAGTAGAGGCCTTCATTTCATTATAACGAACCTGGCCGAGATTTTCGATTGGCGGATCCGGCTGTCCTTTGTCCCCTTCGCAAAGCACACAGATTGCGATGTCCGCTCCGTCGACCTTGCTGGCCCGAGCTAGGGTCCCGGCACACAACAATTCAGCGTCGTCGGGATGCGCTACAACAGCAAGAATCCGCTCGTTTTGGAAATTTAAGTTCATGGTGTATTTATCAAATGGTTACAAAATAATCTGTGGTTGCCTTAAAGTATCTTCATCAGTCACGACTAAGTAGTTTCCATGATTGCGAGCATGAGTCACAGGGTAATCATCACCAGCTGTGCCCAGGACTGCGAGTCGTAAAATGGTGTTCGCCCAATCAAGTTCTATCCCGTTCCGACAGTATAAGCGGATACGTTTTGCACCTAGAACTTGACGCATACCAAGCGTGATCCCGTAGCGAGGAAAGTTCTCCAAATTTCCACCAACCTGAGAGCGGATAGCATTAATCGTTCTAGTAAAATCGTTGAGTTCAACCACGCGAGGATCCGATTCACAAATACTGGGTGCCGGCTCGTTAAATGCGACGTGACCATGAATTCCAATTCCTCCGTAGGTCGTGTCGATTCCCCCCATATTAGCAATGTGACCTTTCAGGGTTTCCAGGTTATCTTGATCGGGGGAAATCACCTGCTCACTTGGAATCCTTAAAGATTTGTCCACATGATCAGTGAATTCTTTTTTAAATGAATAGCGAAAGCTCAGGGGATGATCGGCCGGCACGGTAACACCCTTCTCGTCACACTGTTCATCCATCATGAAAAACCAGCAGTGCTCGAGGTTGATTTTCTCGGCGTTCACCCGTTGAGCGAACGGAGGATACTGGCCCACCGGCCCGACTGGTAGAATGAGCTTCGTTGGTCGATTCTTCTGATTATTTGCGATAATTTCTTCGGCAATAGAATCAGCAAAGTGCTGGTGCAATTGATCTATATCCTTAACCACGACAAGTCGGTGTCCCGCTTTCTCCATCACCTCCTCGGAGGTCAGGTTCAATAACTGGCGTACTTCTTCTGCTCGGGTCATTCAGTCTCTTACTTCGAATTTATTTCTTCAGCACGTCAATCATGTCCACCGGCTTTCCTGTATCTACAGATTTCTGTGCAGCAATACACATAGCGGTAGACCATAGACCGTCCTTACCTGTGGTAGCGATGGGATCAGCATTGCGAAAGGCATTGGCAAACATGGCGATCTCAGCTTCCAGTTCGAAGAGCTCTCCAGCAAATTCGGTGATCGGAATAGACTGGACGGTTTCGCCGTCTCCAGCTTTTAGAAAGAAGGTAGGTTGGTCATCCCTGTCCATCGCCCCGCTCCAACTTGCCCAAAGCGACCCTTTTGTCCCGCTGACTTTTACCGTTTGATGATGTTCGAATGCCGATAGCGTCTGGGACACCACTGCATAAGCATTGTCTTTAAATTGAACCATCGCACTAAAATTGTCCTGCAACTCCGGATGGTCCGGCTGTCGTGAATTCGCGGTGGCAAAAACCGAAACGGGTTCACCGACACTTTGAAGGTACCAACGAGCCAGGTCGAAGAAATGAATGGGCTCCTCCAATATCCAGTTCCCTACCCTGGCAATATCATAGCGCCAACCGCTGGCCCCCTGGCGGTAAGGTTTGCGTGAGAGTTCGACAAGCACGTATTGCGGTTCACCTACAAAGCCATCGTCGATCATGTCCTTAACCTTTCCCCATAATGAGGAAAGTCGAAGCTCGTGCCCAATAGCGAGAAGACAGCCGTTTTCATCTGCCAGCCTGATCAAGTCGTCGCATTCTTCAACCGTCAGACCCATCGGTTTCTCCATCATCAAATGTTTACCAGCTTTCAATACTGCAGAACCAACCTCGTGATGCAAAAAGCTCGGAAGAACCACATCCACGATGTCAATATCATCCCGAGCGATGAGCTCACGATAATCCGATACGACCTCAGGATCCGGATAGGCGTTCTTGGCAACGCGGCAAGTATTCTCGGAACGTGCGGCAATCCCCACTAGCTCGGTACCTTCCGTTTTTTCAATGGCCTTTGCGTGACACGACCCCCAAGCCCCGTAGCCTATCAAACCAAATCGAACTGTTTTTGACGAATCCATATTTCTATTATCTCGTTTATTTTCGAGATTAGTCCAATGTAACTCCTCGACGCAAGCATCGTGGCATTACAAGTTTAAGTAACCCGCGCATTATGAAACCTGCAATCAGCCCCAACGAAAAATGGTACACCGGCATCAGCCGATACCAATGGCTCGTGCTGACCATTGCATCCCTTGGCTGGATTTTCGATGTTTTCGAAGGGCAGATCTTTGTCGCTAGTATGCGCGAAGCCATGCCATCTCTGGTACCGGATTCGACGAGTGCGGGCCAGATCGCGCTTTACAATAATATTGCGCTGGCCTCTTTCCTTCTGGGGGGAGCCTTGGGTGGGATTTTCTTTGGGATGTTAAGTGATCGGATCGGCCGTAAGCGGACCATGACTCTGACCATTATTTTCTACAGTTTGTTTACCTGTGTATCCGCATTCTCACAACAGTGGTGGCACTTGGCGGGGTTACGGTTTTTCGTTGCTATGGGTGTTGGAGGAGAATGGGCCGTTGCGAGTACCCTCGTAGCTGAAGTGTTTCCAAAAAAAGCACGGGCCCACGTTGGCGGAATTTTTCATGCATCCAGCGTTCTGGGAAGTTATCTCGCTGTTGCCGCTGGTACATTTCTGATTGGTAACACCGCAGTTCACACCTGGGCAGCGAGCTCCGAAATGCATTGGGTTAGCAGCTTTATGGATCCGCTGTCACTCCCTTGGCGCCTCGGCTTCGCGCTTGGAGTACTTCCAGCACTACTAATCATCTGGATTCGAAAGAGCCTGCGCGAACCCGATAGCTGGATCGCTGCTCGCCAACAAGCCGCCGAAAACCCTGAACAGAAAATGGGGTCCATTGGCGACTTATTCAAAGGAGCACTTTTACGCAGAACCTTAATCGGAGTCACCCTATCCACAATCGGACTCGCCACTTTCTGGGGAACCCACATTTACGGAAAGGATGTCTTTCGCAACGCAGTCGAACAAAAGATCCTGGCAGTAAACATCGCTGTAGAAAGCTTCACACCCATTTCCATTGAGGTCGAAACCACCATCCTCAAGCAACATTCTGCTTCTCTAAAGCGCTCGGAAATGCTTGGCATGTTTATGGTCACCACTGGCGGAGGGATTGGGCTCCTTTGCTTTGGCCCCATCAGTCAACGTCGCGGTCGGCGCGCCGCATTTCTCTTTTTCCACGTCGGCGGACTCATCAGTGCTCTCTTGCTTTTCCTGGTCCCTTTGGGCGTTAGCTCACTCTATGTGATCCTACCCGTTTTTGGATTTCTGACTCTTGGCATGCATGCAGGCTATGCTATCTATTTTCCGGAGCTCTACCCCACCCGCCTGCGCGCCACCGGCACCGGTTTCTGTTTCAATAGTGGCCGTATCATAGCGGCACCTGTACTTTTCATCAGTGGTTGGATGCAAAAGGACTGGGGCTTCACACTCACAAGCGCCGCTGCAACCCTGAGTCTGCTCTTCCTCCTCGGTATCGCCGTCCTGCCCTTTTGCCCTGAAACGCGAGGTCGCGAACTTACTGATTAGCTAGAAAACTATATAAACGAATCTCGTCTACCTTACACGAAATAGAGGAAAGTTTTTTTAAAGATGAAAATACTATTTAGGATCCTGTTCATTTTGGCTGTGAGTTTTACCACTCCTGTCTTTGCGGACGAATCACGGCAGGCCAATGTCATCGTCTTTCTTGTCGATGATCTGGGCTCGGGAGAAATCGTCTGCTATGCCAGCAAATTTCACGAAACACCCAACATCGATGCGCTTGCCGCGAAAGGGATGCGCTTCAGTCAAGCCTACTCGGGTGCCACGCTTTGCTCGCCTAGTCGGGCCGCTTTGCTGACAGGACGTTCACCGGCGCGCTTGCATCTTACTGACTGGATCCCGGGCCAGAAACAGATCAACCGGAAAACAATCACCCCAGATTGGCAAACTCACATGGATCATAAGCGCATCCTACTACCCGAAGCGATGAAGGAACAAGGCTACGCAACTGGGTTCTTTGGGAAGTGGCATCTCATTCCGAGAATCAGACCGTATGACGTAGGCAATCAAAAGGAAATCGATGAGATCATGGCTATGCATGATGATCACATGCCAGAGAAACATGGCTTCGATGAAAACTTCGGTGGTGATCATTCGGCCAATCAAGGCAGGCGCTTTTTCTACCCCGCCTACCAAACATTTCCCGGTCTCCAGGACAAGGGCAGCGAAGAGGAATGTATCACCGACGTACTCACCAATTGTGCTGTCGATTTCATGGAACGAAAAAAAGACGAACCCTTCTTACTCTACCTTTCCTACTACACCGTACACGGACCCATCACAGGGAAGCCTGAATACGTTAAAAAGTACCAGCAGAAGTTAGCCGACAATCCGAAGGCGGGTTACTACATGAAAAACCCCAACAAAGCAGCCATGATCCAGAGCCTCGACGAAAGCGTAGGTCGAGTTATGACTAAACTGGAAGAGATCGGTCAGCTCGATAATACACTGATTATATTTACTGGCGACAACGGTAGTCAGGGAGATGAGTTTGTTGTGAATTATCGTGGAAATAAAGGCACCCCCTACGAGGGAGGAACGCGGGTCCCACTAATCGTCACGGGTCCCCGAATTCAGACCGGCGAATGCGACGTCCCAACCACAGGAATGGATTTGTACCCGACCATTCTTTCGTACATCAAAGCTCCTTTGAAACCGGAGGAACATATGGATGGAGTGGATATTATGCCGCTCCTCACTGGAACCGGAACCATTCCAAGTCGTCCACTCTATTGGCACTATCCGCATTACGACGAAACGACTCCTTACAGTTCTGCGATTATCGACGACTGGAAAGTCGTGCGCTACGCCGACAACGAAAAGGTAGAAGTGTACAACCTCAACAATGACTCCATGGAGACCAAGGATCTCTCAGTAACAAACCCGGAGAAAACGAAGTCCCTAGTCAGGAGCTTGGACAGTCTTCTCACCGAAGTTAACGCGCAACCTGCCCTACCTAATCCCGATCATGACCCATCGGCCAACGTATTTTCCGGTGGCATCCGCGACTTGAAAGCCTGGGAAGCAAATCAGCATACAAATTAGAACTGTTAACTTTAATGTTATCTGTTCTCCGTGAAAAGGAGTATGCTTGTATCCTTTTACTTTTAGGGGAAAGAATCTGCCTCCGGCCTGTCTAGAGCATTTAAACCATTGGCGGTCGCAATTTTCCTGAAATTGGTAGGGCTCAATCGCCGAGCGAGCCGTTTCGGATTCGGCGGTTTACGGCGAAACCTCCCTACCTGAATCAGCGACTATTTATGGTTAAACTGCTCTATGCGAAGACGGAATAAAGTGATGTTTAAAATTATCTCCCTAAGTCCGCGGCGGTTCATGGAACATCGCCGTTCGCCCGCCATCTACTGCGATGTCCTGGCAGGAAATGAAAGCGCCTTCATCACTCGCCAAAAACAATGCCGTGTGAGCAATATCATCCGGAAGCCCAGCTTTCTTTATAGCTGTGGCGTGAGCCAAGTTGCTGGTCAATTTCTCCAGTTTCCTCGCGTTGTCCTCATCGTCCAATGTCCTAGCACGTTCTGAACCTCCCCAAAATATCGGTGTGGCCACAGCTCCTGGAGATATAGAATTTACTCGAATTCCCCAAGGACCCAATTCCTCACCAGCCATTTTAGTCAGGTGAGTCACCCCTGCTTTTGCAGCGCTATACAAATACTGGCCATTGTTGGTTCGAATACCCGCAATACTGGAGTTGTTAAGTATGCAGCCTGACTTTTGCTCCTTCATAATTGGTGCAGCGTGTTTGATACCAAATACAACACTACCTAACAAAAGGTTCATACTATAATCGAAATTTTCCTTAGTGACCGTATCCAGGGTTCCTTTTGATGGTCCGCCCGCATTGTTAAACAAACAGTCCAATCGACCAAATCTTTCGACGGCCATATCGATGCAGGATTTGATGTCGGCCTCTTTCATGACATCGGTCTTATGAAATATCGCATTCTCTCCCAAGCGCTCGGCTATTGCGATACCCGTTTCCTCAGAGCGCCCCGCTAGGATAACTTTGGCACTTTCCCGGATAAACACCTCGGCAGTAACCTTGCCGATTCCACTCGTAGCACCTGTTATTACGGCCACTTTCCCTGATAATCTATTACTCATTTTGTCTCCTGGAGTTTACTAACATTTATATAATATTCTACGGTATAGAGAGCTTCGTTATAATTTTATTTAGTATAAAACAAGCGCTCTGTCCAGAGGGCAAAACTTCGGATTTCCAGTTTCAATCAGGTCGACGGGTCCAGATAAGGCTAACTTACTAACGAGTACTTCATTGAATAAATTAGTCGCAAAAAAGATTGAAATTATTGGACGAACATACGTCGCTGAATCGGCAGAGCGAAGACGCTCTTGCTCTGCCGCGAAAGATTTCGCTCTGAGCGAGACGACCCTAACGTTTTCATTATACTCACGGTCGCACGCGAACATACTTCTGTAACTTCCGGGTACTGGGTTCACCTCCATATAAATTGCCAGCTGCGTCTACTGCAACGAACTCTGCACCGTTTCCTCTCGTGCTGCGTGGATCGCCAGTCGGCAGCATAATAAAGTAGTTTACCCAACCAGTATTGGCATCGCCAATCCGAATACCCATTTCCCAACCAGGATTCTGTACATCGTCTGACTCCGAGTCAGACACATAGATATTATCATGCTCATCAAAGGAGACGCCACTGGGTCTGCCAAACTGGGTCCATTGAGCAATAAAATTTCCTTCCTGATCAAAGATCTGGAGACGATTGTTAAAACGATCTGCTACAAATAGTCGGCCTCGTTTATCAATGGCCAGTCCATGCAGGGCATGGAATTCTCCAGGCGCATAACCGGTGGATCCCCATCTCCTGAGGTAGGTTCCGTCGCTGGAATAAACCATGACCCGATTGTTGCCATCGGGGTTGTGCCCATCGGCAACAAAAATGTTTCCATTGTCACCAACGACAACATCACCAGGAGCGTTAAACTGGTAAATACCTTTGCCCGCCTGGCCAGGATCACCCAGGACCATCAGAATCTCTCCCGTGGAGCTGAATTTAATAACCTGGTGGCCACGTGTACCCTCGGGTGTTCGCTGGGGACTTACTGCGTCTGTTACCCAGACATTACTTTCTGCATCCACAAACAATCCATGCGGCCAAATGAACAGGCCACTACCAAAACTCTCCACGACATTCCCCTCCGCATCAAACTTGAGAATAGGATCCAGGTCCGAATCGAGACACTCATTACCAAAGCGTCCGGGCTCGGAAGCATCACAACGTATAACAGCCCAAATGTGAATTCCATCGGGGTCGACCTGAACATCCCCCACCGCTCCCATTTGTCTTCCATCTGGAAGCTTCGCCCACGAATCCACGGCTCGATATGGATTGGTATAAGGTTGTCCATAAACCAGAATTGAAGTGAGGCAAAAGCCGAAAATAACGAAACCAATTTTCATACCTCATACTAGTCTTAGAAGGACAAGGAGGTCAACACAGGTGAATTCAATGGAGAACAAAAGGATGATTCTCTAAAGGTCTCGCTCTATTTTGGTGGAGTCTAGTTACTTGGAAAAACTATCTTGTCGACCTTGCAGGTCAGTTACAGATCTAGGGGCTGTTAACCAAAACGATTCTCTGAAAAGTATTGCACCGCATTCAAATAGAATGAGGAGATATAGTAAACATGGTTAAGTTAAAAGCTCTCAAGCAATTACCTTGGACGAATCTAGGTTTATCGTTTTTGGCCCTGCTTACTTTATTTCCAAATCCGTACCATACAGTCGCAGAATTAGATGCTTCCTGGCAGGCGGTTCTTGAGCATGCTTTCTTCAACCACTGGCAATTTGGAAAGGATATCATTTTTACAGGCGGTCCTTTTAGTTTCCTCTACTCGCCAACTTCGATTGATTACTTCCCAAAGACTCAAGCTTTTCTGGAAGCGACTGTTTTGTTTTTCGCTATCTTGTCCATTTTCCACGTAATCAAGCGTGAACGTTTTTGGATTCGAGCGTTAGTTTTTCTGTGCATTGTTTGTGCAGCAGTAACATCAAGGGACAGTATATACATTACCTCTGTCATGGCGATTGCTTTGGGAATACTTAAGAGTCAAAAGGATTTTCGCTTCCTCATTCTGCCAATAGTGTTTATAGCTATTCTTGGATTAATGAAATTCACGATGGGAATGCTGGGAGGGTTTTGTCTCGTTCTGGTAAGTGGCCTAAAATTGTGGGAGAGAGACCACAAACAAGCCTATAGGATACTGGGAACCTACCTTGGTTCGGTTTTCCTTCTTTGGATAGTGATTGGGCAATCCCCGTTAAATATCCTATCCTACTTGCACCATTCTTGGAGCCTGTCTCAAGGCTATGCTTGGGCAATGCATTTACAGGAACCTCAAGGCATATTTAAATACCTGCTACTAATCTTACTTTTGACCAGCCTTCCGATCTTTATTTGGACTTTACTGCGGCGAGATAAAGTGTCCTGGGCTATTCTATTTATTTCGGCTATAAGCGTATACTTATTCTGGAAAACGGGGATTACAAGGTATGGACCTCATGTGTTCTTCTTTATTCAAGGTGCGGCTCTGGTCCCTGTACTTGTTCTGCCATTTGTTCGAAAGAAACGATTAGCTTATATTTGGATTGGCTCCTGCTTTCTTCTATTCTTCTGGTCGAACTTTTGGCTTCTTCCAACTAATTCAAATCAGCTTAAGGATAGAGTTATTGCTCAGGCAACTTTTGGCCTAAAGTTCATTATTAGTGCCGGTAATGAAGTCCGGAAATTTTCAGATTTAGTTCCAATGGTTAAAATGAGCCATACCTTGCACACTATCAAGAATCGCATTGGAGAAGAATCTGTAGATGTCCTTTTCTACCAACATGGCATTTTGCTCCTTAATGAGCTAAACTACGTTCCCCGCCCCACGATCCAAAATTACGCGGCTTACAACGATCATTTAACAAAATGGAACCTTCGCCACATCCAAGAAAATCCACCACAATTTCTTTTGAGCAAATACGGTGGAGTAGACTCAAGGTATCCAACGACAGCGGATAATTTATTTCTACGCGAAGTATTTGAAAATTATTCCCCAGTGCTCAATGAAGAAGGTTGGCTGCTCCTTGAGCGAATGACCGCCCCCATCCTGTTTAGCGAGACGGAAGTTTACTCAAACGATAAAGTCAGATTCGGAGAAGAAATTGATGTGTCCTCACTTTCAGGCCATCCCTTGTGGTTGAAGGTTGAATACGAGCCGAGTATATTTCACAATCTAACGTCGATACTTTATAAACCTGAGATCCTTGTCATGAAAGTAACCACAGTGTCTGGGAATTCAAATGTCTATCGCTTAATAGGAAAAAATCTAAAAAACGGTTTTCTTCTTAACCCAACCTTAGATTCTAACGAATCAATTGAGTCTTTTTTAAAAACAAACAAAGGAAAGGATCGAATCGCTTCGATCAGCATCCACTCCTGGCCTGGGTTGAATCCATTTCCGACTACCGAGTTTGGGATTGAGCTAATTGAATTGAACAGAAACCTTTAGGTTCATTTTTGGCAGAACGGCATGGAGAATCTAATTCTCTTCTGAGTTTCGATTCTCAAAAAACAAGTATCCTCCTTTCCGGCACAAATGGGGTTCTGTATCACTGAGGCGCCTTAGTTCCTTTGACCATGGAATGACCTCGGGATCCTATTCGACTTCAACCTTCTGCGGTCGCTTTCACGTCCAGCCTGATAACGACTTCATCCCGAACGAGATCATCAGCCTTGCCTTTATAAACAATATCGAAATCGAAGCGCATGACGTCGAACTCGGCTTTCAAAGTGACTTCTGAATCCGAGATCGTTACAGCAGGTTTGAAGGAAATGCTTTTGGTGACTCCATGTAGTGTGAGGTTACCGGTAATTTCAGGTCCGTTGGCTGTATCCTGCATCGAGGTGACAGCAAATTCTGCGGTAGGGATATTGGCCACATCGAAGAAGTCGGGACTCTTAAGGTGCTTCTCCAAGCGACCGTTGTCAGCCCACAATGAATCCGTATGAATAGTTACCTTACTCGGAGCAACAATCTTGCCGCCGGCGACCGCGATGATTCCAGAGAAGCTCTTGAATCCGCCATCATGACTTCCAGTAACCTTGGAACCAACAAATGCTATGATTGAATCCGAGCTGATTGTATAACTTACAGC
>Ga0114999_10002251_pt1 | contig 25785 bp, 27 predicted proteins | sample ArcticOcean_MG_C_3_FD_89820 | JGI IMG/M metagenome (GOLD analysis project Ga0114999, IMG submission 89820) | Marine microbial communities from western Arctic Ocean - ArcticOcean_MG_CB8_126 | ecosystem: Environmental > Aquatic > Marine > Oceanic | place: Arctic Ocean: Canada Basin | collected...
AGCGTTACCACTTCCACCGACACCGACACCGGTACCCCCAACGGCGACACCGACACCGGTACCCCCAACGGCGACACCGACACCGGTACCCCCAACGGCGACACCGGTACCCCCAACTCCGACGGCAACTGCAGTGCCACCAACGCCGGTACCGACAGCTACGGCTGTACCGCCTACGGCAACCACAGTTCCGGCTCCAGTAACCACGTTGGTCATTGATCAACCTGAGGATGATGGCCCTAAGGAAATTGCTGGCACATGTAGCCAGTCCGAAGCGACTGACCTTAGCTTCTTGCTGGCGGGTGTTGCGTTCCTGGGCCTTGTATGGCGCAGGAAAATTCGTACTTAAACTATTATTGTGAAATAAAAAAACGCCTCCGTTTTTGAACAAAGATGGGGGCGTTTCATTTATTGAACAAGACTGGTTTTACATGACCTGAATTTACCTTGACAGCCTCTTTCTGTGAATGCTACTGTGGGATTAATTGAGCAGTCTGCCTAGGTGAGTGCTAAATGACTACTAAAGCGTATCTGCCTCCAAGGCGAGAGACTATCCTCAAAACCATTCTTGATGGCTACATTGCTTCGGCTGTACCGGTGCCTTCAGAAGTGGTGACACGCCAACATGGTCTTGATGTCAGCGCAGCTACGGTACGTCATGAGATGGCTGCCCTGGAAGAAGAAGGGTACATAAGCCGCCCGCACCTCTCGGCCGGAGGCGTACCCACTGACAAAGGCTACCGCTACTACGTTGAGGCCCTTGCTACCACCCCGGAACTACCTTTGGAAGCCAAGCGCTCCATGCGAGAACAGTTAACATCGGTTGGCAAAGATGTTGACGTCTGGACCAAGCTGTCTGCGCAAATGCTGGCAGAGGTTGCCAATAACATGGCACTGGTCTCCATGCCAAGAACCATCCAGACTCGCATACGCAACCTTCAGTTGGTGTATTTGGACCAGTTCCTGGTGATGCAGGTAGTGGTTCTACAAGAGGCGCGCCTTCGCAAGGAATTGGTTCCTTTGACTGAACCCGTAACGGAGGAGAACATCAGCTATGTCTCAGGCAAGCTGAACAACCACGTGAAGGGGCTGTCCTACCACGAGGTGTTGGAGCGGAGCATTGAGACCACTCCCCTGGAAAAGGATGTGCTGGACGTAGCACTGCGCATCTTGCAGGAGGAGGACGAGGCGAGCTTTGCTGAATACATCATCGAGGGGCTTCGACACCTGGTTGATCAGCCGGAGTTCAAGGGTTCTGCCCAGGTTCACGACCTCATAGAGGTTCTGGAGAGCCGTAGACTCGCTGAAGCTATTCTTACGGAAAGCCCTGGAGTGGGTGGAATGCGGGTGGTGATTGGCGGGGAGAACCGGGAAGACGCTCTAAAGCCAATGAGTCTGGTCATCACTCAGTATGGCGTGCGAAACCAGGTCTTTGGGACGATCAGTATCGTTGGGCCTATGCGGATGCACTATGAGAAGGCTATTGCCGGCGTTAATTATTTCTCATCACTGATGAGCCAGATGTTAGAAGAAGTGGGTTTAGGCCCATCGTAGAAGGCTAGGGAGTTTATGGATACACAAGAAGATGCAAATGGGGCCGCACGGGAAGAACCGGCGGCCCCTAACGATAGCCAGGAAGCTTCTGATCCTGAGACAAAGGTGAAGGAACTTGAGGAGCGTGTTGAGCGCCTCACGGCAAACTGGCAGCGTTCACAGGCCGATATGTCGAACTACCGCAAGCATGTGGAGCGCGAGCAGCTTGAGTTAATTCAGACTACTACCGAAGGTCTGACTGCCGATACGCTTTCCGTCCTCGACGATTTTGATCGGGCTTTTGCCACCATCCCTGAGAACCTCCGTTCATTCACGTGGATTGAGGGTGTCTGGCTGGTCTTCAAAAAGCTGGAGGCCATTCTCAATGCGCGAGGCCTGGAGGACATCAACGCCGAAGCTGGGAAAGCCTTCGACCCCATCCTGCACCAAGCCCTGTCTGAAGTGGATGGGGAGGCAGGAAACATCGTTGAAGTGGTTCAGAAGGGGTATACCATGAGTAGCCGCCTTATACGGCCCGCTTTGGTGACTGTTGGGAAGGGTGTACCTGCTACGGAGGAGACTCCTGCCGCTCAGAGCGAAGATGAAGCCCCGGCTGATTCTGAAGCTAAGCCTGACGCGTAAGACTCAAAGCCCTCCTCATTCGTACTAGCTACCATAGTGTACAATTGAGCTATCTACGGTATTGGAATTGATGTTTAGCTAATGGCAGACAACAAAAACTACTATGAGCTCTTGGGGATACCCAAAGATGCATCAGAGGAACAGGTCCGCAAGGCTTTTCGCGGACTTGCTATGGAATGGCACCCGGATCGCAATCGCGCCCCTGAAGCTGAAGATCGATTTAAAGAGATCAATGAGGCCTATCAGGTGCTCATCGACCCACAAAAGCGGCAGATGTATGACCAGTATGGTCGAGTGGACATAGACCCGAACAGTGGGTTCCCCGGACGAGGGTTTGATGGCTTCGACTTCCAGGGTGGTGTCGGCGATATATTCGATGCGTTCTTTGGCGGGTTCGGCGACGGCGGTCAGAACGATGCCTCGCGCGGTAACGACCTTCAATACGCCACGACGATCACCTTTCAAGAGGCTGCATTCGGCGTAGAGAAAGAAATCCAGGTCACCAGGCACGAGACGTGTGCTACGTGTAAAGGCGAGTTGGCTGCTCCAGGTACCTCAACTGAACGGTGCGGCAACTGCAACGGCGCCGGGAAGGTACGTAGAGCGCAGAACAGCATCTTTGGCCAGTTTGTTCAGGTGGTGGCCTGCAACGTATGCAAGGGTCGCGGCCAAACGGTGAAAACCCCCTGCCCAACATGCAAAGCCTCCGGACGTGAGCGCAAGTCTCGCAACGTCATGGTCAACGTGCCGGGCGGTGTTGAGGACGGCATGCGCGTCAGGTTGTCCGGGGAAGGCGACGCAGGTTCAAGCAGCGGTCGACCCGGGGACATGTACGTCACCCTATCGGTGAAATCCCATCCGTTGTTCCGTCGAGAGAAGGAACATCTTATATTTGACCTTCCTTTGAATGTAGCTAATGCGGCACTGGGAACTACCATCGAGGTGCCGATGCTGGATGGCGAAACGGAGGAGTTTGATGTGCCAGCGGGCGTGCAGTCCGGCGCGATTCTCCGGAAGAAGGGTAAAGGGGTACCGAACCTGAACAACGGCAGGAACGGCGATCTGGTAGCCGTAGTTACGATAATCACACCAAAGAAGATGGGCTCACGCACCCGTGAGCTTTTCGATGAGTTGGCCGATTCTCTGGAAGCGGACGAAGAGGCACATTCTCCCAGCAACGGGAAGTCCTGGGTTCGGAAACTCAAGGATGTCCTGGACGGTGAAAACAGTTAGGGCACCGTAGGGCACGCAATCTCGGTACTATCTTATCTCCAGTACATGGCTGTCGCACCCATCCCATTCAATTGACTACCCATGCGTGTTTCAAATGAATAGATCATAGGAGGCCTTTGTGGATTACCTTGAACTGACCGTCCAGTCCCCTCCGGAACTTGTTGAGCCCCTGGTGAAATTGTTTCAGACCTATGGCAAGCAGCGTGTGGCCGTGGAAGAGGCTGGGGGGTACAACCCGGATGAGGGTGAAGTGGCGGATGCAGAGGCACCGGTCATCGTGCGGACGTATCTGCCCAAGAACCGCCAAGCAGCCGACCGTAGGGCACGCATAGAGGCCGGTGTTCACCTGATGGGGTTGATCATGCCCCTTACCCCTCTGGAAGTCCGTACCGTAGCACCTCAGGAGTGGGAGGAGGCATGGAAAGCACATTTCCACCTCCTGCACATAGGCAAACGGTTGGTAGTGCGACCTTCATGGCAGGAGTACGAGCCTGATGGCGACCAGATTGTGTTGACGCTGGACCCAGGCTTGGCCTTTGGGACGGGACACCACCCTACAACGCATATGGTGCTTGAGCAGATTGAGAAGCGTGTACAGGACGGGATGAGAGTCCTGGACCTTGGTACCGGCTCCGGGCTTCTTGCGCAGGCTGCGTTGCTTCTGGGGGCATCCTGGGTACTGGCTGTCGACACTGAAGCGGACTCCATCCGTTCATCTCGACGCAACCTCAAAGATGCAGGGCTCTCCAAGAAGGTGAAGATCATCCGAGGTTCCATACCACAGCCTCTGGGCGTGGACATGGACATGATGGTGGCCAACATCTCCGCCAAGGTGCTCATTGAGCTTTCAAAGGACATCGCTGCGGCGTTGAAGCCTGGAGGCATACTGATAGCGTCCGGGGTACTAGAAGATCGTGGCGACGAGGTGAAGGAAGCATTTGCAGCAGCAGGCTTGACCGAGGTGGAGATCCAGCACAGTGAGGATTGGCTGGCGTTGGTGTATCAGCGGTAGGCTAACGCAGCAGGTCTGTGGGCCATTCCTGAGCGGGTGCCCTACTCAACAACGATGCTGTAGCTTCTTTGGGGTCCAACCCCTCAAACAGGATACGTGAGGTCAGCTCTGTAATCGGCATCTCCACTCCGTGTTGCTTCGCCAACTGCAATGCCGCCTCTGTGGTACTGACGCCCTCAGCCACGTGCACCATTCCACCAAGAACCTCCGATAGCGGATGCCCAAGGCCTATCTGCTCTCCCACGTAGCGATTGCGACTGAGGTTACTGAAGCACGTGGCGATCATATCGCCGAGACCGGCCAACCCGGACATGGTGAGAGGCTTTGCGCCACAAGCCACGCTGAGTCGGGTGATCTCTGCCAGCCCCCTGGTCACGAAGGCTGCTTTGCCGTTCGCTCCATGACCCAGACCATCGCTGATGCCGACACCTATGGCTATGGCGTTCTTCAACGCACCACCAAGCTCCACGCCAATGACATCGTCGTTCGTATACACGCGGAACGTCTGAGAGTTGTAGAGCTCCTGCATCCATTCAGCGGTCTTGGGGTCGTGGCCAGCTACCACTGTGGACGATGGCTTGGCCTCAACGACCTCCTTGGAGAGGTTCGGGCCGGAAAGGACGCATAGCTGCCCTTCATTGACGTCAGGGAGTTCCTCTCGGATAACCTGGGTCATTCGCTTGCCGGAACCCTTCTCCAGGCCCTTGATTGCGCTCAGAAGCACGGTTGAAGCCTGTAAGTGAGGTCTGAGTACGGGAAGGTTCTCTCGAAGGCGCTGTGATGGCGTACAGAGGATGATGAGTTCAACGTCGCTAAAGGCGACTTGTGCATCGGATGTGGCGGTTAGAGTCGGCGGGAATAACACATCGGGAAGCAGGCGTTTGTTCTCCCGAGCTTGGGTCAGCTCCCGGGCCTCTTGGTCAGAGCGCGCCCAGAGGGTAACCTGATGGCCCTGTCGAGCCAGCAAGATTCCAAGAGTGGTGCCCCAACTGGTAGTCCCTACAACGCCCACACGGGTCATTGCTACGCCTCTGTTTAGGTTTTGGCTGCAGGTTGCCCCAGCCGCGCTTCCGTCCCTGCCAGGAGCCTGACGATGTTAGCACGGTGCCGCCCGACGATGATTATAGAGGCAGCGGCCCCGTAAATCCCATAGACCGCTGAAAACTCGCCAAGGAACCCAAAGAGTACCAGGGAAAGTCCGCCTAGGGGGACGCCGATGATGCTTCCCAGGGAGATGTACCGGGTAATCTTCATGAGGGACACTGCGACGATGAGGGCTACCACGCCGCCGATGGGGAAGAGGGCGAGCGCTCCGCCCAATCCCGTGGCAACACCTTTGCCGCCTTTGAACTTCAGGTAGATAGGCCAGTTGTGGCCTACCAGAGCTGCGGTGGCCGCGCTCACTTCCAGGTAGGACGTCTGCAAAGAGGTGAGGTCTGTAGCGTCTGCGAGGGCACGTGCGACCAGGACGGAGACCGTGCCTTTGGCGATGTCCAGGATGAGCACAAGAATGGCCGGTTTGGCCCCTGCGGAGCGGAGGACGTTGCTGCTGCCGGTATTGCCGCTTCCCGTGCTCCTGACGTCTACGCCGCCGATCCATTTGCCGATCAGCAGGCCCCAGGGAACGGCTCCAACCAGGTACGCTCCAGGGATAAGGAGCAAGAACAGGACGAGCGCGGTCATTTGCCGGCCTTCCTCAATCCCTTGCGGAACTCCAGCCTCACTGGGACACGTCGGATATGGAAGGTGGTCCTGATGGTGTTCATCAGGTATCTCTGATAAGAGAAGTGGACCATCTCCGGGTTGTTCACATATATGGTGAATGTCAGAGGGTGTATATGCTTCTGCTCGCCTCGCAGGAGACGCAGATGCCTTCGCCCCTTCGAGGGTGGCGGATGCTTGGCCAGTGCCTCCATAAGAGCGATGTTCAGTTCAGTGTCCTTCACCAGGGTGGCCTGCTCCTTGTAGAGTTCCTGAGCCGTCTTCAGAAGAGCAGGGATGCCTTCTCCCGTGAGGGCTGAGATGAAGTGGATAGGCACGTACGGCGCCCAGTGGAGCCGCTTACGGACATCCTTGACCACTTCGTCGGCGTTCAGGCCAAATTCGCCCTTCAGGTCCCACTTATTGATGGCTACGACCATGGAGTGATAGGACTCCAGGACGTACCCAGCTACGTGGATGTCCTGAGCGGTGGCTATCTCTTCAGCATCTATCACCAGGATGGCTACATTGCAGCGCTCAATGGCCTGAATGGAACGGAGGGCACTGAACTTCTCCGGGCCGGGTTCAATATGGCCGCGCTTCCTGATGCCGGCTGTATCAATGAGCATCAGAGGATTGCCTTCGTAGCTGACCCAACTGTCTATGGAATCCCGGGTGGTGCCGGGTACGTGGTCGACGATTGACCGCTCCTCGCCAATGATGTTGTTCAGCAGGCTGGATTTCCCTACGTTTGGCCGACCGACGATGGCGAGTCGTAGGATATTGGTATCCATCTTCTCGTCGTTGCCGGGAGGGAGCAGGTCTTCAACAGCGTTTAGGAGGTCATCTATCCCTTCAGCTTTTAGAGCGCTGATGGGAATGGGGTCTCCAAGTCCCAGGCTAAAGAACTCTGTGGCGGCAAACCGCCTGCGGTCGCTCTCGTTCTTGTTGACCACCGTGATGATGGGAGTGCCCAAACGGCGAATAGAGTCAGCAATCTCAGAGTCAGCAGGTTGCAGTCCGGCGATGGCGTCTGTGAGGAAGATGATGACGTCTGCATCCATCAGGGCCGCCTGAACCTGTTCGAAGACCTTGCCCCACAGCGGCTCATCACTATCGATGGCGATGCCACCGGTATCCACAAGGAAGAAACGCTTGGTGATGCCTTCCACCGCCATGATGACCCGATCGCGAGTGGTGCCAGCCTCGTCAGCGACGATAGCGCGGCGTTGTCCGGCTAGTCGATTGAAAAGGGTGGATTTCCCCACGTTGGGACGCCCGACAATGGCGACTACCGGCATTAAACCGGAAGCATCGCCCTTTGTGGCGTCTAATGATTCTCCTGGTGGAAGCTCTTCTAAAGCCTCGTCGTTTCCTTTGATTACCTTAGCCAATCAGGGCCTCCAAAAGCGCTTGTTGTGCGTGCAGACGGTTTTCCGCCTGGTCAAATACTACGGATTGAGGGTGGTCAAGAAAGCCTTCTGGGACTTCCTCGCCGTAATGAGCGGGTAGGTCATGCATGAAGATAGCGTCCGGGGATGCTTCTTCCATGAGTTCCGGGTTGACCTGATAGCCTTTGAACGCTTCTTGCCGCTCTCCGGCCTGGTCTTCCTGTCCCATGCTGGCCCACACGTCCGTGTACACAATATGGGCATTTTCTACGGCGGTGAACGGGTCACGCAGGAACTCTATCTGGCCACCGTTGGCCGCAGCTATCTGTGCAGCCTTCTTCAAAACCTCTGTTGATAGTTCGTACCCCGGAGGTGACGCTATACGAAAGGTCATCCCCACGGATGCAGCGCCGTACGCAAGGCTGCGCGCTACGTTATTGCCATCGCCAATATAGGTCAGAATCGTGGTGCGAAGATCCTCGCGCTTCTCAAACATCGTTGTCAGGTCCGCCAGCGCCTGGCAGGGGTGTTCATCTTCTGAGAGGGCGTTGATCACCGGTACAGATGCGTACTTCGCCAGCTCCACCAAATTCTTATGCTCAAAACACCGGTACACAATGCAATCCACGTACCGGGACAGCACCTGGGCAACATCGCTGACGGCTTCACGCCCACCGATGCCCACTTCTTGAGGGCTGAGGTAGATACAGTTGCCGCCCAGGTTGGCGGTGGCTACTTCAAAGCTCACCCGGGTGCGAAGGGACGGCTTCTCAAACAGCAAGGCCACGGTCTTACCCTGGAGTGGTTTTGCCGTATTTTCTTCGGTTTTCATATCCCTTGCACGCTCAATCAGCCCCTTGATTTCACTGGGAGCAAGATCCGTTACAGACAAGAGATGTTTGGTGTTTATCGTTACCTTTGGCATAGCTAATCCAGTATAGCATGACGCCTTGGGCAGGGCCTGCATGAGTGGCTAAGATTGCGGGAGGTTCTTTGGGGCAATTGGTAACTGAGGGAAATTTTAATATACGAGGTTTTCTTTTATTCTGGAGAGAGACCTTTGATGGAGAGCAATGACGTATGGTGTTGCTTGCGTGGTTGGGAGTCAACGGCGCTGATGCCCTGCTAACCGGGCTGTCTATAGCATTGGGCGCGTCCGAGTTGAATCCCTTCCTTGGCACAATCGGGATTGCCCTTGGCACGCAGACGATGCTTGCCATCAAGCTCCTGTTCGCTCTCTCCATAGGCGGAGTCTTGTGGGAGCGCAAAGCATTCCGCGTCCTGAAGATGTTGAACGTCGCAATGATCGTAGTCATCAGCTACAACGCCCTGATCATCAGCTACGGGCTGGACTAACCTCCTGATTAAGTCCCCCGGTGCCCTTCTTTTCACCAGTTCCTCTGGCCCATCCGTAAGCCCTCATGGCTCAACCCCTCAATCACACTTTGCCCATTTTCTCTGGAAATCTATAAAACCTTTTTTAGCGCGAGTCGTCGTAGATTTAGAATTTCCTCGTAGATAGGAAAATCTGGGGAAACCCCTAGAGAATCCTGAGGAAAGTTCGTGTTGACCGTCACTATCCAACATGATATCTTGGCTTATAACCAGTTCGGGAACAGATTTTTTAGATTTCCACAGATTTTGGAGTAGATATGGTGGAAGCAGTTGAAAACCCTCAACAAGAGGGACGATGGGTCTCTTTGGGAGCGGCATGCCGACTCCTTGGAGTCAACGAATCGACGCTTCGGAGTTGGGCTGATGGTGGAGTCATCCGTGCGTTTAGGACCCCTGGAGGACACCGCCGCTTCCTGCGAGATGACCTCTACGCGGCTCTCCAACGCACCGAGGATACCCAACCCGGCCACACGCTGAATGCTCAGGCGTTCAGTGAAGGTGCAACAAAGCGCATCCGCAAGTTGCTGCACGGAGAACATTCAGCGTCCTTTCCATGGTACGACGAGATGGACGATGCTACCCGCGGTCGACTTCGCCTGTTTGGGCGTAGGTTGCTGGATGTTACCGGAGGGCTCCTCGACAAAAAGCGTCCGTCACCCCAGGCAATGGAAGAAGTCCGTCTTATTGGGGAAGAGTACGGCGAAGCCCTTGAAGCGCGGGGTCTAACCCTACGGGAACTCATGGAGGCCTTTGTTTTCTTTCGGACACCACTGACGGAGGCGGTACGGGCTACAAGCAGGAAAACTTCCCCGGATGCTGAGGAACTGACTCAAGCGTGGCAACAGGTTGAGGCAGTAGCGGACATGTTGATGATCGCTATGGCCGACGCCTACGAAAGGAGCCGTAATGGCAAAGCAGTCAACGCCGTCTAATACCGCTACAAAGCCCAAGGAAAGCGCAGCTGACATGGATTTGATGGACAAGCAGATTCTCAATCTTGTTCAATCATCGTTTCCCATGGCGGAGCGACCATATCGGGCGATTGCCGATGAAATTGGTTTGACTGAAGTTGAGATCATTGAGCGGATCCGCCGTTTGCGACGAGAGAACGTTATCCGGCAGGTCAGCGGCATCTTTGATACACGCCGGTTGGGTTACAAGACCTCTTTGATTGCTTTCACCTACCCAGAAGACAAGCTGCACAAGGCTGCGCTGTTCATTAACAAGCATCCTGGCGTCAGCCACAACTATGCCCGGATAGGGCATCAGTTCAACCTCTGGTTCACACTGGCAGTGCCCCCGTACGAGAGTTTGGAGGAGACTGCTGCAGATTTGGCGGAAAAGACCAACGCAACCAACTGGCGACTTCTGCCAACCATCAGGTTCTTCAAGATCGGCGTCAACTTCGATATGGTTAACGGTGAAGGAAATGCTGCTGACTATGTACCTGACAATGAGACCTGGAACAAGGTTGAAGAACTGACCGACTTCGAGATTGAGGTTGTGAAAGAAGTCCAGGAGGACCTTTCACTCGACGATCAACCATTCGATACGATGGCTGAACGATTAGGACTCTCAGTAGCAGAAATGTTCTCCATCCTCCAGGGGTTTGAGAGGCGGGGCGTGATGCGACGCTACAGCGCCGTGCTCCACCACCGCAAAGCCGGTTTCCGTTCCAATGCTATGACGGTTTGGAATGTGCCGGAAGACCGCAAGGCAGAGGCCGGTCTGGCCCTAGCGAACTCCAAGTGGGTGAGCCATTGCTATGAGCGTCCAATTTTCCCGGATTGGCCTTACAGCCACTTCGCAATGATCCATGCCACCAGCAAAGAGCGGTGCGATGAAGTCGCCAAGGAACTGGCGGAAGCCACGGGCGTTGATGACTACCTGCTTCTGTACAGCACTCGAGAGTACAAAAAGACCCGCGTACGGTACTTCGTCTAAACGGATCAGCCACTAAACGTACGTTGGAAAGGGAACCGATGAGCCAGCCGCAGGGTGCGCAAAAATACTATCCGATCTTCTTGAACATGGTAGGGCAGTTGTGCGTCGTCATTGGCGGCGGCGAGATTGCTGAACGCAAGGTGCAATCGCTCTTGGAAGCAGGCGCGGTTGTCACTCTGATAACGCCTGACTGCACTGAAGGCCTGGAAGCCATGACGGCAGACCCGTTGGTCACCTGGCACCAGCGCAAGTACGAAACGGGCGATCTTGAAGGTGCTTTCATCGCCATCGCGTCCACGGACGACAGGGCAGTGAACAATGCGGTCACCAAAGAGGCTGCTGAACGGAACACGCCTTTGAACGTGGTGGACATCACGGATATGTGCACCTTTATTGCACCATCGATTATACGCAGAGGGCCTGTGACGCTGGCCATTTCCACCGGTGGCATGGGTCCGGCGCTAGCAAGAAAGCTCAGACAGGAACTGGAACACAACGAAGCCCTGGCATTTGCTGACATGGCTGAAATGGTTGCCGATGTTCGGGCGGAGCTCAAAGCGCGGCCACTGACCGTAGACCCGGAAGGTTGGCAGGCAGCGTTGAACACAGAGGTCTTGGGCCTCTACCAGAGTGGACAACCCACACAAGCTCGTGAGCGGATGATCGAGTTGCTGGAGACGTGGGCTGACCGGGCACAGGCAGGAGTATCGTGAAGCTAGCCGTTGTTGGAGTGAACCATCGCACAGCGCCCCTAGAGGTGCTGGAGCAACTGGCGGTGGTAGGAAACGACCTTGAGGGCGCGAACAAACGCCTGGCTGCACGCACCGGCCAAGCTGTAGTACTCCATACCTGTAACCGTACGGAGTTCTACACCATTGCGGAAGCTACCGAGAACGCGGAGGAAGCGATTGCTGAGTTCCTGGAAGAGAAGTACCGGATCTCCTATGAATCGCTGGCTCCTTATATCTATACGTACTTCCATACTGACGCAGTGAACCACCTGTTTCGCGTGACCTGTAGCCTTGATTCCATGATTCTTGGTGAGTCAGAGGTTCTGGGGCAGGTTCGGGAAGCCTTCGGTGCAGCGGTAGCAGCCAAAACTGCATCGACTCCGATCACCAGGGTGTTTCATCAGGCGTTGCGCGTGGGCAAGCGTGCACGAAGCGAGACAGCCATCGGTCAAAACGCCCTCTCTATCAGCTACGCGTTCGTAGAGCTTGCAAAACGAACCCTGGGAGACATCAAGGATGCCAAGGCGCTTGTCGTCGGTGCTGGCGAGGCAGGGAAACTGGCTTCGGTAGCCCTGAGGAACGTAGGGGTTGAGCACCTGACAGTGATGAACCGCACGCACGCTCGCGCAGTGGAACTTGCTGAAGAGCTTAACGAGGCGTATGTGCTACCTATGGACGAGTTACAAGTCGCGCTGGACAACAGCGACATCGTCATTGCATGCACAGGATCGCCTGAATATATGATTACGGAAGATGCAATCTCACGCGCTATTTCTGCCCGGGCAGGACGCCCTCTTTTGTTGCTGGACGTTGCGATCCCCAGAGACGTGGATCCGGCCATTAAGGATATGGAATCCGTCCATCTTGCTGACATCAGCGATCTGGATGCCATTGCGGACGTGAACCGCCAGCGAAGGGAACAGGAAGCTGAGCGGGTTGCAATCATCATCGACGATGAAGTCCACAAGTTCCAGACGTGGTGGGACGCATTGCGCATCGTACCCACACTGGCAGACCTACGACATCAGTCAGAGTCTCTGCGAGAGAGGGAATTGTCGCGGACACTGAAGCGTCTACAACACTTCTCTGCCGATGACCAGGAAGTCATCGCAGCGCTCAGCAAGTCACTGGTCAACAAGCTGCTACACAATCCGGTAACCCGCCTCAAGGGAGAGGGTAAACCGGCAGACATCCAATCCCTCCGCTGGCTATTCCGTCTTGATGGGGATTTGGATGGCGATGTCACGGACGATTCTGCCCACAGCCTTCCCCAGCAGGACTAGGCCATGGCTGATCAAGGTGCGAATGCACCGCTGCAACACGTTGTCATTGCTACCAGGGGAAGCAACCTAGCCCGGGTGCAAACGGATTGCGTTGTAGCTCACCTCAAGTTGCACCACCCGGGTTTGACCACAGAAATCCGGATCATCAAGACCACCGGTGACGCATCGCAGGAAGCCTCTCTGACAGAGTTGGGCCTGGGCGTGTTCACCAAGGAACTGGAAGTTGAACTCCTCGCACACCGGGCGGATTTGGCTGTCCACAGTCTGAAGGACATGTCCACAGAAGCCCCAGTTGGTCTGGAGGTTCTTACTGTGATGAAGCGGGAAGACCCTCGAGACGTGTTGGTTAGCCGCGGCGGGCTGAAACTCGCTGACTTGGCACCTGGAGCGGTCATCGGCACCAGCAGCCCTCGACGAGCGGCGTTGGTGCAGGCCATCCGACCAGACATAGCGGTTGCGCCGATTCGCGGCAACGTTGAGACACGACTTCGCAAACTCAATGAAGGCAGCTTCGATGCTATTGTGTTGGCCGCTGCCGGACTCATACGCCTTGGACTACAGGCCGAGGTCACGGAGTTCTTGGATCCAATGACGTTCACCCCTGCTGTAGGGCAGGGTGCGGTTGCCCTCCAGGGTAGGAGCGACGATGCAGCTTTGGCTACGTTGTTGGAGCTGCTGGACCACGCTGACACCCATGAAGCGGTGCTGGCGGAGAGAGCCTTCCTGGTGACCCTGGGCGGAGGCTGCAAGATGCCGATGGGCGCCCACGCTGTCATAGAGGGCAATACGCTCCGAGCATCCGGCATGGTTGCCAGCCTTGATGGAACAGAGTGCTACCGGGCGGATATAGAAGGCGCGGTAGGGGACGCAGAATCGCTTGGACGACAATTGGCCCAGAAACTGCTGGACCAGGGAGCCAAAATACTGCTTGCCGGGGGGACGGTATGAGCGGGCCAGGAAAGGTCTATTTGGTAGGTGCAGGCCCGGGTGATCCGGGGCTCATCACGGTCAAGGGGCTTCGGCTCCTGCAAGAGGCTGACGTTGTCATCTACGATCGGCTTGTAGACGTGCGGTTACTGGAGCACGCCCGGGCAGATGCAGAGATGATCAACGTGGGCAAGGGCCGTGACAACCACTCGTTCACCCAGGATGAAATCAATGCACTGCTCGTGGAGCATGGCCTGGCGGGTAAATTCGTGACCCGGTTGAAGGGCGGAGACCCCTTCGTGTTTGGACGCGGCGGCGAGGAAGCCTTGGAGCTTGTTGACGCGGGAATTCCCTTTGAAGTCGTCCCGGGCATTACCTCTGCCATCGGCGCTCTGGCGTACGCAGGGATTCCAATCACCCATCGAAAAGTGGCGGCGTCCTTCGCCGTTGTAACGGGAAGCGAAGACCCTTCACGACCCAACTCCGGCGTGGACTGGCCTGCATTGGCTCATGTGGACACGCTGGTCGTGTTGATGGGCATGGAAGCGCTGCCGAACGTGGTGGATGCAGTCCTTGCTGAGGGTAAGCCAGCAGATACACCGGTTGCCCTGGTGCGTTGGGGAACACGCCCCGATCAGGAGACGGTGTCCGGCAATCTGACGAACATCGTTGAACGCGTCAAAGCGGCGGGCCTTCAGGCACCTGTGGTGACGGTGATTGGCCCCGTAGCTGCTCTTCGAGAGAAGCTCCAATGGTTCGACAATGGCCCGTTATTCGGGCAGCGCACTTTGGTCACTCGAACACGACAGCAGGCCTCGGTACTCAGCTCGATGCTGACCCAGCGTGGCGCAATGCCCATTGAGCTACCCACCATAGCCATTGAACCGTTGGAGAGCGGTGCGGCTATGGGCAAGGCATTGGATGGATTGACCGATTATCGTTGGACGGTGTTCACCAGCGCCAACGCGGTATCCATCTTCTTTGAACGCTTGGCTGCTCGGAACCTGGACGCCCGGGCGTTGGGTGCTGTGCAGGTTTGCGCTATCGGCCCGGGAACGGCAAAGGCCCTGGGCGAGCATGGCATCAAGGCCGACTATATCCCGGACGAGTTTGTCGCTGAGTCCCTCGTCGAGGGAATGCGGAAGCGGTTGCAGCCGGGAGACAAGGTGCTGCTACCCCGGGCAGAGGGTGGACGGGCGTTGCTGGTAGAAGGTTTGAAGGAAGCAGGCGCAGTGGTCGACGAGGTTCACCTCTACCGATCGGTGCCTGCAGAGGACATCGCCGTTAGGGCGAAAGAAGTCTTCGCAGCCGGAGTGGACACCATCACGTTTGCCAGTTCATCCACGGTGAAGAACCTGGTAGATGCGTTTGACGGGGATGCAGAAGCGATAAACCGTTGCGTAGTGGCCTGTATTGGCCCGGTAACGTCAGAAACCGCCCGGGGTCTGGGTGTCCGGGTGGATGTTGAAGCAACAGAGCACACTGTCCCCGGCCTTGTTGAAGCCCTTGAAGGGTTTTACGCCCGGGAGAAGCTGAGTGCGGTCAGTTCAATTTAGGAGACCGTGCTACAGCGTTTTGAGGAGTGAATCCATGGCAGGCTTTCCTACAGTTCGATTACGTCGTTTGCGCGGCTCAGAGACGATGCGTCGCCTCGTACAGGAAACGCGACTTTCGGCCGCTGAGTTCGTTTACCCACTCTTTGTGACGGAGGATCCGGGAGGTCGGAAAGAAATCGAGCCGATGCCCGGGTGTTTTCAGCTTCCTTTGAGTGACCTGGCAGCAGAGGCGCAGGAAATCGCATCGCTGGGGATACCTGCAGTGTTGCTGTTCGGCCTACCCAGTGAAAAGGACCCACTCGGCACGCAGGCCTATGACTCGCAGGGCATCATTCAGGAAGCTGTACGGGTCATTAAGAAGGCTGCGCCCGGGTTGCTGGTGATGACGGACGTTTGCCTGTGCGAGTACACGGACCACGGCCACTGCGGTGTGCTGCTTGGCGAGTCCGTGGACAACGATGCGACGTTGGAGCTACTGGCGAAGGCCGCTGTAGCCCAGGCAGAGGCCGGGGCGGACATCGTTGGGCCTTCTGCCATGATGGACGGCCAGATCGCCGCCCTCAGGAAGGGCCTGGACGGCGCGGGGTACAGTAACCTGCCGATCATGGCGTACGCATCCAAGTACGCATCAGCGTTCTACGGCCCCTTCCGCGTGGCCGCCGACTCTGTTCCGCAGTTGGGTAACCGACGCGGCTACCAGATGGATCCGGCCAACTCCCGCATGGCGCTTCAAGAGCTGGAGCAGGACGCGGAAGAGGGTGCCGACATCCTGATGGTGAAGCCTGCATTGTCATACCTGGATGTTATCAGCAAGGCCCGGGAGCGTTTCGACCACCCGATAGCGGCGTACAATGTGAGCGGCGAGTACAGCATGATCAAAGCTGCTGGCGACCGGGGTTGGCTGGATGCGGACCGTGTGGCCTTTGAAGTCCTGACCTCCATCAAGCGCGCCGGGGCTGACATCATCATCACCTACTTCGCCAAAGACGTAGCTCGATGGCTTAAGGACGAGGGGTAGGCGTATATATGGACTTACTCCCTTCTTTTGACCTTATAGAGCATGGCCGTGAGGAGCGTAATCTTGAGTATAAAGAGACTCTGAATTGGGAAGATTCAAGTACTAAGGGAAAGATTGCAAAATCAGCTATGGCGATGGCAAACATTCCTGATGGAGGAGCCATCGTCATAGGTGTTGAAGAGAATAGTGAAGTATTTGATCCTGTTGGTATGAAGCCAGAAGATTATGAGTCGTTTGGACAGGACGACACACAAGATTGGGTAAATGGGTACGCTGATCCGTTTGTCCAACTCACTGTGCAGAGAGAAGAAGCGGCTGATGGGAAAAAATTTGTTGTAATCCAAATCCAACAATTTGAGGCACTACCAGTTGTATGTACTAAAAGTGGAGTGGAAGGGCTGCGTTCTGGAGCCGTGTACACACGATCACGAAGAAAATATCAAACGGTCGAAGTATCAAGTCAGACAGAAATGCGGGGAATTTTAGATAGGGCAACCGACAAACAGATACTTGAATTGAGACGCCGTGGCATTCTACTTAGTTCCGCAGAATCCCTCCCTGAAACAGTAGCGGGACACTCTGAAAAATTTGATAAACAGTTGAGTGGCCTATGAACACGGAGGAGCTGATTCAAAAAATTGAGTCAAAAGGCTACTGGCGTGTGGTTATTAGACCCACGGTGTTTGAGGAAAAGCGCATCAAAACATTTTCAGATGCAAGGAAACTAGTAGATTCGAACAAGGTATCATTCGGTGGTTGGGACTATCCATTTTACGACGACAACGATGTAACAATTATTGAAAATTACATCGAAGGATCTGTCGATTGGCGCCACCACATGGAGTATTGGCGCTTTTTCCGCAGTGGACAATTTTTGCATTTAATGGCCCTTTATGAAGACCATATAGACCTAGATGGTATATTGCCCATCAGTTATCCTCCGCGCCCGGCCCGTACTGGATATTTGAGCATTCTCAATGTGACCCATACCGTGACTGAGATATTTGAGTTTGCCACACGGCTAGGTTCAAAGGGAGCCCTAGAACCTTCTGTGCAAATCTCAGTCCAACTCCATAATTTGGATGATCACCAATTAGCTAATTTTGATAAATTAAGTATGTTCCCAGATAGATATGTCCGGAGTTCCAAGGCCGCGATTGTATATGAGGTTGAGACAACGGTGCAGGAGTTGATATCAAACTCTGATGATTTGGCGTTGGATGGCATAGTAGAAATTTATTAAAGTTTCAACTGGATTAATCCTGGACGTGAGCCCATAGCAGAAGACCAAAGAAAGCTCCGGGAACGGCGCATTTAATAAATTCTGCAATCTCTGAGGAGCATTAAATGACCAAAAAGCGAATCATCTCCTGGAATGTGAACGGCATACGGGCTGCCCACAAAAAAGGACTATTGGATTGGATGGCTACCGATAATCCTGACATCTTGTGTATCCAGGAGACGAAGGCCAACGAGGACCAACTGCCTGACGAAATCCGAGAGATACCCGGGTACAAATCGTACTTCTTTTCAGCTGAGAAGAAGGGCTACAGCGGCGTTGCTATCTACGCGAAGCAGGAGCCGGTTTCCCTGTCCAAGGGCTTTGGCGTTGAAGAGTTCGATAGTGAAGGCAGGACGCTGATTGCCGACTTCGGTGAGTTCCTGTTGTATTGCGTGTACTTTCCTAATGGGAAAGGTTCTCCTGAGCGCCTCGACTACAAGATGCGGTTCTACGACGCATTCCTTGAGGAAATCGACAAGCAGGTCAATGCGGGCAGGAACGTGGTCATCTGCGGTGACGTGAACACCGCCCACAAAGAAATAGACATCGCCCGGCCGAAAGAGAACACCAAGGTGTCCGGGTTCCTTCCTATGGAGCGGGAGTGGCAGGACAAGCTCCTGAGCCACGGCCATTTGGACACTCTGCGGATGTTCAACGATGCCCCGGATTTGTACACGTATTGGGATACGATAACCCGGGCGCGGGACCGCAACGTGGGTTGGCGCATCGATTACTTCTACGTGAACCAGGGCCTTGAGTCGCAGGTGAAGGACGCCTACATCCTTTCGGACGTCATGGGCTCCGATCACTGTCCTATCGGCATCGATTTAGAGGTACCAAGCTAGAGACACCTACGGAAATATGGGTGCAGGGCTAGCCCTGCTACTAACTTATTGATCTGGAGAACGCCTGAATATGGAAAACCGCCTATCACAACGTCTGTTTGAAGAAGCTCAGAAGGTCATTCCCGGGGGAGTGAACAGCCCGGTACGCTCGTTCCGCGCTGTGGGTGGTAATCCGCCGTTCATTGTCCGGGGCCGAGGTTCCAGAGTGTGGGACGCCGACAACAACGAGTACATCGATTACCTGGCATCTTGGGGGCCGCTGATTATGGGGCACGCCCACCCGTCCGTGGTGCTGGCACTGCAAGAGGCGGCGAAAAGAGGCATGAGCTTCGGCGCGCCGACCCCGGGCGAGGTGGAGTTGGCCCGGTTGGTCTGTGACGCTTTCCCCTCTGTGGACATGGTTCGAATGGTGAACTCCGGCACTGAAGCGTGCATGAGCGCCATCCGCGTGGCCCGGGCGTTCACTGGTAGGTCAAAGGTGCTGAAGTTCGTTGGCTGCTACCACGGACACTCCGATGGTTTGCTGGTGAAGGCAGGCTCCGGAGCAGCCACATTGAGCGTGCCTGACAGCGCTGGCGTGCCTGCCGGGTATGCTGCCGAGACCCTGGTGGCCGAGTACAACGACCTTGATGGCGTACGCGCACAGTTCGAGGCGCACTCGGAGGACATCGCAGCGATTATTGTCGAGCCGATTGCAGCGAACATGGGTGTCGTGCTCCCACAGGACGGTTTCCTGCAAGGACTGCGCGACATCACCAAGCAGTACGGCGCTCTCCTCATCCTTGACGAGGTCATCACTGGCTTCCGTGTGGGTTACGGCGGCGCCCAGGCCCTGTACGGCATCACGCCAGACCTAACGACGATGGGTAAGATCATCGGTGGCGGCATGCCTATCGGCGCGTATGGCGGTCGAGCCGATGTCATGGAGCAGGTCGCACCCCTTGGCCCCGCGTATCAGGCTGGGACGTTGTCTGGCAACCCGGTTGCCGTGGCGGCGGGGATCGCCATGCTGAAATCGCTACAGCTCCCGTGCATCTACGAGAACCTTGAGGATATGGGCTCCCAACTTGAGACGATTTTGAAGGAAGCCGCTCAGGAGAATGAGCGACCTCTGACTATCAACCGGGCGGGCTCCCTGCTGGGGATGTTCTTCAACCCGGGCCCAGTTCACAACTGGGATGATGTCATCAAGTCTGATGTTGAGGCGTACAAGAGCTACTTCCACTCCATGATGGATCAGGGTATCTACATAGCTCCATCGGCGTTTGAAGCAGCATTCGTTTCCACGGTGCATACACCCGAAGACCTGGATATGACCCGGGACGCTGCCCGAAAGGCAATGTCGCGCTAGCAGGAACCAGTCGGCCCGTAAAGGTTATTCGATGATGCCTAATCCGACGCCTACTGAGTTACAAGGTGACCTCATCCGACTTCGGCCAATTCAATCTGAAGATGCTGAGGCGGCATTTCCTCTTGCCCATGATGACCGTGTAACTCGTACGCTTGTCTGGGATGGCCCGAAAAGCCGCTATGATCTGGCTGAAGCATACAAGAGGTATGCGGATATGTGGCTGCAATGGAGTACCTACCGCTTTGCCATTGAAACGAATGAAAACTCTGTATTCGTTGGTGCCATTCCGTACATATAGATGATCTTCAGCATGCGGATGTTGGGTATTGGCTTGGGTTTTCTTTTTGGGGAAACGGATACATGACAGAGGCGATTAAACTTAACTCGAATTTCGTTTTCACGCATTTGCAGGCAATCGAAATCCACGCAGACGTATTCGCGGGAAACTTGGCAAGCAGCCGTGTGTTGGAGAATAACGGATTCCACTTGGATGGTGTCTTGGAAAAACATCACGTAAAGCAGGGAAAGTTAGTAGATGCTCTGCACATGGTTCTGGAGCGAGAGGACTGGATCAGGTAACCTGAAGGTGTCTACAAGCTAAAACAAAAACCCCGCTCCGATTTTGTCGGAGCGGGGTTTTCTTACTTACGTACTTCCCGGGTTAGGCTGCGCCCTTGGCGACGGCCTCCCAGTTGATGAGTCTCCACCATGCCTCGAGATAGTTGGGTCGACTGTTTCGGTAGTCGATGTAGTAGGCATGCTCCCACACATCGCAGGTGATGATGGGGGTCTGGTTGTTGGTCAGCGGGTTTCCGGCGTTGCTGGTGTTCTCAATGGCTAGAGAACCATCGGCGTTCTTGACCAGCCACGTCCAGCCGGAGCCGAAGTTGGTGGTAGCCTTCTGGGTGAACTGGGTCTTGAACTCCTCAAAGGAGCCGAAGGCGGCATTGATAGCCGTTGCGGCGGCACCGGAGGGGTCTCCGCCACCCTGGGGGCTCAAGCTGCTCCAGTAGCAAGTGTGGTTCCAGATCTGGGCGGCGTTGTTGAATATGGTGCCCGCGGGAGCCTTGGCGATGATGTCCTCCAAGGAGGACTCCTCAAACTCCGTACCTGGGACCAGGTTGTTCAGGTTGTTTACGTAGGTCTGGTGGTGCTTCCCATAGTGGTACTCCAGCGTCTCCGCGGAGATATGGGGTGCCAGGGCGCTTTGTGCATAAGGCAGGTCAGGTAGCTCGTGCTTCACAATTTCCTCCTCTGGTTGTGTCCGATATTCTTTGTGCCCTACGGCTATAAATAGCTATAGCTGCACCAAAGTATTGGACGGAGGCTAGTCTAAACCAGAGTAGGTTCGCTTGCAAGACCATAGAGGAGAACAGAGGGGGCTAAGAATCTAAAAGAGTGACTGAATGTCCTCTAGCTGGGTCAAGAGCCACTGCACGGAGTCTTCCCGCTCGATTGATTCGACGAGGATGGTAGAACGCCGTGCGCGTTCCTCCGGCGACATGGTGACCGCCGCGTACAGGGCCTGCGCCGTACCCTCGATGTCGGCTGGTGCGACAGCCAATGCACCCTCGCGAAGCTGATCGAAGGCGCTGGAGCCCTCTGAGATGACCAGGACGCCGTTTTGGGTGTTCACGATGGGTCCTTCTTTGGCAACGGGGTTCATGCCGTCCACCACAGGGTTGACTATCAGTGTGTCGTACAACTTCAGCCCGGCGATGGCCTGTGTGTAGTTGTTCTCGCTAAAGACGTGAACCGGCTTCCAGTTAGGGCTACCGTGGGTTAAGTTGATCTGCCTGACCAGAGCCTCGATCTCCTCCATGTACCGCTCGTATTGCTTGATGTGGGTGCGGGAGGGGACGAGGAAGGCCAGGAAGGTGACCTCTTCCTTCAGCTCCGGGTGCGCTTCGAGCATGGTCTGGTAAGCGCGGAATCCCCGGATGATGTTCTTGTTTGGCTCCGCCCGGTCCACCCGGACGATGGTGTGCTTGGATGTGAACTCGCCTACACGGGTGAGGTACTCCTGGGCACGTTGGGAATCCGCGATGGCGCGTACCTCATCTACATCTATCGACGATGGGTATGCACGCACCAGAGTCGTGTGGCCGTTGAACGTCACCGTGTTGTTCGCGTAGTCGGCATGGGCGTCGGGTACAAACGCCTCGCAGCACTCCAGGAAACTGCGGACGTCCCACTGGGATTGGAATGCCACGATGTCAGATGCGCAGAGGCTCTCGCATATCTCATTGCGAATGTAGATAGGGAGGAGCTGCCACGTCCGGACGGATGGCCAGGGGATGTGGATGTTGTGGTAGATCAGCGCATCCGGAATGTCCTTGCGTACCATGCCCGGGACCAGATACAGATGGTAGTCGTTCACCATGACTATGGGGGGCGCACCGTCTGCGGCTTCTGCCACTATGGCGTCCGCAAATGCCCGGTTGACCGGTGTGTAGCCGGTAGCCCACGTATCGTGGACCGTGCTATCGATGTTGGGTGTGTAGGCAGAACTCCACATGGAGTGCTGCAGGAACCAAAGGAGCGGGTTGCAGAAGATGTTGTAGAACTTGTGGTACATGCGCCGGGGGGTGAGGACGTATCGAGCGGATACTCGTTGTTTGGGAAGAGGTGATCGGATACTACTGTCTTCGGCTTCCCCCTGGGCACGTCGATCGCCTTCACCCATGGCGTTGGCCACCCAGGTGAATTCAAAATTCTGAATCAGGCTGTTGAGGGCTGTGACGATGGCACCGCTGCCTCGCCGGGGCTGAAGCTGGCCTTCAGGGCTAAGGTGGTACTCAAGGGGGCCCCTGTTGCTGGCAACGATGAGGGGGCGTTGGCCAAGGATGTTGGAGCACAACTTAAAGAGTTGCTGCTTACGCGTATCTTCTGTGACGGGTATCTGCATATCCTGCCTACTCCCCAGGTTCGCCCTGGAACGGTCTGGCAGACCATTCGGCCCCTGACGTTTGCCAGGGGACATTCATTTGGTTAACTCTAGTAGCTGTCCGCTTGGCGCTCTCGATACGGATACCACGGAACACCGCGTGCCCACACAGTATACCGCCATGTGCAAGTTTTAGGAAAAACCCGGGTAATTTATGTCTGTGCACCTTGTGTGAGGTAGGGGGCTTTGCTATAGTTAAATACGCTTTCCGCAAAGACCGTGGGGATATAGCTTCCATGGGAGAGCACTCCGATGGTTCGGAGGGGTCGTGGTCGTCTAGCTTAGCTTCCGTGGGGATATAGCTCAGTTGGGAGAGCACCTGCATGGCATGCAGGGGGTCGAGGGTTCGAGTCCCTCTATCTCCACCACTCACCTTCGCCTATGTTTATGTGTATATTCTCCAGAGTGAGAAGAATGGCCGCTATTACGTTGGGTACACCAACAACCTAGAGCGGCGTTTCTCTCAGCATGACGCTGGGAAGGTACAATCCACCAAATACCTAAGACCTCTTACACTTGTCTACAACGAGACGTATGAAGACGGAACGACTGCTCGAAGGCGGAAAAGGTGGATCAAAACGCAGAAGAGCCGTATATTGATTGAACAGCTGATTCATGGCGGGGTTGGGAGAGCCCTCCGATGACTCGGAGGGTTCGAGGGTTCGAGTCCCTCTATCTCCACCACCACTCTCCAGGGATGCCCACTAATTAGTTTCCTCTTTCAAATCTGTGCGTAGGACTGTATTGCTATGCCGAACCAACAACGCTCAAACGAAGAGATGGACGCACTGGCCAGTCGACCGGTGATGGCTGAAGGCTATGGCATCGCGCCGGTCACGGAGGGGAAGCTGCTCCCGTGGCAGTGGGTGGAAGCGCAGATGACCGTTTCCAAGAACTACTGGGTGGGGACCGCCAGTACGGATGGCAGGCCTCACATCATGCCGGTATGGGGTCTGTGGTTTGAGGGAGCGTTCTACTTCGGTACAGACGCAAAATCACGGAAGGCGCGCAATTTAGAGGGTAACCCGAAAATAGTTGCGCATCTTGAAAGCGGTGATGAGGCGGTGATCCTAGAAGGTTCGGCTGAGAAGGTGACCGACACTGATTTCCTGAATCGGTTCGCCGACGCCTACAAGGTGAAGTACGAGTTTCGACCAGACTTGATTGACGATACCACCGTCACGTACACGCTGGCTCTCCGCGTAGCCTTTGCCTGGATGGAAGCCAATTTCCCGCAAACCGCTACTCGCTGGGTTCTCCCAGAGGCGTAGCCCCTTGTTCTACAGCTTCCGCATCTCCCGGGCGTAGTACGACACGATTGCGGTCAGCGCGACTCCGATTCCTGCACTGATGCCTACCGCCTTGGCTGGCCCCCAAAGCTCTGCCATGCCCCCTACCATGACCATCGCCAGCGGCAGGACGCCTATGGTCATGCTGACGATGCCGAGCAAGCGGCCGCGAGTAGCATCGTCCGTGGACAGGATGATGAGCACGGGCTGCATGGTCGCGAACCCCGCTATACCCATACCGGCTACTACCAGTGCCGCGATGGACAGTGAATAGACCTGTGATAGGGAAAAAACAAAGAGGCCGATAAGGGCGATAAGCGTCCCCTTGTAGTAATAGCCAGACTTCTTATCGATCCGACTGCGGAGGGCGATGAACCCTGCTCCTACGAAGGCGCCGATGCCGTGGGCACCGCCAAGCAGTCCCATCAAGGTGGGGCCGACGTCCAGCACCTTCTCTGCAAACACCGGGATGAGCGGCACATAGGTGAAGAAGAACATGTTGGCCATCAGCGTGATGCTCAGTGTGCCGATGATGGCCGGGTTGTGAGCCGCTACTTTGAACCCCTCTGCAGCGGCTTGAATGGCATTGCCGCTGGCTATGTTCACTGCTCCGCTGTGCTTCGGCACTTTAACCCTCAATAGCAGGAATACCGCAGCGACATATAACACGGTGACTGCTATGTATGGCGTGGCCAGCCCCTCGCCCTTGCCAAGAGGCAGGAAGTCGATAAGCGCGCCCCCTACGAGCGGCCCTACCATCACTGAGCCCATCTGCACCATCGTCTCCAGCGCCAGAGCGTGGGAGAGGTGCTCACGGGCAACAAGATCACTTACCAGCCCTCTACGAGTCACCTGGTCCAGTGTGTGCATGCTTCCGAAGGCGAGGGTCATAAGGAAGATGTGCCAAGGCTCGATGACATCGGTCAATGCCAGGACGGCTGCCAGTATTGCGAGGCCCAGGTTGACGACGTGCCCTACCAGCAGGATGTTTCGACGGTTAAAACCATCGGCGATGACGCCGCTGACAACGCCGCCAAGGAGCATGGGGCCGAAGAACACAGCGCCTACCAGCGATGTCTGGAACGTGGAGTCCGTGAGTTGGAGCACCACGTAGGCGGACATGATCATCCACATCCAACGCCCGAGCTGCCATGCCCAGTTAGCCACCCATAGATTCAGGTATTGCTTGTTGCCCAGCACCTGCATGACAGGGGAACGGTCAGCGGATGGCGACTTTGTAGGGTGTGTGTCCAAAGGTTCGTCCATAGTATCTAGGTTACATGAAAACAAGCAGGGGAGCCCCGGTATGCCCGGGCTCCCCACTTATGCTCATAGAGAATCGTTCAGGCTTGGCCTGATGCCCAGGGATCTACCGCAAGGGTGATGCGTGCTAGCGCTTTGCCCAGGCTGGTGGCTCATCAGTCCGGCCTGCTACCCAATCGGCAATGTCGATGTCCCGACCGCGGTGCCATTCACGGTTCAACTCGTCTGAGACGTTGACCGTTATCTTGCCCAGTCCGGCGATTTCCATTTCCATGACATCGCCATTCTGGATGGGGCCCAGGCCCTGGTGGTTGGTGCCGGAGGCAATGAGGTCGCCGGGGTCCAGCTGCACAATAGAGCTCAGCCACTCGATCATCTTGGGAATCTTGTGGCCCATGTCGCTGGTGTTGTAGTCCTGGCGAATTTCACCGTTGACCCACAG